>Ga0233423_10001499_pt1 | contig 11684 bp, 8 predicted proteins | sample Watercolumn_Mata_FD_180713 | JGI IMG/M metagenome (GOLD analysis project Ga0233423, IMG submission 180713) | Freshwater microbial communities from Lake Matano, South Sulawesi, Indonesia - Watercolumn_Matano_2014_112_MG | ecosystem: Environmental > Aquatic > Freshwater > Lake | place: Indonesia... | reverse complement strand
GGTTCGAGGACCCCGTCGACCCAAGACGCGGGGCGGGCGGCCCCGGCGAGCTTGGCCGGGTCTTGGGAGGGCGCCGCGGCGAAGCCCAGGAGCGCGGCCGTCGCGACCGCGCCCGCCATCCGCTCTCTCAGCCTGCGCGTGACTCTCATCGTTTCTCCCCGGGCGAAGACGGCCTCCGCGCCGGTCAAGACCGCGGCGCTGAAGCCGGGGGCGAAGCCGGCGGCTTGACGTTCGTGATTTTCAGGGCGATGGGCCAGTCCGGCCCCCAGGTGTGGGTCGGGCGCGACGCTCCCGGCCGGAGGCGGGTCGAGGCCGGGGTCTTGATGAGCTGGATCGTCTGAGTCCGGGCGGCGGTGATGTGGAGGCCGGCCGCGTCCTCCGTCCACTCGACCCCGCCCTCCTGGCTCAGGACGGAGATTTTGGTCTCCTTCGTCGTCTTGACGGACTTGAGGGTGAACCGACAGCCGGCCGGGGTCTTGACGCCCTCGAGGCCGTACTCGAGGCCGGCAAAGGCATAGACCGTGCTCTCGGCGCGGCGGGTCGCCAGCCAGACATCGCCTTCGTTCGTCACGGTCCAGGGCCGCACTCCCCGGACGGCCTCGCCGAAGAGGCTCATCCAAAGCCCCAGCTCCTGGAGAAGGGCTTCGTCGGCCGGGGCGATGAGGCCGTCGGGCCGGGGGCCGACGTTGAGGAGCATGTTCCCCCCCCGCGCCCGGATGCGGATGAGGTTGTCGATGACCTCGCGGGCCGTCCGGACGTCGGCGTTGGGCTGGTAAGACCACTGCCAGCTCGTGGTCAGGCAGCTTTCCCAGGCCCGGTCCTCGGCCTGTCCGGGGATGGCCTGTTCGGGGGTGGGGATTTCGCCGCGCCCGATGAACACGTCCTGACGGACGCGCCAGGAATGCTTTTTCAGCGGCTCGCACTTTCCGTCGAACCAGAGCATGAAGACGTCGCCGTATTTCGTCAGGAGCTCCTCGACCTGGCCGCGCTCATACTCGACGAATGAAGCCTTCTTCGGGCCGAAGGCGGCGGCGGCGGAAAAGTCGGCTTCGTAGAGGTGGGAGAACCGCGTCCCGGTTTCATGCTGGTAGCGAAAATCGCCCGGCGAGTAATAGAAACCCACGAGAAGGCCTTCCTTGCGGAACGCGTCGGCGACCTGGCCGACGATGTCCCGGGCGTAGGGCGTGTTGGTAATTTTGAAATCGCTGTAGGCCGTGTCGAACATGGCGAAGCCGTCGTGGTGTTTGGCCGTGAAGCAGACGTACTCGATGCCGGCCAGCTTGGCCAGGCGGGCCCATCCGGCCGGGTCGAAGCGGACGGGGTTGAAGGTTTCGGCCAGGGCGAAGTATCGCTCGACGTAGTCCCTCGAGGCGTTCCACAGGGGCCAGGAGATCTCGGTCCCCATCTGAGAGTTGGGGCCCCAATGGATGAACAGGCCCAGCCCCGCATCGCGGAAGATTTCCGTCTTTTGGGGGTCATTGGACAGGCGGACCTGGTCCTCGGGGATGAGGGGGAGGGCCGGGCCTTTCTCGGGCGGCGCTTTCGCCGGCTCGGCCTGCTCGGCCGTCTTGGGCGCGCATCCGGCCGGGATGAAGCCGGCCAGGACCGCGGCCAGGAAAACTTTTCCGAAAAACCCTCTTCCCTGGCGTTTTTTCATCTCGGCCTCCCTTCTCATCTCTCCTCCTCTTTCCCCTTCGGCGCTCCGGCTAAGCATATCCGCCGAACTCCCGAATTGCCTCATACATCGCCAAGACGTTGTCGACCGGCGTTTCGGGCAGAAGATAATCGTGGCTGGGCGAGGCGACGTAGCCCCCGCCGGGCTTCATGACCTCCAGGATTTCGCGGGCCCGGCGCCGGACGAGGCCGGGCGTCCCCCGGATGAGGAGGTGGTTGGTGTCGAAACAGCCGTTGAGGACGATGTCCCGTCCGAATTCCCGCTTGAGCCGGGCGGGGTCCATTCCCCGGGCGTCGGGCTGGAGCGACTGAAGGGCGTCCAGGCCTGCCTCGATCATGGCCGGAATGAGGGGGGCGAAACCGCCGCAACAGTGGAGCATGACCCTGAGGCCGTGCCGATGGCCAAGGTCGATGAGCCGGGCGAGAGGAGGAAGGAAGAAGCGGCGGAACATCGCCTCGCCGACGACCGGGCCGGTCTGGGTGCCGAAGTCGTTGCCGATGAAGAAAACGTCGACCGCCCCGCGGGCGGCGTTGAAGGTCCGCCGGCTCGTCTCGGCATAATAGTCGCCGATCCGGCCGAGGGCCGCCTCGACGAGGGCGGGAGAATCGACCAGGAGGGTCAGGAGCCTCTCCATCCCGAAGAGGTCGATGGCGTCGTGAAAAAACGGCGACCAATCTCCGCCCAGGACGGCATACTCGCCCGCCCAGCCGCGGGCCTCCTCGCGGACGCCGGAAACGTCCATCCAACTCGGGTCGGGCCAGGGGTAGGACTCGACCTCGGCCGTGGAGGCCGCGCCGGCCAGCGGATGGCCGAGCGGCTGGCCATATCCATAGCCCCGGCGTTCGACCCCAAAGGGCGTCCTCGACATCGCCTCGGGATGGGTGAAACAGGAGGAGGGAGACCGGGCGGGGGGGCCGGCATAGCGGGCAAAGACGCGGCGAAAGTCGTCGCCGAGATGCCGGGAGAGAGCCTCGTCGTCGTCGCCTAGACCCAGCCGGTCCCGGGCCATTTGGCGGAATTCGGGCGAGGCCCCGCACCAGGCGGGGACGCGGTCGGGTTCGCGGTGGGCAAAAGCGGCCAGAACCCGCTCCCGGGAGGTCATGGCCGATTTATAGTCCAGACCTCTCGGGAAGTCAAAACCGGACGCGGCGACGGCGGTCTAGGCCGTAGGCCTCGAATCAGGCCCCAGGCGGTTTTCAACCTGGCCCTTCAACAGAGACACAACCCCCTCGTCCTCGAACGGCCAGGCGTACCCGATGTCGGCCGCCGGATGACGACGGGCGGCCTGGAGGACGGATTCTCGGATTTCGATTTCGGTGTGGCTGTTGCCTCGGACGAGCATCGTCGGGACGACGACCAGGCGGCGGATCCCCGCGTCTATCAAACCGTCGATGGCCTCGCCGAGGCCGGGGTCGCAGAACTCGTTATAGGCGACGACGACCCGCCGCCCGAGGCGGGCCGAGAGTTTGGCGGCCAAGCCTTCAACCGCGGCTTTGTAGGGGTCGTTGGCCGGCGTCCGCGGCCAGGTCCGGATTTTCCGGTCCAGGGAATCGCGCCAGGCGCGAAGAACACCCAACCGCTCGACGGCCCGGCCAGCGAATTCCAGCATCACGAAAAGGCCGACCCGGAATCTTGGAAAATCGGCCGCCGGAATCCCGTGGGCCGCGAGGACGACCGCCGTCTCATCCGGGCGATGATTCCGGCCACGCCCTTCTTTCATTCAGACGGAGGAGACGGCGGTCTCCCTGGCAATCGAACGGTCGCCGGGGCGGCTTATGAGCCCGACACGCCCGCTCTCGGGCCGCGGATGAACGCTCCGTTGTAGCTCACCAGGTCCTTCTCGAAGTCCGCCGACGCGGCGATCGTGTACAGGCCCGCCTCGGGCGAGGCCGGAACGTACGTCCAGCTCTCCAGCGCCCCGTCCCGGCCCCGCGAGGCGATCAGAAAGTCGTCCGTCGCCGCCCCGCTCACTCCGTAGTTCGAGTTGGCCGAGGTCCCCGTGTAAATGTAGAACTCCGTCCCCCACTGGTCCCGCAGCGGCAGAACCTTGATGTACATCGGCGACAGGGCCGACTTCAAGGTGTTCGAGATCGTCCCGTTGTTGGCCGGCGGGGTCGCCTTGTCGGTCAGGTAGTCCGACAGGGTCGTGGCCAGCGTCCCGATGTCCTTCTGCGTCCCCCGGACCTTGGCTTTCTGGAGGGCGGTCATCGCGTTCGGGATGAGAAGCGCCGCCAGGATCCCGATGATCGCCACGACGATCAGAAGCTCGATCAGGGTGAAGCCTTTCCGCTTAAGCATTTTTTCCTCCTCTCGTCCTCCAGCCGGCTCAGGCCGGGACGAAAACCGGACATTCAGCCGTACTATAATTAGCAAGGACCGTGCCAATCCGATACGTTATTATCTATAACATAATATAGGGCTTCACAAAAATAGCTCAAACGAGGTAACGAGGCAAGAAAGATTTCACGTAACGAATTTTATCGGGGAACCCCTCCCGATGAGCCGCTAAGGCCACGAGCAACATGGTAATATGAGCGATCGTGCAGTGATTGCGGGTGGCGGCCAAACCGACGACGGTTGGATTTTGCATGGCGATCGCCAAGAGCCGCGAAAAACCCCGTTCCACCGAGCTTCGTTGATTGTAGACCGTCTTGAAGTGCTGAGAGCCGTAATCGATGGTATCCCGAATGCTGGGCGAAAGACGGAGAAGATAGTTGCACCCCTTTTGGTTCACGAACTTGGGATGCCCGGCGGGACAGAGGAGATATTTCCCTCGATAGGCTTTGTCCCAATGCAGGGGACAGGTGTACTGAAGATAGACTCGGCCTTTCGAGGTCATCCGTCCTTTTCGATGCATGGGGAGGTCGGCGGGACAGAGGACAGCGTCCTTCTGGAGACGGAAGGAATCGTCCTTTCGCCCGCGGGGATTGAGGGGAATGACCGGGTGGGCTTTCATCTCGAGGGCGATGTAAGACAAGATGTCCTCGCAGTCATAATTGGCGTCTCCGGTGACCGCCGAAACCGGCAGGGCCAGGGCCGCGATCTCTCGAAGCATGGGAACGGCGACCTTCTTTTCATCGCGATCATTCGGATGGGTGACTTCATAAAGAGGAAGCTCGGCGGCGGTGTCGATGACGATATGGTTTCGGTAGCCCCAGTAGAACACGACCTTTGGCTGGAAGGGCTGGGGAAAATGGATTTTAACGCCAAGCCGGGCGTCGGGATCGCCGCGGGGGAATTTCGTCTTGTCGAAACGGTCCTTGACGGAGGTTTTGAGGTTGTTCTGCCGGACGTTGGCTTCGATGGTACAGGAATCCAGAGCCACAACTTCGCCGATGATGACTTTCTCGGCGATGAGCGTCCGGACAAGGTTTTTTCGGATATTCTCCAAATCGTTGTGGGGAGTGGCGCGGAGGAAGCGGGAGAAGCGTTCCCGGGACGGAGGTTTTTGAAATGCCGAAAATCCACAGGCCGCTTGGACGGCGGGGTTGTTTTCCAGCTCGAAGGCCAAGTCGGTCAAGGCAAGAAGACCGCGGAGACGCTGATAGATCAGGGCGCGAAGAAGCGCTTCTCGGGCAAAGGGAGGACGTCCCCGGGCGTTGGTTTGTTGAGTCAGCGCCGGCAGGTGCGAAAACAGTTTTTCGAAACGGACCCGGGGAGGGATTTCCTCGGGCAGGAAAAGGCTCTTCATGATACCCTCGATTTTCGTGAAGGTCGGCGAAAAGCGGCCTCCTCGAGGGTATCAAAAGATCAGGGGTTAGGATATGCAGCCTCTTCATATAAAAGGAGATCAATGGAGCGGAAAGTGGGGGTTGCACGAAAATCCGTTTGTCTAACCCGGTCTAAAAGGCGTCCAGAAATCGGCGAAAATCCCGCATTTTTAATCGCCGAAGCCCTTGCATATAATTGATATTAAATGAGATGCTATGGGTTAGGAAAATCGAAATTTGATGTCTCGTAAGTCATTGAATAATAACGAAATAGAATTTCGTGATGGGCTGTAACATAATAAACAAAATAGAATTCGAAGCCCTAGAACATGACAATTTATGTCGCCGTTTTTTGGCGATAGTGACGCTTATTGTCACTTATCGGCCTGGCCCTGGCATATTTGGCCTCTCCTTAATCAGCCCATTTCAACGTATCATTAAGAGAAAAGAATACGAGGAGGACCTCATGATTTTCCGAAAATTAGGAGTCGTTCTTTTCGCCCTCGCCCTGGGCATCGTCGGAGCGGCCGCCCTCCCCGCCCAAGACGACGAAGCCCTCCGAATCTGGAAGGAATTCATAGCCGACCTTCGGGCCGGGAGGATGGAAAATCCCGAAAGATTTCGCCTCTTGAACCCGGCCTGGAATGATACATTCGTCGGCTGGATGAAAATCTTCCGCGAATCCGCGGACTGGGACCGGCCGGCCGCTCCCCCCGAAGTATTTCGGGTCGGGGACGAGGTCAAATACGTGGCTCCGCTGTGGATCAAATCGGAAGACGGCCCCCGCGAGCATACCTACTGCTTCACCTTGATCCTCGAGAAAGGCCGCTGGTACTACCGCCACCTCGAATCCATCACTCTCCGCCTCGATAAGGTGAAGGCCCTGCCCGCCTCCGAATTCCCCGACGTCCCGGAGGAGACCAAGGCTTGGATCCGGAACGAAATCGAAATGTCCGACGCGGTCCGGCTGTTCAATTTTCTGGCGGAGGAGAAAGGCCGGGAGTTCGCCTACGGCTGGTTCAAGGACGGCCCCGGATACGTCGTCGCGGCGACGTCCTGGGTGCCGTTCTTTTCGAAGGACCGGGCCTTCGTCCTCTATCTATGCTGGAACCTGCGCAACATGCGCGGCGAGAAGGTGACTCTCGAGAAGCTCGAGAACAAGGAAGCCCTCGTCCGCTGGACGCGGCCGCTCTTTTTCGAGGTCTATCATCGTTCGTCCCACTTGAAGACTTGGATTTCTCTCGACGACTACCGCCGTCTATTCGAGACGATCTGGCAGAGCCGGGCCGCGGCCGCCGGCTGGAACCTGACGATCGCCGAGGACGGCCAGGCGACCCTGCTGAAATTCTCGCGCTGACGGGCCGGCTTGGCGTTCGGGCCGCCGGCTATCGCCTTTTCCGGACCGGAGGATTACAATACCCGGTCAGGAGGCCCCGGATGCCAAAACGCTCTCCCCTTGTCTTCCTCGCCCTTCTCGCCCTTGGAATAGCGGCCGCCCCCCAGCCGAAACCTCTCAAGGTCCTCCTCCTCTACGACATGGAGGGGGTGACCGGGGCGGTGAGCGTCAAACAGACGAGTTTCTCCTCCAAGACGGAATACGAAGCCGGCCGCCAGTCCCTCACGGCCGACGTCAACGCCGCCATCGCCGGCCTGAAGGCCGGCGGAGCCGGGGAGATCATCGTCGTCGACGGCCATGGCTCGGGCAACACGACCGGACCCGACGTCCTCGTCGACCAGCTCCTGGCACCGGCCAAGATGATCTGCCGCGAGCGGCCGTTCGACATCTACATGGACAGCTACGACTCGTCGATCGACGCCATCATCGCCGTCGGGATGCACGCCGGCGCGGGGAACGAGGCGGGCTTCATCTCTCACACCTACTCGATCGAAGACACCCAGTACAGGGTCAACGGGGTGCCGTTCAATGAGTCGATGATCCTGGCCATGGGCGCGGCCCGGTACGGCCTCCCCCTGATCATGGTCTCGGGAGACGACGAGCTGGAAAAGGAAGCCCGGCGCTTCCTCCCCTGGGCCAAGTATGCGGTCGTCAAGCGGGCCGTCGGCCGGGCGAAAGCCGAGCCTTATCCCCGCGAGGAGGTTTCGCGCCGGATCGAGGCCGCCGCCCGGGAGGCGGTCGCGGCCTTCGGCTCGATGCGCCCGGCGGCCATCACTCCGGCCCCCTTCCGCTTCGCCCTGACCTTCCAGGACGACCAAATGGCTCAGGCCGTGGTCCGGCTCCAGGGGGCGGAAATGGCCCCCGACGGAGTCGCCGTCCAAATCCGGGCCCATGACTTCGAGGAAGGCTACCGGGCCAGCCTGCGGATGATCTCGACGGCCGGGCTCGTCGGCCGCGTCCAGTCCCTCCAACGGGTCCTGAACGCCCAGCCCAACGCCGAGGCCCTCCGCCAGGCCGCGAGCGACTTCGTGATCGACCGCTGGTTCAACCCCCAACCGGCGGGCGCGGCGCCGGCGGGCGCACCCGCCCCCCTCCGCTACTGGGGCGCCCGCTGAGGGGGCTTGTCTTGGCGGAATTCAAGACCTGGAGGAACTGACCCGAATCCGAGGCTCCTAGGACCGCATGAAGCTGCTCCGGCCGTCGGACTACGCCGTCTTCGCCCTCTACTTCGCCGTCCTCATCGGGATCGGGGCCTATTTCCGCAAGCGCGCCTCCCGGAACCTGGAGCACTACCTTCTCGCCGGCCGGCGGATGCCGTGGTGGGCCCTCGGCTTGTCTCAGATGTCGTTCTGGTTCGATATGACCGGGACGATGATCATCACCTCGTTCCTCTTCCTCCTCGGACCGAGGGGGATCTACGTCGAATTCCGGGGCGGGGCCTGCCTCGTCCTGTCGTTCATCATGCTCTGGACGGCCAAGTGGCACCGCCGGTCCGGAGTCATGACCGGGGCCGAGTGGATGATCTACCGTTTCGGCCGCGACCGCTGGGCCCATTTCGCCCGGCTGATGTCCATGGCCTCTAACGTCATCCTCAACCTCGGGCTCCTCGCCTACTCGTTCAAGGGGGCGGGCCTGTTTCTGTCCATGTTTCTCCCCCTCCAGCCCTGGGTCTGCGCCCTGGCCATGATGGTCATCACCGCCGTCTACACGATCGAGGCCGGGTTTTACGGGGTCATTGCCACCGATATTTTCCAAACGGTCTGCATCTGGGTCGGGGTCGCACTCATGGTCATAGTCGCCATCGGCCAGGTCTCGGGCATTGCCGACATCGGAGCCTTGGCGGCCTCGGTCACGGGAAATCCCCAATGGACGAACTCCCTCCCCCAAACCAAGACGCCCATGCCCGCGGGCTACGAGGGCTACTCCTGGCTGACGATGATGATGCTTTTTTACTTCGGGAAATCGGTCATCCAGGGGCTGGGGACGGGGACCGACCCCCGCTACTTCGGAGCCCGGAGCGACCGGGAATGCGGCCTCCTGAGCTTCACCGCGGGCTGGTCGATGATGCTCCGCTGGCCGCTGATGATGAGCTTCGTCTTGATGGGCCTCATCTTAATTAACGGCCTCTTCCCCGACCAGACGGCCCTGGCCAAAGCCGCCGACTTGATCAAAGCCCAGGCGGGAACGGTTCCGGCCAACGAATGGCCCGAGCTCGTCGCCCGCATCGCTCATCACCCCGAAGCCTATTCGCCCGCCCTTTCCTCCGAGTTGGCCGGCCTCCTGGGACCCGACTGGGCCTCGAAACTCGGCTTTCTGAGCGCTTACGGGACGGTGGACCCGGAAAGGATTCTCCCGGGCGTCCTTCTCTATAGCGTTCCGGCCGGCTTGCGCGGGCTCATCCTCGTGGCTCTCATGGCCGCGGCGATGTCGACCTTCAACGCCATCACCAACGCCTCGACAGGATTCTTGACCCGCGACCTCTACCAAGGCTATTTGCGCCGGAAAGCTTCGGACAAGGAGTTGATCTACGCGAGCTATGCCTTCGGCCTCCTGGTCAACGTCGCCGGCTTCGCCATGGCCTACTCGACGAAAAGCATCAACGATATTTGGGGCTGGATCACCATGGGGCTGGTCGGCGGGTTGACCGTCCCGACCGTCCTCCGGCTCTATTGGTGGCGGTTCAACGCCGGCGGGTTCGCCCTGGGAACGCTTTCGGGATTGACCGCCGCCCTACTCCAGCGGACCTTCCTCCCCCAGATGCCCGAAGGGCAGCAATTCGTCTACATCTCGCTCGTCGGTCTTTTCGGGAGCGTCGCCGGGACCTTTCTCACTCCCAAAACGGCCCCGGACGTCGTCGAGAATTTCTACCGGACGACCCGGCCGTTCGGCTTCTGGAAGCCGCTTCGAGGCTCGGTCCCGGCCGACGTCGCCGCGGCCATGGCCCGAGAGCACAAATTCGACCTCCTCTCCCTCCCCTTCGCCCTGGCCTGGCAGTTCACGATGCTCATGCTGCCGATGCAGGTCATGATCCGGGAGTGGCGGGCGGCCGCCGTTTCGGGCGCGGTCCTGGCCGTATCCCTGGCCGGGCTCTACGCGTTCTGGTACAAGAAGCTCCCTCCCCGGAACGCCTAGACTCGGGCCCGGAAATCGGAGAATAGGTAGCCGGTCCCCCTATAATTCGGACAGGACGCGGCCGAGGGTTTCGACAAGGAGGTCGACGTCGTCCGAGGTGAAGCACATCGGCGGCTTGATTTTCAGGACGTTGTGGAACGGACCGTCCGAGCTGAGGAGGATCCCCTCCTCCCGCATCCGGTTGACGACGTAGTTCGCCTCGACCCCGGCCGGCTCCCTCGTCTCCCGGTCGCGGACGAGCTCGAGGCCCAGAAAAAGCCCCAAGCCCCGGACGTCGCCGACGAGCGGATGGCGATCCATCAGCCGCCGAAAGCCGCTCTTCATCCTCTCCCCGAGGCGAAGGGCCCGGGCCTGAAGCCCCTCCTCCTCGACGACGTCGAGGACGGCCATCCCGGCGGCGCAGGAGACGGGGTTCCCGCCGAAGGTGTTGAAATATTCCATCCCGGTGGCAAAGGCTTCGGCGATCGCCGGGGTCGTCACCACGGCCGACAGCGGGAATCCGTTCCCGATGGGTTTGCCCAGGGTGACGATGTCCGGCCGGACGCCCTGGGTCTCGAAGCCCCAAAAATGGGTCCCAGCCCGGCCGAAGCCGACCTGGACCTCGTCGGCGATGCACACCCCCGCGGCCTCACGGATGTGGCGGTAGGCCTCTTTCAAGAAGCCCTCGGGCTGGACGATCTGTCCCCCGCAGGACAGAATTGGCTCGCAGATGAAGCCGGCGATTCCCCGGCCTTCGGCTTTCGCTCGCCCGACGGCCGCTTTCACCTCGAGGGCGTACCGGACCCCCGCCCCGGGGTCGCCGGCCCGGTAGGGGCCCCGGTAGACGTCCGGCATGGCCGCGACGTGAGTGTGAGGCGGCTTCCCCGCCCCGCCCGGCCCGTCGAATTTATACGAGCTGACTTCGATGAGCGAGCTCAAGTGGCCGTGATATCCGCCGGCCAGGACGACCATGTCCCGCTCGCCGGTGAAATTCCGGGCGAGCCTCAAGGCCAGGTCGTTGGCTTCGCTTCCGGAATTGACGATATAGGCCACCCTGAGCGGCTCGGGAAGGAGGGAGACGAGGCGTTGGATATAGCGGACGAGGTTGTCGTGTAGATAACGGGTGTTGGTGTTGAGGACGGCCGCCTGGCGGCGGACGGCCTCGACGACCCGGGGATGGCAGTGACCCACGTGGGGGACGTTGTTCACCGCGTCCAGGAAAACCCGCCCCGTCTGGTCGTACAGGAACTCCATGAAACCCCGGACGATTTTCAGGGGCTTGGCGTAGGAGAGGCTGAGCGAGGGCCCGAGGTGCCGCCGCCGCAAGGCCAGGATTTCGCCGGGCTCGAGGCCGGGGGCTGTCCGGGCTTCGGCCGGGAGGCCGAGGATCGGATGAGGGTCGGGAGAGAGGTCGCGCCAGACATCCCGCTCGCTCGCCCGGGCGACCCCGGGGAAATCCGCCTTCTCGTCCCACCTCTCGACGAGGACCTGGAAATGAACGTGGGGAGGCCAGTCGCCGTTCTCGGGAAACGGGCCGATGGAGGCCAGCCTCTCGCCTTTCCTGACCGTCCGCCCCGTCTCCAGGCCGTCGAGCGAGGCGGCGCTCAGGTGGCCGTAAAGGGTGAAGAAAGAGAACGACCCGTCGGCGTCTTCGGCCCGGTGCTCGAGGATGACCGTCGGGCCGTAATCCTTTGGCCCATCGTTCCGGCCGACGCTGGCCACGGTTCCGTCGAGCGGAGCATAGAGGGGAGTCCCCGGTTCGGCGAAGACGTCGACCCCGAGATGCACCGTC
>Ga0233423_10001497_pt1 | contig 11689 bp, 14 predicted proteins | sample Watercolumn_Mata_FD_180713 | JGI IMG/M metagenome (GOLD analysis project Ga0233423, IMG submission 180713) | Freshwater microbial communities from Lake Matano, South Sulawesi, Indonesia - Watercolumn_Matano_2014_112_MG | ecosystem: Environmental > Aquatic > Freshwater > Lake | place: Indonesia... | reverse complement strand
AGACCTATTCTTTCCTGAGTCAATGCGTCTTTTCGCTTTAAAAGTTCATTTGGATTTCCTTTTTGAGAATCTATTTCCGGACCACTCGCGCCGCAATTAATTGTTCTAACTTCATAAACGGGAATGGATTGCGATTGAGGAGAATAAACCTCTAATCCAGTCATTCGCCTGCTTGCTAATCCTCTTGCTTCAACGTGAGATCCATCGCTTAACTGAGCTTGATATATCTGGTCTGTGGGATTCCAATGCCATGTACAAGATATAGCTGTCATAAAAATGAGCAATATCTCTCCATATTTAAACCTTTGCTTTTTCGTAACTTGGTAGTGACACTTAAATAGAAAGATTTAAATATGCGTTTTCTTATTATAATTATGCAGCAATCATGTCATTTAAGGCCTATTAAGGATGGGAGGGTATTTATTCAGCTTGTCAGAAGAGAATTAGGACAACCTGGATACAGGTATTATGTTTTACTGCAGAATGCTTCTAAACCAATTTCTTTTGCAGATGGCGAATGCAGGGTAGAACTTGATACTAGTTTTTATCCAATTTTTCCCAGAGGGGGGGAGTATGTGCCTGTTGGCGAATGTTTCTTTCTTCAGGAGCATTTTAGATATGACAGCAGAGCTGACCTGAACAAGTCTTCTCCTGCTAGGGGGGTTAAAGAGTTAGCTAAAATTTTAATTGATGGCCTTTCTAATGTCAGTTTATCGGAGACGCCAGATTCTCACAAGATTGTTTTTGATACCCACAGGCCCGAGGACATTAGTCCTGGTGTGAGAAGAGTATCTCCAGAGAGGGCGAAAAAATGGTTTGCAGAAATGAGGGCCGCGGTTTCAATGCGATAGTTATTTATAGATAATTTTATTTGTTGTGTGATGGGATTACAGATAGGCGATATTGTTCCTAGAAAAGAGATTTCATTTTCTGAATTAAAGGGGAAAGTTATAACTGTAGATGCTTTTAATGCTATTTATCAATTTCTTAGCTCAATAAGACAACCAGATGGAACACCTTTAATGGATTCTCAAAGGAGAGTGACTTCTCATCTCTCTGGATTGTTTTATAGAAATATTTCTTTGCTTTCTGATGGCCTTAAACTGGTTTATGTATTTGACGGGGAATATCATGTTTTGAAAGGCAAGACGCATGAAATAAGAGAAGAAGCAAAAGATGCTGCGAAAGAAAAATTTGAAGAAGCTAAGGAAAAAAGAGATAGTGATGCGATGGGCAGATATGCTCGAGGTTTATCTAAACTTACCCGGGAGATGATTGATGAGAGCAAGGAGTTGCTTGAATCAATGGGAATTGCTGTTTTTCAAGCTCCTGGGGAAGGAGAAATGCAATGCGCGGAATTTGTTAAAACTGGACAGGCTTATGCTGTAGGAAGCCAGGATTATGACGCTCTTGTTGTTGGGGGGAGAAGGCTTATCCAAAATTTAACTTTAGCTAAAACTAGAAAAACTCGAGCAGGCAATATTTTTATTTCTCCAGAAATTATTGAATATGACAGAGTTTTGAATGAACTTGGTATTGATGCAGATCAGTTAATTTGTTTAGCTATATTGGTTGGAAGCGATTTTAATCCGGGAGGCGTTCAGGGGATTGGTCCGAGAAAAGCTTTGGCTCTTGTAAGAGAGAAAAAATACCCTATTCAGATTTTTAGAGAACTTGAGGAGCAGGGAAGATTAAATTTTAACTGGAGAACGGTCTTTGAAATATTCAAAAAACCGAATGTTGCGCGGGGAGAAATTGTTTTTCCTAAAGCAGATTATGCGAAGATTAAAGAGATTTTAGTTGAGAGGCATGATTTTTCTTTGGAGAGAATCGAGAATCAGCTTGCCAAACTTGGAGAGGCTAAAAAACAAAGTTGCCAGAAAACTTTGTTTTGAAAGAATCTTTTATTCTAATTGGAGCCAGGGTTTTTATAGTCTGATAGCTTGTATTCTTGATGGAAAGAAGAGTTGGAGACAGGAATGTGCTTGACAAGTTCGCGGAGGATTTTTGCAAAGTTGTAGATAAGCATTGTAAGTATATTATTGTTTCAGGGTTCGTTGCAATTTCTTCTGGCAGGGCGAGGGCAACTGAAGACATAGACATGATTTTGGAGAAACTTTCTGAAGATAAGTTTATTGAGCTTCACAGGGATTTAGAAGTGAACGGATTTGAATGCATGCAATCTTCAAATCCGAAAGAGATTTTTGACTTGTATTTATTCAGAGGGGACAATGTGCGGTATACGAGAAAGGAAAACAAGTTTTTTCCTCCGGAAATGGATATTCATTTTGCGAAAGATGAGCTTGATGAGGCTCAGTTGAATGAGAGGCAAAAGATTGATTTTATAGGCCTTGATGTGTGGTTTTCTTCTGTTGAATCTAATATTGCTTTCAAGGAGGAGCTTTTAGGCACAGATAAAGATATGGAAGATGCAATTCATTTAAGGAAGGTTTATGAGGAAAAAATATCTGAGGAAAAGATTGATAGAATAAAAAACTTGATAAAATTAGTGAGGAAAAAAGATGAGAGACAAAAGCCATGCTGACTTTATTGAGAGATGGGCTGGTCTGGTAAAAAGCAGGCCACAGAAAGAGTGGAGGCCGCAGTTTAATGATTTTATTGATGCGCAATTTGATATGTCTCAGAGATTTAGAGAGAACATGGAAAAGACTGGAGAAGGAAAAAAAGCCTTAAAAAGAGTCGTCGAGTGGAGAAAAAACAGAAAAAGAAAGATTTTTGGGAACAGAAAATCTGAAGATTAGTAAATAGGGGATTGTTTTGAATTATTGGAAATTTATTTAAACTAGTAAATCTAATCGATTAAATGGGAAATAAGTGGTATGAAAACTTTGCATGGTGGGTACGTCACATTTTTGGGGGAAAAGGCTCAAATCCAGAACCGGTGGAAGACTTGGAGTATACTAGATTTTTAAGGGGGCAGATAGATTTGGTGCGCAGGCTTACAAGGGCAGGTGATGTGCGCGGCGCGAGAGAAGTTGCTGCAGGTGTTGCATTTAGGTTGGGGGGCGTATACACTGCTTTAGGCAAATCTAAAAAGGCGAGAATCCAATATAGACGCGCAGCAGAGTATTATGAACAAGCAGGTATGCCGATTGAGGCACATACTATGTATGGGATTCTAGGAGATGATAAAAACATAGACCGTTTAGCGCGCGATATCGAAAGAAGGACAGAGGCATCAGTTCTACACCATACTCCGCGACTAAAGGGGGAATCAGTTAGAAGTCAGACTCGGCGAACATTATCTCTGCTTTTTTCATTTTGTTTTTTTATTTTGAGTATTGTTTTTTCTGTTTTTTCTTTAACAGGATATTCTATTGCAGATGAATCAACTTCTTCATTTTTCTCTTGGAGTGTTGTATTTTTTATTTTAGGAATTGTTTTTGCTTTCTTTTTTTTCAAGAAAGAAGAAAAGAGCAAATTAAATATGCCAAACTTTAAAACTAGCCGTTAAATCAGTTGGAAGCTGTAATTTATTTCATTTAATATTTATTTTCATCACTTTCCCCTAAGAAAAAATAATCTAAAAAATTTTAGAAAGATTTATAAATAACTTATTTTTAGATAAAGCATGGATAAAAAGATGAGGATTTTTGGATTATTGATTCTGGGGTTGTTTCTTCTTCCGATTCTAAGCAGTTTTGTTGTTGCTCAAGCCCCAAGTAGCTCGGGGAGTGCGGTTCCAATAGCAAGTGTGACTTCTGTATCAGATATTTTTGATCCTGTTAAGGATATGTTTATAAATTGGGAAAAGGGGCAATTAAGTGTTAATATTGCTAAATATCTGTTTTTTATTCTTTTAGCTTTGATAGTTTATAGTATTGTTGGTTTTATCCCGATGTTTAGATCACTAGGCATTAAAATTCCTCTTTCTATAATAGTAGCTTTCTTAGCAACTGCGTATTTAGCACCTTCAGATATTTATACTGCCTTGGCTTCTTATGGCTCGCTGGGCCTTGTATTGGGAGCAGCTTTGCCTTTCATTATCTTGCTTTTCTTTTCAATTCAGATAAACCAAACTGGGGGAGCTGGGGGGCGCATATTATCTAAAGCTTTGTGGGGCGCTTTTATATTATTCTTGATTTGGAAACTAGTATTTGGTATGTTTTTCTGCACTCTCGCAAATGGCAGGAAGTGTATTAGCTTATGGGAAGGATGGGTTTATATCGGATTTATTGTTGCGTGTTTAATTTATCTTCTAGCAGAGAGAAAATTATTGGCGGCTTTGTTCAAGGAAGAAATCCGAGCAGAAGGAGAGGTCATATCGCGGGCGCTTACCAAAGATAAACTCCGTGCTATGGAACGAGAATTGGAGCATTTGGGGGAGGATTGGAATATTGAATTCAAGAGGGATAAACCAGACCAAAAGAAATTAGAAGAGCTAGAGAGAAGAATCAAAGCATTACAAAAAGCGCTTGGTCGGGCTAGTTAAGAAATTATATTTGTTTTGAAATTTAATTTTTAGTCTGGGGTTTTTTAATTTAAGGTAATAGTTGATTTTATCTTCGATATTGAGTGGTAATTATCAAAGTTGGTTAGACATATGCTTCGCGGCACCTATTTTGCCTGTTGGCTTTATAAAATTGTAATTAAAAATGATTTTAAACTCAGAAAGTCTAATATTTAGCATGAAAAAGAGTCTTTTTTTAGCAGTGTTAATAATTTTACTATTAAATTTTTTCATTTTTTTTGCGTACGCGGCGAATGATTCTGGTAGTATAAACCTTTCTTTAAATGCCAGTACCCCTGCTAGTGTCTCAAACATCTCTCTTCTTAATTCTTCTTTCAAGATAGACAAATTTAGGGCAGATACAAACAAGTTATCTTCGAGCCAGATACTTCTCCCCCCATGGGCGGATAATTTGATTAGATTCATGTTTAATTTTAACTTAGCTGAGAAACTGACGTTGCAGAAGATGATAATTCTTCTTGCCATATGGATTATGGTTATTATTCTTATTTACAAAACATTGGCTTTGTTCGATATAATTGGCAGAGGATGGATTAAATATCCTGAATCAGTTATAATAGGCTTATTAACAGCTATTAGCGGGGGTTTGACTGATGTTTATTTACTTTTCTTTGGGGTGCTTGATTTTGTTAAATTTCTTCAGGATTGGATTTTATTAAAGGGGATAATTGTACTGCTTATTTTCGTATTATTCTTTTTAGGCTTTCAGCGTTTGATAAAACTTTTTGAGAAGAAAAAGAAGGTCTTGGAAGCAGAAGAAATCGGCAGAAAAGTTGGAGCTGGAAGTTAAATAAATAAATTTGTTACTCTCTTTATTTGCCTTTGTTTTTGAATATACCTGCTTCTTGCTTTAAGTCAGCTATCTTCTGGCCTTCTTTAACGCCTTTCATGAAGCTTTCTACTTCTTTGATTTTCTGCTCTTGCTTATCTTTTTTAGCTTCTTCTTTGGCAGCTTTTCTTGCATTTGCTGTTTTATTATTAATATAGCCTAAAGCAAGAATAAACGCTATAACAATAAGACTTATTATCAACCTCACCCACCAAGCTTCTTTTGATAAAATTAGAGAAAGCAGAGAAGTTACTACTAATTTTATAAGGCCAAGCTGTGCTAAGATTGTTGCTGCAAGGACGCTAAGAAAGGCTCCGGCAAGACTTCCGAAAATATCTATTGAACTTATTTGTTTTGAAACAGCAATAACAATAAACAGCCAGAGAAAGAAAATACAAAAAAAAGTCAGGGACATTTCATAAGGATAATTAAACAAAATTATAAACGGCAGGGGATATTTTAATAAGAAGCTGTGAATTGGGCCGATAATTCTGTTTTTAGCAATCATCTCTCCCCAAGCTTGTGTTAGATATTTGTTCTTAATATTTTCAGGAGTGTTTGTTATAGTGTTTATTCCAGCATCAACTTTATTTTTTGTGTCTTCTATAGAATTTAGAGAACTTTCTACGTCGATAGCTAGAACTTGATAGGAGAATAACAAAAATATTACAAATAAAGCAATAGATAAAATTAGCTCTTTTTTCATCTTATATTTAAGGGTTTGTGATTTTTAAAACTTTATTTATCAATAAATCTTATTGAAACTTCAAAATAACAAAAGATTTATAAAGACTAAACAAATGGATTATATATGAAAATTAGGGTGAAGCCAAGGATTAAATATTCTGCTTATATTTTTATTGTTCTAAGCATTTTTATTTTGCTAGCTTCTTTTTCGAGTTTTGTTATTGCTGCTGATGACCAAGAGCCCAGAGGAGGGGAAAGTTATGAAGATTATTACGCGAGAGTCTCTGGAGAGTCTGGGGGGGGAGCAGCTTCTGCAGGGGCATCTGCTCTTGGGGCGACGCCTTCTGATTCTGCTGCTAGAATTCAAAGTTTTATCAATGATGGTTATATCATAATAAAACCTGTCTTAGAATTAATTGTTGGAACGACTGCTGGTGGAAATCTCCAAGAGTCTACTATTTTCTTTGCTAAAGTGTTACTGCTTATCATTGTCTTTTCACTAATATTTGTCATACTTGATAAAAGCGGGGGAAATATTTTCTCATCTGGATGGTTAAAGTTTCTAATCAGTTTTTTTGTTGCAATATTGGGTGTTAGGTTCTTGAATCCTGAATTAATAGAGGCTATAATATTGCCTAACCAGACTTTCTTAGTCGCAGTAACTGCTGGTTTGCCCTTTGTATTATATTACCTTGCAGTCAGCAATTTCCCTTCGCCTACTCAAAGACGACTGGCATGGGTTTTCTTCTCAGCTATTTTTACTTTTATTTGGATAGGGAGATATGAACAACTGGGCAATAATCGGTGGATTTATCCTGTTGCTGCAGTACTGGGATTACTAATGATTATCTTTGATGGGACTTTTGCTAAATTCCGTTCAAAAGTAAAGACTGAAAAGTTGGCTGCAAGATCTGCTGATGAACAAGTAAAGGATTTGAGAAGAGCGCTTGTTCAACTTCAAAAAGATTACAGGGAAGGAATATTAGGTGAAGATGAGAGAGAAAATACCCAGGTGTTTAAGCGTGAAAGAAATAAAATTCTAGATAAGATCAACCATCTCCGAGCTTAGTTAATTTTAGACTATCATCTTGTTGCAATATATGGAATCGCTTAAAGATATCGTTCCATCAGTATTTTTGATATGGAAAACTGCATTGATGACTTGTTTTTGCAGTTTTCCAGACAGATAACTGCGCACAAAATGTCATGCAACCAACGCAGTTATCTGTAAATTGCTTTTAAACGAGAGATATGTTTTTAAACTCGGAAAGTTTTAATTAGCTATGAGACTTAGTTTTTTTGGTAAAAAAGAGAGCTTGTTTTTTATTGCATTTATTGTTATTTTTGTTTCTTTTATCAGCTCGTCTTATGCTTATGGCCCCCAGGATTTGAGTGATTCTATAAGAAGCGGCATCGAATATTTCAAAGCGTTTTATACGCCGTTTTTGGAAGGGATTGTAGGAGATTCTGCTCTTAGCGATATTTTTTTCATTAAAGTTTTATTACTTGTTCTTGTTTTTGTAGTAGTTAGAGCAGTTCTAGCAAGAGTTCCAGCTTTTAAAGATAATAAGGCTGTTATATTAGTTGTTGCAATTATTGTATCTATACTTTCTATTAGATATCTTACTGATGTACAGCTTGTTAAGGGAATATTAATGTCTTATAACACTTTAGGCGTTGCTCTTACTACTATAATTCCTTTTATCATCTGGTTCTTTTTTGTTGAGAAAAGCGTTAGTTCTAGTGCTATGAGAAGATTTCTCTGGCTTTTCTTTATAGCAGTATTTTCTATAATTTGGTTTGAGAGATATTCGCATTTGGGTGGATTTGTAAACTATTTTTATTTTGGAGTTATTATTTTAGGCCTTTTGGCTGTATTATTTGACAGGAAAGTAAGAGCTTATCTCGCCCTGTCTGAAATAAGGGGCATGGAGAGGTCTGTAACTGATAAAGTTGTTCTCGAATTACTTGAAGAATTGGAAAAAGCTGAGAAAATGAGCAATACTGAGCAAGGAAAAAGAAGAGCTAAGGCGATTAGACAGCAACTGAAAGATTTGGGTGTTAGGTCTATGGGCGGTTAAAGAATTTGTTTATAATACGTTATTTCAATCTTCTGTATCCGACAATTTTCTTGCCTTTTTTGTCGTAAATTGGCACTTCTTCGCCTTTTTTATTTGTTCCAGAATTTTCAGAGAGTGCTACCACAACCCCTACTCCAACTAACGCTAAACTTACTATTAAGAATGAACCTGTTGAGACTAAAGAATCGGGCAAGAAACTGACCAAACCTCTTAGCTCTTTTATACTTGCTAAGGCTGTTCCTATGATTCCTACACCCGCCAGGGTATATCCTAATATCGACCTCATTTTATAGCTATATCTAATCTAATGAATATTTAAATCTTTTCTTGAAAAATATCACAATTTTTTTAAATAGCAGTATGTTGTTTTTAATATGAAATATGAGAATGCACCTGACTTAAAAGCGAGGATGAATGAGGTTATAACAATTTTGGGAATGAACCATTTAGATATTAATCGAATTGAATGTTTGAGAAGTTTTGGTTCTTCATCGAGAAGAACTATCGCAAGATGCCATGCCCTCGGCAAGGTGATGCAGATGGCTATGAAAACTAAAGCTTTTTATGCAATAGAATTTCTTGAAAAGTTTGATAGAATGGACTGGGAAGAGCAAGATAAAGTGATAATTCACGAGCTTATGCATATTCCTAAGACATTTGGGGGAGGATTTAGACAGCATGATTTTGTATGCGAGAAAAATATTGATTTGATGTATAACAAATTTGTCAGTTTAAAAGCTAAAAATAGAGAGGATAATAAATTAAAGTGGTTTTAAAGGGATAATATTCTACTTAAAAATCTCTCCGCTTTCTCTGCTCCAAAACAAAAGGTCTAGACTATCTAAGGGTATATTTATTTTCTTTGAAAAATCTATGAATTTTTTTTCTACTTCTAGATAAATTTTTTTGTTTTTTATTCTCTTTTCTTTTATTATTCTGAGGGCTTTGAGATTTCTTAAGATGTGCCTGTCTAAGATAGCTATTTCATTATTTGATTTGCCTATATTTCTTAAAAAGTGGGATGCTTCTTTTAAGCCATAGCCCCTGACATTTCCTGCCAAAAAATTTCTAATCTCTCTTGCGTTTTTTTTATTTAAGCTTTTTTTGATATCCTTCCATGTATTTTTTGCTTCTAATAAATATAATGCTTTGTTGTTGTGAAATCTCGTCTTTGTTTTTAATACCTGAGAGAGGCTATACTTACTCCAATTTTGTAAGAGAATTAGTTGTTCTACAGCTTCCCAGCATTTCTTTGCATTACTCTGCGGAGTAAGAATGCAAAATATAAACTCTTGGAAGTATTCTTCTTCTGATAGACTTCTGAATTCTTTTAGTTTGGCATCTATTTGGCTTTTTTTTATTTTATACTCTTGAATAATTGAAATTTCTCCTTTTTTCATCGTATATTCTTTTGTAGAACAACCTTTAAATATTATGTTATTTCTATATATGAAATAAAAACGATGGTGTATAAGAAGTATGTTTTTAAAAACGGGAAGAAGTTTGGACCTTATTATTATGAATCTTATCGAGATGGAGACAAAATAAGAAAGAAGTATATTGGTACTGAGGCTGGCAATAAGAGCAGTTTTAAGTTTTATTTATTTTTGGCTTTTATTTTGATTATTCTATTTGCTATAACTATTTTTATCTGGAGAGGGCTGCCTACTGGGCGAGCAGTTTATGGATATGAAGAAGACTTTTATTCATATAATTATACTCTCGGAGAAAGTTTAAAAGGGAATTTTAAAACTTTTTTACAGGGCGGGGAATTGATCCCTGCTGACTCTAATATAATTGTTAAAATTGGAAACGAAAGCAAGGAAATGCTTCTTCAAGATCTTGTTTCTATTCAGCCTGCGAGGGGTAATTATTATTTAGAGGGAGCTAATATATCCGGCAGCGGTTTGGGGTTTGGAGTAGCTGGCATCAAAACAGTTTATCCCATAGTTAATTTTCAATTAGAGATATATAAAGAAAATCAAGGTATTGGACAAATTAATGATACTGGGGGGAGGCAAGCGGATAAGGGGGACAATGAATCAGTTGTGAACATTTCTAATAATCTTTCCAAGAATATTACTGAAAATTTGACTGAAAGAAATTTATCAGAAATTAACATTACTGTAAATAATTCTCAAATCAATATCACTGAAAACAGCTCTAATCTAGAAAGAAACAATACAGAATCTGCAAAAAATAACGAGTCTATAAAAGAAGAAAATAGGACTAGTAATGGGGAAGAAAAGAAAGGCGGTAATGAAAAGGAAACAAAGAAACAGGGCAATGATAAAGAAATTAATGTTTCTGGAAGCTCTATAACTGGCGCGGCCATATCTGAAGATGAAGAGGAAAGCGAAAATAAGAAAGATCTGATTATAAATGGGAGTGTTGACAAATATCAGGATTTTGTTTATGACTTGCCTAAGAAAAGAAGCGCCAAAATTGTTGCTGGAAGCGTTTCTTTTAACGGTATCGGCATAGGTGATGATAAAATTAACTTGAAAGTTAATGATAGCACGGCGAGAGTTTCTACAAATTACTCAATAGCTTATTCAGGATTCGGTGCTAATTATACTGGGGGAAATATCACCCTTCTGATAAATCTCTCGAAACTTCAAATACCTGTGAGCGAAGAAATAATAAAAATAATTATTGAGTATAATGGAACTCGCATTTTAGATTTTAACCAGCAAATTTTTATAAAAAATCTGACCAATGCCACAATACCTGAGAATATTACCAACGTAACCAATATAACTAATGTGACAATACCTGAGAATATCACAAATCAGACGATTATTAATGAAACTAATATTACCTTTATCAATCAGACCAATGTAACTTTGCTCAATCAAACAAATCTTACTCTTCTTAACCAGACTAATGGGACAATCGTTAATTTTACTTCTAATATAACGGGAGGATTTTCCATGATTAAAGAGATAATTTTATTAAAAATCATAGGCAATGAATCTTTGAGGATTAATCTTAGCAATTATTTTACTGGGGCGGATAATTATAATTTTGAGTGCCCAAATATTATTTGGAACTTATCTGGGGAAATTTTGAATTTAAAAGCGAGGAGTGATTTTAGAGGCTACACTAATGCAAAAATAACTGCTTTTAGAGGAAATAGTAATCTGTCGAGCAAGGATTTTGCTATTCTAGTCTCTTCAGGAGATTTGAAAATACAAACACTCCGAGAAAAGATAACTTTAAGCGAACCTGTGAAGTGGATTAAGAATATTGCCAACAACGTAGTTGAAAATGTTACAGTTGAGCTTCCTGCTGATGCTTGGAATATAACTGTAAAAAAATTAGAAGACGGGGCTTTAAAGCAGGCCAGTGCATCTTTAGTTGGAATAACTGGGGGGGCTGTTGCAGGTTCTGAAGGTTCTAGTGCGTTTGAATGGATAAGCAAATTCTTCAGGAACTTATTTGGAGCGAGCATGACCGGGAGAGTAGTTGCCCTAGATGCTTCTCTGAATCTTTCAGATTCAATTAATTCAAGTTCTATACAAGTTAAACTAGACGACCAAGCTAGTTCTTATTTAATTGAATATTATACTAAACAGCCAACTTCTGCTGAGAGAGATA
>Ga0233423_10001495_pt1 | contig 11695 bp, 14 predicted proteins | sample Watercolumn_Mata_FD_180713 | JGI IMG/M metagenome (GOLD analysis project Ga0233423, IMG submission 180713) | Freshwater microbial communities from Lake Matano, South Sulawesi, Indonesia - Watercolumn_Matano_2014_112_MG | ecosystem: Environmental > Aquatic > Freshwater > Lake | place: Indonesia... | reverse complement strand
GAGGGGCGAGGGTCCTGAGGACCCTCCCCCTCACCCCCCTCCCCAACCCGCATAGAGTTTGAGAAAACTAGGCCTGTGCTTCCAAATTAAGGCATTCCTGCAACAGCCCGGTCGCCGGAGAAAGGGGCAGAGATCGGCCATCCAGGGAAGACACCGGCATCACCCCCATTAAGGAATTGGTGAGCCAGAGGCCTTCGGCTTGCAGAAATTGGCTGGGAGTGGTGGGAAGATATTTTAGAGATAGTTCCCGCCGGGCCAAGCCCCGGCCCAAGACTTCCAGTGTCACCCCCGGCAGGGCGCTGGGGGCCTGGGGAGTATAAAAAACGCCGTCCTGGGCATAAACCAGGCTGGTGGCCGCGCCTTCGGAGACCAGGCCGTCCGCTTCCAGGATCAGGGCCTCTATGGCGCCCCGGTCCAGGGCATACTGGCGGGCCGCCAGGTAAAATAAATAATTAAGGCTTTTGTGCCTGCCGATATAGGTGCTGCGGCGCTCCGGGAAGATGGCCAGAGACCAACCCTGGGCGTATTCCTCCGGGCTGGGGGGAGTATATGGCTGGGCCCAAATTACCAGGGTGGGGCGGGCGTCTCCCGGCAGCCCCAAACCCTCGGCCACTCCCCGGGAAAGCAGGATTTTCACCCGGGCCAGGCCGCGGCTTAAGCCGTTGGCTGCCAGCAACCGTTTCAGGCGCTCCTCCCAGGAAAAATGGTCCGGAAAAGGAATCCGGAAGGCCTGGGCCGAAGCCCGGAGCCGGACCAGGTGTTCTTTCAGGAAGTGAGGTCGTCCATCCTCCGCGCGCAGGGTTTCAAAAAAGCCGTCTCCATAAAGGAAGCCCCGGTCATTGACGGACACCCGGGCCTGGGCCAGGGGCGCCAGTTCTTCATTCAGCCAGACAAACTCGGATTTTTCCATAATCCCTTACAACTGCATCAAATATCAAGTTGCCAGTTTTTCTCTGCCCATTGGCCACTGGCTACTGGCTACTGACCCCTGATCCCTGATCCCTAACCCCTGCCCTACCCACCGATAACCCCGAATAAAGTGCGGCCCTTATGGAGAGTTTCTTCGTATTCCGCGACTTCGTCGGAATCATAGACCACACCGCCGCCCACGGAAAAATGGGCCATGTCTTTCGAAATAATGGCGGTGCGGATGGCCACGTTCAAGTCCAGGTTGCGGTGCAGCCCCAGGTAGCCGATGGCCCCGGTGTAGACGTGGCGCACGTGGGGCTCCAGTTCATCGATGATCTCCATGGAGCGGATCTTGGGGCAGCCGGTAATTGAGCCCCCGGGAAAGGTGGCTCTGAGAAGATCCACGTGGCTGCGCCCGGCCCGCACTTTCCCGGTGACGATGGACACCAAGTGATAGACATTCTGGTAGGCCTCCAGGCGCTTGTGCTCCTTGACCTTGACCGTGCGGGCCTCGCAGACCTTGCCCAGGTCGTTGCGCAGCAGGTCCACGATCATGGACAACTCTGCGTCGTCTTTAAGGCTTTCCTCCAGTTCCCGGCGGCAGGCTGCGTCCTCTGCCGGGGTTTTGCCCCGGGGCCGGGTCCCTTTGATGGGCCGGGTCTCCAAATAATCCCCCTGACGATAGAGAAAGCGCTCCATGGACGTGGAGAGGATGACAAAATCCCGGCAGTTAAGATAGGCATAAAAAGGCGCGGGATTCAAGGCAAAGAGACGGAGAAAGAGGCGGTAGGCCTCCCCCTGGAAAGGAAAGGAAAAGCGCTGCGAAAGATTTACCTGGTAGACGTCGCCCTGGCGGATGTATTCCCGGACGCGACTGACGGCCTGGAGATAGGCCTCCCGGGTGAAATTGCTGTGCAAAGGCCCTACCTGGTAGGAACCCAAAGAATCAGGATGAGGCAGTGCAGATTCTCGGAAATGGGTCCAGCCGCCGGCGTCTTCATAAACGATCTTTACCTGCCAGAACCGCCCGGCTTCCCGGTCATGCACCAGCAAGTTGCAGGGAAAGGCCCAGACCATCTCCGGCAGACCCAGGTCGTCCGCGGCGGTGGTGGGCAGGTGTTCCAGGTGGTTCTTCAAGTCATAAGCCAGAAAACCAATGCCCCCGGCGGTACAGGGCGGCAAGGGGGAAGGTCCCGGCAACTCCAGGGAGCATAGGACCTCCCCGAGCACCTGGAACGGGTCCGTCTGATAAATCTGCTCCTTGCCCCCCCCGCTCACCTCCACCCTGCGGCCTTTGCTCTTGATGACCAGAAAAGGGTCCCAGCCCATGAGGGAGTAGCCGGCGCAGTCCAGGTCCCCGCCGCTGAGTAGCAGCATGGCATAGGGCTGCCGTCTGAGCGGTGTAAACAGAGCGGCCAGATCCTCTACCTCTGGGGGAGGCGTAAAGGGCCTAACCTCTAAATCCACCACCCTCCCGAACATAGCGTCCTATCAAACCCCTCTATGGGGTTGGGGGAGGGGGTTTGGGGGAGGAACCCTAAGGTCCACAGGCGAGACGCCTGTTCTACGGCCTTTAGCCCCCTCCCCCAGTTTCAAGAAGTTATCCGCCAGGATATAGCCGTGGTCGGTGAGGAAGGATTCCGGGTGAAACTGGACGCCGTGGAGGGGGTAGCGCCGGTGGCTGAGGCCCATGACCACGCCGTCTGCGGTCCAGGCGGTGACTTCCAGTTCTTCGGAGTTGGGGACCGCCATCAGGGAGTGGTAGCGCGCCGCGCCAAAGGGGGAAGGAAGTCCTGCAAAGAGGCCTCGGCCGTGGTGATGAACCTGATGGCGTTTGCCGTGCACGGGCAGCGGGGCTTTAACAGTGGCCCCGCCGAAGACCTCGTTAAGGGCCTGGTGACCCAGGCAGACTCCCAGGATGGGGATTTCTTGATAAAAACGGGAGATGACCGCCTTGCTGATCCCCGCCTGGGCCGGGGCCTTGGGGCCGGGGGAGATGCAGAGCCAATCGGGATTGAGCGCCGCGATCTGGGAGAGGGTCACCGCGTCGTGACGGAAAACCAGCACCTCCAGGTCGAATTCGTAAAAGAGCTGCACCAGGTTATAGGTGAAGGAGTCGTAGTTGTCGATCATTACCAGCCGCATGGAATCTCCCCAATAAAAAAAAGCCACCCAGCGAGTCTGGGTGGCTTTCGCCTGAACATAACTCAGGTCTTTTATATACGAGGGATTCCTGAGGCTGTCAACTTTTTTCTACCGGTTACGCCGAAGCGGGCACCATCCCTGTGCCCTTAACTCCGGCCTGATCTACCTCCAGGGTTGTCTTAAAACCGGATACAAAAAGCGCGTCGGCGGGTTAGCTGCCCAAGAACACCTCCCAGTAAAGGCCCAGGATGGCGGGCGACAACAACACAAAACCTAAGATAAAAGCGAGGATGAGTTTAGCCGCGGGCGGCCATTCCTGCCGCTCGCGCTTAACCCAAATGTTTCTTTCAACGTACTCGTTGGTTGTCATGGCGTCCTCCCGGCAAAACGCTTCCAGCCTCGGAAGCGCCAGGTTTTTGTGGGTAAACCTAAGACACCTGCATTCAACTGGGCGAAACGGCGCCCGCTGGCTAGCAAAGCCAATAAATCAGCACGTTCTGCAAAAAAAAGACTTTTGGAATTAGAATAGATTAATTAATAAATCTTGATCACACCTCCTCTCCGGTCCAGCAGATGTATTCCCGAACTTCAGGAGAAACGAAAGGCCCTATCCCGGTTTGGCAAAGCGCTTGCCTATTTGGTAACCGAGGATGAAGAATAGCGTCACTATCAGCATGGAGTAGGTGAACATTTTTCTCCCTCCTTATCTATATATCGATGGTATATATTACCTTATATATATAAACGGAATTGTCAATAAAAAACTGAATTTTTTCCTTTCCATTCGTCTTTTTCCATCCGGCTTACGGTGCTTTTTGCGGATAGCTTCTGCTTTCGGTTCGAATTTTCCGCAGGGTTTTTCGAATTGGCTGATTCCGCCTAGAGGAAGACAAGCCCCGCTCTCTCAAACATCGGTCAACGGCCAAATGGATAAGTTTTTACCAAGGAAGCGCTAACAGAGGATAGCTTATGGATGGACAGGGTAAGGATATTTCCGTGGACAAAACCGCGAGGCATATTTTCCAGGCTTTTCATTCAAGTCTGGTTTTCCATTGTTATATAGTTTATCTATATATATAATTATTTGCGAGAGTTGATCATGAGGTCTGATGAATTTTAAGGCCGCCTTTAAAACCTGGCGCCAGAAAATGGTGGTATTTTCGGGAGGATGTGAATGAAGCTCTCAACCAGATGTCGCTACGGCACCCGTCTCATGTTGGATATGGCCCAACATTACAACGAGGGCCCCATCCAGTTGGGTGACATCGCCAAACGACAAGATTTATCCGTGAAGTATTTGGAACAGATAATTATTCCCCTGAAAAAAGCCGGTTATATAGATAGCGTCAGAGGGCCCAAGGGTGGGCACGTTCTTGCCAAATCCCCGGAGGAAATCAACTTGGGGGAGATTGTGGCGCTCCTGGAGGAGACCACCAGTTTGGTGGCCTGTATTGAGGAACCCGAGGTCTGCGAGCGCGCCGACACCTGCCCCACCCGTCTAGTTTGGAAAGAAGTATCCGAGGCTGTGTTTGAGAAGCTTAAAGCGGTAACTTTGGCCGATCTGGTGGAAAGAGCCAAGGCCATAGAAAAACGATAAACGACCTGATTTACCGTGATCCGTGGCTCTATTTCCTCCCGGCCACCTTCCTACAATTGATCAATTATCAGCCCGGGTGACTTCTTCTGCCTCCCGGAGGCGGATGAAATAGACAGTCCCGAAGGCCTGGGGCTCCACCCGATGGGTTCGGTCGCTATAGTGATGGACGTGCCCCTCGTCGTAATCCGTCTCCAAGGAGAGGCTCAACACCCGGTCCATGTCCCCATTGCAGGCCATGAGCATGGCTTGCAGCAGCACCGCGCCCCCGTTTCGAGCCGTGGGGTCCAAGGCGAAGACCGCGCCGCAGGCGCAGTAACCTCCGGGGAAGTCATACCACTGGCCTCCTTTGATCTCCCGGGGCTGGAGGATTTCCCGGCGGCAAAAGGGGCACCGGGCCGGGACGCTGCGGTCGGAAAATAATTTGGGCATTTCTTTCCTTTCTATTGAAAATTATCGCGGTTTTTCTCTTGAGAGGCAATTCTCCTCTGATTCTTGCTATTGACACCTTTCCCCCTTAATCTTAAATTGTTTTCTACAGAAACGAAAGGAGACATGCTCATGGCGGATAAAACCATCATCTTTTCGGACCAGGAGCAGATGCAGGTGGAGGGCATTGTCATCGACAAGGATGGAGAAGAAGCATTAAAATTTTTAGCGACCCTGTTGGACCGCATTAAGGGCCATCCGGGACATGCCTGTGGCCCTAAGGTCGCCGAAGGCCCTCCCGGTCACGGTTGATCCGACCGGCCAAACAGGATTACCAGCATCACTGCTTCTTGCCGGCCTTAACGGCCCATAATCACCAAGGGGAGTAAAAATGGCAGACAAACAGATCGTTTTTTCGGACCAGGAACAGATGCAGATTGAAGCCATCGTCATCGACAAGGATAAAGACGAGGCCCTGCGCTATTTGACCAAACTGGTGGAGATGATAAAAGGACATGCCGGTCACGCCTGCGGCACCGGACCCATAAAATAACTCGCTTGCTTAATGGCTCCCGACGGGGTGATGGACAGGTTGGCCCTGGTGGCCGATACCCATGCCTACGAGGCCGGCCTGCCCTCACTCCTATATTTTTTCCGAGACCGGGGTATCCGCCACCTGGCCTGCCTGGGGGATTGCCCGCCGGAACCTTTCCATCCCTGGCTGGAGATGGACCGTAATCACCGGCTCTATTGGGTTTATGACGTTTACGGCCCGGAGATGCCGGAGGCCTCCAGTTGCGGTGAAGCCCTGGAACTGGAAGGCCGCATCTTTCTAGCCCATACCCGGGCCATTCTTTGGACTCATTTCAAAGATCGGGTCCACCACTACCAGCAGAGCCGGACCGTGGCCCGCCCTCCCCTACTGCTCTGCCACGGCCACACCCACGTGCCCAGCGTCACCCGTTACAGCCCTCCTTTCAGCCGCTTGCTCTACATCAATGACGCGCTGCGGCCCCAGGAGTTTCAGGCCCGCCAGGCCTGCCTGACCCTCGCCCCGGATACCATCTATCTTATCGTGCCCGGCGCTTTTACCATGGAGGAACGCCGCCACCCCACTTTCAGCTTTGCGGTTTTGGATGTCCTGGATTCGCGGCTGGCCATGGTTTCTCTCAAAGATTTGAGAAATTTGGAATCAACCGAACTTTTCCCTGCCTAAGGTCTTCCACCACCAGCATATCCGTAGGGAAGGCCAGGGGAGCCGGGGGAGCCTCCAGGGGGAAAAATTCCACCTTATCCAGATCATCTGCGGCCTGGAGGGTCCCCGCCACCACTTTGCCCGCAAACCAGACGCCCACCGTGAGGCGCTCTGGATCGTGGAAATTGGAGTGCACCGCCAGCAATTCTCCCAGCTCCACCTCCAAGCCCGTCTCCTCCCGGAACTCCCGGACCGCCGCGGCCCGCACGTCTTCCCCCCATTCCACGTAACCGCAGGGGAGGCACCAAGCCCCCTGATATGGCCCGCCTTTCCTCCGCCCCCAAAGTATTTGGTCACCTTGGCGCACCACCACCGCCACCCCCACCGCGGGATTGACGTAGAGGGTGCGGCGGCATTGGCTGCACACCAGCCGCTCCCGGTCGCCCCGGGACCGGGTCTCCAGGGGACCGCCGCAACAGGGGCAAAAGCGGTAGTGAGAAGAAGTGCAGGACATGAGGGATTTTTCCTTTGCCGGTTTATTTGCTGAATTGTAAGCTCTTTAATAATTGGCGCAAGTTTATAAAGGCGATGAGAAATAAACCTTTCCACCCCACACTCCCGCCATGGATAAAAAAACTTGCAAGGGATTGGGGGAGGGGGTCTGGGTCCAGGGGCCTTAACCCACTCCCCCAGAATCATTTAAAGGTTGAAACTAAGGGCAAATTCATTTAAAAAAGGCGAGGTTCTATTTCCGTTTTTCCGGAGACCCTTGCCGTGACCACCCCCAGGCTCAAGGCCATCCGTAATATCGGCATCATAGCCCATATCGACGCTGGCAAGACCACTTTGACGGAGCGCATCCTCTATTACACCGGCCGCACCCATAAGATGGGGGAGGTCCATAACGGCGCGGCGGTGATGGACTGGATGCCGGAAGAACAGGAACGGGGCATCACCATCACCGCGGCGGTGACCACCTGCCAGTGGAAGGGCGCGGTGATCAATGTCATCGACACGCCGGGGCACGTGGATTTCACCATCGAAGTGGAGCGCTCTCTCCGGGTCCTGGACGGGGCCATCGGCGTCTTTGACGCGGTCTCCGGGGTGGAGCCTCAATCGGAGACGGTGTGGCACCAGGCGGATAAATACCGGGTCCCCAAGCTGGCCTTTATCAATAAGATGGACCGGATGGGCGCGGATTTTTATCAGGCCGTGGCCTCCATGCGAGAGAAACTGGGGGCCCACCCGCTGGTCCTCACCATCCCCTGGGGCCAGGAAGACCGCTTCCGGGGGGTCATCGACCTGCTGAAAATGAAGGCCCTGGTCTGGCAGGAAGAGACCCTGGGCGCGGTTTTTGAGGAACTGGACATCCCGGAAGATTATCGGGAGGAAGCCCAAAAGGCCCGGGAGGCCCTCTGGGAGGCCCTGGCGGAAGTGGATGATCAGGCCATGGAGGCCTTTTTGGCGGAAAAGACTTTGCCCCTGGAGGAAATAAAAGCCGCCATCCACCGCAGCACCGTGGCCCTGAAGGGGGTTCCCACCTATTGCGGCGCGGCCTTGAAAAATAAGGGCATTCAGCCACTTCTGGACGGCATCAAGGATTTTCTCCCCGATCCCACGGAGGTGCCTCCCATCTCCGGCCACCATCCGCAGACCAATGCGGTGGAGGCTCGCCCCCCCCAAGACGACGGCCCCCTGGCGGCCCTGGCCTTCAAGATCATGGTGGACCCGGCCCAGCGCCTCACTTTTGTCCGCATTTATTCCGGCACTCTGAAGCCCGGCCAGGAAGTCTATATCCCGGTAAAAGGCGTCACGGAAAAAGTGACCCGCATCCTGCGCCTCCATGCCAATAAACGGGAACCCCTGAACCAAGCTGCGGCGGGGAGCATCGTCGCCCTCCTGGGCCTGAAGGCCGCCACCACCGGGGACACCCTGTGCAGCCCGAGCCGCCCCATTGTCCTGGAGCCCATCTCTTCCTATGTGCCGGTGATCTCCCTGGCTATCGAACCGGTGGCCCGGGACGACCAGGAGCGCCTGGGCCCGGCCCTGGCCCGGGTGGCGGAGGAGGACCCCAGTCTCCGCCTCCATACCGATGAAGACACCGGCCAGACCCTGCTGTCCGGCATGGGGGAACTCCACCTGGAGGTGATCATCCACCGCCTGGAGCGGGAGTTTCACGCCCACGTCCGGGCCGGCCGCCCCCAGGTGGTGTATCGGGAGACCATCCTGGGCCGCGCCTCGGAGACCGGCGTCTTCGACCGGGAGCTGGCCGGGAAACAGCATTTCGCGCAAGTGGAGCTCAGCTTATCGCCCCGGCCCCGGGGCGCGGGCAACACCTTCACCCCCCTGTTGCCGGAGGACCACCCGGCCCAGGCCTTCGTGCCGGTGGTGGCCCAGGCGGTGAAAGAGGCCCTGGACGGCGGGCCGGTGTACGGCCATCCGGCGGTGGACGTGGCCGTGGCCCTCCAGGACGCTTCCGTCAAGGAGGGCCAGGCCACGGAGATGGCCTTCCGCATCGCGGCCATGACCGCGGTGAAACAGGCGATGCTGAAGGCTCGGCCCCAACTCCTGGAGCCCATCATGCAGGCGGAAATCATCGCGCCCGAGGAATTCACCGGCGAGGTGCTGGGGGACCTCAACGCCCGGAAAGGCAAAGTGGAGCAGCTCCTGGCCAAAGGGCCGGTGCGCCTGATTACCGCCCTGGCCCCCCTGGCGGAGATGTTCGGCTACGCCACCCAGCTGCGCTCCCTGACCCAGGGGCGGGGCACCTTTACTTTGCAATTCCACCATTTCGGGTACGTGGAGCGCAGAGAGGAACGTATTTGAGAAAATTTTATAATTTCCTGTTATATATGCTATAATTAGCAATAAAAATGACGGGCGTGAAATATTTTTAATATCAGGAAGTTACAATGCTTACTACACATAATATAATAATTGGAAATAGTATAAAAATGTATGAGATAGATGATAATGCCATTCATCTTATTGTAACTTCACCACCATATTATAATATGAGAGATTATGGGAGTTTAAAGCAAATCGGTTTTGGATCATCGTTAGAAGATTATTTGAAAGATATGGAGATAGTATTTAAAGAATGTTATAGAGTTTTACAACCAGGAAGAAAATTTTGCTTAAATATAGGAGATCAACCAATTACAGGGGATTATGGGGTAAAATGGCTCCCATTAGGTTTCATGTTGTTAAATATCTTATTAAATAATGGGTTTGAATTAGTCGATAGAATTATTTGGAATAAGGTCCCAATGAAAGGATTTCAATATGGTTCTTTACCTTATCCACCAAGCCCATTAATATGCGATAGCATGGAATATATCTTCATATTGAGGAAGGAAGGTAAAGCTAATTATAACTATCTCAATAAAGAATATAAAGAAGCCAGCAAACTATCTTCAAAAGAATATAAAGAATATACTAAACAGATATGGACTATTAATAGGGTAAGAATTAAAGAAAATATTCAAGGACACATTGCACCATTTCCAATAGAAATACCATATAGATGTATCCTCCTTTATTCATTTGTTAATGATAGTGTACTAGACCCATTTGGTGGCAGCGGGACAACTACAGAAGCAGCGATAAAAACAAATAGAAATTCATACTTATATGAAATAGTTCCAGAATATTTAGAAATTATAAAGAAGAAAGTCCAATCAGCTTCTAATTTATTCGGTCAAATTAATGATCAATATATTATAAGGAGTAAAGGAAGTGATACATTTTACTATATGGCACGATAACGACATCAATTTAGCTCAATGGATTAAACGAAATACTATATTATCAAAATACAGAAACAATGTTTTTTTCCAAAGATTATACCCTCCTACTAATAGAAAATATTTTCCTAAAATGCCTCGTGAAATCCAACGATTACTCTATCTTGATAAACATGATATTATAATAACTTTCATTAGCAGTGGTGCACATATTCCCATTGTTACATTAGAATTTATGACGCATACACCGCAGAGCCAACACACAAAGCAAAGATTTTGTCGAATAGTATCTTCTGCTGAGAATAGAGTTCCTTGTGCTTTTATAATTCCTGAGAAGAAAATGAGCGGAGGTCAATTATATACATGCACAACTGATATTTTTTATGCATTACAGAAACTTATGGATATTCACAGGGTCCCAATATTTGGATATTTTTGGCCGGATGAAAATGGGATTTTAAAACATTCAAGAAGATATCCATCAGCCCCAATAGAAGAAGGAAATATAATAGATTTATTTCATTTTATTGATTTAAGCATTAATTATGCTATTCAAGGCAGACCTTCAACACTCCTGTTAAGAGAACCTGATCTTTTTCTGCATCTTGATTTTAATCGAACAAAAGCCTATGAAAAACCTGTTAAAATTGAACGCTATAAAGGACTTTCATTAAAAAAAACCAATGATTTAGTTAGAGAGATAGAGACAGATTACAATATTGAAAAGATAAAAATCCCCGAATATTTTTTGGGAAGGGAATTATCTTTAGTTCAAGCTCATGAATTTAAGGCTAATCAAGAAACTCTAAGAACAGATCCCTATGCAGGAATGCAAGCTTTTTTTGATTATTGCTTTTGTAGGATAGGAGAAACAACTATTCAAAGAAGATATAATCTTGTTTTCCGCTCTAAGGGTATTAAATTTAATGTTTATTCTAATATGTATCATACTTATTGGGATGATTCTTGTCCTTTTAATATTGATGAAAAGCCTGACAATATCCCTTTTCTAAATTTACATATAAAATATGGGTGTACTTATACAAAGAATAAGCAATTAAGAACTTATGGATATCTTTCAGATATGATTATCTTTGATGATTTCGTTATTTTTGGTTAGAAAATGCTTAATGAAGACGATGTTCTATTCTATTTAAAAGAATATTTATTAAATAAAGGGTGGGAAATTCTCTCTTATAAGTCTCCTGGTGGTCATGGAGGAATTCCTATTAAAATAAGTCATAAAAAAAGTATTGTGTTAGATATGATAGCATTAAAATCTAATTTTGTTATATGCATTGAAGCGAAATCAAAATATAACAATAAAGATAAAGATAAATTAGATTTTGTGTTCTCAAACGACAACATTTTTCAAGGATTAAAAAATATTTGTATTACCGAAATTAATAAAAGGGAACTTTCCTTAATTGGTAATATATGTTATATTAAAACCTTGGCATATTCTGTTGGCAATGAAAGGCTAGATGAATTTATTACTTTTAAAATAAAATCGCCTAATAATATTCAATGCATAATCGGGAATAAAGTTCCTAGAAGCTATTTCAAAACCTCAAGTTTGATAACTGCCCAGAATCATTGACGATAAATAGTTTATTTTAACTAGTTAATAAAACTAGACTTTTTTGACATTTTCGCGTAGTAAGCTATTGGAGGTAA
>Ga0233423_10001492_pt1 | contig 11727 bp, 15 predicted proteins | sample Watercolumn_Mata_FD_180713 | JGI IMG/M metagenome (GOLD analysis project Ga0233423, IMG submission 180713) | Freshwater microbial communities from Lake Matano, South Sulawesi, Indonesia - Watercolumn_Matano_2014_112_MG | ecosystem: Environmental > Aquatic > Freshwater > Lake | place: Indonesia... | reverse complement strand
CGGGCGGCGTCCAGCTTTCTCAACTTCTCATTGAGCTCTTCCAGCTAACGCCCCCTGGCCTCGTTAGCCCGACTGATTTTCAGGAGATCCTCAGTCCGACCACGCAATCGGGCGGCAATGGAAGAGGCCATCCAAACGGCCAGAAGCAGGGTGGCAGTCATGGCGAATACGACGACGACCAGATACACCCTTTGCTGACACAATTCAGGATCAATCAGGCCGGTCAAATGGTGGTGGGGCAGGATACCCCCGTACTCCAAGAAGATCAGGGACGCATAGAGTGAAGAGGCAAACAGAGCTACGAGGAAACTGGCAGTGCGGGAGAGGAGGATGCTGGCGATAATGGCGTGGAAGACGAGAAAGATGGCGAAGGGGTTTTCCACTCCGCCGGCGAAGTGCAACAGGCCGACCAGAGCCAGGAGGTCAAGCGCGATCTGGACCTGGGCGAAGATGGTGGACCATCGCACTTGGTCGGTCGCGCCCCGCCGGGCACGCAATCTCCGCGCGTAGATGAGGAACAGGGAATTGTAAAAAGCAATGGCTGCCGTGATGGCGATCAGAGGCCCCAGGGGCAGAGCAACCCGCGCAAAGCTGGCCACCCAGATACTCACCAGGGTGCCCACCACAGCTATCCAGCGCAGACGGATCAGCCAGTCAATGCGCTCTATCAGTTCGACCTGTAGCGGGAGTTGGTCTTCCAAGGTTTCCAAGACGGCGTGAGATGTGATCCGTGATGCGTAAAACGTGATGCGTAATGCGTAAAACCCAAATTTTGCGCAAAATTGGCGGGGGACCAAACATGTAAATCATGGCTTATGTTGACTCTAGGCGCTACTTTTGAATCATCGGGCACTTCCTGAGCATTGTGGAAGCGTAAAATCAGGTGAGACTCCCGATTTATGTATTGCGAACCGTGTTTTCGATGTACGTCACGCTGAATTCTCAGTGTCTTGCCTGCTCTTCAACGTGATACTCCGGAGTCGCATCATGAGTTATGCCAATACTGCGAAGCCATACTTAACATAGAATTTGGTACCCCCCGAATTTTGCGCAAAAATTGAGTAAAACGTTAAACGTAGAACGTGACCGTTACGCTTCACGTTTTTACACTGAGTCGGCTCCTGTGATATAATAGCCTCCAGGAGGAGCCGACGTGAATGAAGCGATTGAAAGGTTTGGAAGCTATTTGCGGCGTCGCTATGCTGACCGCACTACGCCCAAGCATTACTTGAGCGATTTGTCTCTATTCGCCCAGTTGGTGGGCGACAAACGGCCCGATCAGGTCAGCGTGCAGGATGTAGACCGCTTCGTAGATCAGCAACTGAGCCAAGGGCTGCGTCCAGCGACGATCAATCGTCGTCTAGCCGCTTTGCGCACCTTCTTCGAGTTCCTGTCTGCCGAGGAGCCCGATCGGGAGTGGCCAAGCCCGGTGATCTGGCGGCGTCATGGCATCAAGCAAGGCACTCACTTGCCCCGCGATGCCTCAGACAAGGACGTCGAACGGCTGTTTGCTGCCATGAACGACGGTCGAGACCGAGCCGTCTTTGGCCTGATGGTTGGAGCGGGCTTGCGGGTTGGCGAGGTAGCAGCGGCCCGCCTGCAAGACCTCGAAGCCCCGTCGGGTCCTGACCAAATGGCCTCGTTGAGGGTACGCGGCAAAGGCGGCAAAGAACGCATGGTCTGGGTGATCCCTCCACTGTACGCTACGGTGCAAGCCTGGCTGCAAGAGCGTCCGGACAGTGAGTTCGATCACCTCTTCCTGAGTCAGCACAGACGCCCCCTGAGCGTGGCGGGCATCCAGTATCGTCTCCAACAGCACTGCCAGGTAGCTGGGGTGAAGCTGACTTGCCATCAGTTGCGGCATACCTTCGCCCGTCGGCTGGCCGAGCAGGAGATAGCAGTGGAGAGCCTATCCAAGCTGATGGGACATGCCCAGGTTCAGACTACTCAGGTGTACATCGCGGGCGCTGACCCCAACCTGCGAGCGGCTTTCGCCAGAGCGATGGCTCAACTGGGAGACGCTCCTGAGCGGTCACCGACTATCAGCGTGATCGAGCAGAGGTCTCATCCACGCCCAGAGAAGGCCGATCCGGCGGACCTGGCCGCCTGTTTGGCCATCTTTGACCACCTGCCGACCTGGTTGCAAGAGCCATGGCAAGCTTACCTGCCTTGGCGTTGGCGGAACTGGCAGCCCCACTTAGCCCGGCAACACGGGCGACGCCTGGCCCATCAGTTGCGTCGGGCCTGGGAATGGCTGCTGAGCAACCGAGAACTGAGCGGCTGGTCAGACCTGCAACGCAGCGACCTCGAAGCCTGGCAGAGCGCTCGTCAGGAAGAAGGCATCACCGCTAGTTCCCGGTCCAGTGAACTGGGTGAGATGCAAGCCTTCTTGCGGTTCGTGGTCGAGCAGGACATCTCACTGACTGCCAACCTGTTCCGCGTGGCCTACCCGGAGCGCTCTGAGGCTTTGCCCCGCTACCTGAGTGAGCACGAGTACTGCCGTCTGGAGCAGGTGGTACTGGAGCAAACGGCTGACGATGCGCTGGACGCCGCCCGTGACCGGGCCTGGTTCTTTACCCTGGCTCACACAGGCGTACGGGTCAGCGAGTTGGTCAACCTACGCCTGGGCGACTTGGACGGTGGACGCCTGATAGCCCGAGGCGGCAAGAACGCCCACGATCGGGTAGTCTACCTGACCCCGATGCTGACCGAGGCCCTGCAGCACTACCTGTCTCACCGTGAGGCAGCCAAAGATGATCACCTATGGCTAGACGACGGACACCCGCTGAAAGACCATCAAGTGCGCTACCGCTTGCGATGCTGGGGCAAGCTCTGCGGGGTATCGGTCACTCCCCACCGCCTGCGGCATACTCTAGCCACCCGGTTGATCAATCGGGACATGTCGTTGGAATCGTTGCGCAAGCTGTTGGGGCACAAGTACCTGAGAACGACCCAGCAATATGCCCGTATCTATGATGTCACGGTGCGAGAGCAATTCGAGACGGCCATGGCCAAAATCGTAGGAATAGCCATCAGTGACTGGCCTCGGCTGACGTTCGCCTTTACCACTGACCAATCGGTTGATACGATATTTTCTTGATTTTGACGGATTCTGTGATTGGCGTGCGCAGTCCCCATAGGGAGAGCAAGACAAGCGTTCTTGTGGGTCGTTCCGCCACTGAGCAGGACAGTTCAAACAATGAACAGCACAAGATAGGCAAAATCACCACCAAAGGCTCAAACCACAGAAAACGTCAGGACTAGACCTTTCACACTTTTTGGTGAAGCCACTATATCTAGGAGATGCTGAGTGATCATGTCACTAAATATGGGGGCACAACCCTCGATAGACCCCACAAACGCACAAACTGCAAGAGTCAGTGAATAAAGACCGACTCAGTGTAAACGTTTTACGTTTCACGTTTTCCGGCCACACGATTGGCGATCTTCAGTATCTCGGGCAACGGTATGGGCTTGGTGAGGAATTGATCCACGTGGAGATAGCGGTCGGTGGGGAAATGTCCCACGTATTCGGTGTCAACGATAGAGGTCAGCATGATAACGGGGATGCGCCGCAGTTCAGGATCTTCCATCATCACCTCGCTGACGTCAACGCCCTCGGTGGGATGAGCCATGATCACGTCGAGAAACACCAGATCGGGCTTCTCCTCTCGCATGAAGCTCAGTCCCTGGGTGCCGTTGGCGGCGCAGCGAACCTCAAAGCCGTCCGATTCCAGAGCCGTTTTCATTATCTCACAGAAGTCAGTATCGTCGTCAATGAGCAGGATCTTGCCTTTTGTAACCATGATGCTCCTTCCATAACGATTGACTAATTAAGGAGGGAAGGCCTCTCCGCGATGATGATTATACCGCAAAGCCCCAAAAAGGTCAAAAGGGGTTCACCGCCCTCGTATTCTATGGTCTCAGGAATTGACATCTGCCGTCCTTTGGTATAGAATCATATACCATTTAGAACTGGAGGCAGATAACTTGGGTGAATTCAATTATGGAGGCCAGGCGGTTATCGAAGGGGTGATGATGCGCGGGGCCAAGCACATGCTCGTAGCCGTCCGAAGTCCAACAGGCGAGATAATCGTCCACAGCGAGCCTCTAAATGCTAAGATCTACGGCGGGCCGATTAGCAAGCTGCCTTTCCTACGAGGCATGGTCATGCTCTGGGATGCATTGGTCCTGGGCATGCGCGCCCTGCTTTTCTCGGCCGATGTGGCCCTGGAGGAGGAAGAGGAAGTCGAGTTCAAAGGGCCGATAGCCTGGGGTTCCGTGGCCTTCTCCCTGATAATCGGTATAGGTGTTTTTCTCCTCGGGCCTTTGTTCCTGGTCAGGCTGGTGGATCGTTACATTGCCTCATCGCTGGTCAGCAATATCCTCGAAGGGCTTATCCGCCTTGCCTTCTTTCTGATCTACGTCTATGCTATCGGCTTCATCCCCGACATCCGGCGGGTTTTCGCCTATCACGGAGCCGAGCATGAGACCATCAATGCCTATGAGGGTGGAGCTCCCTTGGAGCCGGCTGCTGTCAAGGCCTACAGCACCGCCCATCCCCGTTGCGGCACGGGGTTTCTGTTGATCTTTGCCGTGATCGCCATCTTTGTTTTCTCCCTGCTGGGACGGCCTCCGCTGGTGCCACGCATCCTCTCGCGCCTGGTTCTCATTCCGGTCATCGCTGGCCTGACCTACGAGCTGATCAAGTTCAGCGCTGCCCATCGTGACAATCCTCTGATCGGAGCAGTGGTTCTAGCGCCCAGCTTAGCCCTCCAAAGGCTCACCACACGGGAGCCTGACGAATCCATGGTGGAAGTAGCGATAGCTGCTCTGCAGCGGCTGTTGGATGAAGAAGAGAAGGAGTGATCATTATGAGCGAAGAAGCAATGGCCAAGGTTTGGGCGGATCCCCTGCGCGATCTCTGCGCCCGGGTCTTCGAAAAGATGGACGTGCCGCCCGATGACGCAGCCGTGACCTCCGACGTTTTGGTAGCGGCCAATCTGCGGGGCATTGACTCCCATGGTGTGGCCCGCCTGAAGCGGTACGTGGACGGCCTGCGCGACGGGGTGATGGTGGCCCGTCCGAACATCGAGATCGTGCACGAGACCCCCGCCACAGCCCTGGTGGACGGCGGAGCTGGATTGGGACAGCCGGTCGGCGTGCGAGGCATGAAGTTGGCCATCGAAAAAGCTGCGGAGATGGGCGTCGGCTTTGTGGCAGTGCGTAACTCCAACCACTACGGCATTGCCGCTTACTACTCGATGATGGCCTTGGAGCAGGAGATGATCGGCATATCCATGACCAATGCTGCCGTGCTGGTGGTTCCGACCTTCGGAAAGGACGCCGTGCTGGGCACCAACCCTATCAGCGTGGCCGCGCCTGCTGGCCAGGAGCAGCCATTTGTGCTCGATATGGCCACCTCAGTGGTAACTCGAGGCAAGCTGGAGGAGTATGACCGCAAGGGCAAGCCCCTTCCCCTGAGTTGGGCCACCGACGAGCGAGGCGTGCCCACATCGGATGCCGCTCGCGTCCTCAGTAACCTGCTGGCCCGGGCAGGCGGTGGCATCTTACCGCTGGGTGGCGCGTATGAGGAGGACGGAGGCCACAAGGGTTATGGCCTGGCCTTCCTGGTGGACATCCTATGCGGTGTGCTGCCTGGCGCGGGATACGCCACCACGATCTACCCGAAGACGCCAGAGGGCAAGCCGCTGCCGGCCGATGTAGGCCACTTCTTCGGTGCTATCCGGGTGGAAGCCTTCCGTCCCCTGGACGAGTTCAAAGCGACCATGGATGACATCATCCGCCGCCTGAAGGACAGTGCCAAGGCAGAGGGGGCGGAACGGATCTACATCCACGGGGAGAAGGAATTCGAGGAAGAGGAACGCCGGCGGCGGGAGGGAATCCCGTTGCATCCCAAGACAGTGGCGATGATGCAGCAGATCGCGGGGGAGTTGGGGGTGGAGTACGACCTGGAGTAGTTCCAGGTTTTGGGTTTCAGGGTTTCGGGTTGGCAGATATGAAACCTGAAACGTTGAGTCATGAGATCGAGGGGGGACAGATCGAGGGCCCCAAGTTCCGCGAATCCGGCCCAGTCTGGTACATCAGCGAACCCGAAACCTGAAACCTTGAAACTTGGAACCAGAGGTGTACACTATGTCCTATGTCACACTGTTGCACTTGCTGCTGACCATCTGGGCTGCGTTGCTGATTTTGGGCTTCGCTTTTGGGCGGCTCGATGAGGAGCGGGTCAACCGCATCCCCCGCACGAATAAAATCCTCTCGTCGGCCATCCTGGTGGTGTGCGCATTGATCTGGTGGCTGGCCGGCGCGGCTGACACACCGCTAGCCGCTTACGCCGCACTTCTCTTTTTCGGCATGGCATTCTCGTTCCTGGGCGATGTGATCATGGCCCAGCTCCTGCCGCTGCCACAGCATGTGCTTTTCGGAATGGGCGCTTTCGGCCTGGCCCACGTGCTGTACATCAGCGGCTACCTGCGGCTGGGAAGTGTGTTGGGGTTGCAGGATAGCCGGGCGCGGGCTATCGGTCTGGCAGTCCTTCTCTTATTGGCCGTGGTGCTGTGGTGGACGTTGATCCGCTCGTCGCAGACCGATGCTGCACTCAACTACGGCTCGCTAGGGTATGCGCTGCTGTTGGCGGCCATGGCCGGGCTGGCGGTGAGCCTGGCGCTGCAAGAGCCTCGCTTCGTGCTGCTGGCGGTAGGCGCACTGCTGTTTCTCATCTCCGACGTCTTCCTGGGACACCGACTGTTTCAGGGTGGCACCTTCTTGCTGGTGGGCGACCTGGTATGGATGACCTACATCGTGGGGCAACTGCTCATCGTGTTCTCCACCGCGGCGGGACTGCTGTTGTAAGCAGGACCCCAACGCGGTGATAAAAATCTTTTAAGGAGGATTTCCCAATGGAACCACGAGTCAAAGATTTGATGCGAGAGCTCTTCGAGAGCTACCTGAATTCGGTGGAGGCCATCCTGGACATGGGCCTCACACCGGAGGACATGGGCAAGGTCGGCGGGGGATTGCAGCAATCGGTAAGTCAATACTTTGCCGGATTGCGCTGGCACGACGACAACCACCTGCGTCAGATGCTCCACACCCGCCAGGCCCTGGACCCGCATTGCCTCGATCTGATGGAGGGAGGGGAGGTGAACTACGCCCTGAACCTGTGGTGCGAGGCGCGAGCCCGGCTCATCGCCGAGTTGATCGGGGTCACGGCCGGGCAACTGGATGCTCATCCGCTGGGCGAGGCAGAGTGGTCCATCGCCGAGATTGCCAGTCACGTGGCTGGAGGCGACGCCTGGTTTGTAGAGAACCTGCGAGCAGCAGCCGGGCGGTAGCAACCAGAGTCATCAACAAAACAGCAAGGAACTGAGTTCTATGGCTACAAATGTCACCAGCATAAGTTTTAACCGAGGAATACCTTGTGTAGAAGCCTTTCCCACAAGCCAAATCCAGGAGTGTGCGGCGGCTATCCTGGCCGCCGATGCCGCCACTGTCCTGCAGTACGGTAAATCAACTGGCTACATGCCATTGCGGGAGACCATAGCCAGGTGGTATGGAGCCGATCCCGACGAGGTTCTGGTCAGCAACGGCTCGCTCCAAATCCAGGAATTCCTCTCGGCCCTCTTGCTGAGCCCAGGCGATACCGTCTTTGTGGAGGAGCCGACCTATGACCGGGCCATCACCACGTTCCGACGGCACGGAGCCAATGTCATCGGCATACCTCTGGAGCCCGATGGCCCCGACGTCGGATCTCTGGCCGCCCAGTTGCAGAAGGTGAGGCCGAAGTTTCTGTACCTTATCCCCGATTTCCAGAACCCTACCGGCATAACCACGTCGCTATCCAAACGGGAGGAAATCGTCCGTCTGGCAGAGGAGCACGATTTCTGGATTATAGAGGATGGCCCCTATCGGGCACTGAGATACCAGGGCTCCGACGTACCGCTTACGAGAAGCATGAACCCTGACCGAGTGTTTCACCTCTCATCCCTCACTAAGACTTTGAGTCCCGGTGTACGAGTGGGATACCTCGTCGCTCCTGGGAGCATCGTCGAGGCCGTGGCCAAGATTGCCACGGACACCTACGTCACCCCTGGCCTCGTTGCCCAGGGCATTGCCTACGAGTTCTGTCGTCGAGGGTGGCTGGAGCCCAACGTGGAGAGGCTGAAGGGGATTTATCGTCCCAAGCTAGAGACTACCGCCGCAGCGCTGCGAGAATATCTGCCCGAAGCCGATTGGGTCGAGCCTGACGGTGGCTTCTTTTTGGGATTCACCCTGCCCCCGCCGATGAACGTTGCCAATTTGCGTGAGAGAGCAGAACAGAGTGGGCTAATCCTATCCGACGGTCGGGGCTTCTTCCCGCAGGGCGGTGGGGAGAGGTTCCTGCGTCTGGCCTTTACCGCTCTCTCAGAGTCTGAGATCCGTGAGGGCATCTTTCGCCTAGCCGGGTTGGTATCTCACTGAGTGATCTTCAGACCTGAGGGCAACAATTTCATCGTTACCGCGTGGCCCGATTATTGGTAAGGGGGTAAGAGATATGAATGACCAATATAAATATGATTACATTGAAGAAGCTGATATCCTGGAGATATTCTTTGAGCGCGGCGCTGCGACCTGCGCGGTAGAGATTGCTGATTACATCACCTTACGCTTCAGGCCGGAGGAAAGGAAAGCGATGAGCTTGATCCTCGATAATGTCTCTTATCTCATTGAGCCTGCGGAGATCGGCCCTCGCAGTTTCCGCCTGAAATTAGAACGCATCTCCCCAGAGTTACGCCAGACGGTGATTGAGCTCATTACCTCTCCGCCGGTGAATCAGTTTCTCAAGGTATCTTCATACACTCGTCCTCGCGCCAGGAGTTCTGAACCCATCACCTACGTCGAAAGGCTCCCCGCTCTCGCTCTGGCCCAGAAAGAGATAGCTTGATGGATGAGAATCTCTATACCCTACCCTACGGCAAGGGCGAGATCAGCTTCGCTCTGCCGCTGGGGATGCGGGGCACGGTAGTGGAATCGAAAAAGGTGCCGCCCATCGCCGACGTGGAAGCGGCCATCGCCGAGGCACTGGCCAAGCCGGTGAATTCGCCGCCGCTGCGGGAGTTGGCCAGGCCAGGCGGTACTGTCTGCATCGTCTTCACCGACATCACCCGCGCCAGTCCGGATCATCTGCTGGTGCCGGCGCTGCTGAAGGAATTGGCTGTGGTCGGCGTGCGAGACGAGGACATCACCCTGCTGTGCGGTATCGGCATGCACCGCCCCAGCACACCGCAGGAGAAGGTCGCCAAGCTGGGCGCGGAGGTGGTGGCCCGCTACCGCGTGATTGACAACGAGCCGCAGAACCCGGCCGCGCTGGTGGACCTGGGCACGACCGAGAGTGGCATCCCTCTCTCGGTGCATCGAGCAGCCTACGAGGCTGACCTGCTCATCGCCACCGGCATCGTTGAGCCGCACCAATATGCGGGCTACTCCGGCGGGCGGAAGACGGTGGCCGTAGGCGCGGCTGGGGAGGCCATGATCGCCTACACCCACGGCCCGCAGATGGTGGATCACCCCGGCACGCGGCTGGGCCGCATTGAGGGCAATCCCTTCCACGAGGCGGTCAGCGAGGCGGCGCGGCGAGCAGGGCTGCGCTTTATCCTCAACGTGGTGCTGGACGACCACAAGCGGGCGGTGGCTGTGCGTGCTGGCGAGCCGACGGCGGCTTTCCTAGAACTGGTGGTTTTTGCCAAGGAGCTGTACGAGGTGCCGGTGCCGCAGCAGTACGACGTCGTCATCGGCGGCGTGGGATTCCCCAAAGACGCCAACCTCTACCAGGCCAGCCGGGCTCCCAGCTCCCTCTTCTTCGCCCCCACACCGGTGGTCAAGCCGGGTGGGTTCTTCATCATCCCGGCCCGCTGCCAGGAGGGCGCGGGGGAGGGAGCAGGAGAGCAACGCTTCTTCGAGGCGATGCGAGACGCCAGGGACATGCCTAGCCTGCTAGAGGAACTGCGGCGCACCGGCTATCCACCGGGCACGCAGCGGGCCTTCATCATGGCCAAGGTGCTGGAGGTCAATCCCGTCATCATTGTCGGGGCCGAGTGTCCGGAGATCGTGCGCGCGGCCAAAATGATCCCTGCGGCGACCATGGAAGAGTCGCTGGGCATCGCTGCCGAGGCGCTGGGGCCAGAGCGGGATGTCCTCATCGTGCCTCATGCGCTGCTGACGCTGCCGGTGGTGCAATTGGCATGACTTCTGGAATACCCATCGGTATGACTTGACAGCATTCCCAAATGGCGGTAAAATAGGGCCGAATGAATGATTGAGGAGGTGAAGCGCCATGCCTGGAAGAGTCAGCACGATGCAGAAAATCACAGTCTCCCTGCCCCAGGAATTGGTCGAATTTACGGACACGGTGGCCGTTTTGATGAAGACCAGCCGCAGCAAGGTGATCGCTGATGCGATTGCAGCGCATAGAGAGCGCGAAGAGGCCCGGTTAGCGGCAGAGGGATATCGCTTCTATGCTCAAGAGGCCAGCGAATTTGCTGCTGCCAGCCTGCAGGCGGTGTCGGAGGTGTTAGGCCATGATGGTCAAACGGGGTGAGATCTACTGGGTAGAGTTTGATCCTGTCAAAGGCAGTGAGCAGGGCGGGCTACGTCCCGCCCTCGTTGTCCAGCAGGACGTTGGGAACCAATACAGCTCGACTACTGTGGTCGTCGTGATCACGCGTACACTACCGCCGCGTCCTTATCCGTTCGTCGTGGTCGTGGAGCCAGAGGAAAGCGGGCTACCGGATCGAAGTGCTATCAACTGCGCCCAGATCGCAACCACCCAGAAAGATGAGCCTGGCTCACGACTGCGCCCATGGCCTGGAGAGCACGAAGTGCGCCCCATTGGGCGGTTAAGTGCACAAAAGATGGCCGAGGTGAATCGGGCGCTTAGGTACAACCTGGGGCTGTGATTGCTGATCGTGCCTCACGCACTGTTTACATTTGGTGTAAGCGAGCACTGCGCCAGCCAGTGCGCCGCGAGATTCAGCCCGATGGGCGTATCCGGCACTGGATTTACATTCCGGAGTTGGGGAAGTACTTGCGTGTGATCACACTGGAAGATGGCAAGACTGTGCACAACGCCTTTCCTGACCGGGATTTCAAGGAGGTGTAGCCGTGAAGTTTCATTACTATCCTGAAACCGATTCGCTTTACATTGATTTGTCGGAGAAAACGAGCGTGGATTCGCGAGAGGCTGCGCCGGGGGTGGTGCTGGATTTTGATGCTGAAGGACATTTGGTGGGTATTGACATTGACCGCGCCAGCCGGATTGTGAACCTCTCGCGATTGGAAGCAGAGATGCTACCAGTCACCACATTTTCCCTTGTGGGGACACCTGCCTGATGGCGTGTCTGCTATTTGCTTCCGCACCGAGTAACCATGGCCAATCTAGGGTGGTGGATGTGTCATCTTGCGTCTTGAACTCTGCATCCTGCACCGGAGAGTTGAATGACCGTTGACGAATCAACCCTTACCCCGCAGCGTCCACCGGAGGAAGAAGCACTCTATTGTGTCCGCTGTGGGCTCTGCTTGTCTGTCTGTCCCGGCTACCGGGAGAGCTTGAACGAGACGGATTCCCCTCGCGCTCGCGTGGCCCTGGTCCGAGCGGTGAAAGAGGGGCTGTTGGAGAACCCTACTGATGAATACTCACGAGCTTTCTTTCGCTGTCTCCTGTGTGGC
>Ga0233423_10001487_pt1 | contig 11739 bp, 4 predicted proteins | sample Watercolumn_Mata_FD_180713 | JGI IMG/M metagenome (GOLD analysis project Ga0233423, IMG submission 180713) | Freshwater microbial communities from Lake Matano, South Sulawesi, Indonesia - Watercolumn_Matano_2014_112_MG | ecosystem: Environmental > Aquatic > Freshwater > Lake | place: Indonesia... | reverse complement strand
GCGACTTAAAATACGAGGTTTAAACTCCTGTAACGCTGCAATCCGTGATCGAATATCTTCGTCGCTAAGTCGAACATTCAGCGTTCTTGCATCAAGATCAATATCGATAATATCGCCAGCTTTTAATGCAGCGATTGGTCCACCACCGGCGGCTTCAGGTGAAACATGCCCAATGCACGCACCACGTGTGCCACCAGAGAACCGTCCATCTGTAATCAACGCGACCTTATCGCCTAATCCCATTCCCATAATCGCGGAAGTAGGTGAGAGCATTTCCTGCATTCCTGGTCCTCCACGCGGACCTTCATACCGAATAACGACAACCTCTCCAGCCTGTACTTGCCCGGCAAGAATTCCTGCAAGTGCTTCGTCCTGACTTTCGTAGATACGAGCCGGTCCGGAGTGTTTACGCATTGTAGAAGCAACTCCGGCGGTCTTAATCACCGCGCCTTCTGGGGCTAGATTACCAAAAAGTATCGCTAAACCACCGGTTATGGAATGTGGATTTTCGATCGGACGAATAACTTCCTTGTTCCTCACTTTCGATTTCGATACAATTTCTCTCAGAGTTTTTCCACTGACAGTTGGTCGGTTAAGATGAAGAACATTCTCTCCCTTTTTCGAAACTTCATTTAGTATAGCCGGGACACCACCAGCTTTATGCAAATCCTCTATATGCCACTGCCCGGATGGACTGATTTTAGAAAGATGTGGAATTTTATCTGCAACTTGATTTATGCGCTTTAATGGATATTCTATACCTGCCTCATTACAGAATGCCAGTGTATGGAGTACTGTATTTGTACTGCCTCCCATCGCGACATCCAGAGCAAATGCATCGTCGACAGCATCTTGAGTAACAATATCACGTGGTTTGATATTCTGTGCGACAAGTTTCATAATCAGTTTGCCGATTTGTCTAGTCATTTCGTTGCGTTGTTTGGATTTTGCCAGAGCGGTACCATTATAGGGCAATGCTAAACCAAGTACTTCCAGTAAACAGTTCATTGAGTTTGCGGTAAATAAACCTGAACATGAGCCGCAGGAAGGACAAGCGAATTTTTCGAGAATCTTTAGTCGTTTCTCATTCATTGTTCCGGCTTTATAGGCACCTACACCTTCAAAAACCGAAATTAAATCTATAGTTTTTCCATCAGGTGTTTTACCAGCCTTCATAGCACCGCCCGTTATAAATATCGTGGGGATGTTCACACGCAATGCAGCCATAACCATTCCGGGAACAATTTTATCGCAGTTCGGTATACAAACCATACCATCAAACTGATGGGCTTCAATCATCGATTCAACACAATCTGCAATAAGTTCACGGGATGGTAGGCTGTATTTCATTCCCGGATGACCCATCGCAATACCATCATCAATACCGATAGTATTGAATTCAAAAGGAACTCCACCTGCTCTTCGGATAGCTTGCTTTACAAGTTTCCCAAAGGATTGAAGATGAACATGGCCGGGAACAATATCGACATAGGAATTTGCTACAGCGATAAAAGGCTTACTAAAATCTGCCTCTTTTATGCCAGTAGCTCGAAGAAGAGCACGGTGGGGTGCTCGTTCAAAACCTTTTTTGATTTTATCAGATCGCATACTTCACTCCTGTATTGACAGAAATAACAAACTTTTTCCTCTGCCAGAGGTGACCGTTGCAAGACCTGAATATATGGGAAACCGATTTCGGTGTGCGTCGTCGCCTCTGGCCTGTCTCAGCCTACAATAATAAGGCTAAGGACAAGGAGGAGGCTAAGAATAAGTGTCAGAGGTAATATACCGATTGTAGAAAGAATAACATTTGGTACAACGTTGTGAGAGGTACCACCGGTGACATTTTCATTGATATGTAAGTTATTCTGTTCCACTGTATCTGGGTAAATAATTTCTAAGTATACCATACGAAAATCTTTTCGGTTTGTCAAGAGGTTTGCCATATTTTTATCAGTTTTTACAGCAAAATGCTCATTATTTATCAGAAAGGAAGACTCGGAGGCACACTGTTAATAACCAATCAAAAAAAATTGAATATTGTAAAATTCACATGGATAGTTGAATTTGTAATATCGAAGCCGTACTATTTTTCTGTCGTTTTTATAAGATTTTCGTATGGCCGAATGTTAACAAAGTATTTCTTCGCATCGCCAGTCTGATGTGAATAGCTGAATAATCATATCACAATAAATGTCTAATAATTCTCGATTACAATCGATCATTTATAACCGATATCACCTTCAGAAGAAGATAGGCGAAGGTGGAATGGGTGAAATCTTCGAAGCCTTTGATGTTCAAACAAGGGAAGTGTATGCGATTAAACTATTCTGGTCGGATTATGCACAAGGAGAATCCCTGTTGCGATTTGAGCGAGAGTGTAAAACAATCTCTAATCTCAATCATCCAGGCATTGTGAACGTGAAATGTTATGGCATCGAAAATGGCCGATGCTATATTGTTATGGAAATGGTGTATGGTATTACACTTCAACACTTGATCGACTCGCAGTCTCTCACCATAGAAGAAATTACACGAATTGCATTACAAACATGTTCGACTCTGGAATATATTCACTCACAGGGAATCGTGCATAGGGATATCAAGCCCACAAATATTATTATTTCCAATGATGGTAATGTGAAAATCATGGATTTCGGTCTTGCATGGGGAAGAGGTTCAACTTCCATCACGCGGACAGGCCAAATCATGGGAACTGTGGCGTATGTATCACCAGAACAAGCAAAAGGCAGAAAAATAGATAGTCGCTCAGATCTCTACTCGTTTGGCGTTGTTCTCTATCAAGCACTCACTGGAAAACTCCCGTTTGAGGGAACTGATGCCGTATCTTTAATTTTAGGACATACATCTATCCCCCCTGTTCCACCACGAACCATTAAGAAAGAAATTCCACATTCTTTCGAACGAATAATTTTAAAACTGTTGTCCAAGAATCCAGGTGAACGATTTCAATCGGCTGCAGAACTAAGCGAAGCACTTGAAGCATTTCGATTAAACAATCATGAAAAAATCAATCAGCTTACATCCGAAATATCTTTACGTCCTGATAAAAGCAAAAAGCCGATGCTGAGCAGGGAGAATGAACTAAAAACCCTAAAAAATCATCTTGATAGGTTATTTCTCAAGAAAGGTGGTGTTATCCTTTTTATTGGAGATTATGGAGTCGGAAAAAGCCGCTTCGTCCAGGAAATAGAATCGATTGTCAATGTTCAGATGATGGAATTTTATAAAGTCATTTGCGAAAAGGATTCGTTTTCTCTTGGAAAGATGATGAACACACTTATCCGTTCCCTTGGAAAAAGCCAAACGGCTTCAGAGCTTATTGCGGAAATTGATCATGGAAAGCAACTATTTGCACAATACGCAACTCCAGATGAAAGTACAATCAGCTCTCTAAGTAAACTCTGGCAAAGACTTGTTGCTTTTCTTTCAGAAGAGCTTCCGATCATCATCGTCTTCGAAGACCTTCACAATGCAGATAATACAACCCTCCGCATTCTTAACTCCTCTGCAAAGCGTTTAATAGACAAATCAGCTTTAATCATCGGCTCGATCGATCAAAAAGCGACTGCTCAAAGCAATGAATTGAAAGAACTCATCAGTGATATTTCAATTACAGCGAAAATTGAGTTAAAACCATTTTCACTTAACGAATCGACTGCATTCCTGAAAGAATTTTTCCAGCTCGAAACAGATAGAGCTGAATATCTTTCGCTCAAGTTTATTAAAAAATGCAAAGGGAATCCTTTATTCCTACAAGAAATCGTGGGCAGTTATCTCCAAAAACAAGCCCGACGAAAACAGTATGCAAAACGATTCCTCTATTCATTAACCACATTGGCGATCTTTCTGGCTGGAATGCTTTCTATTATTTATTTTCTTCCGGCAGATTTTATCTTACGTCAATGGATCTTTTCCTCTGAGCCGAAAAATCCTTTTAATCGACCAAGTGTCTGGCTTGAATGGAATGAGTATGCTGAGAATCCGGTGTATGTCCCTAGAACAACGTCATTCAATTCCCCTTCGATCCTTTTAGACAAAGAAACATATAAAATGTGGTTTGTAGAGAACGGAGAAATTTTCTATTCGGAATCACCCAATGGAATTTCCTGGAAAAAGATTTTGCCCGGCGCTGCTTCTGTATTATCTGCGAGCAAGGGAACACCAAATTTCGATTCCGAAGAAATCCAATCACTAACGGTTCTGAAAGATGGCGGGAATTTTAAAATGTGGTATACCGGTGTCCAACGCGAAAAAACACCTCGCATTGGATATGCGGTCAGCAGCGATGGCATACACTGGATAAAGATTCCTGGTACATCATATCGTGGCGCAGTGTTAGATGTTGGTGAACCAGATGCAATTGATGAGGCAGGAGTTTCTAAGCCCTGTGTTCAAAAGGTTGGGAATGAATACTTCATGTGGTACGAAGGTAAGTATCTGGCAAAATATCCATTTCAGAATGCAATATGCCTAGCAAAAAGTAATGATGGCATGAAATGGGAGAGGCATACCTCAAATCCAGTCTTGGCAGCCACGGTGAAAATTGATATATTCGATTCCCGAATCGTAGGCTCACCATCAGTTCTTTATGATGGGAAGATGTTTCGTATGTGGTATTTTGGTTCTGGGTACGGAGAAAACATTGGCTATGCAGTTAGTCAAGATGGACGCACATGGTTCCGAATGAGGCATTTAATTTTTCTGGGTGCATTGTTTGGACCAGGTCAAAAAGGAGTAAGCGAACTCGGACGAAGCCAGCCAATTTCCCTATGTGTCGATGGAGAATACAGAATGTGGTACATTGGAACAAATGCTGAAGGTGTGCGTAGTCTCGAGTATGCAACAAGTTCTCCACTGGTAATTCCCTCGGATACACTTTCGGAGCCAAGATACAATCTCATAGATGATTCTTTTGATGATAATAAGTCACTTTCTCACTGGAAGATTGCGGGTGAACAAACTGCACAACGCAAATTCATTATCGATACAATTCATTCAGTATCTGAGCCACATTCGCTTGAAATATACAACTTCGAAGAAAATGACAATGCAATTCTTTTCTGCGACAGATACATCCCAATTCAAAAAGAAGAGTTCCTGCTGGAATTTGATATAAGACTCACTTCTGAAAAAATTTCCGGCCAGTGGATTATCGGATATACAAATCCACAGGGTACATTCAATCCAGCAGTGGATTATTCAATAGCGGCTGGTGAATTATGGTCCAACTCGTTAAATGGTGATCCCATCAGCCGATCCCAAATGAAGGGGAGTCTTAACTATGGAATTTTCTCCTTTGAAAAAGATCGATGGTATCGAATAAAAACAAAAGTGGATCTTACCCGTGGAAGTTTTTCCATCTGGATAGACGGTGTTCTTCTCGAACGGTGTCTTGAACTCGGTAATTTTTCGTTTTCACCAGTAAAGATAATCAATACAATCCGGTTTGCAACTGTCGAAGGAGGAAGAACATACTGGATCGATAATATTAAGGTTACCGGAAGGTCTCAATAAAGTTGATGAGAGAAACATGAGTCCGAGATACTGAATCATGGAAAAAGAAAAAATTACAAAATTACTGAGCGAAATAGCACATCCTGTTAAGCAACTAGATATGGAGGCATATGATTCACTTCTCGGTGATATCGTCTCGTTGAAATCGAGAATAACAGAACAGTCCACTTCGGAATCAGAGTTGTTCACCACAATTTTGAATAAAACTAAACGCCTCCGTTTTCTTGAGGAACAGCTCAAAAATGATTTACTCACCAAAATTCATACACTCTCAACAGAACTAATAGGTTTATCGTGTACACAGGAAATGCTTACTGCACTTTTTGAGACGGGAAAGTTAATTTCTCAATCAAGGGTATTCGAGAAGACTCTACGGCTTATCATGGATAAAGTTATTGAAGTGACGGGTGCCGAAAAGGGATTTCTCATCGTGCGTAGCAAACATGAGAAATATCAATTCGAAATCGCTCGGAACAATAAAGCCGAAGACATTCCTATGCCCGAATCTGAAGTCAGCCGAAACATCATCGAAAAGGTCTTTACAGAACGAGTAGCTGTATGTACAACTTCGGCCACCATTGACTCAGCACTAGGATCATTTGAAAGTGTCATGGATCTTGGTTTAACATCGGTACTATGTGTTCCAATTGAAGAAGAGGAACAAGTTTTGGGTATCATCTATCTTGATAATAGAAAAGAAGCTGGTATTTTTCAGGAATCGACTATTCGGTTCGTAAATACTTTTGGTGAACAGGTGGTCCTTGCATTAAAGAACTGGATAATTTCCCGGGATTTAGAACTCTCACGGAACCGACTTGAAGAAGAAGTTAGAGGAAAGTACAGTTTTAGTTCTATTATTGGAAACAGTCCATCGATGCTTCATGTGCTGAACCTTGTGGGCCAGGTAGCAGCGACCGATACAACTGTACTTCTTGAAGGTGAAAGCGGAACCGGGAAAGAACTCGTAGCAAAAGCTATCCATTTTAATAGCGAAAGAAAAAACAATCCCTTGGTTACCATTAACAGCGGAGCTATACCTGATACGTTGTTGGAAAGTGAGCTCTTTGGACATGTCAAAGGAGCCTTTACCGGCGCTGACAAGGACAAGAAGGGAAAATTTGAAATTGCAGATGGTGGGACTGTCTTTCTCGACGAAATTGGCGAGTTAAACGCGGCTCTTCAGGTCAAATTATTACGTGTCCTTCAATTTCATGAATTTTCACCTATCGGTAGCAACGAATTAAAACATTCTGATGTAAGAATTATTGCAGCAACAAATCGTAACTTGCGAATGCTTGTTGAAGAAAAGAAATTCCGCGATGATTTATACTACCGACTCAACGTGTTTCGGATTGAACTTCCACCTCTGAGAGAGAGGAAAGAAGACATTCCTCTGCTTATAAATCACTTTCTTCAACTTTATGCAAAGGGAAGAAAAATTCCTACTTTCAGTCCAGCTGCCGAAAGGATTTTACTGCACCATGAATATCGTGGAAACCTGAGAGAACTAGAAAACGCGATTCAGCGAGCACTAATCCTCTGTAAGAATGATGTCATCCTCCCGGAAGATTTACCTGTTGAGATGACTGGATCTACTGAAATTCATAAAAAGAACAACTTACACACTGATCATAATTTGACATTGAAAGAAGCAAAAGAGACATTTGAAAAGGAATACCTCAAAAAGGTACTCAAAGAAAACAATTGGATTATTCGACAGGCAGCGAAAGCAGCTAATATTGATGTGAAAAACTTTCATACCAAGATGATGCAGTACGGCATCAAACCGAAGAAATAATCCCTCCCATAATCTGTATCACTTGTTGGTATTTTACCAACAGCTATTGGTATATTACCAGTATTTTCATACTCTACCAAAAGACAACCTTCGCTAACTTCAATTCTCACAATACTTTAAAAAATTCTATTCCTGTTCTTCTTGTGGTACGTTGATTGTCTAATTACGAACATCAATCCGCCTGATGAGGACTGTTACAAGTGCGGACGAGAATAAAAATTCCAATAATCTTATCTAAGGAGCAACTAATGAAGAGGTTATTAACGTCGCTATTTCTTTCCACCATACTTCTTGCAATTATAATTATCAGTGATGCACAGGCACAGATGGCCATTCCTGGTAATGCATTAAAATTCGATGGCATTGACGATAATGTAGATACACATTTTTGGGCAAATCCCACATTGTTACCACAATTTACCGTTGAATGTTGGGTCAAAGGTACTAATGCCCCAGGAGGAGGTGAATGGAACGGTCCAATATATGGTTTTTACGGCTTTGGGCTCTATTGGGATCATGCCGAATATAATCGCCAAGGTTCTGCTACAATAAGTACAACTTCTTATACCTGGAGGTCGATCTCATTTGGTACTTTACAAGGTGGTGTATGGTATCATCTCGCTGCAACATGGGATGGACGATACTTTAGAGCTTATAAAAATGGTGTTCAAACTAGTTATTGCGATTTTGGATACAACAGCCAGGTAGCTACTGATCCGAGTGGAGCATCGGTAAAAATTGGTAGCCATGCTGGCCCACCTGCAAGTTCGAAATACTTTTTTGATGGATACGTCGATGAGGTTCGAGTATGGAATGTCGCTCGAACAGAAACCCAGATTCGTTCTGCTATGTATAATCAAATTCCTTCGCCATATCCTGCTAATCTTTTAATTTATTACAACTTCAATTATACAAGTGGTGCTACATTACCAAATTTGGTGTCCTCAAATTATACGGGAACTCTTACAAGTAATCCGACCTGGCAAGAGAGTTACGCTATGGTAATACCAACAGCACTTCAGGCAACAAATGTTACGAAAAGAACACTCATAGCAAACTGGGCAGCTCCACAGGTTGGTACTGTTGAAAAATATTTTCTTGATGTTTCTACCGATCCAAATTTTTACACATTTATTACAGGTTATAACAACAAAGATGTCGGTAATACACTTTCATATTTAATAACAGGATTAAATCCTAATACGACGTATTATTATCGAGTGCGGGCTTATAAAGCATCTGCAGGTTACAGTGTCTATTCAAACACTATATCCTTATCAACTCCAGCCAACAGACCACCAATTGCAAACGCAGGCACAGATCAAGTATTTAATTGTGCACCTAAAAACGGAGTTATAGTAACACTCAACGGTTCAGGATCAGGTGATCCGGATAATGATCTGTTAGTTTATACTTGGACAAAAAATGGCACAACAATAGCGAATGGTCCATCACCGACAATTAATCTATCAAACGGAGTTCATACCATTCGTCTCACTGTTAACGATGGAGATGGTGGTTTCTCCTTTGATGATGTGATCGTCACAGTAAATATCGACAATATAGCTCCCATTCCTAATATTGCTCAATTACCAACAATCACTGGTGAATGCAGTGTATCACTAATTCCTCCAACAGCAACAGATAATTGTTCCGGAACGATTACTGCAGCAACCTCTCAGCCATTGTTTTATTCTAACCAAGGTACATATACTGTTACTTGGACATACACTGATGCGAATGGAAACTCCGCTCAACAAAACCAAACTGTCATCGTCAAAGATGTTACGCCGCCTATACTCCAGGTTCCAGGAACATTGACGGTTTATAGAAATTCTCCCGGAGGTTATTCAGGTTCAATCGGCACGGCTGCAGCAACAGATAATTGCACGTCATCACCTGTGATAACCAATGATTCACCCCAACTATTTCCTCTCGGTACAACAAAAGTGACGTGGAAAGCAACAGATGCAGTCGGTAATTATGCAACTGCTGAGCAACTAGTTAACATTGTCAACCGACCGCCAATCGCTAACGCTGGTATAGATCAACAATTTGGGTGTACTCCTATCGCTGGTGTCGATATGGCTTTGAATGGTAGTTCATCCTCTGATCCCGATGGTGATGCGTTAATGTATACTTGGAAAGAAAACGGAAACCTTCTGGCAGAAGGAGTCTCTCCGAATGTTCATTTGGGAGATGGAACTCACACAATAGTTTTAAAAGTAACAGATGGACTTGGAGGTGAATCAGAAGATCAATTACTCATTTCTGTACAAACAGACAAAGAAGCACCCATCATAACTCCTCCTCAAGATTTGACTGTTGAAACCAATCTATCCGGCGAATACAACGGAAGTATCGGAACTGCCTCTGCGGTTGATGCATGTGAAGGACAAACTGTAGTCACAAATAATGCTCCACAGACATTTCCGGTTGGAATTACAAACGTCACTTGGACTTCAAAAGACTCCAAGGGAAATACATCGAACGTTATTCAGAAAGTCACTGTTATCACTCGTCCGCCGGTTGCTATTGCGGGAAGCGATCAAAAATTTAATTGTGCACTCAAGAGCGGTGTAACAACACATTTTGATGCAAGTGCATCGCATGATCCTGACAACGATCCATTAACATTTGCATGGATGGAAAAATCCGATACAATTGCTGTTGGAGTCAAACCCGAAGTACATTTAGACGGTGGTGTTCATGCGATTACACTAATAATAAATGACGGTCTTGGAGGAAAAGCAACTGACGAAATTATCGTTACTGTGAATATTGATACCATTGCACCTAAAATTACGGCACCCGACGCTGTAATAAAAATAGCAAATATTGCTGGTGGATATTCAGGTGAAATTGGGAGTCCGGCTACTTCTGATAATTGTGGCGGTGTCCTGGCTATCACGAATGATGCACTAAAGATTTTCCCGCTTGGCATTACAAAAGTAATCTGGAAGGCAACAGATGCAAATGGAAATTCAAGTACATCAGAACAAACTGTAACGGTTAATCCCATACCTGTTACTGTCGATGTTAAACCTGGGAGCAATGATAATCCTATCAACCTCAAGAGTAACGGAAAAATTCCGGTCGCTATACTTTCACTAAATGGCTTCCTTGCATCATCAATTGATATGCTCTCAGTTAAGTTTGGACCTAACCGTATTGCCACATTGATGGGAAATCTTGAAGATGTTAACAGCGATGGGGCACCTGATTTGATGCTCCATTTCGACAATCAATCTGCTGGAATAGCGCAAGCGGATACAAAAGTCGAACTCACCGGTAAAACCATAGCCGGTGTCGATTTCAAAGGCAGTGATAAAATTTCCATCGTTGGAAAACTGAAAAAGGACGGCACCGACCTTTCTGAAATTATTCCGACAGAGTATTCTGTCTCACAGAACTATCCAAATCCATTTAATCCGACGACCGAGATAATTTATGGAATTCCAGAGCCATCATTTGTGGACTTAGTAGTGTATAACATTGTCGGCCAAGAGGTTGGACAATTGGTAAAAGAATTTAAGAAAGCGGGTTATTATTCTGTCACTTGGACTGCAAATAATTTACCAAGCGGAGTATATTTCTATAGAATCACAGCGGGACATTTTATCGATACGAAGAAAATGATTTTAACGAAATAATCCAGATGCAACATTATGGGGATAAGGCCGATCGGTCTGTTGACGGTTGGCCTTTTTTATTCATTTCTTCGTCATTGTATCTTGAATTATCCGAATAAATCCATTCTTTTTGCCTTCCATTACAAAAGAATAGAGAATCTTGTAAGTATCATAATCGAAGCGATGGTGAGAAGAAGCATTCTCCTGCCTACTTTTTAACTGAATTTGGTATCCGGCACTTCCAATGGAAATTGCCGGCGTCAATTTCGGATAACTTGCCTGCTCCGGTTCACGTCCCGTTATCTGATTTGAAACAAGGCACCAGTTATCGATGACAAATTCTTCCTTCAATTCCTGATCCTTTGATACTTCTTCGATAGTAATACGATTTCTGAACGGCCATCCGACAATTCGCCGAGCTTCAAAGGCGGCATTTACTCGAGAATTATAAACTTCGACCTTCTCTTCTCCCATACACGCACCGTTACATTGGCCTAAGTGATAGGAAAAGCAATATCCACGACACGATTCCAGGCGTAATAACTTCGGGCATAGCCTATGTGTTTTGGAAACTGCATCAAGAAATTCCTTCGCTTGCGTTTTATGTTTGAAAACACCGAGGATGGGAGCGTCGGGTTTAAGATCAAGATAATCTACTGGTTCCAATTTTACGGTTAAGTAGCCTGACTCGTTTTTGATTCCTCTTGCAATTATGATCCGCCGTGTTTGTTTATCTCTTACATTATACATGGGACGAAGCTCTTTAATGAG
>Ga0233423_10001486_pt1 | contig 11747 bp, 6 predicted proteins | sample Watercolumn_Mata_FD_180713 | JGI IMG/M metagenome (GOLD analysis project Ga0233423, IMG submission 180713) | Freshwater microbial communities from Lake Matano, South Sulawesi, Indonesia - Watercolumn_Matano_2014_112_MG | ecosystem: Environmental > Aquatic > Freshwater > Lake | place: Indonesia... | reverse complement strand
CTCCCGCCGCCGGGCAACCAGGAAGATGGAGGAGGCAAGGGCAGTTGAATCGTGAGTTCGTAGTCGTCCAGTGCTTTCGGTGTTAAGAGGCCATGCCTCGCCAACCAAGAAACCAGCACGCCGCAGGGCATTTATAAGCGTACCCCATCCGGCTGTTGTCTTGTGGGCATAGACGACAACCAGTGGGCTGTTCGGCTTCAACACACGCTGAGCCTCTTTGAATGCCTGAGCCATCATTTCTTCGTATGCAATACGCCCGCTCTCCCTGTCGCCTCCATGCCTCAGACCGTCAGCCACCATCTCAGCCTTCTTAGGTGTCAGAGTGCCTGAGAAATGTTCATGATACTGAGAACCCACTGAGCGTTTCAGCCAAACGTAGAAGTAATCAGAGAGAATCGCATAGCCAACATTATCATAGTATGGGGGGTCTGTGACTATCGCGTCGAACCATCCGGCCTTGAAGGAGAGCGCAGTCGCAGAACCGCGCTGAACCGTCGCGGGTCGGCCAGAATCATATTCTCGCTGAACGAAGGCTGTGGCGTATTTGAGCGCCCAGAGCCAACTACCAGTAACCTCACAGAAGGGGTTCGTCTCGGCAAAGTCCCAGACAATTGGTAGGGCCTGCCTCGCAAACGCGTTTGCGACTCCTTCATCATCGTTTCCCCACCTACTCAAGGTAGATGAGTAATCTGCAAGCTTATCCACAATAAGGGCCAAGTACGCTCCCACAGCACAGGCGTGATCTGTCTCGATTCCCCGAATGGCAAGTTCTTCTTTCAAGAGTGACAGTTGCCACACAGAGGTCAAGTGTGTCAACAACTGGCGTGGCAAATACAGTTGATGGAAGTAGTTCAGGCCGTAGAGGTCAACCCAGATACTACGCTTGCTATCAGTGAGGATCGTCTCATCCGGCACCGTCAGCCCAGTATCGGCGCACAGCTTCTCGATGCGCTTTTGGATAGCCGCATCATCGGGCAGAAGCGACGAGGGCAGGTCGTCGGCGCTGAGGTAGACCTTGCCACTCTGGCCGGGGCGGGTGCAAACCACGGCCATGGCCTGGCGACCAATACGCCCGGCCTGGCCTTCCGCTTTCACGTACGTGCTGTCGGCCACCGTGCTGCAGAAAGGGCAGGTGGCGTTGCCACCTTTGGACAGGTCGGCGGGGTCAAAGCCCAGGCCCTGTTCTGTGGCTGACTCAACTACACGGAACCTCACAGTTTTCGATGGCCGATTGGTGCTGAGGTGGCGAAGCATTGCCGATTGTTGCTCTCCTGATTCCCTGATTCCCTGATTTCCTGATTCACTCTCCGCGATCATTTTCAGGGCTACGTAGCGCCTCTCCTTCCGGCATAGCCAGGTCTGGCGCACCAGGGGAACCGTGCCGCCGCAGGCCGGGTTCTTGCAGCGCACGGTGCGCGTCCAGAGGTAGGCCACCGGCGTGAGGCGTGAAGCGTCGGGCGTGGAGCGATAAGCGTCAAGGGCCGGGATGCCCAACTGCGCCTCAAGGCTCACGCCTTCACGTGGCACGTAGATCGGCGGATACAGGTCGCCAATCTCCGCCTTGACGCGCTCCAGCACCCATTGGCCCCAGTGCTCCACCTCGGCAGCCAGGCCAGCCCAGGTGCCGTCTTGGGCGCAGCCTTTGGCCGCCGGGTCGGGTTGGCCGTACTTTTGCGGATAAACCAGGGTGCAGAGTTCAATGAGGTGGGCCACCGGGTTGAGTTCCAGGGCGTAGGCCTCGCAGCCCAGGCGCAGGGCCTCCAGAGGAATCGAGCCACCGCCAGCGAACATGTCCAGGACGCGGGGGCGGGGGGCGCGGCCAGCCTCGATGTCCTCAACCGTCACCAGCTCGCCGCGCTCGGCGGTCAGGCGTGCGGCGTGGGCCTGCAGGATGAGCCGCTGCGCCTCTTGGATCTTGTCGCGCGGGCCGGGGTAGGTGCACAGGTCGGCCACGAAGTCCGGCGAGGCCGCGCCGGCGGGGACAAGGGCGCCGAACACCGCGGCGCGGCAGGCCACCAGGGGGCGCCGCGCCCACCAGAGGTGCAGCGTGGAGATGTGCCCCTGGCGCACAGACTTCTCCCGCCGCGCCTCGGCAGAGATGGCCTCAATGGGTAGGTAGTCTTCAATGAGACGCTTATCGGTCATTCTTCTTGACGAACCTTCCGCAATTCGTTCCCTACGCGGCGCACCAACGCCTCGCTGATCCAGATGTCTTCTCTGGTCATGATAGATTGCAAGATCAACTCTACCTCACCGATGGATAGGTATCCTCTACGGTAGGCTTCGACGATAATGCCCAGCGTCCCCTTGACCTTCAGCCCAAGCTGTTGGGCTTCTTCTCTGGCTAACACGTCATCCAGCAATATCCAGTCCGGCGACTCTAGCAGACCAAGTTGAATGGCTTGCTTTTCACCCTTACCGATGGGCAGATCACGCACAGCCTCCGACAGGTCGGCGTTATCCATGCTGACCACGGTAATCTCTTTGGCGGCCACAGCAAACTCCACAGCGTAGGCATCCGGTTGCTCCAACTCCAGACCAACAGTCACCACCTCTTCGTACACCGCCGAGGGTATCTCCACTGACTCGTAGAGTTGGTAGAGCAGATGGAGCAGACCAAGCTTACCCAGCGCCATGAGAGGCCCAGCATTGGCGATGACTTTCATGCCAGCTCCTCTTGCACCATCTGCTCTGACCAGCGCGGCTGTACGCCAAAGGCTTTAGCCTGGCGGATCATCTCCGGAATAGGCAGTCCAGCCAGTTCGGCAGCACGAGCAAAGGATACCAAACCTCGCTTATAAAGCAAGATGGACTCCTGGATCTTCAATTGAAGTAACCCCAGGAGAAAAACTTCTCGTAGTCTGTCCTGATATGGCCGAAATTCCCGTGCCAGATCGTCAGGGATTTCAATGACCGTTCTCTCCGTGGATGGTTCTGCCTTTCTTACTGCCTCTCCCATTTAGATTGTACCTCCCAGGTAAGTTTTGCTGCACATTATACAACCAACCGGCTATCAATGCAAACGGCGGCTCGCTCGACCGCCTCCGCTGGCACCTCCATGTGGCTGATGGCCCGTACCTCCCGCGCCATGTGCTCCAGGGTATGTCCAGGGTCCGGAACGATGCACGGCGTGGCCCCAAGCGATTTGGGTTCCCAAACCACGTAGAGGTAATAAGACTCTGCCAGTTGCCGTGCTTTGAGCCACTCGTTGGTCGTCATGCGCACTGGCTGGCCGCGGCGGCGCCCCTTCACCTCAATGCGCCGCACCGGTCGCTGGCCGGTGGCCGGATCGGCGGGGCCCAGGCTGCGGATGTCAAAGCCACAACAATCGTGCAGGTTGCTCACGTCGTACGGCTCCCAACCGCGCCCCCGCTCGTAGGCCAGGACCACACGCATGGCCGCCAACTCGCTCTCTAGCTTCTCCGCCTCGTCTTCGATCAGGTCGGCGGTCAGGGTAGACACGTCACCGGGCGGCAGAACCAGGGCGGTAGCCAGGTGACGCACCGGGCCACTGCGGGCAATGGCCAGCCGCTCCAGGCCAGCCAACCGCTCGGCGCAGGTGCGGTGCAAGTCACGCAGGTCATCTTCGGCCTGCTGCCTGGCCAGGGCCACGGCAGTCTCACCGGCGGCCTCGCGGGACTTGAGGGCCATGGCACGGCTCTCCGCAGCGCGCATCCGCGCCGCAAAGGATTTGCGCAGATAGTCCTGGACAATCTGGGCGTACTGGCGGCGTTCCTCCTGAATCTGACGTCGCTTAGCCAGTTGATACGTCGCCTTGACGAAGTCCAGTGCGCCCTGGGGGTCTATCTTGGGTATCCGTGCCGGTGGGGCAGGATGAGTCGCCAGGTCGTGCAAGACGTCAGGCGGGAAAATTTCGTGGGACAGGATACCATCCTGGCTTACCTCTTTCACCGCCACCAGTTCGGCGTGCAAGATGGCGTTGGGCCGTGTAACCGATGGTTCGCCCTTAATCTCCATTTCAATGAAGTGCAGGCGATATGGCGTGCTGGTGTGTGTATCAACAAAGACGCTCACCGCCCCAAGCAGGCTGGACAGGCGAGCATTGAGCTTCTCGTCTAGGGCAGCGTAGAGGGGATGGCCTGGCCCCAGAAGCACGGCGTCCTGCCCCTGATCCGTCTCCAAAACCTGCTTGTGGAAGGTGATCTTGCGATAAGACAGCTCGGCCTTGCCCAGGCGGCGCACCGCCTCCAGGCGCTCAGAGCGCAAGTCCTGTGGCACGTGCTCTACCCGGTAGAACCCATCCGCCCGCGTCTCCACCCGCAGGCCTACCAACTCAGACGCCGCCAGAAACTGACGGGCCACGTACTCTGGCATCAGTCGCCGCTCTTCGATCTCAAAGTTGCGACTCTGAAACTGCTGGAACCAGGTCAGGTCAATGTGCTCCCGCGCCAGGGCAATGCCCGTGGCTTCTTCGTAATGGCGCAGGCGGTCGGGGTCAATGCGGTCAATCTGGTCGAGGTACTCGTCCAGCCGCCGGGGGTCGTAGGCAGCCTCGCGCAGCATCTCCGGCAGGTTGACATCGTTGATGGAGAGCACCTCACCAATGACGTCAAAAACGCGATTCCGGCCCAGGACATCACGCATGGCGTCCAGTTTATCCAGCAAGCGTTTCAGGATGCGTCCCTCGATGATCGGCTGCCCATCCTCGGATTGTTCAGCCACAAAGTTGAAGGCGTAAACATCCCGCTCCTGACCGATGCGGTGGATACGCCCCAGTCGCTGCTCCAGGCGGGTGGGGTTCCAGGGCAGGTCGTAGTTGATCATCAGATGGCAAAATTGCAGGTTGATGCCTTCACCGGCAGCCTCGGTAGCCACGCACACCTGCTGGTTGTAGCGAAAATCGTCTTGGGCGGCCTTGCGCTCGTGCGGATTCATCCCGCCGTGAATGTAGGCGGTGGAGTAGCCCCAGCGCGCCAGGTGCTCTTGCAGATAGACCAGGGTATCACGATGTTCGGTAAAGAGCAGGAGCTTGCCATGGCCGTCATGCAACTCTGCAAACTGTGCCCGCCGCAAGCAGTTACGTAGGGCGTTTAGTTTACTGTCTGGCGCATGGTCGCGCACCCGCTGCGACTGTTCTACCAGGTCTCGCAGGACAGCAACCTCAGCGCGCAGTTGGTCCAGTTCGGCAGCAGCCGTGAACTCGTCGGTCAGGCGATCCCGCTCCACCTCGTCCAGGTCGTCCTCTTCCTTCTCGTCGTCAGTTAGTCGCCCGCGAAGGTGATCCAGGTAGCGAGCGCGCTGTCCCGGCGGCAGAGTCTCCAGCTCCGTCATCAGCCGACTCTGCTTGGCCAGACGGCGCTGGAGCGATTCGTGAATAGCGTGCGTGGAACTGGCCAAACGTCTCTGCAAGACAGTGCGCGTCAAGGCGATGCTCTGCTTCTGGCGGCCACCGGTCTGAGGCAAGAACTGGTTGATGTAGGCCGTAACGGCTTTGTACAAGGCGAACTCTTCCCGATTCAGGTGAAAAGCCACGGTCTGGACATGCCGGTCGGGAAAGAGCCTGTGACCGTTCAGATCACGCAGGTCTTCCTTCAGGCGTCGCAAGGCCCAGGGACAATCTGGGCCAAGTTGGAGAATGTCCCGGCGAATGACCTGTGCTTGATCGCCCAGGCGATGTGGTTCGGGGAAAAGATCGGGATCGAGCAAGCGCAGGAAGTGGCCAAAGCGGTCATCGTCGCCGTGGTGCGGCGTTGCCGTGAGGAAGAGCACGTGGCGGTCTGGTTCGGCCGTGAGGTGTTCAGCCAGTTGATAGCGTTTGGTCTTCTCGGCCTCTGGGGAGCGCCCGCTGGCGCGCTTGGTATAGGCTGAGCATTTGTGCGCCTCGTCTATGATGACGAAATCCCAGCGCTGCTGCCAGAGACGCTCACGGACGTCGTCTTGCTTAGCGTAGTCCAGGGAGGTGATGACCTGCGACTCCCGTTGCCAGAGGTTGAGGAGCTGTTGCTGGTCATTGCCCGCGGAGATGATCTGGAAGGTCTCCCCAAAGAAGCGTAGCAACTCATCTTGCCATTGGATGGTCAGAGGGGCGGGGACGATGATGAGGATACGCTCGATGGCCTCCCGCAGTTTCATCTCCTTTAGCAAGAGTCCAGCCATAATTGTCTTGCCGGCACCAGGGTCATCGGCCAGGAGGAAACGCAGGCGAGGCTGGGGCAGCATTTTCAGGTAAACGGCTTCTACCTGATGGGGAAGCGTGCGTATGCCCGAGAGGCTGACGGCAAATTGCCGGTCGTAGGCATAGGCCAGACGGATACGCGCAGACTCCACGAGCAAGCGCAGATGCTCAGCATTGGCGGGAGCAAGATCAGGAGATACGGATGGTTGCCTTTCCGTCAGGGCGCGGAATTCATCTGCGGAGAGGACGGCCTCCTCCAAGCTGCCGCTGGCGCGGCGTACGCGCAACTCAAATTCCGTTCCCAGTGGCCGGATTGCCTCCACCAGCACGGCCTCATCGAAGTGACCAGCAATGAGAACCCTGCGTCCGATCACATCCTGACCTGCACTGTTCCCTGCTTCCACGAGGCATTCTCCGTTATGGACTTGCATCTTGATGGCTGCGCTAGAACCTGTCAGAGGAGACGTGCAGCCAACTCTAGAAATTGTTCCGCCCGGGCAATCTGCTCCTGCGCCTGATCGTAGGTCACAGCCGGACGTGCCCCATAGTCGCCTGCGTGACGTAATTCCTGCGCTTCCAAAAGGAATCTGTGGAACTCAGCAGGCACTCTACCTGTACGGACAAAGTGCTGACCGAAGGCAGCGATGACCGCCGAGTGCTTCGAGAAGGCCATGCCTTTGCCCTCCAGAAAAGCCTCGGCAATGTAAAACATGGCGTAGTAGGCGCGGGACGCCGCATATCCGGGATAGCTACCTTCCAGGAGCAACTTGGCGGCAGAGATGCTATCGCGCGCCTCCTGGAGAAGGTCGAGTTGGTCGTCCGTCATACCATCACCCCTTCCTTCCGAACATTTCGCAGAAGCGGCCCATTGCGGTGGGTGAACCGCTCTTCGTCCATGAAGAGGCAACTTAGCACCTTGTTAAACCGCAACGAGAGGTCCGCGACGATCTCACCTGTCCGCACAATTTCCTCGCCTGGACTCACTGGTCCCCTCAGCACGATTAAGACGTCAATGTCCGATCCCAGTTCCGCCTCACCACGGGCTTGGGAACCATACAGCATCATTAACACCAGTCGCGGGCCATAAAGCGCTTCCAAACGATGGCGCAACTCGGCTACCAACGCCTGCGTCTGGGCGTCTACCCATAATATTACCTTCTGGCTCTTTCGTTTGCGTCTTGGCATCTTGGCACTCCAATCTGTCTGTTTCTGGCTACATTGTACCAGAAATTGCACAAACAAGCAACAACTTCAGCCAGCCGCTGTCACCGGTACAACAAACAGGCGCTCGATTAAAATCAGCTTCCAATCCGCAAGAAGTGGCTGCTTTGCAGAGCAGAAGCGGAATTCATTCCCGCGCTGGGTGTTTTCACCAGCGACTCGTCTGCCGGCACACAAGGGTGGTAAATTGCCGCCAATTGCAGTTGACAAGGCCGCCCCTTTGTGCTATACTCCCCAGCGTAAAGGCGACGACGAAGAGAGTAGGCTGGAGGAGTCTCGCAGGGAGAGGGGGTCGCCGACTGCAAGCCCCCTTGGGATGAACCCGGCCGAAGTTCGCTTCTGAGCCGACAGTCGAAAAGTACGTTCCAAGTTCCAGGTTCCAAGTTTCACGTTGGTTAACGTGGAACATGAAACCTGGAACGTGGAACTTGCCTACTAGCCTGCTCCGGAGGCTCACCGTTATGGGAGCACCTGGTAAACCGCGGCGACTCTGTCGCCTGCCGGTCGCCAGGGCAAAGAGGGCCGTCTCGCACGGCCAAACAGGGTGGTACCGCGGAGCGGTGGCAACTTCGTCCCTGTGAAGCGCCATCACACCTTACTTCACGAAATGGTGGGTGTGATGGCGCTTCAGGGGTTGCCACCGCTTTTTGTTTGCCGGTAGAAGGCTGGACGCAGATTCACGCAGGCTACGCACGCAGATTTTGATTTATAGAAAATTATCTGCGTCCATCTGCGTTTATCTGCGTCCCACTCTCACCCCCGGGGAGGGAAAAACGATGCTGGAACAAATACGTGAACTGCAGGCGCAGGCCCTGGCCGAGCTGGCGGCGGCCGGTACGCCGGAGGCGCTGGAGACCTGGCGCGTGGCCTACCTGGGGCGCAAGGGCGCCCTGAGCAACCTGCTGCGCGGCCTGGGCAGCCTGCCCGCGGCCGAGCGCCCCGCCGCCGGCCAGGCCGCCAACGAAGCCAAAGCGGCCCTGGAGGCAGCCCTGGCCGGGCGCGAGGAGGCCCTCAAAGGCCAGGCCCTGGCCCAAGCCCTGGAGGCCGAGCGGGTGGACGTGACCCTGCCGGGCAAGCCGCCCGCCCTCGGCCAGGTGCACGTTATTACCCAGACTATAAGGGAGATCCTGGACTGCTTCGTCGGTATGGGCTTCCAGGTGGTGGAGGGCCCGGAGGTGGAGTGGGACAAGTACAACTTCACCCTGCTCAATATCCCGCCCGATCACCCCGCCCGTGACATCTGGGACACCTTCTACATCGCCGGCTGGGAGGGGCAGATGCTCCTGCGCACCCACACCAGTCCCATGCAGGCCCGCGTCATGGAACGCACCCGGCCGCCGGTGCGCGTGGTTGTGCCTGGGTTCTGCTATCGCCACGAGGCCACCGACGCCACCCACGAGAGCCAGTTCTACCAGATCGAGGGCCTGGCCGTGGACGAGGGTATCACCCTGGCCGATTTGAAAGGCGTGCTTGACGTCTTCGCCCGCGCCCTCTTTGGCGCCGAGCGCCAGACCCGCTTCCGCTGCGATTACTTCCCCTTCGTCGAGCCGGGCGTGGAGATGTCCATTGACTGCTTTCTCTGCAAGGGGCAGGGCTGCCGGGTGTGCAAGCACACCGGCTGGATCGAGATCATGGGCGCTGGCATGGTGCACCCCAACGTCCTGGCCGGCGTCGGCTACGACCCCGCCGTCTACTCCGGCTTCGCCCTGGGCCTGGGGCCGGAACGCGTGGCCATGCTCAAGTACGGCATAGACGACATACGGTACTTCTATGCCAATGATTTGCGGTTTTTGCGGCAGTTCAAGTAGAAAAGTAGACAAGGGATCGAAAGTAGACAAGTAGACAAGGAAAAAGTAGACAAGGACTTGCTACTTCCCTTGTCTACTTGCTACTTGTCTACTTGTGTACTTGATACTCGTATGGGAGACGACAATGAAAGTCTCACTTCGCTGGTTAAGCGATTATGTCAACATCACCCTGCCCCCGGACGATCTGGCCCATCGCCTGACCATGGCCGGGGTGGAGGTGGAAACCATCCAGCGCATCGGCGCCGAATGGGATCGAGAGAAGGTGCTGGTGAGCCAGGTGACCGCCCTGGCCCCCCATCCCAACGCCGACCGGCTGCAACTGGTCACCGTGGACTACGGCCGGGGCAGCATCACCATGGTCACCGGGGCCTTCAACCTGGCCGTGGGTGATAAGGTGCCCCTGGCCCTGGCCGGGGCGCGGGTGCGCAACGAGCATTCCGGGAACTGGGAGTGGGTCACCCTCAAGCCGGGCAAGATTCGCGGCGTGCTTTCCGAAGGCATGGTCTGCTCGCCACGGGAGCTGGACCTGGGCGAGGAGCACCTGGGCATCCTCATTCTGGACGCCGACGCCCCCATCGGCATGCCCCTGGTGGATTACCTGGGCGATGTTATCCTCGATCTGGAGATCAAGGGCCGCTGGGACTGCCTGTGCCTGCTCGGCGTGGCGCGCGAGGTGAACGCCATCCAGCAGGTCCAGTTCCATCAGCCCGATAGCCTGCGCCTGCCGCCCGACGACTACCCGGAGGAGGCCACCGACGTCAACGACCTGGTGCGCATTGACATCGCCGATCCTGACCTCTGTCCCCGCTACTCGGCCACCGTGCTGCGGGGGGTCAAGATCGGCCCCTCGCCGCGCTGGCTGCAGGAGCGACTGCTCGCCGTCGGCCTGCGCCCGATTAACAACATCGTGGACGTGACCAACTACGTCATGTGGGAGTGGAACCAGCCGCTGCACGCCTTCGACTACGACAAGATTCGCGGCCAGCACATCATCGTGCGGCGGGCGGGGGAGTGGAACTCCTTCTGCACCCTGGACGGTCAAGGCCGCGACCTCACGCCGGAGATGCTCATGATCGCCGACGCCGCCGGCCCTGTGGCCGTGGCCGGGGTCATGGGCGGCCTGGAGAGCGAGGTCACCGAGGCCACCACCAACATCCTGCTGGAATCGGCCAACTTCAACCCCATCAGCATCCGTCGCACCGCCCGCGCCCTGCGCATCCCCAGCGAGGCCCAACGCCGCTTCGAGAAGGGCCTGGCCCCGGAGCAGACGGTGCCCGCCGTGCGCCGCGCCACCAAGCTGATGCTCGAGCTGGCCGGAGGCACTGCCGCCCGCGGCGTCGCCGATGCCTACCCTTGCCCGCCGCAGCGTCTGCCCATTATGCTGCCCGTGGCCGAGGTCGAGCGACTCCTGGGCCTGGCGTACAGCGCCGATGAAATCGGCCGCGTCTGTGATGCTCTTGGTTTCCAGTGGGCCGAAGGCGAGGACGTCATCCCCATTGATGAGCCGTCAGCCGCCAATAGTCAAACGTCAAACGTCAAACGTCAATCTACAATCTGCAATCTGCAATTTGCAATCTACCCTTACCTTGCTGTGTTGCCCCATTACCAACGTACGGATGTGGCCATCCCCGCCGACCTGGTGGAGGAGGTGGCCCGGCTGGAAGGCTACGACCAGCTTCCCGCCACTCTGCTGGCCGGTCGCCCGCCGCAGTCCGATCTCAACCCGCCGCGCCGCTGGGTGGAGCTCTGCCGGGACGTGCTGGCCGCGGCCGGCTGCAGCGAGATTCTGTCCTATCCCCTGACCAGCCGGGAGGCTCTGGCGCGCCTGGCCGTGGAGGTAAGCGACGAGGGGCCGGCCAGCGAAATCGCCCGGCGGCTGCTGGACGTGAGCACGCCGCCGCTGGCCCTGGCCAACCCGCTTTCGCCGGAGTATGCCGTGCTGCGCACTTCCACCGTGCCCGCCCTGCTGGACACCCTGGCCCGCAACCTGCGGCACCAGGATCGGGACGTGGCCCTCTTCGAGCTAGGCACGTGCTTCCTACCGCGCCCGGCCGACCTGCCGGAGGAGCGCAAGGTGCTGGCGGTGGCCTGCGGCCAGTATCGCCGTGGCCCCACCTGGGGCGGCCGTGCGGAGGTAGACTTCTTCCAGTTCAAGGGCCTGGCCGAGGAGTTGCTGGCCCGCCTGGGCATCGCCGGGGTCGTCTACCAGCCGGCGGCTTACCCTGTCTTCCATCCCGGGCGCTGCGCTGTGGTGGCCGTGCGCGAGATGGCGAGCAAAGGCAAGCGGGAAGGCCCGGTGCTGCCGCTGGGGCTGCTGGGCGAGGTACATCCCCTGATGCGGCAACGCTTTGACCTGGCCGAGCGCATCTGGTTGCTGGCCCTGGACCTGGAGCGACTGCTGCCCCTGGCCACTGGCGAGCGGCGACACGTGCCGCTGCCCAAGTTCCCGCCCGTGGTGCAGGACATCGCCGTAGTGGTGGACGCCACGATGCCGGCGGCGCGGGTAGCGGAGACGATACGCCAGGCCGCCGGCGGCATCCTGGCCGGTCTGCAACTCTTCGACGTCTACCAGGGCGAGCCGA
>Ga0233423_10001485_pt1 | contig 11751 bp, 9 predicted proteins | sample Watercolumn_Mata_FD_180713 | JGI IMG/M metagenome (GOLD analysis project Ga0233423, IMG submission 180713) | Freshwater microbial communities from Lake Matano, South Sulawesi, Indonesia - Watercolumn_Matano_2014_112_MG | ecosystem: Environmental > Aquatic > Freshwater > Lake | place: Indonesia... | reverse complement strand
CTCTTTTATCTCTGGTCATTGCCTTTATTGCGATCGCGACTCATGTGTCATCGATGCTTTTTGGGTATCTTAAGCACTCTGAGCATCGCTCGCCGAGACGAGTGTCTGTTGCTGTCCCTGTGTGCCTGCTTTTGCTCTCGCTCTTGCTTGGCCTGTCATATTGCTTTCCTGAGGCATTGAAATTGTAATGCTAGCAAGCGTCCAGATTTTGCCGATCATCGATACTCCTCATGCCGAGGATTTTTATACCCTCATCAACAGGGATCTCTCTAGTGGCGGCCGTCTCTCCATGCTCGAGTCAATAGATGGCAAGCAATTGCTGGCATTGATCGGATCGACTATCTACAAGCATGATCTAAGTGGTTTGACCGTATACAAAAGCTTGACGCGCAGATGGCCGCAAGCTCGTCACCACGAGGCCAAGCTCTCGAGGATCTTTGGCTTGGTTGCTCGTGATGCCTTGCCTGAGCGGGTCGAGGTCGAAGGCCAGGGCATCTTTGAGATACCAGTGGGTCCGGTGCACGCTGGGATCATCGAGCCCGGGCATTTTAGGCTGAGCTGCGTAGGGGAGAAAGTGCTGGATATAGACCTGAGACTCGGCTACGTGCATCGTGATATTGAAGGCACACTTGCCAAATCCAGCTTGCAGCAATTGCCAGCTAAAGCCGAGGCCATCGCCGGCGATACCATCGTCGCCAATGCCATCGCTGCTGCGAGTATAGTAGAAGCTTTGCAGGAGCAAGACATAACAAGATCTCCTCAAAGCAATTGCTATAGACTCATTGCCCTGGAGATCGAGCGCATGGCCATGCATCTGGCAGATCTCGGCGGTATGGCTCAAGATCTTGGCATGGGTGCCATGGCAGCCAGATTTGGCGTTTTTCGCGGCAAGATCTTGAGGGTCGCCGAACTACTCAGTGGCAATAGATTTTTGAAGGGTTTTGTATATGGGGATCGCCAAAGCAAGATCGAGAGATCAAAGATCGAAGCCATAATCAATCTCGTTTTGCAAGTGCGGAGAGAGATGCTGCCAGTGATGCGCAAATTTTGCTCGGAATTATCGGTTGCTGCAAGGCTAGAGGGGCTGGGCGCCTTGAGTCGCACTCTGGCCCAAGAGCTCGACGTAGTCGGTCTGGCCGCGCGCGCTGCGGGCATTAGTTGCGATAGCAGAGTCGGTAATCCAATCTATGAGAGCCTGGGATTTGTCGAGGCTCTCGAGCAAGCAGGCGATGCCTATGCCCGTACTCAGATCCGCCGCAAGGAGATAGAGGAGTCGTCGAGGCTGACATTGGCAGCCCTGGATCGACTTTTGATGGAGCCTCCCCTAAATCAAGATAAAATCGAAAATATAAAAATCGAAAATGCAAAAATAGACAGAGTAAACGGTAGAGCGATCTTAGCGAGAGTCGAGGCGTTTAGAGGAGAGCTTCTCCATTTGGCCATCACTGATGAAGCTGGTGAGATCATCCGTTATGCCGTGCGCGATCCTAGCAATAGCAACTGGCCCAGTCTGGCCCTGGCCATGAAAAATCAACTCGTCCAAAATTTTCCTGTATGCAATAAGAGCTTTGGTCTCTCATATGGAGGACACGACTTATGATATTGCCTGCCAAAGTCACTCGCAGAGTCAAGGATCTATTTACTGATCTGCCCGAGGACGCCCTGGGTATGCCAAGGCTAAAACAGATCAAAGAGGCTTCGCAAAACGCTCTATCAGACGCCTCTCTAATAGATCTGCACAATCTCTGCAATATCTGTCCCGCCAATGCGATATCGTCCACAGATGATACGCTCAAACTCGATCGAGGAGCCTGCATCAATTGCAATCTATGTTTTGCTAGCCCATACATCGAGAGTGACCGCAGGCTCACCAATGCCAGTCGAGATCGACATGCCTTGATCGATGCTGTATCGATTGTCGAAACAGAATGTCGAGAAAAACCGCCGGTCCAAGCACGCTTGCAAAAGCATCCCTACCGATACAGTCTAAATCTCAGAGTGGTATCAACAGGGTGTGCGGCCTGCGATCTTGAGCTTTCGGCTGCAAGCAATCCCATATTTGATATGGAGAGGTTTGGCATCAAGGTGGTGGCATCGCCCCGTGCAGCTGATGCCCTGGTAGTGACAGGCCCCGTGCCAGATGGCATGAAAGAGCCACTCATGCGTACCTATGAAGCCATGGCCGAGCCCCGACTGGTGGTGGCACTCGGTAGCTGCGCCATTTCTGGTGGCGTGCATCGTTATGGCGCAGCCAATGCCCTGGGCATGCGAGGCCTGCCTGATGTCCCTGTGGATGTGTACATACCAGGCTGTCCGCCAAATCCAGCGAGCATCATATATGGGCTCTTACTGGCAATGGGGCGCGTCTAGATTAATCAATCTGCTAAATCAAAGCAGAGTTATTTTTTATTACCAAAGAGATTGACTACTTCGCCACCCTTGTCGTCACCACCGGTGGTTTCTGTATCCATGCCGGGTAGGCGCTTGTAGTTGAGGAGGCAGAGCTCATACTCTTTGCCGAGTTTTTGGTTGGCACGGATCATCTCGAGAAAGGTCGCTATATGGACCATGCCCAGCACATCCTCAAAGTCTGTCAAAAGGCAGAGATTGCCAAATACCGGACCAAATGTCGTGGTATGCATACCCTGAAAGGAGACAAACCAGCCGTAACTCTTCATATGGTGCCTATCCTCATCTTGTATATAAAATCTAGCATCTAAATGATCTCTCCGACTCGATTGAGATGAAACATAAAGCTATGCCTGTAGCGCGTATATTTTTTATATCCACTGGATAAGCCGGTCTTAAGGCTTGTATGGTATGCGATCGTTAGCTCTATGTCTATAAACGCCTAACTGGTGGGCGATACCGGGCCTGTATGGTATTTGATTAAAAGTGATTGACTGCCATACAGGCGTATGGTTTAATTCATTCATCGGAGCAATTACAGATCTAGACAAGGAGGCTACAGCGCAAGCTATGGTCGTCGGCAACGCTGTCTCAAATTTAAAAAAAGAGCTCGAGCAATTATTCCCGGGCAAGTGGTTGACCGGAGGTGAAACCACCCGCTCACTCAAGACCGGCCTCGATCAGATCGATGGTCTCTTGGTTGCTGGACTCCACAAGAGACGCGTTACCGAGTGGCAAGGAGCTGCTTCTTCCGGCAAGACTTCCGTTTTACGGACCGTCTGTGCCAACTGGTGTGCTGCTGGTTACAACGTCATATATATCGATACTTTCGATCGACTCCAGGCCATCGATTGGTGCTATCTAAACGGCAAAAAAAACGGTGAGCGCTTCTGGGTTTTAAGGGGCAATTCTCATATCAAAGAGTCGATATGGGCTTGCGAACAACTGATTCGATCCCGAGTGTTCGATGCCATCGTTTTCGACATGGGCGAAAAATCTATCTCGAGCAACCTCTATGCAAGATTGCAACAAGCATTGGATAAATCCAATACAGCGCTGATCGTGCTCAGAGATCAAGCCCTCGCTCATGTCGATGATGGTGATATGGCCAGTACCAGATCTGGTGCTCAGAACTGGGGGGCTCATCTCAAGATAGATTTTTCATATTGCCAGCCAATCCGCACAGAGCTTGGTTTAAGCGGTCATCACGATGATGTTGTCACCGTAATGCCGACAATCCAAGGAACTATTTCCAAAGATGGTCTATCAAAAAGTCTAGAGGTCTCCTCGGTGTCCTATGTCACGAATCGCTTGTTTACGCATTCCCAGATTCCCGATCGCCGTACACCGCAAGTTCGAGCCAGAGCTCAGGCATAAGCCCCTCGCTCTCCTCAGTGAAAAAAACAAGGTCATCATCTGCTCGCCGGAAGCAGAAAAAAACGAAGTCCAAGCCGGCATGTCATTTACCGAAGCAAGAGCAGTCTGCTCGCAATTAGTCTGGAGAGAATATGACGACAAACTATACAAAGATGCAAAGCAAAAACTGGTCCGTGAGCTCATCAGCACGTCTCCGCGCGTTAGCACCCTCCAAAATTGGCTCGCCGGCACCAGTACTAGCCCTGGTGCGGCCCAGCAGACTGGCTTATTCTTACTCGATGCTCAAGGATTTGATCGATTGGGCGGCGAGACGAAGCTTTGTCGAGATGTACTTAGGTTGGCTAGCCGCCATGGCTATGGTCCTGATTGTCGCATCGGTATCGCTGATGGTGCTTTTGCCTCAAGGGTAGCTTCCAGTACTCGTCAGCGCCACTGGTATATCGTACCTCCAGGCGAGGATGCGAGGTTTCTCGCACCGCTAGAGATTGAGTACATGCCGATTAGTGCCGAGGCTCGAGAAAATCTCAAAGAGCTGGGCATCAAGACGATCGCACAGTTTATTGCTTTGCCTTATAGCTCTTATCTCGATCGATTTGATAGTGACGTCCTGCGTATATACGATGTCATCAAAGGCACCAGTAATGATACGACCTCGCCTAGCCTGCCAATCCATACCAAACAATATCAGTGCGTCATTGATATAGGTTCGGCTAACGACTCTCTACACGATGCGCTTTTCATATTAAAAAACATGCTGGAGAGGCTTTGCGTCCAACTCAAGAGTGATGGCTTGATTGCCGAAGAATTGACAGTAGCTTTTTTTAATGACGAGGAAAAATTTGATGAGCGTCCGCTCAAACTGATCAAGACATCCAATAACAGCAAATTTTTGCTCGATGTATTGAGATTGTCCCTCGAATCTAAACCACTCAAAAGAGAGTACACAGCCGTCCATCTAGGTATATCAAGATTTTCCAGAGAGCTATTTGATCAAACCAAAATAAAAGAAGGAGAAGCCAGCAGCAATCAAAATAATTTTGCCAGTCTAGCCAGTCTCGATCAATTGCTTGTAGAGAGACACGCACAATCCGAAGCAGTACTCTTACTCATGCAAAAGTTTATGACCAGGTTGGGAGAGAGATCTCTAGTCAAGCCGATCTATAACGATCAATACATCATTGATCAAGCCGGCTTGTGGCTGCCTGTTACGACCGGCATTCATAGACACTACAACTACACTCAGGCCAATCACTATAATCCAATAGACTACGATTTTGTAAGCCAATATCATCCACTCAGTTGCAATGGCAACTCTAGAAAGGACAGCTTGATGCCAGGTCTAGTCATTAAGCGTCAAACGCCACCTTCGCCGGTGTTCGTTCAATTTATAGAAAGCAAATATTCTATAGGAAACAAAGATTTTACAGAAAAAGAGGAGCTGCGTTCTAATCATCCCATACCCGAGGCAGTAGCCTTTAAGGGTGTCTGGTACAACATCAATCGCATCACACTACCAGAAAACATTTCTGGGATGTGGTGGGAGAATCCTGTCCGCAAGTCTTATTACACTGCTGTGCTCGAGCGCAAGCGCGAGTTGAGGATCGCAGGCCGGGGCTATGGCAATGGTAGCCTGCACAATTCAGCAGCAAGAGTCCAACTCATTACAGTACTTCTGGTCTTTGATCATCAAGAAAGAGGCTGGTACATAGAAGGGGTGTTCGATTAGCAAATGCCTTCCAGAGAGCGCTATTCAGAGCTGCATTGCCATTCTGGCTTTTCTTTTCTTGATGGCGCTAGCAATCCGGAGGATCTGGCGCAGCGTGCGCACCAGATTGGTCTATCGGCTCTTGCTCTTACCGATCATGATGACCTTGGTGGCATCCCAAGATTTGCCGAGTCTGCTCGCCAACTCAATCTTGCAGCTATCATCGGTGCTGAGCTCACTCTCGTCGATCGATCGCATATCATCGTACTCTGCCAAAATCTGGAAGGATATAAAAATCTTTCTGCCCTGATCACGCTCGCTCGTACTACTTGCGAACGAGGCAGTCCCCGACTCACCTATGAGGATCTCTTTGCACGTGCCGAGGGACTGATCGCTCTATCCGGCTGCCAGCACGGAGCGATCCCCTCGGCTATCGCTCGTGGCGAGACAAAGGATGCCAGACGTAGGCTGCGTGATTTGACCGATGCCTTTCCTGGCCGGTTTTATCTCGAGGTCGGTCATCACGCTATTGCCCAGGAGGCTCTACTCACCCGTCAGATTATCGAGATGTCGGCCTCGACCCAGATACCATGGGTGGTGACCAATAACGTGCATTATGCGACTGCCGATAAACGTATCGTGCACGATGTGCTTACTTGTATCAAGCATTCTTGTACACTGGCTACGGCAGGGCGACGGCTGAGACCCAATGGCAGTTATTTTCTCCGATCGCCAGATGAGATGGTGCGTCTCTGGCGCGACGATCTGACCGGCATCCGCAATACTATGGTCATCGCCGAGCAGTGCCGCTTTCGTTTGGGCTGGCTCGAGCCGCCCTTGCCCTCATTTACCATGTGCCCCGAGGCTGCCAGGGCTATAGGGCTCAAGATAGCCGACGATGCAGTGCCGATTGCCGTAGTCGATGAGGATATGGTGCATCGGGAGCGCAAGAGCGATATCGTGCATGTATTGACCGATCGTGGTCTGATGCCCAGCAATGAGACCTATAGCAGCCTGCTCAGACGGATGGTGGCGGACGGAGCCGCTGATCGTTATGGCGAGCTCACAGCAGCTCACAATAAGCAGATAGAGCATGAATTGCGTTTGATCGACAAGCTCAGACTGGCTCCCTACTTTCTCATCATGTGGGACATCGTACGCTTTGCAATGTCCAGAGGCATAGCCGTCCAGGGGCGTGGATCGGCTGCCAATTCGGCTGTTTGCTACTGTCTCAAGATTACGGCTGTTGACCCTATCGGCATGGATCTGCTTTTTGAGCGATTTATCTCTGAGGGACGCAACGAGCCACCAGATATAGACCTCGACATTGCCCATCAAGAACGCGAGCAGGTGCTGCAATACGTCTACCAAAAATACGGACGCCGCCATGCTGCCATGGTCTGCGAGGTCATTACCTATCGAGGTCGCTCGGCTATACGCGATGCTGCTCGAGTGCTCGGCTTTTCTCAGGACCAGGCTGATTTGCTGGCCGGCGATGGCCATCATCGAGAAGCCCGCGAAGCAGCCCAAAAACTTGCCGCTGGCGGTTTGATCAAATTGGGCTTCGATCCTGAGGATAGACGAGTCAAGCTCTTGCTGGAGATAGTCTCTGGTTTGCACCAACTGCCACGACACCGCTCCATCCATGTGGGTGGCTTTGTCTTATCTGCCAATCCTATCGGCGAGGTGGTACCGGTAGAGCCTGCCTCTATGCAGGATCGGACGGTCATCCAGTGGGATAAGGACGATATAGACATAGTGGGGCTGATCAAGATCGATCTGCTTGGTCTGGGCATGCTGATGATGTTGCAAAATGGATTTAAGCTCGTCGAGCAGTATCGCGGCAAACGATATGATATAGGCAAACTCGACATGACCGATCAAAATGTCTATGGCTTGATGCAGAGAGCAGATACGGTCGGTATTTTTCAAATCGAGTCGCGAGCGCAGATGAGCATTTTGCCCAAGATCGCTCCAAAATGCTTTTACGACATCATTATTTCTATCGCCATCGTGCGGCCAGGCCCCATCCAGGGCAATATCGTCCATCCTTATCTGAGGCGACGCCGTGGCGACGAAAAAGTCACCTATCTCCACCCATCACTCGAGCCCATCCTCAAGCGCACTCTCGGCGTGCCATTATTTCAAGAACAAGGGATGAAACTAGCAGTAGTGGCAGCAGGATTTACGGCCTCGCAGGCCGATCAATTGCGCAAGGTGATGAGTCACAAGCGATCCAAAGAAAAAATGCTGCAGTTGTGCGGAGATCTCGCAATCGGTATGCACAAAAACGGCTTTGATAATGATGCCATAGCTACCATCACCCACCAATTGCAAGCTTTTTCTAGTTATGGCTTTCCTGAGAGTCATGCTGCATCGTTTTCTTTGCTCGTCTATGCCTCGGCCTTTCTCAAATATTATTATGCTCCAGAGTTTTTTTGCGCCATACTCAATGCACAGCCCATGGGCTTTTATAGCCCTGCCACCCTCATCCGCGATGCCGCCAAGCATGGTGTAGTCGTCTTGCCTGTAGATCTTTCGCAGAGTCTCTGGGATTGCTCTCTCCAGCAAAACGGAGACAGACTCGATCTCAGGCTCGGCTTGCGATATGTGAGCGGACTTGGAGAAAGAGCAAGGATTGCATTGCAAGAAGCCTGGAGCAAGGGAGGGCCCTTTGTATCTCTCGAGGATGTCGTGGAGCGTAGCGGTCTCGATGATGCCGATCTCAAGTTATTGGCCAAGGCCGGTGCCTTCAAGGGCTTTGCTGGGGATCGCAGGCAGTCCATGTGGCAGGTATTGTCTGCAGTGCGTCCTAAACGCAAGATGCCCTTGCTTGAGGCTCTCACAGGTAGCGACGAGCTCGAGGATCTGCCTGTGATACTACCCGCGATGACGCCTCTTGATGAGATGCTCTCCGATTATCGCAGCATGGCTCTCAGTACTGGACGCCATCCAATGAGCTTCTACAGAAGCTACGCCTTGCGCAACAATATATGCTCATCGAGAGAATTGCACCATATGGACAACAATAGCCAGGTCATAGTCGCTGGCGGTGCAATTTGCAGGCAGAGGCCTGAGACGGCCAAAGGCTTTGTCTTTCTTACTCTCGAGGACGAAAGCGGGATGATCAATATCATTATCAAACCCAAGATTTTTGATGCCTATAGATCGATCATCATGAAGAGCTCTTTTTTAAAGATCGAAGGCAGACTGCAACTCGAGCATGGCGTGGCTAATGTCATCGCTCAGACATTTGAGGTCTTGCCACCGCTCTCAGATGAGATCGTCATCGATATGCCCGCCCGCAATTTTCACTGACCAGTATATAGGCACATGCAGATGCGTTCACAGCTTGGTCAGGTGGCGTGTACTATTTTGATCCAGAGCAGGTTCGCCCATGGACTCGTAGTTGTAGCCAGTGATGCCTTCAAAGAGCCGTACAGGTATGAGAAATAGACTGCTTTCGGAAATAGCCTCTCCGCCGCCTTCTTGTAGAGCTCTTTCTTTTAGCTCTTTAAGCATGGGAGGATCGCCTTCGACATTGAGCTCGAGCATCTCATAGGATACCCGCCACAACAATTGGCCCTGACTCCAGAAACTGACGGATGACATCATGGCGCCTTCGAGAGTCTCACCGACGACAAAGTCGCTCTGCAAGGAGATCTGCTCGAGAGACTCGGGCTTGCTGCCAAAGGTGTCTTCTTTGTTGAGTACGACAGTCCAGCCGGTAGCAAAATCGCCCATGACATACTGGCCTGAGCGAGCATAAAACTCATCAGCAATCTTGCCGGAGTCCTTGAGGTCCAACAACTTTAAAATGAGATCTTTATTGGCGGTAGGAAAGGCAAATTGGGCTTGATTTGATCCCATGTCGTCGCTCCCTAAAAAGATTTTTTCTAAGCAAAATTGATCTTGTCGTCGTCAAAACTGGCGATGGTGGCAAGTGACTCGATCGGCACATTGAGATCGCTCAAGGCGGACCGACCACCCTCAAAAGACTTTTCGATTACAGCTCCTACGGCTACAAGCTGCGCTTGAGCTTGGGCGACGATTTTGACTAGCGCCTTTAATGTTCTAGCAGATGCTAGAAAATCATCTACGATTATTATTTTATCTTGTGGCGTCAGATATGCCGAGGACACAGTAAGATCTACCATTTTGCCCTGAGTATGCGACTCTGCCCTTTCTGTAAAAGATTTGTCGGCCATTGTCACAGGCTTGTTTTTGCGAGCAAATACGACTGGTATCTGGAGTGCCATGGCAAGCGATAGAGAAGGTGCAATGCCTGAGGCCTCGGCTGTGAGAATGCGAGTGGCCTTGATATTGTGGAGGGCAAAGCGCCTGGCAAACTCCTGGCCGATTTCTTTCATCAGGATGGGATCGATCTGGTGATTCATAAATGAATCTACCTTCAAAATACCATTGCCCAAATAGCGACCTTCTTGCAATATCTTTTCTTTCAATCTGTCCATTTATTTCTCTCCCAATTTATTTTCTTCCCAGCCGGGAGCGACAGGTTCCCATGGATCTGGTTCATATTGCAATGCTCTGGCCTTTGCTCCTTCCTCTTTTGCCAGTTCGATCTTGCCTGCCTTTTGATGTATCAGGGCTAGATGGTAATAAGAGGCCCCTTCTTTTGGCTTTTTCTTTTTGAGCAGGTTAAAGTCGGCCTCTGCCTGGTCCATGCGACCCTGCATAAAATAGATCATGCCTCTGGTATCGTAGGCGGTGAGGTTACCCGGCTCCAGCTCGATCGATTTTTTGATATCGGCCTGTGCGCCGTCCACATCGCCCGCTGCTAGTTTCATCCAGGCGCGATTGTTGTATGTCATGCCGCTATTGGGTTTGATCTCGAGCGCCTTGTCCAGATCGGCGATGGCCTCTTTTTGCTTACCTAGAGTATGAAAGAGATGCGCGCGGGTGCCCCAGATGGCGGCATCCCTGGGATCGATAGCCAGAGCGGCAGTGATGTCGCGTAGTGCTGCTTGTGGCTTGTCGAGCTCGATCAAGGCTCTGGCCCTGTCTCTCAAATAACCGGCTGACTTGGGATTGAGCGCTACTGCCTTGTTGAGGTATTCCAGTCCATGCAGATATTTTTTTTCTTCTAATAGCTCCACTCCAGCCTGTCTGGCAATGGCTGCCTCCACGCGTGGATCTTTATCCATGCGTGCGATGGCGACTGCAACCAATACAGGTGGGATTGCCGAAAGAGCAAGCACCTGTGCGATACGCCACTTGACCAGATGAAAATTGGCTTTTGACCTGCTGGTAAGAACGATACCGGCGACGATACCAGCAAATAAGCCTGCTACATGAGCGGTATTGTCGATGTAATTGCTAGTGAGGCCAAGGAGAAAGCTGTAGAGAAAAAAGACGCAGAGCACGACGATCTGAGGCTTGGAAAAGCCGAGATGATCGGGGATGCGCTTAAGCCATGAAACAGCAAGATATGCACCGATGGCCCCGATATTGGCTGCCGATGCGCCTGCTACTAATTGAGTCGGATCGTAGATCATGCTGGCCAGACAGCCGATGATGCCGGATAAGAAATAGATAAAGGTAAATCGAAGGGAACCGAGGGCACGTTCGGCCAGTCCGCAAAAGTCGATCAGCACATAAATGTTGAGTAAGAGATGGACCAGGCTGGCGTGGATAAATAAGGACGAGAGCAGGCGCCAGTATTGATGACCGGCTATGGTGCCAACTCCCCAGCTCCCTCCCAGGTTGACCATGACTTCGGGGCTGCCAAAGACCAGGACCTTTTCGCCGCCTAGGATGTACTCAAAAAGAAAGGCGATCAAGTAGATGAAAGTGAGGGTCAGGCAGACCCTTTTTCCGGTAAACTTGGCAGAGATATTGTTTGCATTTGTGTTCTGATCGTTTTTTGCTTGCATGCCTAGATTTTACTAGCTAAACAGCCGGAGGGTTTATGAAAGTCTTGATCGCCGTTGACGGCTCCGAGTGTTCCAAAGAGGCGGTCGACTTTGTTGCCAGACGCCCCTGGGCGCCCGACGATGTCTTTCTCATGCTACATGTCATCGAGCCCATCCCTGTAGATGTCGGCATAGCCTATATACCTGCTGCCTACAACCAAAACGACAGCGAGTCGATGGCAAGAGCCGAGGCACTCTTGCAAAAGGCCAAAGAGATAATCTCAGCCAAGCTGCCTCAACCGATCGAGACCAAGGTCATGTATGGCAATGTCAAGGCCGAGCTGATCGATCTAGCCGAAAAATGGGGCGCAGATCTTATTGTGATGG
>Ga0233423_10001484_pt1 | contig 11752 bp, 13 predicted proteins | sample Watercolumn_Mata_FD_180713 | JGI IMG/M metagenome (GOLD analysis project Ga0233423, IMG submission 180713) | Freshwater microbial communities from Lake Matano, South Sulawesi, Indonesia - Watercolumn_Matano_2014_112_MG | ecosystem: Environmental > Aquatic > Freshwater > Lake | place: Indonesia... | reverse complement strand
GCTAGATTCGGCTCGAATAAACGAAGAAAGCCTGAGATGGATAAATCATAATCAATCTGTTTTAAATCGAGCGAGACATCAATGGGATATCAATCCAAAGTTTATGGACTAATATTTACACATAGCTTTACTCTTAGAAAGGTATAAATACTTCAGAAGTTTATTAGTTTTCTCGCTATTTTTGGGGTTTAATGATAAAAAGCGATTGATTTAATAGACTATGGAATTAATAATAAAAGAGAAGATTAGTGCGGACCATCTTCTGTATGTTAGTCTTAAATATACCAAAACGTGTGATGTGATTGTTAACCTGCTTCTCAGATGGAAAAATATGATTGATTTGGGGATGGATAGATTAACCGATAAAGCAAAAAAACAAAAGAAGTGGAAGCCAATACCAAATGCTCCAAGGGCGAAGTTAATTCAATTAAGGAATATATATTCTAAGGAGCCGATTGTAATACAAACCCTGGATATCTATGAGATATTTAGGAATATTGAAAATTTGGAGAAAATTCGAGAAAACGAGTTTAGAAAGGGCGTAAATCTAAAAGTCACCATGCCAAACAAGGAAATTATCAATATAAACCTAGATAAGTTAAAAGAATACTCTGTTCTTCTAGAAAAGTTTATAAGCTATATTAAATAATTCTTAATGTTTTGAGGCATTTTGCTTCAGAGAAAATGGCAAAGATTATCACAATTACATCAGGGAAAGGGGGAGTTGGTAAAACAACTACTGCAATTAATCTGGGGGCTGCATTGAATAGTTTTGGCAAGGAGGTGATAATTCTCGATGCAAATTTAACAACCCCAAATGTTGGGCTTCATTTTGGAGCGCCTATCGTGCCCATAACTCTTAACCACGTTTTGCAAGGCAGGGCGAAAATTGCAGAGGCCTTATACGAACACCCTTCCGGAACTAAGATTATTCCGAGCTCTTTATCTATAAAAGAATTAAAAAATGTTGATCTAGCTGGATTAAAAGAAATCGGGAAAAAATTGAAGAAAATGGCAGATTTTGTCATTCTTGATTCTGCTGCAGGATTAGGGCAGGAGGCTTTAGCAGCTATAGAGTCTGGGGAGGAGTCAATTATAATTACTAATCCTGAAATAACTGCTGTTACTGATGCTTTGAAGACTAGTAAAATAATAGAACAAATGGGCGGAGAAGTTAAAGGAGTTATAGTTACAAGAGTAAAAGGTTTAAAGACAGAGATGCCGATTGCGAGTATTAGAGATATGCTAGAATTGCCAATTTTAGGTGTTATTCCTGAAGATAACAGAGTCCAAGAAGCTCTTGTTATGAAAGATGCATTAATCCATACACATCCAAAGAGCCGGTCTTCTAGAGCTTATAGGACAATCGCCGCCAGAATTTCTGGCAATTCAAATTATAAAGAAAGAATCTCTTTTTGGGAAAGAATTTTTGGATAAATTTCAAAGGAGAGTTGGTTTTAGCTGATTATAGCCAAGGACATCAATACTTCCACATTTTGTCGTTGGCTATTTAGGGAAAGACTAAAGTCTTTTACTATAGAATAAAATTTGTTGTGTTTGCTAAGAAACTTGAGCGTAAAAAATAAATACGCATCCTGGCTGTAAACACTATGATAGATCTCATTGAAACTTATGCGCACGAATACACTCCCCGCCAAAATACGGAAAGGCATTACTGCGGATTAGTTGATGGGTTTCGTATCACGTGTTGGTCATTTCCCAGGGGAGTTTCATTTTGTGAAGTTTATGGTGAAGATCCTAAAATGGTTTTCAGATGGGAATTTAATTCGTCTGGAAGAATCAGGGAGCTTGCTTTAAGTGTCAAGACAGGCAATCCAAGAAGAATACGTCTTATTAAGGTTTATGAAAAAGATCCCTTCTGGTATTGGACAATTGCTATACGCGAGTTCATTCCACCTGAAACAGAGATGATATTTCCAAGATTGCGAGGGATTCCGTATAATATGCAATATCAGCATCTTATTTATTTTGGCCACAATATCGCCCACCAGTTAGAAGAAAGAGTTGGCATCGAGGGGGGAATTGGGGAAACTGAACTTTTTTCTTCTGAAGAACAGTTAACAGAGATAAAGTCAAATCAACCTGCTCTTGAAATTATTCACAGGGTGTCTGGTCTTTTCGCGCGAGCTGCCTGTATTTTTCCAAAAATGCTTCAAATAAGTTATGAGCCATTTAAACCTCAGTCTCCAAAAGAACCCTCACGTTAAAATTTGAATATAGTCTATTTAATTCTCGCGCCTTCTTCAATTTCTTTTTCTGGGCTGATGAGAATAACTTGGGATTCATCATCGCTGACAGCTGCGAGGAGCATTCCTTGCGATTCTATTCCACGCATTGTTCGGGGAGCAAGGTTTGTGAAAACAATAATCTTCTTATTTTGCAGCTCTTCTTTTTTGTAATGTTTTTTTATTCCTGCGCAAATTATTCTGTTTTCATCTCCGAGATTTACAGTTAGTTTGTATAACTTATCGGCGCCATCTATGTCTTCTACTTTTTCTATTTTGGCTACTTTTAGCTCTATTTTCTCCCAATCAGGATAATTTACTATACTCATAATTTCTTCAATATAAGGTGTTTTATTAACTTTTTGTTTTTTCTTTTTTATTATTATAGTCAACGACTTTCTGCTCAAATACTAGTGTCCATGAATATAGCAAAAAAGTAACATTTTATGCACAACAGGCCCACAGGGAATCGAACCCTGATTGCCCGGTCCGAAGCCGGGAAGTCTATCCATTAACTTATGGGCCTATAATCAAAATCATTAAATAATGGGGTTTTTTAATTGTATTGAAAGGGGATATACAAATTGATAAGATGAACTCTAAAGATTCAAACTTTTTTATAGCTGTATTTACGCTTATGGGAACGATTATCGGCTCGGGCTTTCTTGGAATTCCTTACGTTGTAATGAAGTCTGGGTTTTCTCTCGGCTTGCTTAATATTTTAATAATTGCGATTATAATTGCTGTTGCAATGCTTTATCTTGGCGAAATAACCTTAAGAACAAAAAGAATACACCAGCTTCCGGGCTATGCTGAGAAATATCTCGGAAGAAAAGGCAAGAAAATAATGTTTTTAGCAGTTTCTCTCGGCGTATATTCTGCTTTAATTGCTTATCTTATAGCAGAAGGTGAATCAATAAGTTATTTGTTATTTGGTACCATACAATACTCGATTTATATGAGCTTATTCTTTTGGTTTGTAATCTCTCTAATCAGTTATTCTGGAATTAGAGCCTTAAAAAAAGGAGAACCTCTCGGGATGATGCTTATGTTTGCTATGGTTATCTCCATTTCGATTATTTTAATTAACAAAATAAAACTTGATAATCTCTCATACATTAATTTACAAGAGATTATGACTCCGTTTGGGGTAATCCTTTTTGCGTTTTTGGGGTTTACAGCTATTCCCGAGCTAAGAAGAATATTAAATAACGAATCTGGATTGATGAAACGCTCTATCCTTAGCGCTTGTTTGGTTAGTTCTGTTATTTATGTATTATTCACCTTTTTTGTTCTCGGTTATAAGGGTCTCGATACTCCGGAAATTGCAACTATTGCTTTGGGAGCCCCTTTCATAATTCTGGGCGTGATTACAATGTTCAATGCATATCTCTCCCATTCAATCGCGATGATAGATATTTTTACTTTTGACTTTGGAAAAAGAAAAGCAAGAGCGTGGTTTTATACGATTTCAATACCAATAATAATTCTGATAATGCTAGAGTTACTCAACAGAGCAAGTTTTACTATTGTTATGAGTATTGGCGGGATTATCTCTGGAGGAATTGTTGCGATTATGATTCTTTTAATGGTGAAAAACGCTAAACTGAATGGGGAAAGAAAGCCAGAATATTCTATTCCTTATTCTAATTTTTTAATATGGGTAATAGCTGCCCTTATGATTTTAGGGGCAATCTTTGAGGTAAGAAGCATACTTAATTAGAGTTCAATAATTTCTGCAAAATTTCCCTTGCTATTTTGAAATCAGCTCTTTTTTGTGTTGCTTTCATAATTTCTCCCATCAAAAAATCAAAAGCTTTCTGTTCCCCTTTTTTATAATCATTAACAGCTTTGGAATTGTTTTTAATAACCTTTTCAGCTATTTGCTTAAGCTCTCTTGAATCACTAATCTTTTCCCCGCTCTCTGCAGAAGGCATAAAGCTTTTTGGATAAAATTTATTCAAAATTTCTTTTCCTTTAAGAGGCGTTATCTTGCCCTCTTTTACAAGCTTCAATAAACTAATAAAATGTTCAACTTCGATATTTACTTCATCAAGTTTCTTTTTATTGTAATTCAAGAATCTAAGAAGTTCAACAGTCACCCACGGCAATGCAACTTTTGCGTCAACTTTATCAACGACTCTCTCAAAAAATTCAACGATATCGATATTTTTTGCAAGGATTTCTGCGTTCTTTTTATCTATATTATGTTTTTCAATTAATTTTTCAAGTTTTTTTTCAGGCGATTCTGGAATTGTTTTTTTTATTTTTTCAATGAACTCTTTATCTAAAACAATATCCTGCAAGTCTGGGTCTGATATGAACCTATAGTCCTCTGCGCATTCTTTGGAACGCATAAGCATTGTTTCTCCTTTCGCGTTATCCCATCTTCTTGTCTCTTTTTTCTTACCTCCCTCCTTGCTCTGTCTTTCAAATTCATATTTAATAGCCTTTTCAATGCTTTCAAGAGAATTAATATTCTTTATTTCAACTCTCTCTGTTTTTCCAGGAATATTGACATTTATGTCAACTTTAATTCCCGCATTGGAATCAACACATTTCAGGTAATCCATGTTGTGCAAAAGCTTTTTTAGCCAGTTAGTAACTTCCTCCGGAGTTGAAAAATCTGGCTCTGTAACTATCTCAACGAGGGGCAAACCAGAGCGATTATAATCAACTTCTCCTGTTTCGGGATTCCAGGAAGCCGGGTCTTCTTCAAGATGCATACTTCTTATTTTTATCCCAAAAAACTTTCCTTCTTCACCAACTGGAATAGCATAAGCTCCAGATAAAGTTTCTTGATAACCTTTTGGCAAGTCTGGCCAGTTGTAATGCTTTCTTTGCCAGATTAATTTTTCGTTTATTCTGCATCCAAGCATCAAGCCTATCTGAACAGCTTTTTTTACGCCTTCTTTATTTGGCAGCATTGGTTTTGCTCCTGGCTGGCCTGTGCAAATTGGGCAGACATAAATATTTGGCTGTAAACCGCGCTCTCGAGAAGCAGTACATCTGCAAAAGAGCTTTTCTTTTGTTACTAGATATGTATGTATCTCAAGGCCGATCATTCCTTTTATTTCTTCCATGTTCATAGCAAAGAATAAATGTTTTTAATTGTTTTTGTTTATTGTTAGCTTCTTTAGCTAGCTATTATCTTTCTAGCTTCTGAATAAAGGAATTTGTTTGGTAGTGGCCTTTTGAATTGTGGTCTGTGAGGTTTATAGGGGTTGTTATTGTTTTGTAAGCTACATATCCTGCAAAAATAGTTGCTGCTGAGAGAGTTCCCCAAGCTAGAACGTAAAAATACCTCTTTACAGAGCTGGGAAGTTTATCTAGGCGATCTGTGAGATTGTTTGCTATGCTCGCTAATGTACTTTTTTTACGCGTAGGATAAAGAGACATCGCGAGGTCTGTTAGACTCTTTGGATTTTCTTTTCTCATAAAAAACATTAGCAAATTTTCTTTAAAATGATTTATTTATTTGAAGATATAGTTCACGCAAGCCTTATATAGGGCTGTTTTATGATTTTTATATGGATGAGACGCAGAAAGATTACGAGAAGATTGCTCGCAGGAATTTGCTGAGAAACAGTGAAGAAGCAAAAGGAATCGCTATCGCAGGATATGATTTTGATAAAGGGGTCAATCATAAGGGAATTATTGGTAGCTATAAAAGCACTGGATTTCAAGCAAGCCATTTTGCGAGGGCTATTGAAATAACAAATAAGATGATTGCTGACAAGGCTTTTATTTTTTTAGGGTATACGAGCAATATGGTTAGTTCTGGCTTGCGGGATGTTTTCCGTTATCTCGTTCAGCATAAGAAAGTTAATGTAATTGTAACAACTGCCGGCGGAATTGAAGAAGACATTATAAAATGCTTGGGAGATTTTGTGCTTGGAGATTTTAGGGCAAATGGGGCTGAACTTCGAAAAAAGGGGATAAACAGAATTGGAAATATTTATGCTTCAAATTCACTTTATGTAAAATTTGAAGCTTGGCTGCAGCCAATTTTAGAGGAAATTTATGAAGAACGGGGGGGGAAAGGGAAAGCAGTGACGCCAAGCGAATTAATCTGGAAGCTAGGGGAAAAAATAAATAATGAAAAGAGCGTTTATTATTGGGCATGGAAAAACAAGATCCCTGTTTATTGCCCTGCTCTGACTGATGGCGCCCTGGGAGACAATATCTACTTTTTTAGTTTTAAGCATTCTGATTTTATGATTGATATTGTCTCTGATTGCAAAGAATTTAATAATCTAACAATTGGACTGAAGAAATCTGGCTTGATTATCTTGGGAAGCGGAGTCGTTAAACACGCGATATTAAATGCAAATATGCTCAGAAATGGGGCTGATTATGCTGTTTATATTAACACCGCGGAGGAATTTGATGGCGGCGACGCAGGCGCCCTGCCTGAAGAAGCTGTTTCATGGGGCAAAATCCTCCCAGAAGCAGAAAGTGTGAAGGTTTTTGGAGATGCGACTATTTTGTTTCCGTTGCTTGTTGCGGAGAGTTTCGCTAAATATTAGTCATTTTACATATTCAACATTTGCCTTATTTTTGAAGGCAATGTCTCCTGTTAGAAATTTCATTCCGTTTTCTAAAGCAATGGCATAACCTAGTGCATCTGTGTAAGAAATATCCTCTTTTTTATACTTCAGTTTAAATAGGCTCGCTTCAAAAATCTCCTTATCTGTGAAATGAATTAGGAATCTCTTAAAGAAGAAAAATTTTTCTTTTGCTTTATCCTCTGAGGTTTCTTTTATTAAATTATAATAAAGTTCGTAAAGATTAAAAATACTTGTACAAATTTCTTCATTTAAGTAGTCTGCATAACTTTTGTTTCCATTTATTATCTCCCACATTGCATAGGTATCTAAAAAATATTTTACCATTTGCTCCACTCTTTTCTTAACTCATCCTTAATTTGCTGTGCGCTTTTTTTGAGTTTTAATGAGCCAAACATTTCTTTAATTCCTTTATTTCTCTCTACTTTTATTGTTATTTCCTCGCCTTCTCTTAGCCTATTTTCTCTTACTATTTCTACAGGCACAACTATGCCGAACGAATTTCCCCATCTTCTTAATGTTCCCTGAATTTCCATTTAGTTATACATAACGTATAATTTATAAATCTTTGTTTTTTTAAATAAGCTGCCTGCCGTTTCTTAGAATGTCTTTGACCAAGGAGTCTCTTTTGTTTTTATAGAATTCGCCTGTGAAATAGTGTATTTCAATATTCTTTTTGTATTTTTTTTCAATTTTTGATATTATTTTGTTTAATTTATCTTTTTGTTTTTGGTTGAATTTATTAGAAACTACAGCTATATCTATATCTGAATTTTCATTATGAATTAATTTCGCATAGCTTCCAAATAAGTAAGCTTTCAGGCCTTTTTTGAACGAGAGAAATGAAAGAACTTCAAGGATAGGAAAATAAGCCTCTGTGTAGAGCTCATTTAATTTTTGATGCTCTTTTTTAATTAAATAGATTATTTCTTTATATTCTAAATTTAGAGAAAGCAATCTTTTATCTTTCTTTATTATCCCTGCATTTAGGAGAATATTTAAGGAGTCATCTAAAGTAGCATTATTTAATTTTGTTTTTTCTTTTATTTCATTTCTCAAAAACCTTGAGCCTGGGGAAATCGAAAACAAGGTTAAAATTTTTATTATATTCTGGTTAAATATCTGGGTTATCATTTTAGGAGTTTTTGCATTTTATTTATGAAGTTTAGTGAATATCTGTTAAAAAATTCTTCTGCTCTTCTTTTATATTCTTCATACAAGTATCTTGTATTTGTGTAATACTGAATTTTGATTCTTTCTTTTTTTGCTTCTTCTAGGTCTTGCACGAGAGACAGAAACTCTTTGTATCCAAAATTAATCAGCTCAAGAAGCTCATTGTTTTTTGTTAATTCTTTGAATGCGTCAATTGTTGTTGCGTGGACTTCTTTTTCTATTTTGATTTTAAATTTTACTGCCAGAAACAGCTTGGTTATATCGTGCATGGCGTAATATCCTGAAATAATGTTCCATCTCGGAAAAGTTGCTATATTTGCTTTTGAATGGCGAAGATTATTCTTGTAAGAGCTTTCTAGAAAATTTTTATATCTTTCTAATTCAAACTCTTTGATTTTTGAAATCTTTCTTTTATTTATTAACTTTTCAATCTTTACCATAATAATGGTATATAATGATTAATATTTAAATATCTTTCTATTTTTCTGGTATTTAATTTACCGCTTAAATTAATGAAGAAGAATTAATCTTTTATTAACATAATTCCCCAACAGCATAATATGAATCTTTAAATAGCAGTGCATTGTGGGTTTTTTATGGCTTTTAGACTGCTAGGAAAATGCCCAACTTGTTTTCAGGAGGACACCATAGTTGTTAGAAGAGCATATCAAACAAAACCAAGTACTTTCTGTGATAGTTGCAGAACAGATTATGGAGATTGGCTCGGGTTTTATCAAGGAGAGAAAGAAAAAGGCAATAGATTAATACCTGTTGAAGTGGTTAGAAGTGGTAATTATACTGTTGAAGCTAGATGGCCGATGATTGGTGAATTTCCATTTAAAGATTTAGTTGTTTCTACTCTAAACGCAGCTTTAATGACTAGATTTGGTCTTGAGGTTTGTGTATGCTGTGAGGGGGGAGTTCAAAGGCGGGGTGTTAGGGGGTTTGAGTTGAGGAATACGGAAACTAGTGTAGGGTTAACTGTAGAGGATTATGGCCTTGAATATACGGGAAAAACATTGAGCTTTTATGAAAGAATGCTGAGGCAATTGCTTGAATACAATCTTTGTTTTGGGGGCATAACTTTCAGAAGAGGAGAATTATTATGGCTAGATGAAAATGAAGAGAATCGTTCTAACGCTTCGATATTATTATTCGGAACGCTGGCAAATATTGGTGGCTCGGCATTTGCTAAACGAGTTTTTAAGAGAAAAGATCAAATTGATCGAGACCCTTTTTTAAGGCGCCACATAAGAGGTTTAAGTGATGAAGATATCGCGCAGTTGTTTAATGCACCAAGACTAGAGAGAAGCTAAGGAGTTTAGAGAAACTTGTCAGATAAGCTTTTCTTGTTTGGAAATTTTTTTGTTTAATTGTATCTAGTTTTGCAAAAATAAGCCGGGAGACAGATTTATATATCTTAAAGACATGAATTTCTTATTAAAAAGGGCGAATAATGGCTAAACAAAAAACATTTGCCTTAGTTGCAATTTTTTTAGTGTTTATTGTGTTGTTTGGGACATGCGTCTATGCTTCTGGATTTTTTAGCAATATAAATAATTTTTTTGGCGACCTTTTTGAGAAGCTTAAGGGTAAAATAACTGGGCGAACTTTGTTGGATATCGGAGATCCGTGTTCTAATAACTCTGCCTGCTCTTCAGGGAACTGTGACTATAACGGATATCAAAAGGTTTGCTGTCCTAGCGGGCAGGATTGCTGCAGTGTTGACTATGACTGCCCTACTGGAAAAATTTGCAAAGACCCGGGATATGGGCAGCCAGATTATTGCGATATAGGAAAAGCAAATGGGGAGAAATGCACTTCTAATTCTCAATGCCAGTCGATAAATTGTAAAGCCGGAACATGTTGCATAGCTGGAAAAAACTGTTGCAGTGAGGATTATGATTGTGGAGGCTCGGGAAAATGCGATTTAAGCAATCATTACTGCACTGCTTCTTTGAAATCAAGTGGGCAGTCTTGTTCTTCAAGCTCTGAATGCTCTTCAGGAAACTGCAACAATGGATATTGCTGTGCTGCTGGAAAGGTTTGTTGTAGCACTAATACTGACTGCGGGCTTGGAGGAAGATGCGAGTCAAGCGGATATTATTGCGTAGCAACAAAGATGAATGGAAAAACCTGCTCTTCAAATTTAGATTGCATGAGTGAAAATTGTAATAATGGGATTTGTTGCACAGCTGGAAAAACCTGCTGCACATCGAATTCGCAGTGCTCTTCAGGGCAGGTTTGTAGCACAGGATACCATTATTGTGTCTCACTTAAAGCGAACGGTGAAGGATGCGAATCAAATACACAGTGCTCTTCTGGGAACTGCAAAAACTCTTTTTGCTGTGATGCTGGAAAAACCTGCTGCGTTTTTGACACGCAGTGCTCATCTCTTGGTTCTGGTTATAAATGTGTAAGTGGATATTACTGCGCACAAAGTAGTAGTTCTGGTACAACTGCTTATTCAAATGGACACGCCTGTTATTCAAACACCGAATGTAACTCTGGAAACTGCAAAAATAATGTTTGCTGTGAATACGGGAAGACCTGCTGTGCATTTAGCTCTGAATGCTCTTCTTTGGGAAGCAACTATGAATGCAGTTCAAGTAGTTTTTATTGCGCTCTAAAGTCGGCGGCAAACGTGTCGGAAACAAGTACAGATAAGTTGCTTGAAGGAGATAATACATTGGATTTGGGCTTGAATTATGTTGGCTTGAAAAAATGGGATGTTAATATTGAAAGTTTTACAAAAGTTGGAATTGGAATTTATAATTCAAATGACTTGACACCAAACAAGTACGGGGGCTGGATGGCTTATGTGAAGGTGAATGGAAACAAAATTTGGGAAAATAAAGGCACCAATACCGCATATGATTATGTACAAGGCAAGCAAGTCACAGAATCTTCTTATAAAGACCAGTATTTTGATATTACAAGTTATATTAAACAAGGAAAAAACACAATTGAATACTATCATTTTACTGATGGAAAACATGGACCTAAAGTGACTGTTTATGGGGGAACAGCGACACTTGCAATATCTACAACAAACACAACAAAAAAAGCAAACGGCCTGTCTTGTTATTCAAATACAGAGTGCAACTCTGGAAACTGCAAAAACAATGTTTGTTGCGAGTATGGAAAAACCTGCTGCACTAGTTTTAGCGATTGCTTTAGCGGGCAGAGTTGTAATTCAGAAGCATACTGCGAGCCAATTCCTGCAACAAACACAACAAAAAAAGCAAACGGCGAATCATGTGATTCTGATAGCGAATGTTCTGCTGGATGGTGTAATAATGGATATTGCTGTGAGAAAGGTAATCTTTGTTGCAAGACCAATTCAGACTGCAGTAGGATTAAACCTGTTTTGCATACTGGTGAAGAAGAAGATGCTTACAGGTGTAGTTCCAGCCACCAGTGCCAAATTCCGCAGGGTGTCAAATATGGCTTATGTGACACATCATTGTCTAAATGCATCTTGGATAAAAGCGGAGCCACTGGCGCTGCGCAACTTTTGCATTCTCCAAAAAACGAAGCAGAAGTAAAGCCAATAACTGGGATTGTTGTTTCTGTAAGCCCAGATGACGCAGAAGGCAGAGAAGTTAAAATGCTTATTGAGGAAGAAATTTATCCCGCAATTGTTGCAATTTTTGACAAGAACTCGAATAAGGTTTTTAGCGGGCCGAGAGAATCTGATAAAGAAATAAAATTAGTCATGACTAACTCTGGGAGTACAGCTTCTTGGAATGAAGCGAGCAATAC
>Ga0233423_10001482_pt1 | contig 11763 bp, 16 predicted proteins | sample Watercolumn_Mata_FD_180713 | JGI IMG/M metagenome (GOLD analysis project Ga0233423, IMG submission 180713) | Freshwater microbial communities from Lake Matano, South Sulawesi, Indonesia - Watercolumn_Matano_2014_112_MG | ecosystem: Environmental > Aquatic > Freshwater > Lake | place: Indonesia... | reverse complement strand
CGGGATTTTTTTCGGAAGGTGGGGTAAAAAAAGCGCGATGGGCACCGCCATTGCCGGCATCATGGGGGGCTTAGAAACACCTTGGAACGCCCAAGACGAATGCAACGCCACTCCCGATGATCATGCACGCTGGCAGGACCGGGCGGCCCTGCGGGCCTTTTACGACTTCCCGGCCGAGCACGGGGTCCATATCCGGACCACCAACCCGATCGAGTCGAGCTTCGTCACCATTCGGCACCGCACGACCCGGACCAAGAATTGCATCTCCAGGAACACCTTGCTCGGCCTGATCTTCCAATTGGCGCTGACGGCGGAGAAGCGTTGGCGCACGCTGGGGGCTTCAAGCTCTTGCCCGAGGTGGCGCAAGGGATTCGATTTGAGAATGGCTTGAGGGTCGCCGATCAACCCGTCGAGGACGAGGAAGAACCACAGCAGATCGCCGCCTGACTCAGCCAGGCCACACACCAGATTTGACTATAGCTCGCCCTGTAATCTTACCAAGCATAAGTCAATGCACGGCAATCAGGATCCGCAATATCGGCAAGTTAAGCTTATAGAGAAAGCAGCTTATTATGGGCCTTCGTCATAACCTTCATGCGCTTGCTCTGACTTCCCGCCTCAGAGCTTGTGAATAAACCCCCGGCCATAGCAAGGGCGTCCGCAGTAGGCCGGGGGGTTTATTCACAAGCTCTCAGGTAATACCCAGTTTGCCGGCACACAGGGTCAACTGGATGCGATTGGAAACATCCAGTTTGGCGTAAATGGTGACGAGGTGGTTACGAACGGTTTTTTCGCTGATGAAGAGCCGTTCGGCAATGGCTTCCGTGCTGAGGCCGGCCGCCACGAGGCCGACGATTTCCCTTTGCCTGGGAGAGAGCATTTCCTTGTGATCTTCCTGTCCAGGCTGTCTGTTTTTCTGTTGCCGCAACTCCTGCATCATCAAGGCGGTGGTGCGGCGGTTAATCCAGAGTTCGCCGGCATGAACGCAGCGAATCGCCTTGTGCAAATTGGCCTTGGGCTCCTTCATTTCGATCATGCCCGCGACACCGGCATGGAGAGCGGATCGGTAGGTGGAGCTTTCGGGAGCATCGGCGGTCAGGGACAGCATGGGGGGATGCTCGGGTACCGAGGTCACCTCCACCATCATGTTCAGCATGTCATCGTCGCCGGCATGCAGATGAAGAACCAAGACATCCGGTTGAATTTCAGCCATCAAGGGGATGACCTTGTCATAGTCGCCACAGTCGCCGGCGATAAAGATGCCTTTGTCCTGGCTTATCAGCCCGCGAAGAGCCTCCCTCAACATTTCCAGTCTTTCGATAAGCAGAATCTTGATGGGGGTCGAATACTCTTGCATGAGTTATCACGCGGCAGGTTGAAGGTTGAAGGAAGGGATTCCGAGATGAAGGTTCGAGATTACCGAAGGAATCGTGCTTCCGCGGATCAACCGCCTCCTGAAATAATGCAAGATTCGGGAGGGCACGAATCCACTTGTCGGCGGCTGAAAATGACGGGCGCAATGGATTCATTTCGGTCGAGAGAGGATATCGAAATCCTGCCTTGGTGATGCCCAGGATGTAAGCACAGCGAGTTGGACCGAAAATTTCCACATGGCGGGAATTATTCCATGAAGCATTACATTATCAAAGTCCCGCTCGACCGGGGCCAGAATTTTGCCAAGCCGGCAGACCTTTTCGCCTAACCGCATGACGAAATCGACTCCTTTCCTCCTTCGTGAATTACTGAAGGCGCTGCCCTCTACCCTCTTCTACTTGGTGGTTTTTCATATGGCCTTGCTGATTCTGCATCTGGACGAAGAAAGTTTCGGCATCACGCCGAGCCGATCCGCGACGGTCACCATTGCCGCCATGATACTGGGCAAGCTCAACTTGCTACTCAACGAAACGCGCCTGGCGAATCTGTTCGCGGGACATCCGCTGGCTATCGCCGTGCTCTGGAAAACCTTGCTCTACTCGATTCTGGCTTCGCTGGCCCTGATCGGCGAGGAAATGGCCCCTCTGATGCTTGCACACGGGAATCCGGCGCCGGCCTGGCGGCAATATCAGTCGGAAATCGCATGGCCTCGATTCTGAGCCAATCACGTACTTTTGGTCATGTGGGTGCTGATTTACTCCGCCGCCACCGAGTTGATAGGCGTCATTGGCAAGGAGCGCATCATGGAATTGTTTTTTGGACCCCCAAGGTCGAGTAGGCCTATCGCCCCGTGACAAAGCCGCGGAAGCGGCCATCTGGACGCTGCACCAGACGCTGGATGCCCGAACATCGGCATCCGGCCGCGCACCTGGAGGATCATCGAGTCCGCGTTTGGACCCAGGCGTTGAACTGAGCGTGCTGGACACGACAATTCACGAGACAATCGGCTATCCTGACACGGTAACGAAAGGGCTTGATGTCAATGTGTCATCGGACTGTATGATCCTAGAAACGGCGGTTGGGCGTGTTCGAGAGTGCGGTTCCCGAGTTGTCCGGCAAGGCGCGACGACGCGCGGGGCAGCCCCCTGTCAGGAGGAGCAACGCCGCCAGGCGGCTCGGGAACCGTGCTCTCGGGCAGGTAGCGGTCTCACCCATCCGGTGAGCTCCAATCACAAGGCACTACCAGTCATCGCAGGCGCTTAAGTATCGGATGAAGCGGTCAACTGCCGTTTCTAGGATGATTGCCCACGACGCAATACCCAGGGATTACCAAACCTGATTACCCGACTTGGCGATGAAGATACTCCTGGCTCAATTTTTCATTTCACTGATCCACAGTCTTCGGGATCTGACGCCAATCGTTGCCGTGATAGCCGCTTTCCAATTGTTGGTGCTGGGCCAGCCCATCCCCAATCTTTTCGAAATGCTCTGGGGCATGCTTCTGGTTCTGTTGGGAATGACGTTCTTCATCCAGGGACTCAAACTGGGACTGTTTCCAATTGGCGAGTCGCTGGCCTGGAATTTTGCCGCGAAAGGCAGCCTGACCTGGTTGCTGATCTTCGCCTTTGCCCTCGGTTTCGGCACCACGGTGGCGGAACCCGCCCTGATCGCCGTCGCCAACGAAACCGCCAAGGTGGCCATTGCGGGCGGATGGCTTGAGAACAAGCCCTTGGCCCAGCAGCATTACGCTTATGGTCTGCGTTTGACCGTGGCTCTATCGGTCGGCTGCGCGGTGGTCATCGGGGTATTACGCATCCTACTGGGTTGGCCGATCCATCATCTCATCATCTTCGGCTACATCGGCGTCGTCATCATGACCCCCATCGCGCCGCCGGAGATCATCGGCATCGCCTATGATTCGGGGGGCGTGACGACTTCGACCATCACGGTACCCCTGGTCGCCGCCCTTGGCATCGGCTTGGCCTCGAGCATCGAGGGCCGCAATCCGGTGACCGATGGCTTCGGGATGATCGCGCTGGCCTCACTGACGCCAATAATGTTTGTCATGGCCTATGGAGCGCTGCTATGACCGCTTATTACCTGTCGCTCTGGTCCACGCTGCTCTCGACCCTGACCGATGTCCTGCCCATCACCTTCATTCTGCTTGTATTTCAGGCTTTCGTGTTGCGGCGCCGCATCGCCAATTTGACTAAGGTTATCCTGGGATTTGTGCTGGTCGTGCTGGGGCTAACCTTCTTTCTCGAAGGCTTGGAACGCGCCCTGTTTCCAATCGGCAAGTTGATGGCACAACAGTTGACGACGCCCGAATTTCTGGGACTGGCCAGCGCCGATGCCGAGAGGACATGGCGGGATTATGGCTGGGTTTATGTCTTCGCCTTCACGATCGGCTTTGCCTCATCGATTGCCGAACCCTCCGTCATGGCGGTCGCGATCAAGGCCAGCGAAGTTTCCGGCGGCACCATACAACCGGACGGTCTGAGGGTGGCGATCGCCCTGGGCGCCGCCATCGGCATCGCGCTGGGCGCCTTCCGCATCGTCGCGGGCATACCCGTGCAACATTTCATCATCCCGGGCTATGTCCTGGTCCTGATCCAGACCTGGCTGGCCCCCCGGAATATCGTCGCGCTGGCTTATGACTCGGGCGGCGTCACCACGTCCACGGTCACGGTGCCCCTGGTCACCGCCCTGGGCTTGGGTCTTTCCAGCCATATCCCGGGACGCAATCCCATGGTGGACGGTTTTGGCGCGATCGCCCTGACCTGCCTATTTCCCATCATGACGGTTCTGGGCTATGCGCAAATCGGTCAGTGGCGCACCCGCCGAGCGACCCAGTCCGGCGACGAGACGGATACCTCCTGACAGACGAAGATCCAGCAACCCCGCATGTCCCCAAAACTTGATCCCACGGAGTAACCGCCATGCACTTCAAACTGATTCTGGCCTGTGTCGAGGACAGGGCGACACAACCGGTCCTCGAGGCCGCCCGCAAGGCCGGCGCCACTGGCTCCACCGTTATCGGCCAGGCGCGCGGCGAGGGGATGGAGAGAACCAAGACCTTCTTCGGCCTTTCCCTTGAGGCGCAACGGGATGTGATCCTGTTGCTCGTCGAGGAGCATCTGAGCCGGCACATCCTGGAAACCATCGCCGAAGTCGCCGGCTTCCAGAGCCAACCGGGCTGCGGCATCGCCTTTCAAATCGACGTCGAAGACGCCGTCGGCATCGATCACCAGGTTCGTAAACTCTGCGGACTCATCGAGGAGGAAATTTAGACCATGTACCACAGACGCTTGATACGTGTGCGCGACGTCATGAAAACGCACTTCGACCTGGTCGATGGCATGTCGACCGTAGCCATGGCCCTGGAGACCATGAAACATGTCGAAACCAAGACCCTAATCGTCAAACCGCGCAGCGAGGTCGACGAAATCGGCATCGTCGCGCTGTCGGATATATCCCGGGAGGTGCTGGCCAGGGATCGCGCCCCGGATCGCGTGAACATCTACGAAATCATGGTTAAACCCGCGTTCACCGTTCATCCCGACATGGACATCCGTTATTGCGCGCGCCTGTTTGACCGCTTCGACCTGAGCCGCGCCCCTGTAGTTAAGGACCGGGAGGTTCTGGGTATCGTCAGCCTGACCGACCTGGTGTTGAAGGGATTGGTGCCACATCTTTGAGATCTGAGCCCTCTTATTGACTCTGCCTCAAGGTCGACGCCGCTTGCGCCATCACCCGGCGTCCCATGGTGGGTTATGGGAGGATACCCCGGCATCTCTTGCCATTGCCCTTGTGAATCGCAGCGTCGAAGGCCGACGGCCAAGCAACCCGTTGAAGTGCCGACCTTTGCGATTCGTGAACGCTTACTCAAAGGGTTAGCCATGATTTTCATTTGAGTTGCGGAAGACGGTTGAAAACCCTACCCCTTACCGTGCAAGTAAAGGACCTTCTCCTTCAAATTGATGCGCCCCGCCGCCGGGTGAACCACTAAAAAAACCCCGCAACTCAAGCGGGGGTTTTTTGGTGAATGAATACTTCAGTTTTGCAACCTATCCACTAGCTCGACATAAGCCATTGGCGCGGAGTCGCCTGGACGCAAACCACATTTCAGTATTCTCAGGTATCCCCCTGCACGTCCCTGATAGCGGGGGCCGAGCGTCTCAAATAGCTTAGTAACGACCTTTCTATCGCGGGTTCTTGCAAACGCCAGCCGTCGAGCGGCAACACTGTCATTCTTGGAGAGCGTTATCAATGGTTCAGCAAACCGCCGCATTTCCTTGGCCTTTGGCAACGTGGTCTTAATCAGTTCATTCTCTATGAGCGCATTGGTCAGATTGCGAAAAAGGGCTTTGCGATGACTGCTGTCAATATTAAACTTACGTCCAGATTTACGATGTCTCATGATTTTGAAATTCCTTAACTTTCGCTTTCTTCACGCTTGAGACTTTCGGGTGGCCAGTTCTCCAGCCTCATCCCTAGAGACAAACCCTTAGTCGCCAGAATATCCTTAATCTCGGTAAGAGATTTCTTACCGAGATTCGGTGTTTTCAACAAATCATTTTCAGACCGGAGGATGAGATCGCCGATATAGAAGATGTTTTCTGCCTTTAGACAGTTCGCGGATCGCACCGTCAATTCGAGATCGTCGACAGGCCTCAATAATAAGGGATCAAACTCAGGTCTCTCCAGCGAGTCAGAGGATACATCCTCTCCCTTAAGCGCGATAAATACGGAGAGATGATCGTTCAATATGGCGGCAGCTTGCCTAACGGCTTCATCGGGTTCCAGGGCGCCGTTGGTTTCAATTTCAAGCACCAGCTTGTCAAGGTCGGTTCTTTGTTCAACTCGAGCGCTCTCAACAATATAGGAAACACGCTTGATGGGACTGAAAGAAGCGTCGATTTGCAGGGCGCCTACCTCATTCTCTTCCCCTTTCAGTAGCCTTGCACTTACGGGTTGATAGCCGCGTCCTTTCTGTACATGCAGCGCTAGCTCCAGCTCTCCCGTATCGGTCAGGTTGGCGATTTCTAAACCCGGATTCAGTATCTCAGCGGCATGGGTTGTGACTATATCGGCTCCCGTTACCTTGCCGGGACCTTTACAGTCGATATGTAATGTTGCTGAATCCCCTTCATGCAGCTTTACTGCAAGATTTTTGATATTCAACAAAATATCGAGCACATCCTCACGAACACCATTGATGGTTGAGTATTCATGAACCACGCCCGTAATGGATACTGCGGTAACGGCAGAGCCAGGTATCGATGACAAGAGGACACGTCGCAAAGCATTACCCAGAGTATGTCCAAAACCGCGCTCCAAGGGTTCGATGACCATGCGGGCATTATGCTTGCTAACCGTTGTTACGTCGACCAGACGTGGCTTGATTAGATTGGCCAAATAGCTTTGCATTTGTCTAGATTACTTTGAATACAATTCGACAACGAGCTGTTCATTAATTTCGGTACCTAATTCGGCACGATCTGGGGACGACTTGAAAATTCCCTGCATCTTCTGTGCATCTACATCCAACCAGATTGGAAAACCATATTGTTCCGCAACACCAAGCGCATCCTTGACGCGAAGTTGCGATTTGGATTTTTCCCTTACGGCAACCACATCGCCAGCCTTGATTTGATAGGAAGGTATATTGAGTACCTTACCGTTTACTTGAATGGCTTTATGACTGACCAATTGCCTAGCTTCCGCCCGGGTTGCCGCAAAACCCATTCTATAAACCACATTGTCCAGTCGTGATTCAAGAATGTCCAAGAGATTCTGGCCAGTGGAACCTTTGCGCTGTGCAGCAGATTTATAGTAATTCCTGAACTGCTTTTCCAAAACACCATAGATACGGCGAAGCTTCTGCTTCTCGCGAAGCTGATTTGCGTAGTCCGACATCCTTGCCCGCTTTGTTCCATGCTGGCCCGGCGGCTGATCAAGCTTGCATTTACCTTCTAGCGATTTGCCGCGTGATTTGAGAAAGAGATCCGTGCCTTCCCTTCGGCTAAGCTTACACTTGGGACCTAGATATCTTGCCATTATTAACCTCGAATCCTACACTCGCCGCTTTTTTGGAGGACGGCAGCCATTATGCGGAATAGGCGTGCCATCAACGATATTAGTGATCTTGAAGCCTAAATTATTAAGAGATCGTACAGCTGATTCACGACCCGGTCCCGGTCCTTTGATCACCACGTCAAGATTTTTAACACCGTATTCTTTAACGATATTCCCTACTTTTTCAGCGGCTACTTGCGCAGCAAAAGGAGTGCTTTTGCGGGAACCACGAAATCCGGAAGCACCAGCGGTGGCCCAGGCCAAAGCATTACCTTTACGATCGGTTATAGTAATGATGGTGTTATTAAATGTAGCATTGATGTGTACAACACCATCAGAGATATCCCGTTTAATTTTTTTCGTTGAACGTCCGCTAGCAGCCATATCTATCCACCCAAATACTTAAAATTATTTACGAACCGGACGCCGCGGACCTTTGCGCGTCCTGGCATTGGTTCTGGTCCTCTGACCTCGGAGCGGAAGCCCACGCCTATGTCTCATCCCGCGATAGCAACCCAGATCCATGAGGCGCTTTATATTCATCGCCGTTTCACGTCGCAAATCCCCTTCCACTGTGAACTTGGCGACTTCTTCACGAAGACGTTCAACATCGGTTTCGCTAAGGTCTTTTACCTTAATGGCAGGGTTCAGTGCCAACTTTCCGCAGATTTCAGCTGATCTGGAGTGACCGATGCCATAGATGGCGGTTAAAGATATCACAAGGTGCTTGTGATCCGGTATGTTAACTCCTGCTATACGAGCCATCTAATCATTCTCCGGCAACTTTCTGTGCTTACACATGTTCTGCATCATGTTTATTTTGGATTGCATGGAACTCTAGCCTTGGCGTTGCTTATGACGAGCATCCTTGCAGATAATCCGAACTGTTCCATTACGCTTGAGAACTTTACAATTTCTGCATATTTTTTTTACTGAAGCACGAACTTTCATAGATTTTCCTCAAAGATTTGGCAGTCATTGCCCGAGCTTTATATTGCTTTTCTTGAGCAAGCCCTCGTACTGGTGGGATATCACATACGTTTGTATCTGAGACATGAAATCCATCACCACGACTACGATGATCAATAATGAAGTGCCACCAAAATAAAATGGTACATTCCAATACAGAATAAGAAATTCTGGGAGCAGACAAACAGCGGTTATATAAAAAGCGCCCACGAGGGTCAGCCTAGTCATGACTCCGTCAATATATTGCGCCGTTTGCTGCCCTGGACGTACACCAGGAATGATGGCTCCCGATTTCTTAAGATTCTCGGCTGTTTCATTGGAGTTGAAGACCAAAGCCGCATAGAAGAAGCAAAAGAAGACTATGGCAGCCGCATAGAACAGTACATATACAGGTTGCCCGGGAGACAACGTCGTTGCGATGTCTTGTAACCAGCCCATGCCATCGGCGTTGCCAAACCATCCGGCCAAGGTAGCGGGGAACAATATGATACTCGATGCGAAAATCGGCGGTATCACACCAGACATATTCAATTTCAGGGGAAGGAAGCTCTTGTGTGCGGCATACATTTTTCTTCCTTCTTGACGCTTAGCGTAATTGATGACTATCCGGCGTTGACCCCGTTCGACAAAGACCACCAGCCCAGTTACACCGATTGCAATCGCAAAGAGCGCAATGATGCTGAATGCACTCAGCTCACCCGTCCTTGCCAATTCAAGAGTACCCCCTATAGCGCTTGGTAAACCGGCAACAATACCCGAAAAAATGATTATGGATATGCCGTTACCGATACCTCGTTCCGTAATCTGTTCACCCAGCCACATCAGGAATATCGTCCCACACACCAATGAGATCGCGCAGACAAACACGAATTGAAAACCGGCATTAATGACAACGGGCGTACCACCGGCCGATTGATTTTGCAGCGCCATTGCGATGCCAATGGCTTGGAAGGTAGCCAAGAACACAGTTGCATACCGTGTATATTGATTTATTTTTTTTCGGCCTGATTCGCCTTCCTTCTTAATTTGCTCCAATTTTGGAATAACACCGGCCATGAGCTGCAAAATAATGGAGGCTGAAATGTATGGCATTATTCCAAGCGCAAAAATACTGAGTCGCTTTAAGGCACCACCAGAAAACATGTTGACCATGTCAAGGATACCTCCCTTGTCGGCAAACATACTGGCTAAAGCCTTTGGATCAATGCCGGGGATGGGTATGTGCGCGCCTACCCTGTATACGAACAAGGCGCCAAGCACAAACAGCAGTCTCTGCCGTAACTCCCCAAGACGGCCAAAACGATCGGATAAAGCCGCGCTGGCAGCACTCACATTACACCTCTATCCTACCACCAGCAGCCTCGATCTTTGACTTGGCGCCTGGAGTCACTCTTAATCCTTTAACTTGTACAGCTTTATTCATAACACCCGAGTCAATAACTGTGGCGACTTTAACCGTGGCCGGTACTATATTCGCGCTCTTGAGGCTGGCCAAGTCCACAACGTCAATGGTTAGATTGCACAGCTCCCCAAGGCGAACTTCAGCCCTATTCTGCTTTTGCCTCGATTTGAATCCTACCTTTGGTAGCCTCCTTTGCAAGGGCATCTGACCTCCCTCAAATCCAACTTTATGGAAACCACCTGCACGCGCCTTTTGGCCTTTATGACCCTTTCCGGAAGTTTTACCCAGTGTTGACCCGATTCCTCTGCCGAGACGCTTCTTTTTGGGACGACTGCCTTCCTCAGGTGACAGAGTGTTCAAGTACATAATTTATTCTCCAATCTTCAGCATGTAGGATATCTTGTTAACCATGCCTAGGTTTTCTGGTGTTGCCAACACCCTGACTTGCTGGTGCATTCTTCTGATGCCTAACCCCCGCAGACAAGCTTGATGCGAAGCGCTCCTTCCTATTGCACTTTTCACCTGCTTAAGTGTGATTCTTTTGTTATCCATGTATTTATCCTTGCTTTAATCAATGACCTTACCACGTTTGGCCGCGATCCAAGCCGGGTCTCCGATTTCCGTCAATCCCTTGATCGTAGCCCGTACAACATTGATTGGATTGTTCGTACCTATACACTTGGCAAGAACATTGTGAACACCAACCACCTCAAAGACGGCTCTCATTGCGCCCCCTGCGATGATTCCCGTTCCTTGAGAAGCCGGTTGCATGAACACCTTGGCGGCACCCGTAGTTGAGGATATGGCATAGTGAAGCGTGTCGCCGTTGAGACTCACTTTTCGCATGTTCCTGCGGGCCTGCTCCATGGATTTTTGTATGGCTACCGGGACCTCACGAGCCTTACATAGCCCATACCCCACTTTGCCATTACCATCACCAACAACAGTCAGGGCAGTGAATCCAAATACTCGACCACCTTTAACAACCTTGGCCACACGACGGACCGCGACCAGCTTCTCCTGGAGTCCGTCAGTAGCGCCACCATGCACATTTTGATTTGCCATAATCGATCCTAAAGCTTGAGACCCGCTTCACGAGCGGCATCAGCGACAGCCTTTACGCGGCCATGATATTTAAAGCCGGACCTATCAAAAGCCACGGTCTCTATTCCTCTTGCTAGCGCTTTCTCAGCCACTCGCCTACCTACCGCCTTTGCGGCTTCGATGTTCCCTGTATATTTCTGGGATGATCGAATATCCGATTCCAAGGTCGAAGAAGCGGCCAACACCGTTGATCCATCTGCAGTAAGGATCTGTGCATAAATATGTTTGGGTGTTCTGAAAATACTAAGGCGATTTACACCCCGTGACTTTATAATGGCCCTTGTTTTTGCAGCCCTGCGTAACCTAGCGGCTTTCTTATCCATTGCTATTGCCTATTTCTTTTTGGCTTCTTTGCGAATTATAATTTCGTCGGAATACCTGACACCCTTACCTTTGTAGGGTTCAGGAGATCGATAGGCCCTGATGTTAGCGGCTACTTGACCTACCTTCTGCTTGTCGCATCCTTTAACAAGGATTTCGGTCTGACTGGGGGTTTCCAGGGTAATACCCTCAGGGGCAACAAAATCAATTGGATGCGAATATCCCAAACTTAAGCTCAACACCTGACCTTTTGCCTGTGCACGGTATCCAACACCCACCATTGACAGTTTCCTTTCGTAACCGCTGCTGACACCATGCACCATATTGGCTATATTGGCCCGAGCCGTGCCAGCCAACGCAGTTTGGAGCTTATTGCTTCGATCAAAGCCGACGGATATTTGGTTGTCCTTGGCTGCAACATTCACCATGGGGTGCAGGTTAGCTGACAAGATTCCCTTGGCGCCCTTAACAGTAATCAGATTATTCTGTATCTTGACTTCTACGCCCTTAGGTAT
>Ga0233423_10001481_pt1 | contig 11764 bp, 11 predicted proteins | sample Watercolumn_Mata_FD_180713 | JGI IMG/M metagenome (GOLD analysis project Ga0233423, IMG submission 180713) | Freshwater microbial communities from Lake Matano, South Sulawesi, Indonesia - Watercolumn_Matano_2014_112_MG | ecosystem: Environmental > Aquatic > Freshwater > Lake | place: Indonesia... | reverse complement strand
AGAGGGCAATTATGACATAGTCATTTTGAAGCCGTTTCAGTACTTCAGGATCTGACCAGACTTTCGCTTCCAGCTCTTTACAGTTGCTGCAGGAATGGCCCTTGAAATCAAGGAATACCGGCTTCCCTGTTTTCCTGGCACAGTCTATTCCTTCCTGATAATCAAAATAGCCTGAAAGTCCCAGGGGAAGGTGGAGGAAATCTGAATATTTTGCCGGTCCGCAAAGATTATCTGTCACTGTTGCAGGAGCTCCTGTTTCCTGCACTGGATGGGCTGCAAAAGGTGCCAGGATAAAATTGTCATGTGTCTTTGGTGGTATCAGGGCAGCAATGCCCGAAAGTGGTGCGCCGAAGAGGCCCGGTATCATGTACATAACAAATGTAAAGGATACAACCGCCAGGGCAAGGCGCGGTACCGAGACATGTGTGGCATCGCTGTCATGCGCCATCCTGATCTTCCCGAGGAGATAAAATCCCATCAGGCTGAAGATGACGATCCAGAGTGACAGGTACACCTCCCGGCTCAGAATACCCAGATGGTATGTCTGGTCAATGGTGCTCAGGAACTTAAAACTGAAGGCCAGAATGATAAATCCGAGCACTACCTTCACTGCATTCAGCCATCCTCCTGATTTTGGCAGATCACCCAGCAAGGATGGGAATATGGCAAGGATTGTAAAAGGTAAAGCAAAAGCCAGTGAAAAGCCGAACATGCCAAGTATGGGCTTTAATTGTAATCCTCCTACCGACTCGACTAGCAAAGCACCAACAATTGGCCCTATACAGGAAAACGAAACAAGAACCAGTGTTAAAGCCATGAAGAAAGCACCCAGGTAGCCACCTTTGTCAGCCTGTTTATCCGACCTGTTGATCCATCCTGAAGGCAACACCAGCTCAAACATGCCCAGAAAAGAGGCGGCAAAAAGAATAAACAGAAGGAAAAAGATGGTATTCGGGATCCAATGCGTGTTCAAACGACTGGTAACATCGGGGCCGACACTGGTAATAGAGACAAGAAATCCAAGGGATGTATAAATCACTATAATAGATAATCCGAAAATAAGTCCTTTAACAACAGCCCTGCTCCTGTTTTCACTACCGTGCATAAAAAAAGTGACTGTCATTGGAATCATCGGGAACACACAGGGAGTAAGAATCCCTGCAAGACCGGCCAGGAAGGCTAACAGGAAAAACATCCAGACAGATTTCCTGTCCTGCCGTGCCGCATCTTCTCCTGATGCTCCGGTAGCGGAAAGCTGCTTTTTCCCCGGGGCCTCGGACACCTGCATGTCAGGGATGATCTCGGCCTTTGTGATCCCGGGGCCTGGTTCTTGAGTTAAGCTCCCTGAGTCCACTACTGTTTGAGAATCTGCTGATCCGGCAGGGGAGTTTTTTTCGGCACCCGCCAATGCCTTTCCGGGAAGAATAAATTCAAACTCAACTGTTTTTGGTGGCAGGCATGACTGATCATCGCAGCACATGAATTCCAGGTAACCTGATGCTTTGGCCCCGCCTGCAGATGAAACCACCACCCGCTGCACAAATACAGCTTCATGACTGTACATCTTCAGGTCCATCTTAAAACTCTCATCATATCTTTCTTCTGACTTTGAAAGTTCTTTTACTTTTCCTATTCTCTGATAATCAGCTGATTCATTAAAAACAAATGAAGTGGCTATCGGTCCGCCTTCCGGGATTTCCTGCGAATAAAGGTGCCACTTGTTTTCAATGACGGCCTTCATTACAAGGTTAAACTCTGTATCGGTGACTTTCTCCAGACTAAAGTTCCATTTTACAGGATCCCGCAGCTGGGCAAGGCTATTGATGGAAATAAGCAGGAAGAAGAAACACGCTGCAAAATGAAGGTATCTATATGACGTTTTCATTTATAAACAATCAGGTTATGCTAATCCATGATGCGTGGTAAATTCATAAGGGATCTCCTCTCCGCTTGCTGTCAGGAAACGGTATTCAAGAAACTGATTTGAAGAAGAAGGCTGAACAGATATGTGGCATTTCAGGGTTCTGGACCATTTTTTCCTTAAAGACCTGTATCCCTGCATAAGGTATGCAGCGACAAAAGGATGAACCTGTAGGGTCATCTTCCGGAGTTTATACTGTTCAATGACATCCTTACATCTTTCATTAAGTTCGTCGGTAAAAATCAGCGTTGGGCCTGTTTTGCCTGTTCCAAGGCAGGTAGGGCAGTTTTCACTGACATCAATAGCCATCTCGGGCCTGACCCTCTGGCGGGTTATTTGTATCAACCCGAATTTACTGACAGGAAGTATATTATGTTTGGTTTTATCACGGGCCATAATTTCTTTCAGACGTTCGAACAGCTGCTGCTTATGCTCTTGCTGCTGCATGTCAATAAAGTCGATGACTATGATACCCCCCATATCACGTAAACGAAGCTGCCTTGCTATTTCGTCTGCCGCAGCAAGGTTAACCTGTAATGCATTGGATTCCTGGTCGGAAGCGTTTTTTGACCTGTTCCCCGAGTTTACGTCAATAACATGTAATGCCTCGGTATGTTCAATAACCAGGTAAGCACCATTTTTGAATGATACCGTCCGGCCGAAAAGGCCCTTTATCTGTTTATTAATACCGTATTTTTCAAAGATCGGCTGGCTGTCTGCATACAGTTTGACGATCTTCTGCTTTTCCGGGGCGATATTGGCAATATAATCACGGATCTCGGAATACAGGGAGCTGTCATTTACATGGATGCTGTTAAAGGATACATCCAGGATATCCCTGAGCAAGGCATAGGTTCGATGCAATTCACTGATAACCTGTCGTGGGGCTTTATCATCAAACTGCCTGTCGAAGGCAGATTCCCATTTTTTTACCAGTGCCCGGAGTTCATTGTCGAAGGTGGCAACCTTTTTTGTTTCTGCCACAGTACGAACAATGATTCCATAATTCCTTGGTCTTATGCTTTGCAGGAGGCGTTTCAGGCGGTTCCTTTCATCCGATGAATCTATTTTCTGGGAGATAGAAACCTTATCAGCGAAGGGGATCAGTACAATATTACGCCCGGCCAGAGAGACTTCTGAGCTGAGGCGCGGTCCCTTTGTTGAAATGGGTTCCTTGACTACCTGTACCAGCACGAGCTGGCCGGCTTTCAGCACATCTGCAATCTTTCCGTCCTTATCAATATCCGGATCCCGTCTGAACTTGCCCATGGCAGGAAGCTTACCCTTCCTGGAAAGTGCAAGGTTTAAATATTTCTGTAATGACCTGAACTGTGGACCCAGATCAAGGTAATGTAAAAATGCATCTTTCTCGTATCCAATATCAACAAACGCAGCATTCAGTCCGGGCATGATCTTTTTTACCTTTCCCAGGTAAATATCACGCACAGCAAACTTCAGGTCAGTTTTTTCCTTATGGAGCTGAACCAGCTGCTGGTTCTCAAGTAGTGCAATAGAAATCTCGTGTGCAGATACATCAATGATCAGGTCATTTAATATTTCCTTACTCACTATACGTACTCATTTTAATAAAAATATTCAGATTTTGCCTGAGCATGCAAATACAACAAACCTAAAGAACCAGGAAGTCCTTTAGGTTTATCGTCAGGTTGTAAAGATACGTAACCAGGTAAGTAAATGATAACTTATTTCTTCTTCTTATGCCGGTTCTTCCGCAGACGCTTTTTGCGTTTGTGGGTTGCCATCTTGTGTCTTTTCCTCTTTTTTCCGCTAGGCATCTCTCAGTTCTCCTCTATTTCAGTTCAACAAAGGTATCAGTCTGGCAATTAACGCTTAACATTACCTTTTACCTTGTTCACAAATGATTTGGCTGGCTTGAAAGAAGGAATGAAATGTTCGGGAATAATAATGGTAGTATTCCTGGAAATATTCCTTGCAGTTTTCTTTGCTCTTTTCTTAATAATAAAACTGCCGAATCCCCTGAGATACACATTCTTATCCTTAACGATAGAATCCTTTACTGTTTCCATGAAAGCCTCAACAGCTTTCTGAACAGTTACCTTTTCAATGCCGGTGTTTTTCGAAACTTCGTTTACGATATCAGCTTTTGTCATTTTTTAAAATCTTTAATTATCAGTTATTTACAATAATATTGTCCATGTGAATTGCAAATATAAATGATTTTGGATTATAAAAGAAATACAAAACAATTATTTTTATTTTTTTTTCACATAAAATTCACCTCTGGATTTTGCAAAGTTGCTCAGGCAAACATGCTGGATTTCAGGATATTATATTAATGAACGATCGATCTTCCCTGCAATCACATATTTTTATGCAGGAAAATGCCATAAGCTTCAGGCTCCTTGAATGGTACAGGAAGCATAAGCGGGACCTGCCCTGGCGGTCGACAACCGATCCTTATCTTGTATGGGTGTCCGAGATCATGCTTCAACAAACAAGGGTGGACCAGTGCATACCATATTATTACAGCTTTATGGATGCTTTCCCCGATATACAAGCCCTGGCGTCTGCATCTGTTACTGAAGTCCTTAAAGCCTGGCAGGGTCTTGGTTATTATACCCGGGCAAGAAATATGCATGAAACAGCCAGGTATATTACCGGGCCCCTGGGCGGACAGTTTCCGGGAAATTATGAAGGGTTGCTAAATCTGAAGGGAATTGGCAGATATACTGCAGCAGCTATTGCTTCGATTGCATTTAATGAACCTGTTCCTGTCCTTGATGCAAATGTTTACAGGGTTTTGAGCCGTCTCAAGGGTATTAGTCACCCGGTTAATAACCATAGTGCTTACAGCCATTACCGGGATGAAGCTGCGGCAATCATCAACAAGGAATGCCCAGGTGAGCATAATCAGGCGATCATGGAATTAGGCGCTTTGATTTGTATTTCTTCCAGACCCGATTGCATCGCCTGTCCGCTTGCAGGAAGCTGTGTTGCTAATGCAAGCGGTCTTACCGGTCAGTTACCTGTCAGAGTGAAAAATGCTTCCGTCAGGAACAGGTACTTTCACTATTTCATCATAACATCAGAAAGGTACATTTATCTTAATCACCGTAACCAGGCGGATATCTGGAAGGGATTGTATGATTTCCCCATGGAAGAGACAACTGTAGCTGTTGATCCGGAAAAGATAATACAGGGAGGATTATTGGGAAAATTATTCGGGGACTGTCCTGTTGAGGTGCTTCGCATTTTTCAGCCGGTTAAGCACAGGCTGACACACCAGCTGATAACAGCAAGGTTTTACCATATCAGGACAGGTAAGAATGCTCTACTCCCCGGGGATGGCCTGGTCAGGACAGATAAAAAAAGTCTTACCAGGTATCCAATGCCCAGATTAATTGAGAAGTATCTGGCAGAAAACCAGTCATAAACAGAAGCCGGCTAATTTGGACTTTTGTGACTTTCTGACTTATTTTAATTTTGTACCTTTACTTTTTAATTTTTAAAAGGAACAATATGTCAGTCAACAAAGTTATTTTAGTAGGAAACGTTGGGAAGGATCCCGAAGTGAGGTATCTTGAGGGAGGTACAGCAGTATGCTCCTTTCCTCTTGCAACCAGTGAGACATACAGAAACAGGGACGGGGACAGGGTAACCACTACTGAATGGCATAATGTCGTGCTGTGGAGGGGTCTGGCAGAAATAGCAGAAAAATATGTAAAGAAAGGTTCACAGATATATATTGAAGGAAAGATACGCACACGTTCATGGGATGACAGGGATGGGAATAAGCGCTATACAACGGAAGTGATCGCTGACACTATGCAGATGCTGGGCAAACGTTCTGAGGAGACACAGCAACCCTCTACGGCTACCGGAAGTACCGGCAACAACCAGGTTGTACAGGATAAAATCAAGCAGGGAGCTGCACCAAGGCCGCAAAACCAGAAGGATTATGAACAGCCGGCTCCTGAAGATGGTGGATTTAGCGAATCTGAACCTGACCAGGTGCAGGATGACCTTCCATTCTGATTCAAATTCAAATCTCCCCATTTTTGTCTGATAAATGAGTATATCCTAATCATCTTGCCTGCATATCTGGATATTATAGTCTATCCGGTGACCACCGGTGTCGTTATTGCCTTCGTAGGCATCATTGCTTTATTGTGTGTATCTGCAATGATGTCTGGTTCGGAAGTTGCCCTGTTTTCACTCAATCCTTCACAGAAGAACCTGCTTGAAGAGAAGAATACCGGCAGGTCCAGGCAGGTACTCAGGCTGCTCAGCCATCCTGAACGGTTGCTGGCGACAATCCTGATCACCAATAATTTCGTGAATATAGCTATCGTGATCCTCTTTACCTACATCTTTAGTACTGTCATTCACATCACTGAAGCACCCTGGCTTGAGTTCCTGATACAGGTGGTCATTGTCACCTTTATTATCCTGTTATTCGGGGAAATACTTCCTAAGCTTTATGCAAACCTTTTCCCGGTAAGAGTCTCCCTGCTGATGGCTTATCCTATGCAGTTCTGCACAAAGATCTTTTACCCTGTCTCTTCCTTTCTGATCATTTCAACTTCCTTTGTCCGTAAAAAGCTTACAAAGAAAAGGCAAAATCTTTCTATGGAGCAGCTTTCAGATGCACTGGATCTGGCTGCTGATGACATTACCGAGGAAAAGACTATCCTCGAAGGGATAATTAAATTCGGCAATATAGAGGTGCGGGGAATAATGAAATCCAGGCTGGATGTGATGGCAATTGACATTCATACCAGGTTCAGTAACCTGATACAGCTCGTCATAGATTCAGGTTATTCAAGGATCCCGGTATTTTCAGGCAGTTTTGACAACATTAAAGGAATTCTGTACATAAAAGACCTCCTTCCTCACCTGAACAAAGGGGACAACTTCAGCTGGCAATCCCTTATCAGACCTCCTTATTATGTACCGGAAAATAAAAAAATCGACGACCTGCTCCATGAATTCCAGACAAAAAAAATACATATGGCCATCGTCGTGGATGAATATGGAGGCACTTCTGGTATCATTACCCTTGAAGATATTCTTGAAGAGATCGTAGGAGAAATATCAGATGAAGCCGATGAAGACGACAAAATACACCAACAGATTGACAATAAGACATTTATATTCGACGGAAAGATTTCACTTAATGATTTTTACAAGATAACCTCTATCCCCGATGACCTTCTGGATCCTGTAAAAGGAGATGCAGATACACTTGCCGGGCTGATTCTGGAGATCAAAGGTGAATTCCCCAAAGCCGGGGATAAGATCCATTATAACAACCTGCATTTTTCCATCGAATCAGTTGATAAACGCAGGATTCTGCAGATCAGGGTGGAAATTCATAGTTGAAAAACTCATTTATGTCATTCCGAAATTTCATAAAGTTTCTTATTGTTATCATGGTTGTAACCGGATGCCAGCGAACCTATACGCCCAAGCCGGAAGGATATCTGAGGATAGATTTCCCTGAAAAGGAATACCGGCTGTTTGACTCTGCTTATCCTTACACCTTTGAATACCCTGTTTATGCATCTGTCATCCCTGACACAGATAAGTATTCCGAACCTTACTGGGTAAATATCGATTTCCCGGATTTCGACGGGAAAATACATGTGAGCTACAAAAAAGTCAGGAATAATCTTGACCGGTTTACTGAGGACAGCAGAACTCTGGCCTATAAGCACACGATTAAAGCTGATGCCTTAAAAGAAACCTTGTATAACAATGACACCAGCAATGTCTATGGCATTCTTTACGAAATCAAAGGAAATGCAGCATCCAGTCTGCAGTTTTTTGTAACCGACAGCACCAGGAACTTTTTAAGAGGATCACTTTATTTTAATGTTGAACCCAATAAGGATTCACTGGCTCCGGTAATTACCTTTTTCAGGGATGATATTGTTCACCTGATAGAGACGATAAGGTGGAATAATTAAGAGCGTTTGATTCTCCCGGATGAACAGGATTTATGGTTAGAATTTGCGGTTTATGGGATTGATAATTCATAAGAAGCTCAACAGGGAATGTACCATCGGGGTATGGCAGATCGCCGAGGATTATGATGATCTGCTTTCTCGTATTGAATTAAGCAGTGAAGAGGTAGATATTCTTAACAATTTCAGGAACCTGAACCGTAAACTTGAATGGCTGAGCGTGCGGGTGCTGGTCCGTGAACTGACCGGAAAGAATACCCAGATCATCTATAACCAGGACAGAAAACCATTTCTTGCTGATAATTCGTACCGGATAAGTATATCGCACTCCCGCAGGCTGACAGCAGTACTTATCTCTCCGGACAAGAGGGTGGGGATAGACCTGGAATACATGTCGCACCGGATAAGCAAGATAGCTGACAAATTCATTAATGAAGCAGAAGAGATCACGCATAATCCGGTTAAACTGAGGTTTCATCTGTACATTCACTGGTGTGCCAAGGAGTCGTTGTATAAGATATGTGACAAGCAGGGCCTTAACTTCAGGCAGAACCTGATCATCAGGCCTTTTGTCCCTGCACGTGTGGGCGTTCTTACAGGTCTGGTGCTGGGCCCTGACAGGAATGAAGAGTACGAACTTAATTATTTCAGGAAAAATAACTACGTCATTGTCTGGTGTTGCAAATAATAACGGATTTTACCAGCAGGTAACCGATGACCTGAAAACAAGGAAGCTTTTTGCCTTGCAGGTTGACCCTGATAAACATACACCTGCTTCACTGGAGCAGGTGGCCAGGTCGGCTGAATGTAACCGGGTAGATTTCATTCTTGCCGGTGGCAGCCTGGTTTTCAAACCAATTGAGGAGACCATTACCATCCTCCGGCAACATACCAGGATACCCCTGATCCTGTTTCCCGGAAACATTTTGCAGATTTCACCCCTTGCTGACGGCATTCTCCTGTTGTGCCTGATTTCCGGCAGGAATCCTGAATACCTGATCGGAAACCACGTCATTGCCGCTCCTCTGTTGCGGCAGAGCGGACTTGAGATTATCCCCACCAGTTATATCCTCATCGAAAACGGACGTTCGACTTCCGTTGAATACATAAGCAACACCAGGCCTATTCCTGCAGATAAAGTCGACCTGGCCATCGCGACAGCCATGGCCGGTGAGATGCTCGGTCACCGGATGATCTACCTGGAGGCAGGCAGCGGTGCCATGACACCTGTCAGTACCAGGCTTATCAGCGAGGTCCGGAAGAATATCAACATCCCGCTTATTGTCGGAGGAGGGATCAACACACCTGATAAAATAGAAAACCTTTACAGGGCCGGGGCGGATGTAATTGTAGTGGGTACTGCTGTGGAGGATGAGCCATCGATGCTTGATACACTCTGCGATGCGGCAGCCAGGTACACCACCTGAATTTACGGTGATTTGTTCATGTCTGATCTCCGAATGTTGAACCTGTAAAGCGTTGAAGCGTTAAAGCGGATAACTGGGAAGAGGGTAGAAGCGTTAATGCGTAGATGCATTGAAGCAGGAAAATCTACAACCGGGCCGCCATATGGTTATCCGTATCTGAGCGCCGTAGGCGCGATCTGTTTGTAGCAGTAAAATAATATAAGTCAAATTGAGCTCCGTAGGAGCGGCCTGTTAATCTTGTTTCCTTACGAGTGACGCTTTGCCGTCAGGCACAGGAGATTGGCAGCAGATGGATTATTGCGTATTCTCCCATCCTGAGAACCAGGGACGGAACATTTCATCTTCATTTTCTGTTTCTGTCTGACGCCTGTCCCTGACGGGACTAAAAAAATTCAATGCCCTGTCAGGCGCTCGTTTTTTGACGAATGCCTCTCAGAGGAACATTTCTTATCTTCGAACTTCTGACTGATTTATTAAAAATTCATAGCTTTGTAAAAAACCACAATATGCAGACTATAAGAATAAGGATTAATGACAAAATATATAAACGCTTTCTCAAGGTTTTAAGCAGATATAATACCGACGATCTTCAGGTAATTGAAGAAAACGATAAATTCATTTCTGCACAACAATATCTAAAAAAGGAACTTGAAAAGTTAGAGAAAGGGGATTCCGGATTTATTGATATAAATCAACTTGAAAATGATCTGGAATCAACCATCCGAAAATATGAAGCTTAGGATAACTAAGTCTTTCCGTGACAAACTAAACGAACAGGTTGAATATATCGCCAAAGATAAACCTGGCGCTGCACGAAAATTTAAAGCCGAAATAATTTCCCGGATAAAGTATATTCCTGAAATGCCTTTTGCAAATCGCAGGTCAATATATTTTGACACTGACTACATAAGGGACATGGTCATTAAAGGTTATCTGATTGTTTACAGGATCGATATTGAAAATCAGACAATTGATGTTTTCGGATTTACCAAATACCAGGACGATCCGTTTGGCAAATAATTACTGTCGGTAATATGCCGGTATCTGTTTACAATATGGCAAATAAAACAGGAAAAACCCTGAGAAATCTGATTTATGCACTGCCTTTTGCACTGGCAAGTTTTCTGCCCTGGAATAGAGTGGAGGGGCAGCAATATACAGCAAATCCTTTTGTTTCAACAAACATAAATGGAAAAGAATATGATTTATTAAAAACAAGAACACAAAGAGACAGTTTGGTTCAGGAAAAATTAAATGAAGACTGGGTAAGTGAAATTGCACCCTCAAACAATCCTCTCTGGGATTGCACTGAATATTCTTCACAATTAATAAAAAATTTTCATGGGTTTCCTGGATTAGAAGGATATTCAGGAAGTGATTTAGATTCAATTTACTATTATCATGGAACATTAAAAGATAATGGAAAATACGGCTTACCTGTTTATTTTGTCTTAATTCCAAATGGGGCAGGACATAACATGAATTGTATTTTAACAGGAAATGATGCAACAAAATTTGAAGATTGGAATTTTATTGAACCACAATTTGACCAAATTAATGTAAAACCTGGTGAAGCATATATACCTAAGGATTGTGAAATAGATATAAAATATGCTTATGTAAATGAAAGCCAATCACAAGGGAAATTTTTGGCTTCTGTTCCAATTTTAGAATTTAAAATTAATAATGGAATTCCTACACTAACCTGGAAAAATTCTGATACAAATTTAAAAATAATAACAAATCGGGATTCAATTAATTCAGATTTAGAAAAGAAAATAAGCAATAATTTAAAATTTTATCCAAATCCTGTAAAAAATACAGGCATGTTTGAATTTGAAAATAATGAAAATAAAGAGGTTTATCTGGAAATTTATGATGTCTCAGGAAGATTAATTGGAAAAAAATCAAATAGTAGCAAAAAAATAGAATTTGATTTTTCTGATTATTCTCCCGGAATTTATTTGTATAGACTGAAAATTTCAGAGAATAGAATCAACGTAGGGAAGCTTATCAAAGATTAACTTTTAGTTCATTATAAATTTCCATATACCTGACCTTCAGCCTGATCACCTGAAAAGCTTTTTTTCTATTCCACAAGCTCAAGAATGATGGTACCGCTGGAAGCGTTTGGTCGTGAGATATCCAGGAAACTGGAAAGTGTGGGGACAATATCGATCATGTTAACAGACCGGTTGATGGTTGACCTTTTGATCTTCCATCCATACCAGATCAGCGGAACATGGTTGTCGGCTATATAGGAAGAATGGTAGGATGCAGAAGGATCATCCTTCTCCACCCATCCGGGTGCCAGGTTAATGACCACATCTCCCGATCGTTTCTGGTGAAATCCGTTCTGCATCTTACGGAATATACCTTCATTAAAGTTAGTGTTCTGAATGGTGATCGATGTGATGGCATTGGAAACACCTTCAAACTGAATCATGAAACGGGCAACCCGGTTCTGG
>Ga0233423_10001480_pt1 | contig 11770 bp, 18 predicted proteins | sample Watercolumn_Mata_FD_180713 | JGI IMG/M metagenome (GOLD analysis project Ga0233423, IMG submission 180713) | Freshwater microbial communities from Lake Matano, South Sulawesi, Indonesia - Watercolumn_Matano_2014_112_MG | ecosystem: Environmental > Aquatic > Freshwater > Lake | place: Indonesia... | reverse complement strand
GAAATCGGAGACGGTCCTGTTTCTGTGTTAAGAAAATAGAGAAGCAGGACCGTATTTAACTAAAATGTTTCTAAAAGTATTCTTAATAGCAAGTTTTTTTATTTTTCTGCTTTTAGGGAATAGTCTTGAAGGAGCCCTTGCGATGAAATTATCTAGTCCTGATTTTCAAGATAATACGAAGATGCCGGAAAAGTTTTCCTGCCAAGGGCAAGGTGTAAATCCTACGCTAATTATTGACGATATCCCCAAGGATGCTAAGAGTCTGGCGTTGGTAGTAGATGATCCCGATGCGCCGCTTAAAACCTATATTCATTGGGTTGTTTATGATATTCCCATTATTAACCGCATAGAAGAAAATAGTGTCCCTGGTACTCAAGGCGTTAACTCCGCCGGAGATATTAATTATGTAGGTCCATGCCCGCCCGTCGGCACACACCGTTATTTTTTTAAGGTCTATGCACTTGATACAATACTTAATCTGGATGACGGTATAAGCAAGGCGGAATTGGAGAAAACAATGCAGGGGCATATCCTGGAGAAAACCGAGTTAATCGGTTTATATCGGAAGGAATAAAAGAAAGAGGAGAAGCTAATGTTGAGACTGTCTCGGAGGGCGGCTTTATTTTTTTGCATATTTCTACTTAACTATTTTAACCTTTTTGCTCAATCGGTTGATATGAATATAATCAAGCCCGAGTTTCAGAAGATGGATACAGACAAAAATGGTTTTGTTACCCCTGGTGAAATGCAAGCGTATCAGGCTAAAAAATTCCAAGAGTTGGATAAGAATAAAAATAAAACCATTGATTCCGAAGAGCTTAAAGCGGATAAAACCCGCATGTTTCAAAAAGCCGATGCGGATAAGGATGGTAAAATAACCCCGGCTGAATCGAGCTCGCAATTTACTGAATATTTTAAGCAAATGGATAGAAATAATGATGGTAAAATATCTGAGGCTGAATATACAGATTATTGGAAGGGTTATATATATTTCTAGAACTAACCAATTTTTAAGCGCGTTATTGTTTACCTGCCTTCTTTTTACCAGTAGCATAGTTGAAACATCTTTTTCTGCCCCTATCTCTGCCAGTAGCATTGAACGCAGCCAGGAAATCCTTCAGGATGATAAGGTTTTAAGACAAAGAATTGAACAGGAAAAGAAGTTTTTTATCAAAGAAATTATTGTTAAAGGCGCCTTAAGTCTTTCTGAAGGGGAAACAAAGGATTTAATTGCTCCTTTTAAAGGTCAGTGGATACAAAAGAAGATATTCTAGGTATAATTGATTCGCTTAAGTCAGCCAGCGCAAACTTTTTTCCGGGGTAAATCTTGTTTTTCTCCCGGGAACTGTTATGGTTTAATTGGCGCCAATGGCTCTGGCAAATCTACTTTTTTAGAAATTCTTTCAGGCGAAATTGAATCAACTATAGGATGATAGCACAATGAAGGTTGTTGCATTTAATACTAGCGTTCGTCGGGACGGCAATACAGCATTACTTATAAGAGAAGTTTTTAAAGAGTTGCATAAAAAGGGCATCGAAACCGAACTTATCCAGCTTGCCGGAGAGAGGCTCCAGGGGTGTGTTGCCTGCGGCAGGTGTTTTGAAAAAAAAGATAAGAAATGTGCATTAGGCGGCGATTTAGTCAATGACTGCATTGGAAAGATGATCCAATCTGAAGGGATTATTATTGGTTCTCCTACCTATTTTGCCGATTGCACATCTAGCGCCAAAGCCTTGATTGAACGCGCTGGTATGGTTGCCAGGGCCAATGACAATATGCTAAAGCGTAAGGTTGGAGCTGCGGTTATTGCGGTCAGGCGAGGAGGAGCCATTCATGCCTTCGATACGATAAACCATTTCTTTACCATCGGTGAAATGATTATTGTGGGTTCGTTGTATTGGAATATAGGCGTTGGCAGGCAAATTGGTGAAGTAAGGCAGGACAAGGAAGGCATAAATACGATGCGTATATTAGGAAAGAATATGGCTTGGCTTTTGGAGAAAATCTGCGGAAAAAGAAAATAACCTATGAAAAGCAAAGTATATTTTATAGCAGTAGGAAGCTCTGATAGCATAGAAATTATCAATGAGAAGCTCAAGAAACTGTTAGAGATAAGCTGTGTTTTGGATTTCATCAGAAAAAAAGAAAAATGTGCAGTAAAGGCGCATTTTGGTGAAGAGGGCAACAGTGGTTTTGTAAACCCTCGACATTTGCGCGTAGCCTGTGACGCTATTAAAGCCAAAGGCGGCGACGTATTTCTATCGGACACAAATACCCTTTACAGAGGCAGGCGGCTGAACTCTAAAGATCATCTGAAATTGGCTTATGAGCACGGATTTACAAAGGATGTTACCGGTGTAGATATTATTATTCCGGATGACACCGAGAAGAAAAATGTAACCTCTATACAGGTTAACCAGAAATTCATCAAAAGCGCTAAAGTCGCCCGTATTTTTATCGATACCGACGTCATCATTGCAGTTAGCCATTTTAAAGGTCATATTCTAACCGGTTTCGGTGGGGCGTTAAAAAACATCGGGATGGGTTGCGCGACACGAGAAGGTAAGCTTGCTCAACACTGTGATATCGCACCGGTTGTCCATTTAGAGCAGTGTGTTGGTTGCGGGGAATGTGTAGAAGTATGCCCTGCAAAAGCAATTCATATTGAGGATAAAAAATCAATAGTAGATGGAAAAAGATGTATAGGTTGTGCAACGTGTCTTGCAGTATGTCCGACTATGGCGATGTTTATTGATTTCGGAGCCGGCGACAAAGTACAGGAAAAGATGGTTGAATATAGTCTGGCGGTGCTTAAGGAAAAGAAAAACAAAGCGGCCTTTATAAATTTTGCTATTAAGATCAACAAAGAGTGCGATTGTTGGGGAATGGATAATCCGCGTATTGCCCCTAATATCGGGATATTGGCATCGCTGGATCCGGTAGGCATTGATAAAGCAAGCTTTGATTTAGTAAATAAGGCTTGCGGCAAGGATATTTTTAAGGAAAGTCATCCTCTCCAGGATGGCTTAAAGCAGCTTAACTATGCCCAGAAGATAGGGTTAGGCAATTTTGATTATGAGTTAATAGAATTGTTTTAAGCGAAATGATATTATCGTCAATTTGAGGATACGCAAACAATGGAATCTCAAGGTAATGGTTTAAATCGAAGAAGGTCTGAACGTAAAAACGTTGCCTATACTTTTACTTATAGTATAGAAGAACCTTACGATTTACGCGTCAAAATAGGCATAGCCGATGATAGAGACGTATTGATGTTGAATTTAAGTGATTTAGGTATGGCGATTATCACAAAAGACGACCTTCCTGTGGGGGCTAAGCTCCTTCTTGAGTTTAATCTTATGAATTTGAACTTAAAAGGCGAAGAGCGCTTTAAGCATATTAAGGTTAGCGGAGAAGTAATGTCTAACATTATTTTGCCGAATGCAGACCATAGGATTGGCATATGTTTCACAAAGATCTCAGAAGAAGACAAGATTGCAATCGGTGAATTTGTAAAGTTTAGCAATATTGCCTCGCAATAACCATAAAGAGAAAATGTTAGGTAGCGATATGGATAAAAGGATTTTGCCAGCATCCGCCTTCAACGATTTAGTTATAATAGCTATTGTTTTCATTTTTGTGTTTATCCTTTCTTACTTTTTTAATGTATTCGCATTCATTGTAGACCTACTTAAAAACCACCCCAATTGGATAACCTATATTGACGAAGTCATTACTGGGCTTCTGACCTTAAGTGTTGGTTTTGCTATTTTTGCTTGGCGTAGGTGGCAGGAACTAAAGAAGGAAACTGCCCGCCGCATAAAAATACAGGAAGAACTTATTAAGATCGCTAATACTAAGGCGGAAACAGAAAGAATTATAAGTAAACAGTTACGTTGCGAGATCGAACAGCGTAAACAAATAGGCTAGCTTGAGAGGAGGCTTAATGTTCAGAGAAAAGATTAAAGTTTTGGATTGCACTATCAGGGATGGCGGATTAATGAATAATCACGATTTTGACCTGCGCTTCGTGCGCGAGGTCTATAAGGCGCTTTCTGAAGCTGGCATAGATTATATGGAGATCGGCTACAAAAATTCCAAACGGCTTTTTAGTCCGAAAGAGTTTGGTAAATGGAAATTCTGCGACGATCAGGATATAAAAAAGGCTATTGAAGGCATCCAGTCTCAGACCAAAATTTCCGTTATGGTAGATGTGGACAGAGTAGATATTGAGGATGTATTGCCTAAGAGCGAAAGCCCGGTAGATATGGTCAGAGTTGCTACTTACGTGAAAGATGTGGATAAAGCAATATACCTGGCTAATCATTTTGCCGAGAAAGGATATGAAACATCGATAAATATCATGGCTATATCCCGTGCCTTGGATAATGAGTTTAATGAATGTCTCATGCAGCTTGAGAGAGAATGCAAAACAAAGATAGTTTACATCGTAGATAGTTTTGGTTCGCTCTATCAGGAAACGATAGAGTTTCTGATTAAGAAGGCAAAACATATTTTGAAAAACAAAGAGGTGGGGATGCACGCACATAATAACCAGCAACTTGCTTTTTCCAACACGATTGAAGCGATTATTCATGACGCTAACTATGTAGATACTACTATTTTTGGTTTAGGCAGGGCAGCCGGTAATTGTCCGACGGAATTAATACTAGGGTTTCTGAAAAATCCGAAATATGATATCCGGCCAATCTTAGATATAATCTCCAAAGAGTTTATCCCTCTACAGAAAAAGATAGAATGGGGGTATTTTATCCCTTATGCAATAACCGGAATTCTCGATGAACATCCGCGTGCAGCCATTGCTTTGCGCGAAAGCGACCAAAAAGAGAATTACCGCCAGTTCTATGAGAAACTAATCGCTGAAGTTGAGGAATAAAATGAATTTAGAGAATTTTAGATCAATGCCGATTATTGGAATTTTACGGGGGATAGATGCCGAAATGATTGAACCATTGGTCGATGCGGTAATTTCAGCCGGCCTTAAAACTCTGGAAATAACTATGAATACTAAAGGCGCTTCGGCATTAATCCGCAAGGCAAAGGATGTTTCTGGCTCAAGGCTTACTTTAGGCGCAGGTACTGTGCTTACGATGCAGGACCTAGAGAATGCTTTAGAAAACGGAGCAAGTTTTATCGTTATGCCGGTCTTAATCGAAGATATTGTAAAATATTGTTTGAAAAATAAAATACCCGTATTTCCCGGAGCGCTTACGCCGAGAGAAATCTACCATGCTTGGGATATGGGTGCGACTATGGTTAAGGTTTTTCCGGCCAAATTTTTCGGCCCGGAATATTTCCGTCAAATCAAAGGGCCTTTTAATAAGATAAAGTTATTGGCCTGTGGTGGGGTAACGAGCGAGAATTTAAAAGACTACTTCCTAAATGGTGCTGACGCAGTAACCTTTGGAGCGAGCATATTCAGAAATGATTGGCTCCTGAATAGAGATTTTAAAACAATCTGCTCAGCGGTTAAAGACTTTATTGGCTCATGGGAAAGTTTTTGTAGCTTGAATAAATCATGCTAACTATAATATTCTTGCTTGCGGTTGTTTTGTTTATATTTGCCTATATAAAATACGGTACTTTCCTTAAAAAGCATTTTCAGCTGGATAACGCAAACCACCCTCCCTCAAAACAGATGTACGACGGAATTGATTACGTCCCTGCGCCTGCGCCTGTTTTATTCGGCCACCATTTCTCGTCGATTGCCGGAGCTGGACCGGTTTTAGGGCCGATAATTGCCGGACTTGCATTTGGTTGGGTACCAGTATGGCTGTGGGTTGTGATTGGTTCGGTTTTTATCGGAGGGATTCATGATTTTTCAAGCTTGGTGATTTCTATTCGCAACCGTGGCCGTTCCGTTGCTGAAATTGCTAATACCTATATGTCCAAGCGCGCATATCGGCTGATGCTGGCATTCATCTGGTTATCTTTAGTATATGTTTTGACTGTTTTTACGGATTTGACTGCCAATACATTTAAGCTCGACGGGGGAGTCGGCACATCATCGCTGCTTTTTATATTACTTGCAGTTGGCTTTGGAGTTTCGTTATATCGGTTAAAGATACCGTTAAAGTTGGCGACTTTAATATTTGTCGCGTTATTATTTTTCTTTGTTTGGCTGGGCCAGAAAGTTCCTTTAAATAATATTCCTGAGATCTTAGGGGATAGAGTTAAAACCTGGGATATCTTATTGATTGCCTATTGCTTTATTGCCTCAGTTACCCCGGTCTGGATCCTGTTACAACCTCGCGATTATCTTTCCAGTTTCTTGCTTTATAGTTCGATTATCGGCGGATTATTCGGAATCCTTTTAGGCGGGTTTCCACTTAACTATCCGGCTTTTATTTCGTTTAGTAATCGGGATATCGGCCCGATTTTTCCTATGCTGTTTGTTACTGTTGCCTGCGGGGCAGTCAGCGGTTTTCACTCTATTGTTGCTAGCGGCACATCATCTAAACAGTTAAAGAACGAGACAGACGCTTTGCCTATTGGTTATGGCGCTATGCTGGTTGAGGGTTTAGTTGCCGTAATTGCATTATCTACTATAATGATTATTGGTAGGAATAATTCTTTAGCGGACCGGCCGCCTCTAGTGATTTATGGGGCGGGTATGGCTAAATTTCTATCCGTATTCGGAATCCCAAAAGAATTCGGTTCATCTTTTGGGTTATTGGTTTTGTCTACTTTTATCCTAACTACACTTGATACGGCGACTAGACTTGCACGCTATATCTTTCAGGAATTCTTCAATATGAATACAAAGCGCACACGCTACCTTGCAACGGCGCTCACCTTATTGTTACCTGCGGTTTTTGTCCTTATTGACATTAAAGACGCAAATGGTAACGTTATTCCTGCTTGGAAGAGTATTTGGCCGGTCTTCGGCGCAACTAACCAGCTCTTGGCAGGTCTTGTGCTTATGGTTATAGTAGTTTGGCTTAAGAAGAAGGGAAAGCATGTCTGGTTTGTTGTTGTGCCTATGGTTTTTATGCTTATTATGACCTTAGGGGCATTATTATTGGTAATTATCCGATATAAGCTAAGCCTCGTTGGTTGTATTGGGTTTGTGCTGTTGTTTTTGGCACTCTTACTGATTTTAGAGGCAATTGATATTTTTGAAGTATGTGGCAGCCGCTCAAAAGTTTATTAGAAGAAAAGGGAGGTTAAAATGAATAAAGCAATATTAGTCATTATTAGTTTTTTATTATTCTCCGGGTGTGCCAGCGTTCAACCTGTGCAACAGGCAAATCTAACTCCTGGTATGGCTAAAACCAAAATCTTTATAGGAAAAACTACGCAAAATGAAATATTGCAAGTTTTTGGTCCTCCGAATATAGTAACAAAAAACAAGAGCGGAAATGAAGTCTGGACTTATGATAAGGTTTCTGTAGAAGGTGGGTCTTCGGATATATATGCGACTTTATTAATAATAGGTGCTTCCGGCAGCAGGTCATCAAGTTCGGCGCGCACATTCACCCTGATGATAGAATTTGATGAAAAAGATATAGTCAAAGATTTTAGCTATAGGGCATCTGCATTTTAAGGAGCGGATAAGATGAAGAAGCTACCAGTAATATTTATTTTAGGATTATTTTTAACCGGATGTGCTACCGGTTTATCTGATTTGCAAAGGAGGAGCATAGAGTCTAAAGATTTAGAGGGGATTTTTGATAATGCTTTTAAAGCAACGATGGCCGTCTTACAGGATATGGGGTTTGTTATCAAACACACTGATTCTACCGCCGGAGTTATCCAGGCAGAGACAGGCATGAGACAAGGTTTCTTGCAAGAGTTTAATTATGCTGTTACGGCTACGCTTGAACAATTTGGCGAAAACCGTGTAAAGGAAAGGATTACTATTACAAGGAATACCGTTGTTCAAGGGATGTATGGGAGCAGAAGTGAGAGTTCCGATATAGTTGATGACCCACAAATGCTGCAGGATATATACGAGAAGATCCAGAAGGAGATGTTTATACGAAAGAATTTATCAAAATAGATAATGGGCAGTTTGTCTATATCTAGGCAAGCATGAAAAAGAGAAAAAAGATCCGTTTTAAAATCGGCATAGCTAAGAATAAAAATAAAGAAAAGAACGAAGAGAAAAATAAAAACATAAGAATTTATAGCTATAAAATCGGCAATAAAAACATTAAATTGACCGTAGAAAAGAGGGAGGTAGTTAAAAAATCGGATCTCGTAGATTCGGTTTTTTATTATAATTGTGCGTTTTGTAACAAAGATTTTGATCCCGGCATTCAAACCTGTACTGTCTGCGGACGAGCTTTGACTAGAATCAATCTTAAGAAATGCCAACTCTGCGGCGCAAAGAATAATCCCGCCAAACAAAACTGCTGGGTATGTAACGGGCCTTTTCCCGAACTTGAAGAAAAAATTGAAAAAGGATCAGAGGTAGTATTGACATTAGATATAAATAATCATTTCTATAGGAATACAGACAAAGTATTAGATTTGGGTATGCGTAAGTTATTTGATGATTTAGTTTCCACTAATTTCAGCAGAGAGCCTCTAGAGGCCTGGGTAAAACTGTACGAAAATGAGGTTGAATTTAGAAAAGAATTTGCCAAAGAAGAATGTAGAAATTTGGCCAAGGAATCTAGGCGTAAAAGCATTGTCTATATGTTTTTCGCTATCCTCCTTCCGATCTTTATTTTAGCGATGCTCTCTCTTATTTTTTGGGCTAAATAGAAAGGAGTTGCGCATGGATATGATAAAAAAAATTATTTATTTCGCAATAATTGTTTATGGTTTATTTTTTTTCTACCAGAAATTTATAGCTTCTACTGTGGAACCTTTCTTTAAAGGTAAAGCCGGAAATGTCGATCTTTACCAGTTGAATATAAGGGATAGCCAGAAGGCCGAAGCAATGCTGAAGGAAGAAGGAATGTAAGTTGCATATGAACAGAGAATACGAAATCGGTGATTCAGATATCGACGCTTTAATAGATGAGCTAGTGAGAAAGTCGGTATCCGACCAAAACGATCGTTTATTAAAAGAGATAATTACGACTGCTGTTAAACTAGGAAGAGAATCCAATGATAAGGGCGATCTTAAACTAGTAAACAACGCCTTAAAAGAGTTGCGGTATTCATTACGGATTTTTTCTCCTTATAGACATATCAAGAAAGTAATCATTTTTGGCTCGGCAAGATCAGAAAGAACATCAGCCGAATATAAAATGGCTGAAGATTTTTCGAATAAACTGACTGAAAAGGGCTATATGGTTGTGACCGGAGGAGGCCCCGGCGTCATGGAAGCCGGCAATAAAGGAGCAAGAAGCGGAAGAGATTTTGCCCTAAATATCCGCCTTCCCTTCGAACAAAAACCTAATCCCTATATAGACGAAAAGGAGAGATTAATAAATTTTAAATATTTCTTTACCCGTAAGCTTACCTTTGTTAAAGAGACCGATGCTACGGCGTTATTCCCCGGCGGTTTCGGCACAAATGACGAAGGTTTTGAAATGATTACGTTGATCCAGACCGGAAAATCAAGACCAAGACCGGTGGTTTTAATGGAGCCGGAAGGTTCTACTTATTGGACTGCCTGGAAGAATTTCATAGTGGAGCATCTTGTCAAAGCTGGTTTTGTTGATAAAGACGAACTTAATATTTTTTATCTTGTAAATAACGTTGATGATGCAATAAAATACATAGAAGATTTTTATAAGGTGTATCACTCAATAAGGTATGTTTCAGGCCTGACAGTATTAAGATTGAATAAAGCATTAAGCGATAAAACCTTAGATTTGATAAACCGGCAATTCAAGGATATTTTAAATAGCGGTAGAATTTATCTTTCATCTGCACTGAAAGCAGAAATTGAAAAGAATGAATATCCTGATTTGCCGCGCCTGGTTATGGACTTTAATAGACACAATTATGGCAGGTTATGCGAATTAATCCACCTGATTAATATGGATTAATTACCTGTATTCAAATATATTGTAAGAATATTTTGAAATGTTATAATAAAGACATGAATCCTGAGAGGAGAAAAGCAAGGAGATTTTTACTCAACCTTACCGTCAGTAAGATTGATATCCAGGGTGTAAGCGGAAAGGTGTTGGATTTCTCTCGCAAGGGAATGAAGATACTCTTGGATACTCCTGATTTTGAAGAAAAATCCGATGTCCAGATATTAATTAATAGGCCTGATTATAATCATCAAATTCTTGTTACAGCTTCGGTAGTCTGGGTAAGGCATTTTGAAGGTCAATGTCTAGTTGGCTTGAAATTTAAACACATTCCTATTAAGGATAAGGCAGATTTTCTAAAGTATGGCTACTACATGTGGCTAAAACAGAGATCTTCTCAGCAGTAATAATGCGTATCCATTATTATGCAAACAGCCATTTATTATTTTTCAGCAACAGGTAATTCCTTGGTTGTGGCTAAAGACCTCAACCGGGCCTTAGGAAATACCGAGCTTATTCCAGTTGCTCGGGCGTTAAGCGGTAATAGCGAACAACCGTTTGAAGCCGTTGGCGTTATTTACCCCGTCTATATGTTCGGACTGCCGCTTATCATTAGAGAGTTCCTGAATAAAATAAGTCTTAAGCCGACAACTTATATTTTTAGTGTTGCTACTTTAGGCGGTTTAGTTGGTCGGGCGCATACCCTTACTCGCAGTATCCTTAAAAGACGTGATCTTGATCTTGCTGCAGGTTTCTCCGTGCTTATGCCGGGTAATTATATTCCGCTTTATGGAGCCCTGCCGCAAGAAAAACAGGATGAAATATTTAAACAAGAGAAGGAACGCATCAGATCCATTGCTAAAAGCATAAATACCAGACAACGCGGTATCATTGAAGAGAAACCGTTTGTTGCCAACTATTTGCTTTATAGGATTTTCTATCGGGGCGGGATGTCTCTTGTGCCGTCATCCGGCAAGAACTTTTGGACGACCGAATCTTGCACTAAGTGCGGACTTTGCGTTAAGGTTTGTCCGGTTGGGAATATCGAACTAGTTAGAGGCAGTCTAAGGTGGCTTAATCATTGTCAGCATTGCATGGCGTGTCTACAGTGGTGTCCTCCTGAGGCAATTCAATATAAAAAGAATACTCTCGGCAGGAAGCGCTATCGACATCCAGAAGTTGATGTAATGGACATTATAAACCAAAGATGAGCTGTTATGCTGCTTGAGTTATGAAAGGAGTTACAATAATGAAGGAGAACCACGCTAATAATTATATAATAGAGCGCAGGCGTTTTATCCGGCATCCAATATCTTTACCTTTAGTGTATAAAGTTATTAAATCAGGATTAACTCAGACTTCTGAAGATATGCCGACTGAAACTAGAAATATAAGCATCGGAGGCTTATCGTTTCCGGCAAAGAAGCCAGTCAAGCCTGATTCTATGATTGCTATAAGCATGCCATTTGAAGATAAGGTGTTCAATGTTAAAGCAAAAGTTGTCCGTTGTGAAAATAACCCAGAGACAAAGCTTTATGATATAGCGGTAAATTTCTTCAGGCTTCATGAGGCCTTCAAGGTAAAGATGATCGAGCAAATTTATCTTATTGCAGAATACCGTGATTTGCTTATTCTGCAATCAGGTAAGGATGTTTCTCTTGAGGAAGCATCGCGTAAATGGGTGAGGCGGTTTTCAAAACGGTTTAAACGGCTTTATTGGTAGCAATACGGAAAGAATTTATAAAACAGGGAGGCTTAAGATGAAAAAAATTTTTTATTTATCGCTTATCTTGGTATCTGTTTTTAC
>Ga0233423_10001479_pt1 | contig 11775 bp, 13 predicted proteins | sample Watercolumn_Mata_FD_180713 | JGI IMG/M metagenome (GOLD analysis project Ga0233423, IMG submission 180713) | Freshwater microbial communities from Lake Matano, South Sulawesi, Indonesia - Watercolumn_Matano_2014_112_MG | ecosystem: Environmental > Aquatic > Freshwater > Lake | place: Indonesia... | reverse complement strand
TGGCGCGTGGCGCAAAACGCGCGGATGCGTGCGTGGTCGTCCCATGATCCCACGACCTGGTGGTTCAACGGACGGCGTGTGTACCCAAGCCCGTGTGTTACACGGAACTTCAATCAGATACCATTTGGGTGTGTTTCATTTGAGTTGAAAGTCCGGCTTCTCTCTGGTAAAGTGTGTTTGCCCCAACCACTTCAGGAGAGAAACCATGACTTCCAACTCACAAGAGATTATACACGATATTCGTGCCGAGCTTGAAAAGATGATCAATTTCGTTACGGGGGAGCAAGCGCGCACAGCCACCGCCGACCACATTGAGCGTGGGCTGTTCAAGCTCTTGATCCGCTTGGGGGCAAAACTGTTGACGTTGTTCTTTGTGATGCGTGCCCAGGCGTGCTCACGCGATACCCTGCAAACCGCCGAAGGTCACCAGCTCTATTATCAGCGGGATACCAAGCGGGACTATTTCTCTATCTTCGGCAAGGTGGCGCTGTGGCGTCCCTACTTCTACAAAACGGGTGTGGGCGGGCAAACTCCCTTGGACGCCGAATTGAGTCTGGGCGACGATTGTTACTCCGACTTGGTGCGCGAGGTGTCCGAGTACTTGGGCGTCTACAGTGTCTACCACAAAACCACCGATATTCTGAAACGCCTCCTGGGGCTGCGTCTGTCCACGCGGGTCGTGGAGGAAAACATTGCCGAAGATGCGGCGGCGGTGGAAGCCTACTACGCCCAAAAGGTGCCGCCTGCTCCCACCGCCGAAGCCGAGATCTTGGTCATTCAGGCGGATGGCAAAGGCGTGCCCATGATTCTGGAAGCACCCGCCGAACCGAAGACCCGTTTGGGCAAGGGAGAGAAACGCGGTCACAAGAAAGAGGCAGTGGTCACCACGGTTTACACGATCACGGCTGCCCCGCGCACGCCGCAAGCTGTCGTGGACAGTTTCTTTGACCAAAAGCAAGATGCAGCAGCGGCAAAAGCCGATTCCCCCCATCCTGCCCCCCAGAACAAGCACGTGTGGGCGACTTTGGACGGCAAAGACGCCGCACTGGCTCGCTTAGCCAAGCAAGTGGCATTGCGTCAGGGGAGTCACATCCAACACCAGGTGGCACTCTGCGATGGATGTGAGGCATTACAGTCTCGTCTCGCCAACCAGTTCAGCGATTTCACCCAGGTTCTTGATTTCATCCATGCGGACGAGTATCTGTGGAATGTCGCCAATAGTTTGCTGGGCGAGACCAATGAACAACGTATCCCGTGGATGGCTGAGCACACTTTGCAAATGCTCTCGGGTCAAACGGAGCAACTCATCGCGGATTTCCGTTGCCTGTCCCAAGCACCCGCCACCACCTCCAACCAACGCGAACAACTCATCCAAGCTGCCAACTATTTCGAGCGGAATCTGCCCTATATGGACTATCCCACCTATCTGGCGCGTGGCTGGCCGATCGCTTCAGGGGTGATTGAGGGTGCCTGCCGTCATTTTGTTAAAGATCGTTGCGAGTTGTCGGGAATGCGTTGGAATCAAGACGGAGCGGAACACTTGCTCCGTTTGCGCGCGGTTGCAGAAAATGATGACTGGGACACTTATCACGACTTTCGCAAGCGTCAACGCCATGCTCGCCTATATCGCTCACCATTCCCCAGCCAAACGGCTCTGGAGTTCCAGGCAGTTGATGATGTGGCTATTGCCAAGACAGCCACCTCAGGTGCCACTGACCACCGAGTGGCAACATCCCAGCCTGTCAATGTATGCCGTCCCAAAAACTATGCGGAACTTCCTTTGGCGGTCTGAAGTGTTTTCAACTCAAATGAAACACACCCATACGATTTGCTCCTGACGAAATCGCCTATCTGATAAATCCGAGGCGGCTGCGCGGTAGCGATTTCTTGATGCGCTGGTCGCAGGGGCGGTGGTCAGAAGAGATCGTCATCCGCGCGTTGAATCGAACGGATGAGTGGGGCGTCATTCCTTACGGTCCATCCACAGTAGCGCCTGACGACCCGAATGAGCTCGAAAAGTTTTTCGAAACGATGGACGCCATCATGCACGAAGGCAAGCGTCCCGACTTGCTCTTGTACGATAAGGTGACATACACTTCTGTACGAGCAGAGATTGAAAGACAATTCGGCAACGTTGACCGAGTTGCTGAGACACCTTCAGCACAACTACGTGACCTCATACGCCAAGCCCAAGGCGCGCTGGAGGTCGAGAACAGTCTGTGGGTCACGAGCAAGATGCCTGGTTTTGGTAAACCTTTTTCGCGATATACGCGCGGCAAGAACAAGGGACGACTCAAACCTGCAGGAGTTGTTCCAACCATCATTGTCAAAGGCGAGGACATTCCTCGCCTGACCCAATGGCAAAGGGATTTCAAGATTCCGCTCTATGTTGTTCACGTCTTCTATGACAGAGGTTATTGGATCAAGTTTGACAAGGTGCTACGTTTTCTGGATTCTGGCGAACTGGGAATGACAATCCAGAGATTTACGAATCCTGATGGTACGGCATCTACGCCCAAGGAAATCGTCAAAGTACCTTACGTTTTGTGCAAGGAGTTTGGAACAGTCTCAGATCCTACGCTGGTGCCCAGAACGTTCGTGGACAAAAACGGAAAAGTGATGACCTACGTGACATTCTCGGGTGGAGAGATTCACCTGGCATCGGATATTTTTCAGGAATAGCGATATGGATTCTAAGCATGTCGCCGTGGCTATTGACCAAAAAGTAAGAGAGTGTTTGCCGCACGTTGAGAAGCATGTCCACGCCCAAGCCATTGCGCAGTGGATTGAGTGGCACGGATGGAGCGACTGCGAAGATGCGGCGTTGCTTGTCGCGCGGCAGGCAGTTCTCAACCAGCTGCTTTTGCATTTCTTTCCAGCGGTTCCCTTCTTCTCTACTCCACTTGACGGGTTGATTCCGCTTGACAAATGGCAACCGGAGGAAATTGATTTCTCCGCAAGTTCTTTGCACTTCAATTTCTGGGGTCTAGTCCACAATCTACTCATCTCCCAGCCGCGCCGCCGCTTGTTGGGTCAGTTCTGGACAGATGAGATTGTTTCAGATTGGATGGTCAACTGGCTGTTGCAAGCCAAGCCGCGATATTTGATGGATGTCGGTTGTGGCTCAGGTAGTTTTCTGCTTCAAGCCGCGCGTATCCACGACAGCCGTACGCACGCAATGCGACTTTCTGGCATGGATGCCAGTCCGCTCGTTCTCAATCTCTGCTTGGCGAATTTTGCGACTGGGCGACTATCTCCGCCGAGGTTGCTGCAGCAGGACTACCTGAGTTGTTCATTGCCTGCCGATGTGGATGCCATCATCTGTAATCCACCCTACACACGGCATCATCAGATTTCTCCCGCGCTCAAAGACAAATTGGCTTGGCTGTTCAAGTCTCAGTATCGCCTCCAAGTATCGCGCCAGGGGACGATGGCGTCTTATTTCCTTTTGAAAATCATTGCCGAAATGCCCGAAGGCGCGCGTGCGGCAATCATTCTCCCGATGGAGACTCTCGATGCACGTTATGGACACGCGGCAAAACACGCGCTTGTGCATCAGACGAATCTGCACGCGTTGATCCACTTTGCGCCAGAGATGAATGCCTTTGCCAAAGTGGATGTTGGCGCATCTATCCTATTCTTCCAAAAGGGTCGGACGAGCGATTATCCTGTTAAGCATTTAACGCTGCGCGCTTTGCCGACAACGGAACAGTTCTTAGAGATATTGACTGACGACAATCCAGAGCAACCCGACTTTGGCGCGTTGACCATCATGCCGCAGTCAGAACTGGAACGAATCCCAAAGTGGTTCGCGGTATCTGATGTAGCGACGGCTTCGCGGCAGACGCAACACGACCTTGTCGTGCGCTTGAAAGACATTGCGCGCGTCATGCGCGGTATTGCCACGGGCGCAAACGACTTTTTTGCACTCCCCACCCAAACAGTCGCCGAACGTAGATTGGGACGATTCGTCGTGCCGACAATCCAGCGCAATCGGGAAATTCAAGACATTCTCCTTGACAAAGCCGGGTGGGAGGCATTGGAAGCGCAAGGCAAACGAGTTTGGCTCATGTATCTCGACGGCGAGGATGCTTTGTCCCACCCATGCCTGCGCGATTACATCGCGTATGGCGAACGCTTGGGATATCACCAGCGCAGTCTGGTCAACACGCGCAAGCAGTGGTATCGCATGGAACAACGGGATGTTCCACCAATCTTTTTCACCATCTTGACACGCGGCAATCCGCGTTTCATCTTGAACAAGGCGGATGTTCGACCACTCAACATGTTCTCGCTGATATATCCGAAGCAGGAAATCGTCCAAGATGGTTTGACAGAGATCCTGTGGGCACTACTGAACAGCGAGTTTTCGCTCTCGAAACTTCATTCGGTTAGCCGAACCTATGGCGGCAAGACGCTCAAAGTTGAGCCGCGCGAGTTGGACAACCTGCCCGTCCTCAATCCACAATTGTTCGACGAACCCACACAGCAAAAGTTCATGAGTGCAATCGCTGATTTTTCTGCTCACCGAGATACGCAACTGTTTCTCAGGCAAGTCAATCGGTTGGTCGAGTCGCTGCTAGAACAACGTTTGCCCGCTATCCGAAAGCCAGGACCTGCCAGACAACTGCAACTTCTGGAATCTTCAGCCGCGCGAAAAAGAGCACGTACCTGATTCTTTTGGTGGAGACACCTCTATGCCCTCAAACCGCGTCATCTTATTTTACCTCTTGATGCTGCTCGCGCACGTCGCTCACGTCTTCGAAGAAGTGTGGGGACGCTTCTGGCTGATGGATGCTGTCTATGGACTGGGATGGTTCCTCGTCGTCAACTGGGTGCTCCTCTGCATCCCAGTTGTTTTCTTCTATTTCGTCATGCAAGCCAAACGCTGGGCGTACTATCTCAGCATGATCTATGCGGGCGTGATGATTGTGAACGGCATTGGACACAACGTCGCGACGATTGTGACGGGCAGATATTTCGGCGGCTTTGCAGGCGGATTCAGTGGCATCGCGCTCGTACTCATCGGATTGCCGATGCTTTGCCGTCTCCGCAAGGGGATGCCAGCCAGTTGAAACACGGAAATCTATTCATCCTCGCCGCCACTCAATTTCTGCGCGGCGCACACAACAGCATCTATGGCGTCATCTGGCAGCCGTTCGTGCTATCGCTCGGCGCGTCCATGCCAACGCTTGGCGTGTTGAGCAGCATCGGCGGTATGGGCGGCATCGTCACCACGCTCGTGCAGCCGCTCGGCGGATGGTTTGCAGATCGCCTGGGCTACAAGCCGTTCATCATCGCTTCCAGTCTGGCGCTGCTCGGCGGTTACGCGCTCTTCGCATTGGCGGGTGCGCTGAATCTCTGGCTGCTGCTGCTTCTCGGTATTGTCTTTTTTGGCGCGTCCGCGCTCGCGAATCCCGCGCGCAATTCGATGACTGCTGAATCGGTGCGTGCGGAGCGACATGGCAGCGCGTTCAGTCTGATCATCGTCGCGGGGATGGTGCCTTGCATCGTTGCGCCGACGCTGGGTGGATGGATCGCCGATCGCTTTGGCTATGTCATCGTTTATCCGCTTCTCTTTGCGCTCGAAGCCATCGCGCTGCTTTTAGTATGGCGCTATCTGCGCGAGACGCGCGCGTCAAATGCAAGCGGGATCACCGCGCGCGAAGCGGTTCGCGCGCTCGTCCGTTCGTTCGTGCCACCGAAAGGGCTGACGGGCTTTTTCTGTGCGAACGCACTGGACTCGTTCTCTTGGGCGATGGGGTGGGGCTTGCTCTACGGCATGGCGACCGAGACGTTTCATTTTTCGGCGGAGCAACTCGGCATCCTGTCATCGGTGATGTCGTTGGCGTGGGCGGTGATGCAGATGCCGATTGGGCGTTACATTGATCGGCGCAGCACGAAAGCCGTAATGGTTTTTTCCGAACTGATAGGCGCGCCGCTGATGTTGATCTGGCTGACACAATCGCAGTTTGAGGTTTTTGCAGCGGCGCAGATTCTCTTCGCGCTGACGGCGGCGACGTGGGTGCCCGTTGTGAACACTTACCTCACGCGGCGCGTGAGCGCGGCAGAACGCGCCGAAGCGTTCGGGCGGCTCAATGCCTTTCGTGGCATCGTCGCGTTTCCCGCGCCGACGATTGGCGGCTTGCTGTACGCGTGGGGCGGGATGCGCGCGCCGCTCGTCGCGAACCTCATCGGCATTTTCGTCGTGACGACCGTGCTCGTCTTGTTCGTACATGAACCACTGCAGTCAGTAAACAGTGAATAGTAAACAGTAAACAGTGGGGTGTCACTGTTCACTGTTCACTGTTCACTGCATACTAATTCAGGAGTAACTTGATGAGTACACAACAAATGCTCTATCTCTCGCGCACGGACGTAGAGAGCGTCGCGCTCGACATGCGGACGATCATCGCTTTGCTCGAGACCGCGTTCAAAGAGAAAGGCGCGGGGCGCGTCGAAATGCCGCCCAAGCCAGGCATCCACACGCAGCCCGACGCGTTCATCCACGCGATGCCCGCGTTCATCCCCGCGCTGCAATCGGCAGGGTTGAAGTGGGTGAGCGGCTATCCCGATAACTTCAAGCGCGGCTTGCCGTACATCACGGGCTTGCTGATCCTGAACGACGCGGAGACTGGCTTGCCGTACGCGGTCATGGACTGCACCTGGATCACTGCGTATCGCACCGGCGCAGCATCGGCGCTCTCTGCCAAGTATTTGGCGCGACCACAGAGTGAGGTCGTTGGCATTCTCGCGTGCGGCGTGCAAGGACGCACGAATCTTGAAGCACTGGCAACGCTCTTTCCGATCAAGCGCGCCTATTGCTACGACATTTTGCCTGACGCGCAAGCGCGCTACGTTGCAGAGATGCAAGCGAAGTTCGGTTTCGAAGTGATCGGCGTGCGCGAGCCGAAGCAAGCCGTCGTCGAAAGTGACCTGGTCGTGACATCGGGTCCGATCCTGAAACATCCGACGCCGATGATCGAGAAGGATTGGCTGCGCGCGGGCGCGTTCGCGAGCGCGGTGGATTTCGACAGTTACTGGACAGGCACAGCACTTACGCAGTGTGACAAGATCAGCACCGACGATCACGCGCAATTTCAGTACTACAAAAGCGTCGGCTATTTCCAAAAGACGCCGACTCCGTACGCCGACTTGGGCGAAATCGTTGCGGGGTTGAAACCGGGACGCGAGCGCGACGGCGAGCGCACGATGGCGATCAATCTGGGACTTGCGCTGGATGACATGGCAGTTGCACCGGAGATCTATCGGCGGGCGCGTGCGCGCGGGATCGGAACGTGGCTAATGTTGTGATGGCAGATGGCTGATAGCCGATGGCAAATGGTGGTCGGATGGAGGGGCTGAACGATGCCAATTTATCTTGTTTTTCTGACTCTATTCTTCTGGATACCGCTTGTGGTATTGTGGGCGACGCACCGCGCACTGTTGTGGCGCTATCGCAAGACCATTGCGCTGGTCGTGCTGCCGACATTTGTCTTTGGCGTGCCCTGGGACATTCTATCGGTCGTGACTGGCTTGTGGTGGTACGACACCGGCGCGCCGCGGCTGAATATCTGGCTAACGCCGTGGCTCCCGCTGGAGGAATACTTGTTCACGCTGACGTACCCGATTTGGTTGGCGAGCATCATCCTGGTCTTGCGGGCGCGGCTGCAAAGGGTGTAGACAAACATGTTTGGCAACTGGACTTATCTTGCATACACTCTGATTTTCACCGTGCCATTGATAGTGTTTTTGTGGTGGCGACATGGCGCGCGGCTGTGGCAAGCGCGGCGGCTGATTGTCGCGGCAACTGCGCTTGTGACCACATTCGGTTTTCTCGTGTGGCCCTACGGGTTGGCGTGGAAATGCTGGGACTATGCGCCCGCGAAGATTCTGGGCGTGAACATTCTCACGACTGTGTTGGAAGATGTCGTGTGGTGGCTGTGCATCTCGTTTCTGTTCGCGTGCACCGTGACGCTCCTGGCGCAATTCGAAGATGAGGGCAAGCCGCTAATTGCAGCATTGATGAGGTGACGATGGAGTTCTTCGACGTTATCCGCGCGCGCCGTTCGACGCGCGCGTTTACTGCGCAGCCCATCGCGCGCAAGCAACTGCAAGCGATTCTCGACGCGGCGAACCGCGCGCCGTCGGCAGGGAATTTGCAGGCGTACGAAATCTACGCAGTCACCAATCGCGCGACGCTGGACGCGCTCGTGCGCGCGTCGCTGAACCAAGAATTCATCGCGGAAGCGCCTATTGCACTCGTCTTTTGCGCGCATCCGGCGCGTTCCATGAAAAGGTACTGTGAGCGTGGCACGTCGCTCTACTGTGTGCAGGATGCGACGATTGCGTGCGCGTACGCGCAACTCGCCGCAACCGCGCTTGGTTTGGCAAGTGTTTGGGTTGGCGCGTTTGACGACGACGCGGTGCGCGCGGCTATCGGCGTTGGCGATGATCTGCGTCCCATCGCGATTCTGCCGATTGGCTACGCGGGCGAGCAGCCAGAGGCGTCGTCGCGGCGCGCGCTGGCGGAGTTGGTGCATGAGGTGAGCGGGTGACACGGTGGCACAGTGACTTTTCACCCCCTCACCTTGTCACCCCCTCACCCCGTCCAGAGGAGACGATGACCATCCTCGATGAACTCTCATCGCAAATCGGCGACCGCACCGAAGCGGCGAACAAGCGTGTTGCCGCGCGCGTTTTGCAAGAACCTGTGCTGCTGGATGAGATCGCGCACGGACTTGCATCCGCCAATGCGAAACTGGCAGGCGATTGCGGCGAAGTGATGACGCTGGTCGCGACGGAAAAGCCAGAACTCGTGGCACCATTTGCAGACGCGTTGATCGCACGGCTCGATCACCAAAACACGCGCGTCCGCTGGGAGGCAATGCACGCGCTTGCAGAGATCGCCGCGCTCATTCCGGACAAGATCGCGCGCCTCATCCCCAAGTTGGTCGAGAAGATCGCGCTCGACAAAAGTGTGATTGTGCGCGATCATGCGATTCGCGCACTCGGCGCGTACGGCGGCACGAGCGCGGCAGCCGCGCGCAAAGCGTTTCCGCATCTGCGCGAGGCGACGGTGCTGTGGGAGGGCAAGCACGCAGGCAAGGCGCTCGCGGCGATGCAGCGCCTCGTCGCGGCGGATGGGTCGCTTGCAGCGGACGCGCGCAAAATCGCGCAGCGGTTCACGGAGGACAGGCGCGCGAGTGTGCGGAAGCCGGCTCAACGAATGAGCAAACGAATAGAGGGAGGAGCACAATGAGTTTCATCCCCGGTCAAGACATTTTCGACAAGCGCTCCGAGTTGAACCAGCCCCTGAACGCAGTCCTCGCGCTCGCGACGATGTTCGTCGCCGCGCTGGTCGCGGTCGCGACTTTCCGTTGGTTGGATGGCTGGTTCATCGGCTCGACGTTGGTGAGCCAGGTGATTGTCATCGGCGCGGGGCAGGTAATCGTCGCGCAGATGATTTTGCGCCGCCACGCTTTTCGCGCGCGCTGGGGCGACCGCGCGTTTTCAATTGCGTTCCGCTGGCTGGCGATACCGGGACTGACGCTCGTCTTCGTCGGCGTCGCACACTTTGCGTGGATCGAGGGCGCGCGCGTCGTGCCGCACGAGATCGCGCTGATTCCGACGCTGTATCTGGTGGTCAGCGGCGTCTTGCTGTGGCTGCGCGCGATCTTCGTGTTCGGCATGGACAATCTCTCGCTGATGTACGTCTATTTTCCCAAAGAGAGTCGCCTGGTCAATTCGAACGTCTACAGCGTGGTGCGGCATCCGGTGTATTCAGGTGTGCTGCGCGTCATCTTCGCGATTGCGCTGTGGAACGGGAGCGCGTTCGCGCTCATCGCCGTGTGTATCGCGCCGCCGGCGATGACGCCGTGGCTGCGCTGGGTGGAGGAGTCAGAGTTGATCGAGCGCTTTGGCGACCGGTATCGCGAGTACCGCCAGCGCGTGCCCGCGTTCTTCAATCTGAATCCGCGCACGTGGTTTGTGCTGTGGAGGTTTTTGGTGACAGGGAGGTGAATGAGATGGACATGCAAACCCGCAAACGGCTTGCCGCAGGATTGCTCGCGGCAGCCGTCGGCATCGCGTTCCTCTTTGCCGCGAGCCGCATCGTCCCAAGACTCATGCGCGGGATGATGCAAGCCATGATGAAGGAGATGGCGAGCGGCAAATGTGGTGGCGATCTGCCCGAGATGTGACAGAAGATGATGGCTGGATTCGTGAAATCCGACCACTGATCACTGATCACTGTTCACTGCTCACTGATCACTGATGACCAAGTGCCTGCTCTGCCATCGTACCTCGCGATTGATTTCCGCAACTGTCGGCATCTGTGGCGATTGCGTGCGCGAGCGATTCGACGCCACGCGCGAACACTTGCGCGCCATCCACGCCGAATCGCGCACCGCATTCGATCTGCCGACTGAGCCGCCGCGCTGCGCCGATGGCGTTCACTGCATACTGTGCGCGAACGAATGTGTCGTCGGTGAGGGCGAACGCGGCTTTTGCGGCTTGCGCACGGTGAAGCAGGGCAAATTGGTGCACCTTGCAGGCGCACCCGCGCGTGGCTTGCTGCATTGGTACCGCGATCCTCTGCCGACGAACTGCGTCGCCGATTGGGTGTGCGAAGGCAGCAAACACTCTGGCTATCACAACCTCGCGGTTTTCTACGCGAGTTGCACGGCGAACTGTCTCTTTTGCCAGAACTGGCATTTTCGAGAGATTTTGCCGACACCAGGTAGGGGCGGGGTCATCCCGCCCCTACTCAGCGCGGCGCAACTCGCGGCAGTCGCGAACGCGCGCACCTTTTGCGTCTGCTACTTTGGCGGCGATCCGTCTTCGCAGATGCCGCACGCGCTCGCGGCGTCCAAGATGCTGGCGCAGCGCGGTGTGCGCGTCTGCTGGGAGACGAACGGAATGATGCACCCCAAACATCTGGACGCGGCGGTGCAGTCCTCACTCGATACGGGCGGCTGCATCAAATTCGATTTGAAGGCGTTCGACGAATCGGTGCACCTCGCGCTCACAGGCGTTTCCAATCGCCGCACGCTTGAGAATTTCGCGCGCGCCGTGCGTCGTTTCGATGAGCGTCTCGATCCACCGCTGGTCATCGCGAGCACGCTGCTCGTGCCGGGCTATGTGGACGCGGAGCAAGTCGGCAAGATCGCGCACTACGTCGCCGCGCACAGTCCGCACATTCCGTACGCGCTGCTTGCGTTCGCACCGAGTTTCTACCTATCGGATTTGCCGTGTACCTCGACGCGGCAGGCGCGAGAGGCGGAAACGGCGGCGCGCGCGGCGGGGCTGGTAAACGTGCGCATCGGCAATCGGCATTTGTTGGATAGTGCAATAGTTGAGTAGTTGGATAGTTGAATAGTTGGATAGTCGTGATGCGTGGTGCGTGTTGTGTGAGGCGTGAGGCTTGTGATGTGTGATCTGTGACCTGTGACGTGAGACATGCGATGTGAGACTTGTATGCGTGAAGCGTTGCTGCAAGAGAAGATAAACGGCAAGATGCGCTGTAACGTCTGCGAACGGCGGTGTCTCGTCGTTGCAGGCGGCTTGGGCTGGTGTCGCACGCGCGCGAATCAAGGCGGCAAGTTGGTGACGCTGATCTACGGCGCAGTGTCGTCGCTATCTGCAAACCCTATCGAGAAAAAGCCGTTTTACCATTTCCATCCCGGCACGTTCGCGCTGACCGCCGGCAGTTGGTCGTGCAATTTTGGCTGTCCGTGGTGCCAGAATTGGGACATTAGTGCCTCACCCCCCACC
>Ga0233423_10001478_pt1 | contig 11776 bp, 7 predicted proteins | sample Watercolumn_Mata_FD_180713 | JGI IMG/M metagenome (GOLD analysis project Ga0233423, IMG submission 180713) | Freshwater microbial communities from Lake Matano, South Sulawesi, Indonesia - Watercolumn_Matano_2014_112_MG | ecosystem: Environmental > Aquatic > Freshwater > Lake | place: Indonesia... | reverse complement strand
CGCACGAGGCCGTCAAGGACGACCGCAACCGCGTGGCCGTGGAGCGGGGTCCTTTGGTCTACTGCGCCGAGGGGTTGGACAACGGCGGACGGGCCCTCGGCCTCGTCCTTCCCGACGACGCGGCCCTCCTGGCCGAGTGGCGGCCCGATTTCCTTCAGGGCCTGACCGTCATCAAGGCCAAGGCCTCACAGGGCGGGGCGAAAAGAGACCTCGTCCTGATTCCGTACTACGCCTGGGCCCATCGCGAGCGTGGAGAGATGGCCGTCTGGCTGACCCGTCAAGAGACCGGCAAACCGCCGGACTCTCGAACCGAGCGGGCCGCGGCCCTCTTTTCGTCTTCAATCTCTCCCCAAGAGCCCGGGGCCGCGGTCCTCGTCCTCAAGGACGGCCAGACCCTCTTCGAAGAAGGATACGGCCGGGCCGAGCTGCGGACGCTCCGGGCAATCGATTCCCGGACCAACTTCAGGCTGGCTTCGGTCTCGAAACAATTCACCGCCGCGGCGGTCATGCTCCTTGTCCGGGACGGGCGGCTGAGCTACGAGACCCGCCTGTCCGAAATCTTCCTCGACTTTCCCGGCTACGGACGGGACACCACCATCCGCCAGCTGCTCCACCACACCTCCGGACTTCCGGATTATGAGGACCTCATGCCGCCCGCGGACCCGGCGGCCCCTCTCGACCGGGTTCAAACGAGCGACCGCGGGGTCCTGGAGCTCTTGAAGAAGCCGACGGCCCTGGTTTTCCCCTCCGGGACAAGATGGAAGTACTGCAACTCGGGATATGTCGTCCTGGGATTAGCCGTCGAGAAGGCCTCGGGCTTGTCCTTCGGCCGGTTTCTCGCCGACCGCATCTTTGCCCCCCTTGGGATGACCCGAACCTTGGCCTATGAGCGCGGCAAGAACGAGGTCCCCGACCGGGCCTACGGCCACGGCCGGAGGGACGGGACTTGGCGCGAGACCGACCAGAGCCCGACCTCGGCGACCCTGGGCGACGGCGGCATCTATTCCTCGCTCGAGGACCTGGCCCGGTGGGACGAGTCCCTCCGCCGGAAGACCCTCCTCGGCGAGGCCGACCTTCGGTCCGCCTCGACTCCGGTCATGCCGCCCGACGGACCGCCCGTCGCCCCCGACGGGACTCCGGCCGCTTACGGTTTCGGCTGGTTCCTGAACCCCTGGAAGGGGCGGGCCCGGATGTGGCACTCCGGAGAGACCGTCGGCTTCCGGACGGCGATTCAACGGTTCCCCGACGACGGGCTGACGGTCATCGTCCTGGCCAACCGGTCCGACCTCGACGCCGCCGGCCTGGCCCTGAAAACGGCCGAGATTTACCTCGCGAGATAAGCGATTATTTCTCCCGGATCCAGACGATCGAGGTCGGGGGGCGGGGAGCGGGGCGCCCGCCGCCGGCCGGGGGCTTGAGGGACGACGGGTCGGGAACCGGGCCGCGGTTCGTTCGGACGTAATTCGGGATTGCCATCATCGGCCGTCCGCCGGCGAAAACGCCTTTGATGACCATGACTCCGCCCAGCAAATCCCCCCTCCATTCGGCGGTCAGGGGCGCGTCGGGGGGGAGCGTCTGGGTGATGTCCTGGTCGACCTGCTCGATGTTGTAGACGAGAGGCCCGAAGCGGAGGGCCACCCGGCCCTGGGTCGCGGCGATGAGATGAGACCCTCGGACCCGCTGGGCTTTCAGGGGGAGGACGAACTCGACCTTATCGCCCGTTTTCCAGTCCCGGGTGATCACGGCGTAGCCCTTCTCGACCCTCGGTTTCACCGTCTGGCCGTTGACCGCCAGGGAAAGGATCCCGTCGGCCTCCGGCCCGGCCGCGTAGAGGCCGCTGACGCTCCGGTCCGGGACCCGGACCCGGACGGCGAACCGGCGGGGCGCCTTCGGGTTGATGGTCAATGCCACCCGTCCGTCCCAGGGATAATCGGTCGATTGGACGACTTCGACGTCGGTCCCGGCGACCCCCTCGACCGTGGCCGTGCTGCCGATGAACAGGTTGACATAGAGGCTGTCAGCGGACTTGGCGTACGTCCAGGTCGGGAGCATGAGCAGCGTCCGGGGGATGTTGCCGACGCAGCACGGACAGGCGTGCCAGGGGTAGCGGGGTGAGCCGGCATCGAGAGGGTTTTGATAGTAGAAATTCCGGCCCTCGATGTCGGTCGAGCCGAGGAGGGCGTTGTAGAGCGTCTCCTCGTAGAGGTCGGCGTACTTGGCCTCGCCGTAGGCCATGTTCATCTTGTACTGGAGGAAGATGAGCCCGCAGCTCGAGCAGGACTCGCAGTAGGCGTTGTTCCGGAGGGAGTAGTTCGGCCCGAAGCCCTCCGAGGTCTCGCCGCTGCCGACGCCGCCGGTGACATAGTACTTCCGGTTGACGATGTTGTCCCAGAGCGACCGGACGGCGCTGTGGTATTCGGGGTCGCGGGTCTCGACGGCGACGTCGGCCATCCCGGAATAGCTGTAGACGGCCCGGACGGCGTGCCCCACCGCCTCGTACTGCTCCACGACCGGGAGGTGGCTCTGGTCGTACTCGCTCCCCCCCTTGCGGCAGTCGAGCAGGAACTTGGCCAGCCCGATGTAGGCGTCGCCCTTCCCCCCGCCCTCCATGTCGTTCACGAACCGGCCGAACCGGACGAGGGCCTGCTCCATCTCCTGGTGGCCGTCGAACCACTCTTTTTTTGGCCCCGGCCCGATATTCCGAACCCAACAGTCGGCCAGCCTCTTGGCCGCGTCGTACAGCCGGGCGTCCTTCCGGCCCGTCATCAGGTAGTGATTCAGGGCCGATTCGAGGAAGTAGCCGGCGACGTATCCCTCGTGGTCGCCCCGCCGCTCCCAGCGGTTGAACGGTCCCGGGTTGACGACGCCCTTGCCATCGACCCTGGACAGGGTGAAAGCCGTCTGGAGATAGCCGTCGGGCTCCTGAGCGGCCAAGATTTTGGGGATCCAATCCTCTAGGGTCGCCCGGAACCTGGCCTGGGCTTTCAGGACGTCCGGGTCCCCCTGGGGGTCGATCATGAGGGCGATCGACATCGCCTCGACCGTCTGATGGACCCAGGCGTTGGAGAAGACATACCCTTTGTGGTGGCCGTGGGGGCGGCCGGCCAGCCTGTTTCCGGCCTCGACGAAATTGTCGATCCCTCCCGGCCCGAGCTCGAGGTCGGACCGATTGACCTGGTCGATGCAGTGGGGAATCCAGTTCACGACCAGGGATTTGGCCTTCGCCTTCCAGAGGGGGCTGTCGATTTTGTAAGATTTCGTGTAGACCGCGCCCAGAGGCGAGGAGGGGGGCGGGCTGTCGACGGTCGCGGTCAGGGTGGAGAAGGCCCTGGCCGGGCCCGCCTCGGCGGAGAGCTTCAGGACATAGGCGCCCGGGACGGAGAAAGAGGCCGTCGTCACGGCCGACTTCGGGTCGGCGAAAACGACGCTTCCCGGCCCGGATTCCAGGCTCCAGAGGGCCTTCGGGGGCGGCCCGGGGGCGGCCGGGGGGGGGACGGCCGGCTCGTTCCGCCGCCGTTCCCGCCGGGGCGGGTCGCCGTAGCCCACGTATCCGTTCAAGTAGGTCTTCGCCGGCAGGACGACGACCCGGTCGGGGCCGGCGATGGCCGTTAGGACCGTGTTCAACCGCTGGGGCCCCGCCGGCTGCTGCGCCTCGGCCGCCGGGTCGCCGGCGGCGACGAGCAGGACCAGGCCGAAAAAGGCGAGACCCATCGGAAAAATAATTCTTTTCATCGTCTTCTCCCGCCGCTCGTTCGCGGCTCCGAGCTTATCTTTTATCGATTATAAAATTCTTGTCAAGGCGGACGAATCCCGGATGTCGACCGTTCTTGGCGAGCGGCGCCCAAGGCCCGGGCCGCCCCGGGCGGCGGAGGTTCACTTCGCCCGGCGGACGTTGACGATGAGAAGAGGTTCGCCGAAAAACTTGTCCAGGTCGAAGCCGCCGCCGGGGAGGAATTTGACCGTCGCCTGCTCGTGAAGACGGCCCTCTCCTTCGGTGTCCGGGGCCATTCGAAATTCCGCGACGGAGAATTCGGTGGAGGAGTAGCCCGGCAGGCTGCGGGCATAGGTCACGAGGAGGATCCGGCTGCCCTTTTCGGTCGGGACTTCGGCGGCGAGGCCGTATTTCGTGTTGACTCCCCCCCCGCCGATGTATTGGAGCATGGCTTTGTCCATTTCCTTGAGGGCCTTGTTGACCGCGGCCGAGTCGCCGGCCGCGACCAGGCTCCGGATTTTCTCGACCTCCTCGGCGGTCGAGAAGCTCTTGATTGTGACCTTGACCGTGACCTGGACGGTGTTGCCCGTCGGGGAGGGGACCATCGCCCGGCCGCGGAGCTCGACGACGGCCGAGAGGGCGGCTGGGCCGAAGATCCAGACGAGTCCGAAAGCCATGACAACGCCCTTGAGGGATCTCATCGTCTTTCCTCTCCCGGAAGTGGATAAGCGAGGCTATTTCGCCAGGCGGACCTGGATGAGCTGGGCCGGGACGGTCCGGTAGGATTCGATGTCCAGCCGGCCGTCGGGGGTGAATTTGATGTAGGCGTTTTCGTAGAGCCGGCCTTCGCCGTTGCCCTGGGCGTCGACCTCCAGGGTCGCGACGAGGAAGAGAAGGCCGGAGTAGGCCTGGCCGGGGCCCGAAAGGACGGTCCGGTTCTCGGCGAACAGGGCGATCGCCCGCCCCTTCTCGGTCGGCGCCTCGAAGGCGGCGTAGAACTTGATCGACGGCTGCTCGATGCCGTAGAACATCAGGCTGCCCTTGGCCTTTTTCCGGAATGTCTTGAGGAAGGCTTTTTCGCCCTCGTCCAAGGCGCTTCGGAGGGCGGCGATTTCGTCCGGGGTCGAGAATTCGGACAGGTCGAGCTTGACCGTGATGTTGTTCGGGAAATCGGGCTTGATGACCCGGGCGCGGAAGGTCTGCTTGTCGGCCCCGGCGAGGCCAACGGCCCCGCAGAGGACGGCGGCGGTGGCGGCGAGAGCGAAGGGTCGGACGATCCGGCTTCGGCGTCGGTCGGTCATTTTGATTTCCTGATGTTGACGATGACTTTCGGGGTCGTCAGGTAGGAATCGAGCTTGATCCCGCCCTCCGGGGTGAACGAAATCCGGCCGTCTTCGTAGATCTTGCCCTCGCCCTCGTACTTCTTGTCGAGGGTGAGTTCGACGACGAGAAAGAGGGCCGTTCCGCCGACCCGCTTGGAGACGCCGCTTTCGATGCTCCGGCTCTCGCCGATCAAGAAGACCTTGACCCCGTCTTCGGTCTGCTGCTCTTGGGCGGCGTTGAAATTGATTTGGAGGCCGGCCCCGCCGACGAAGCGCATCTCGCCCTTCTTCATCTTCCGGAACGCGTCGTAGAAGCCGTCGACGTCGCCGGATTGGAGGCGGTCCTGGAGGGCCCTTATTTCGTCCAGGTTCGTGTAGCCGTTGACGATGATTCGGGTCGTCAAGGCCCCGGGGCGGTTCGGCCCGCCTCCCATGAAAATCCGGCCCCGGAATTCGGCCGCCGTCTCCTGGCCGAAGCTCAGGCTATAGAGGAAAGGCGAGGCCAGGACGAAGAGGAGGATGGCTTTCGCCGGTCGATGATAGGACATGTCGCTTTGCTCCCTTCGGGGACGAACGAAGACCGCCTCCATGTTAGACCCCGCCCCGGCCGATGTCAATGCGCCCGGACGCCCTATCGTTTCCCGGCGACCTCGAAGGCGTAGCGGCCGGAGCCGACCTCGAAGACGGCCCGGCCGCCCTCCTGCCGGAGGAACGTAACGCCCGGGCTTTCGCCGGCCGGCCGGCCGCTTTCGGCGACCGCGGCGGCGCTCGAGGCCGGGACGAAGACGGTGGCCGAGGCGTTGGGCGGGATTGAGACGGCCAGGGACAGCCGGCCGCCCGAAACCCGCCATTCGACCTCGACCTTTCCCCGGACCGTGTCCAGCCCCGCCCTGGCCCAAGTGAGGCCGCCGACGGGTTGGGGCCGGACGAGGATTCGCTTGAACCCGGGCCCGGCCGGGTCCGGGGAGAGGCCGGCCAGGTCGCTGTAGAGCCACTCGACGATATGCCCGAGCATGAAATGGTTCTGGGAGGAGGCCGGGCCGGCGTCCCAGGCTTCGGTCAAGCTGGTCGCGCCCATCTTGAGCTGGTACCCGTAGCCCGGCCGGTCGCTCCGGCTGGTCATGTCGAAGATGACGTCGGACCGGCCGCCATCGGCCAGGGCCCGCAGAAGATAGCGAAAACCGACGTCCCCGGCGGTCAGGGCGTTCCCTCGGGACCGGACGTCTCTGACGACCGCCTCCAGGACCGCGGCCCGCCGGCCGTCGGGAACGAGGCCGAGGACGAGGGGGAGGGCGTTCGCCGTCTGCGACCCGGCGGCATAGACGCCCTTCGCCGGGTCGAAAAACCGGTCGTTGAACGCCCGGGCGATTTCCGCCGCCCGCCGTTCGTAGACCTTGGCGTCCTGGAGGTTCATGAGCAGCCGGGCGGCCCGGGAAAGGATGACCGTGTCGAGCTGATAGAAGGCCGTGGCCGTGAGCGCTCGGGGGGTGAGCTGGGCCTCTCCCGGAGGCTTGGGCCCGAGGTCGTACCAGTCGCCCAGCCCGTGGGAAACGATGTGGCCTTCGGCTTTCGACCCGAGATACTCGACGTAGCGCTTCATGGCCGGGTAATGGCGCCGGAGGAGGACGAGGTCTCCGGTCCATTCGTATTCCTGCCAGGGGACGATGACGGCCGCGCTCCCCCATTCGGGCGAGTCCCGGAACCCGGCCTGGAAGACGGTGTACTCCGGGGCAATGTCGGGAACGAGGCCCGAGGCGAGCTGGGAGTCCGACATGTCGCCCGTCGTTTTGGCGTACAAGCGGCTCAGGTCCCACTCGTAGCGGAGGGACGGGCCGTTGAGGTGGGACTGCTCGAGCCAGCCCAGCTTTTCCCGGTGCGGACAGTCGGTCAGGACGGACATCAGGTTGGCCCTCTGGGCCCACCGGACGAGCCGCCGGACGCGGTTGAAAAGGTCGAAGGAGGAGGCGAACTCGCCGGCCGCCGGAGCGCTCGAATGGACGACGACTCCTTCGAGCGCCTCGACGTCCGGAAGCTTGTCGTCGCGTTCGGCGGGGGAGAGTTCGACCTGGAGGTAGCGGGCGCCGTGGTAGAAGAATTCGGAGACATAGGTCTCCGCGCCGGACCCGGCCAGGGTGTACTGCCAGTAGGCGAGGCCGCCGCCGGCCGAACGGCGGTCGATTGTCCCGTCCGCCTTGAGGAGCTCGGCGGGAATGACCCGGACGGAGGAGCCGATGGGGCCGCGGGCCGTCAGGCGGGCCATCAAGGGGGCGTTCTGTCCCAGGTCATAGACCGCGACCCGGGGGGAGATTTTGCGGACGGACACGGGATCGAGCGTCTCGAACGCCCGGATGGGCGGGGCGGCGAAGCTCGCCCCCCTGAGGGCGCCCCCGGGGCTGGGGACGATGACCGCCCTCGGCCAGGTGCGGCCGTCGAAGGCCGCATCGTCCCATCCGGGTTCGACCAGGCGGGCGTCGAAGTCCTCGCCGCCGTAGACGCAGGCAAACGTCACCGGCCCGGGCCGCGTCCGCCAGGACCGGTTCGTCCCGATGAACTCGGCTCGGCCGTCGGCGTATTCGAGCCGGATCTGGGCGATGGCTTTCAGGGGGCCGAAGGAACCGGCGTATTTCGCGTAGCGGCCGCCCTTGACGTTGTAGAATCCGTTGGCCAGGAACAGCCCCGCGGCGTTCGCCCCCTCTCGGACCAGGGAGGTGAGGTCGTAGGTCTCGTACAGGCAGGTCCGGTCGTATTTCGTCCAGCCGGGGGCGAGGAGGTCGTCGCCGACCCGCCGCCCGTTGACCGTCAGGACGAATTGGCCCAAGCCGCAGACGTGGATGACGGCCCGGACGAGGTTTTTTCGGACGGCGAAGCCGCGGCGGAGGAGGACGGTTTCGGAAGGAGAGGCGGCCCCGACCCAGGCGGCCCGCCATTCCTCCGGGCGGAGAATCCCCATCGTCCATTCGGCCGGCTCGCTCCAGGCGCTTGCCTCGAGATTCCCGTCCCAGACCCGGACCTTCCAGAAAACTCGCTCCGAGGAGCGGAGGGGACGGCCTTTGTACGAGACGCCCACGGTCTCGTCCGAGGGGGTCTTGCCGCTGTCCCAGAGGTCGCCTTGATCCTGGTCGAGTTTTTGTCTTGAAGACGCGGCCATGATCCGATAGGCCGTCTGGCGCTCGCCGCGGCCGCCGCCCTCGAGCTTCCAGGAGAGGCTCGGCTCGGCCCGGTCGATGCCCATCGGGTTCACCGCATATTCGGACCGGAGGGCGACCGGCCTGAGAGGGACGGCCGCGGCGGGGTTTGCGGCCGCGATGACCGCCGCCGCGGCGAGGGCCCAACCGGCGCCGGCCGCGGAAATCGACCTCGGCATGAATTCCTCTCCGGCCTTATCATGCCTTTTCCTTAGCCGAACGTCTAGCCTGTTTCCGTCGGCCGTCTTGAGGGGGGGCACCTCGTCGGGCCCCTCCTCCGAATTCTATCGGGTCACGTCGAGGCCCCGAAGGCCGGCGGCCGGGTTGAGGCGGGTTATTTCTTGAGGCTCTTCTTCAAGGCTTCTAGAAGAGCGGCGACTTTTTCCCGGTCGGGGTCGTCGGCCGGAGCGGCCTTGAGGTAGCGCTCGAAATACCCGGCCGCCTCTTCGAGCCGGTCCTTTTTCAGGAGGGACGTGGCCAGGTTGAACAGGGCCTGGGCATGCCGGGGGTCGAGGTCCACGGCCTTTTTCCAGGCGCCGACGGCGGCCTGGAGGTCGCCCTTGAGGCTCAGGGCGACGGCCCGGCCGTTGTGGGTCTCGGCCAGGTTCGGGTCGAAGGCCAGGGCCCGGTCGAAGAAGGCCAAGGCGGCGTCGGGCTCTTTCCGGGATAGGCTGAGTGAGCCGAGGTTATTCAGGGCCGAGGCGCTGCCGGGGTCGAGGTCGAGGGCCTTTAAGTAGCTTTTTTCGGCCGCCGCGAAAGCGCCCCTTTTCCAGTCGCAGACGCCGAGATAGTTCCATAGCTCGGCGTCCTCGCCGTTCGTCGCCAGGGCGCTCTCGAGGAGCGTTCGTCCTCGGTCGAGCCGTCCCGCCTCGACGAGAAAGATCCCCAGCCGGCCCTCCATCTGGGCCTGGCCGGGGACGGCGGCCAGTCCCCGTTCGAGGGCGGCGATAGCTTCGGCCCGGCGCCCGGTTTGATAGTAGACATTGGCCAGGTATTCGTAGGCCGTGACGAGGTCTTTCCGTTCGCCCAGGACGCCCTCGAGGAGGGCCACGGACTCGTCCGGCCGGCCCTGGACGAAAGCCTCGGCCGCGGACATGAGTTTTTGATGGAGGGGGAGGAGCGTTTTCAGGTCGTCGGACGGACCGTACGGCCCCCTCTTCGTTCCCGGCCCTCCTCCGAGATAGCCGAGGCTCTCCAGGGCCTTGGCGTTCGCTTTCGGCTCGGGCCGCCTTCCGGCCCGGGAGTCACCGGCCGAGGAGAGATGGGCGGCCAGGTCCTTCCGGTACGAAGACAGGTCCGAGGCCGGGGCGAGGTTCCGCTCCTCGGCGAAGTCGGCCGCGAGGTCGTAGAGCTCGGCCAGGGGAAGGTCGATGAATTTCCGGCCTCCGGACACGACGCCCCGGAGAGGGGCCCAATTCCGGTTGAGGTTCGGGGCCAGGGATTCAAAATAGATCGGCCGGTCGCCCAGAGAGCGGCCTTCCCAGAGCGGCCGCAGGGAGCGGCCGTCGAGAGACGGCGGGGGGGACACGCCGAGGAGGTCGCACACGGTCGGGAAGATGTCGACCAGGCCGACCGGCGTCGAGGACCGGCGGCCGCCGGGCCGTCCCGGGGCGCGAACGACGAGCGGGACATGGAGAGTGCTGTTGTAGGCGAAGTACCCGTGGGTCAATTCGCCGTGCTCGCCCAGAGACTCGCCGTGGTCGGCGGTGAGGAGGACGACGGTCCGGCTTTCGAGGCCGGTCTCCCGGAGGGCGTCCAGGAGCCGGCCGAAGGAGGCGTCGGCGAAAGCGACTTCGCCGGCGTAGGGGTTTCGCGAATAGCGCGAGGCGTAGGGCTCGGGCGGGGCGTAGGGCTGATGGGGGTCGAAGAAATGGACGAAGGCGAACCAGGCTTGGCCCGTATTGCGGCGAATCCATGCGGCGGCCCGGCCGGCGACTTGGTCTCCGGAGCGTTCGGTGAAGAAGAACCCCCCGGCCGGGTCCGTCTCGCCGTACTGGTCGTCGTAGAGGTCGAACCCCTGGGCCAGGCCGAAGCGGGCGTCCAGGGGGAAAGCGCCGACGAAGGCGGCCGTCTTGAAGCCTTGGGCCTTGAGATGCTCGGCCAGGGTCAGGCCGCCGGGGCCGAGGCGGTACCCCAGGTTGTCGTGGAGGCCGTGGCCGGCCGGAGTCCGCCCGGTCAGGATGGAGGCGTGGGAGGGGAGGGTCAAGGAGGCGGGGGCGAATGCCCGCTCGAGGAGAAATCCTCCGGCCGCGAGCCCATCGACCCACGGCGTGGCCGCGATTCGGCCGCCGTAGGCCCCGACCGCGTCGGCCCGGAGGGTGTCGACCGAGACAAGAAGGAGGTTCAGGGGCGGAGAGGCCGGGCGGGCCGAGCTTCCGAGCACGGCGGCCGCGATCGCGAGGGCGAAAGCGAGGGGGAGGAAAGCGAGGGATGGCGAAGGACGGTTCATGGCTCCGGGCCGCATTTTATCACACCGCCTCTCGCCGGGAGGGGGAAGAGGAGGGAGCCCCGTCCCCGAAAAGGCCGGGGCTCCCGCTTCGCAGACGAAGAATCGCGGTTAGAACTCCACCCGCGCTCCCAACCGGAAGATGCGGGGGTTCATGATACAGAGCGTCTGGCCGTAGTTGTCGGCCGACTTGTTGCGGTTCCGGGCGAGCTGGACATTGGAGTTGAAGATGTTGAAGCCGTCGGCGGTCAAGTAGAGGTTGACCCGGTCGGCGAACCGGAATTTCTTCTCCAGCCGGAGGTTGAGGAGGTAGACGTTGGGGTCCCGGGTCTTTCCGAAATCCTCGAGCCACACGGCCGGGTACTCGTCGTCCCAGTTGTACCAATCGTAGTCGACGGCGTAGAGGGGGGCGATGTAGCCCTCGCGGCCGGTCAGGGTGCCGCTGAGGTTGATCCCGTATGGCAACTCGTAGATTCCGGCCAGTTTGAACATCCAGCGGGAGTTCAGGAAGACGTCCGAAGAGCCGCTGCCCGCCGCCTGGTAGGCCATGGGCTGGCCGTCGAGCCGGTCCACGGGGAGGTGGCTGGTGGGGTCCTGGTAGCTGGCGGTCGTGGGATAAAAGACCCTGTGGTCCTGGTAGGTGAAGGACCCGTCGAGCATCCAGCGGTGGGAGAGGCGCTTCTTGAAGTTGAACTCCAGGCCCCAGTACCGTTCGTAGTAGTCCGGCCGCTTGGTGTAGATGTCCGTGTAGGTCGACTCGACGTGGTCCCAATCGATGTCCCAATAGGGGGTCCCTTCGATGGTCCCCGACTCGACCCAGTCCTTATGCTGGACGGGCCTGGTCTCGTCGGTCGCGTAGTCCAGGACGAGAAGGTGCTGCCAGTTGAAATCGTACATCTTGCGGTACTGGAAGTTCAGGCCGACGGCGAAATCGGCCTTGAGCTCGTGCTCGAGGCTGAGGACGAACTCGGCGGTCTTTTCGGGGGCGCATTGACTCACCTAAAATGTAACTGAACGGGAGGTTGTTGAATCAAATAAAATGTAACCGAAATCCCTGAGAGAGAGGACGGTTACTAAAGGACATGGATATGGCATCACGGAAACAGTACCT
>Ga0233423_10001477_pt1 | contig 11781 bp, 10 predicted proteins | sample Watercolumn_Mata_FD_180713 | JGI IMG/M metagenome (GOLD analysis project Ga0233423, IMG submission 180713) | Freshwater microbial communities from Lake Matano, South Sulawesi, Indonesia - Watercolumn_Matano_2014_112_MG | ecosystem: Environmental > Aquatic > Freshwater > Lake | place: Indonesia... | reverse complement strand
CGCATCGCGGGCGTGGGCAAAGTAACGGTGTCACTGCGTAGATCAGTTTTTTTCATCATCACCCCAGAAGGATTATCCAGAATTCAACGTCAACGAAGCGCTCGCGCCGACAAGATTCGTTTACCCTGGCACTTGCGTTACCGCCAGGGCAAGTGTTCGTTGTACTATTCGTTGACACCACTCTCAATCAACTCCACCAACGCGCGCGCAAACCGCGCCGCGGGCGCGCCGTCTACAATATCGTGATCCACACTGACCGTCAAATCGAGATACTCGCGGATTTCGACGCGCCCGTCCACCACGCCGGGCTTTTCCGCAATGCCGCCGAGCGCGATCCCGAGCGTGTGAAACGGCAGAATGCCCACGCCCCATCCGCCGCCGCGCCCGAACATTCCAAACGCCGTCACGACGACGGTGCCGGAATTCTGCTTGAACCAGTGCGGATTCTTGAGCCGCGTCCAGATGAAGAGCCGTCTGACAAAAGAAGGGACGTAGGGCGCGAGACGCATCAACCAGCCCGATTGTTGCTCGCTCTGCGCGGGGCGCATCTGAACAGCACGGATCTCATCGTGAATCGCGCGGAACGATTTTTGGTTCGCCGCGCGGATGATGTGCGGGATCGCGACATGGTTCACTTCCGACTCGATCATCACGACGACATCCACGTCGTCGAAAATGATCAGCCGATTGCGCCAATCGCGGTACGCCTGCACATGCTTGTGCGTGTCAACCGCGCGCGCAGCACAAGCGACGACAAACGCAGTGAATGAAAGCGTCTCGCCCGTGCGCGCTTTGTGCTCGCGGATGAACTGGCGCGCGCGCGTCACATCTACCTGCAGCAAACCGTGGACGATGTGCCGCCGCACGCCAATCGCAAGCCCGTCCACGATGATGTGGCGTTCGCGCGGAAAAGGGACGACCTGAAAGATGTTGTCACGCACACTTGCCCTGGCGGTAACGCAAGTGCCATGGTCACGCTTCACGCATTACCTCCACGTCTCATCGATTGCCGCGATCCAATTTGCAATCGCCGCGCGCAAATTCGTTTTCTGTTCGATATGGATGAATTTGCCGGTGTACGCAGTTGCGCCGGTCGCGCACACTTGAGCGGCGGGGACGTTGTTCAGCAAACGACCTTCGACGTTCGTACCGCCGGTGAGATTGCATGCTGGCGTTTCGCCGGGAATTGTGATGACCCATTTCGGATCGCGCTTGGCGATGTTCGCGCGCAAGTCCCAAATCTTGTCGCCCGGTTTCGGCGCAGCAGAGAAACCATACGTCATGAACGCGTCAATGCCCGGACAATTCGTCGTGCCCATTCCGTGAAATTGAATTGCGGTCCACGCTTTGCCATTCGCATTGTAGTACTCGAGCAGCGATTGTACCGCAATAAAGAATAGACTCGAGTCGTTGTGTCCCGCATCCGCTTCACCCTCGCCGGTACTGGGTTGACACGGCGAGCGCGTCGGATTCGCGTCGCGATGGCTGCCTGCTAAAACAAAACTGCGCGCGTTCACACCCTTGAACACCGCCAACGCCTGCGTCTCGGTGGTGATTTCGTACAACGGATGCGGCGCTTGAATGCTCAATTCGCGCGTCGGCTGATTGTTGACGATGAACGTGCCCCAGCCGCGATCAATGAAATCGTTCTTGTTCTCGTCGAGCGTTTCCATCAGCACGCAGTAACTCACATTGTTCTGGTTGTCTTTGAACGCGCCGACGCTGTACGCGGTTCTCAATGGCTCCGGCAACGCAATGTCATTACACTTGCCTGCGAGCATTTGCGCGGTCACTTGCTTCCACGCTTCCTGCGCTTGCTTGGTCGGCACGACGTAACCGGAAGTATCGGACCGGGGCATTTTGGCGACGATACACGCGACGAGTTCTTCGAGTGTGTTCGCTGCCGCGCAGTTTGCGCCCGTCACGGGTTTCGTCGCGGCGGCAACCGGCGTCGGCGTACTGGGTGTGCGCGTCGGCGGAACCGGAATCGCGCTTTGCCACGTCTCGTTGATCGCGTCGATCCAATCGCTCGCGGTGCGCCAATCACGTTTCTGTTCGATGTAGATGAACTTGCCCGAGTAATTTGATGCCGGCACGGTACAGACTTGATCGGCGGCAACCTCATTCAACAAACGACCTTGCACGCTGTCCGTTGCGATGAGCGTACAGGGCGGCGGCTCGCCCACGACCGTCGCCACCCACTTGTGATGACGCTTGACCTGATTGGCGCGCAATTCGAGAATCTTGTCGCCGGGCTTGGGTGGCGTGTTCATGCCGTAGCTGAAAAAGACATCCACGCCCGGACAAGTCGTATCGCCCATGCCGTGAAATTGCAGCGCGTTCCAGTCGCGCTTCGTCGGCTTGTAGAATTCGACTAACGCTTCGTTCGTGGATTGAAACACCGTCGCCGCGTTGTATATCACATTCGCTTCGCCGCCTTTCGCTTCGGCGACACACGTGGAGAGCGCGGCGTTCGCGTTACGATGCGTTCCGGCAAGCAAAAAGGTGCGCGCGCCCGCCCCTTTGAAGATGCCGATACTTTGCGTCTCAGTCGCGATGTCGAACAGCGGATGCGGCGCCTGGATGCTCAACTCGCGGCTAGGCGTGTTGTTGACGATGAACGTGCCCCAGCCGCGATCAATCACATTGTTTTTGTTTTCGTCCAGCACTTCGAGCGCGGCGCAATAACTCACCTCGTTCGATTTGTCTTTGAATATACCAACGGTATAAATATTTCTCAAGGATACCGGCAGCGCAATGTCATTGCATTCTCCCGCAAGCATTTGCGCCGCGACCTGTTTCCAATCCTTCAAGGTCGCGTTGTCCGGCGGAACGAATGCGTGCGTGTCGGCGCGCGGCATCTTGACGACGACGCATGCGACGAGTTCTTCCAGCGTGTTTGTCGCCATACAATCCGCACTCACCGCGGCTTTGGTTGCGGCGGCAACCGTCGGCGTCGCAGGCACACGCGTCGCGGTGGGCGGCACCGGCGTCGCAGTGGATGGCACTGGCGTCGCGGTGGGCGTAGGCGCGCACGCGACGATCACGATCAACATCGAACCCCAAAGCACCATTGCTCTTTTCATTCCATTCTCTCTTTTCGATTCTCTACTTTCGACTTTTCCCTTTTGCCTTTTAACCTTAATAATTCCGCACCACGGCGCGATACACCGCGGGTTGACGACTCTGCATCGTCTGCAGTTCTTCGCGGTATTTCTTCACCTCGTCCAGGTCAATTTTCGCGATCGCGTACGCTTCTTTCGGGCGATCGTTGTCGTCCCGTCCAACGCTTGCGACCCGTTCGCCGCGCGGCGCGATCACCATGCTCTCGCCGCCGAACGCGTACGTATACTCGTCCCCGACGCGGTTCACGCCTGCGACGAACATTGCATTTTCGAGCGCGCGGGCGCGCACGTACGTCTGCCATTCCTCAATGGACGGCACCTCCCAATTCGCTGGCGCGACGATCAACTCGGCACCGTCGAGCGCAAGCGAACGCGCCGCTTCCGGAAATGCCATATCCCAGCCCAACAGCATGCCGACCATTCCAAACGTCGTTTGAAAAACCGGGAAGCGAAAGCCGCCGCTGAAGATTGGACGTTCTTCCGGCTTCAAGTGAACCTTGTGATATTGCCCGACGAGCGCGCCGTCTGGCCCGAGCAGAATCGCCGCGTCGTACACCACGCTTTCGACTTTGTGCTTGACGACCATGCCGAACGCAAGGTACGCTTCATAGCGCGCGACGCGCGCGCCGAGCGTTTCGATCGTGTAGCCAGGCACCTGCTCGGCGAATTCGGCAAACTTGACGCCGCACTCGTAGCCGGTCGTCGCGAGTTCTGGAAAAATAATCAAGTTCACTTTTTGCGCGGCGCAGATGTGATCAACGATGTCGCCCATGCGCTCCAGGTTGGCTTGCGGCTCGTTGAGTCGCGGATGAAATTGCGCGATGGCAATGGACACTTCTCGCATAAGGTTACCTCGTATTCTCCGATCTCCAACTTGTATTTTAGCACAGATAGCACGAATGTTCAAACGCCCCGCGCGCGCAACTCGCGTTGACATTCGCTCTGACCTGTGATACATTTGGAAATGTGCCACGCGCACGCCTAGCGTGGCAACCGAAGCAGTTTTTCTGCGTGATCAAACGCATAGATGAACGCCTACGCACGGGTGTGAAACATGAAGACTCTCGGTCCATCGTTGTCTCTCCGCACGAAGATCATCCTTCCCTATATGCTGCTCGCCTTTCTGCTAGCCATCGTGGCAGCCTACATTGGAACGCGCGTGGTCTTCGATTCGATCGAGGAACGCTTTGTGAACCAACTGATCGAAGCGGGCAAACTTGCCTCCAGATGGATGGTTCAGGAAGAAAATCGTCTTTTGGCGACTCAACGCGGGCTTGCCTACGCCGAAGGAATGCCAGAAGCCGTCCAAGCCGAAAACGCCGAAAGACTCCGCGAACTGATTTACCCAATCGCCGTGAATTCCCAAGAAGAAGCGGTGGACATCCTCAACCTGCAGGGAATCACGCTGGTTTCACTCCATCATCGCCCCGGCTGTAATATCGAGGATTATGAATTTAGAGCCTATCCGAAAACCCCATTCTTGCTCGGAAAAATGGGGCTTTCCGGAGGTTTTCGGATAGGCTCTTAGCCGCGGGGATACCTCTTTTCAACAGCTGCCGCTCGTTCAAAAGGTCCTCCAGCGCCGGTCGGATGAGGCAGGCGACAAATATGCCGGCATCGTGCCGATCAAGCAGGGTGACCATCTGTACGTCTCTGGCCCCATCTTGGACCCGCAAGGGAGACTCATCGGCGTGGTCCTGGTAGGAAAATCGCTCAAAACGCTCGCCCGCCAGATCCGCGAAGCCACCCTATCCCAGGTCAGCCTCTACAATCCCAATGGTCGGGCGATGGCGACAACTTTTCTGCAAGCCCAGGCATTGGACAACGCGCTTGCCACGAACATTCTGAACCAAAGAGAAACCCGCAGCGTGCTGCGCGATCTGGTGGCATCCGACGTAGAGTATCGTGAAGTCTTGGGCGCATGGCAAGTTCGCCATCATACTGATTTGGGAATACTTGGAGTATCCTTTGCCAAGAATTTCTTGGTGCGGGTGGGGCAGAATACGTGGCTGCAAGTCCTACTTTCGATCTTGATCACCCTTCTGCTCGTGGCGGTGATCGGCATTCTCGTTTCCGATCGTATTTCTCGCCCGATCCAGAATCTGGGCAAAGCCGCCTCTCTCGTTGCGGATGGAGACTTGACCATTAAGGTAGCCTCCGTCGGAAATGACGAAATCGCCGTGCTGATCCAAAAGTTCAACGAAATGGTCGCCAGTCTGGCGCGCACCAAAGGGGATCTCGTCTCCGCGTACGATACCACGCTGGAAGGTTGGGTCAAGGCGCTTGACCTGCGCGATGAAGAAACAACCGGGCACTCGCAGCGCGTCGCTGAGTTGACCGTAAAACTGGCGCGCGCGGTAGCGATCGCCGACATGGATTTGGGCACCATCCGCCGCGGCGCGCTCTTGCACGACATCGGCAAGATGGCAATCCCCGACGGAATTTTGCGCAAGTCGAGTGCCCTGACGGAGGACGAATGGAAGATCATGCGCCAACATCCCGCCTATGCCGTCCAGATGCTGGAGGGCATCTCTTTCTTGAGAGCTGCCACGTCCATCCCGGCTAACCACCATGAAAAGTGGGACGGCACCGGTTATCCGCGCGGTTTGAAAGGAGAGGAGATTCCGATGGCAGCCCGTATCTTTGCGGTTGTGGATGCCTGGGACTCGCTTCTGTCAGATCGTCCCTACCGGCGAGCCGTGACGGAAGAACAAGCGCGCCAGGTTCTCAAGGAGAACGCTGGGAAGTGCTTCGATCCATCGGTCGTCGAAGCCTTTTTCAAGGTGCTGGACGAGTATTACAACGGATAAAGAAAAGGATGTTGAGCTCTCTCTTTGCCAAACACAGCCAGGGAATCTGGCTCCTCGTCACCGCGCTGATCGCCAGCGCGCTCGGCTTTTGCTCTTTGGCTTATTTTGACCTTGCCGCGTCTCAGAGGAGCACCGGGTACATTCCCGTTTCTCTTGATTCAAAGCAAGTCGCCGGCTACAGCGCCGATCCCCGCCCAACTCAATTTCCCGCCGCCCGAATTGACTTGATTGCTGACGTGATTCGCGATCAAGAACCGGACGCCAATGCAGCGGCGCGCTTTGCGACGGTGCAGGCAAACCTGCTGACCCCTGTGGCTTGGCTCATCTCGCCGACGCCCACGCGGACGCGCACGGCTACTCCGACACGTACCTCCACCACCACGCCATCCCCTACGCCGACGGCTACTCCCGCAGATCCCTGGATTTCGCTGTGGTACGCGCGCGTGGGCTGCAATTTCGAAGTCTCCTTTGCTCCCGTCGCCGCGCGCAAACTTAGATTCCAGTTGATTTCCGGCGGCGGTAAGGATAACCACGTCTCGTTTTACTGCTGCGGTTCCAGCGGCGCGGCGTTCTGGGTGAATGGGAACTGGGTGCATGTGACCAACCAATCTATCGCGCTCGACGTCGGCGAATCGCGCGAAACCGACGAGGTGAATGCGGTGGTCAACCGCGCGCGCTTCAACGTCGGCTGCAATGATAAGGAACCGGTGCAAGTGCAGGTTTTTTATCTCCCTCTGTCAACGCCAAGCCCGCCGACGCCCGCGCTATCGCCAACCCTCTCGCCGCAGCCAGTCATGCGGAGCGCGACACCCTCGGCGACATTTGCTCCCCAGACGCGACCTCCGATGGTGACGCCAGCCACGCCGTCACGCTGAAGACCTGGAGCATCGTTTTGAACAAGCCATTGACGACTCTTTTTCCGCGCACCGCGCGCGTCAATACGCGCAGCCACCTCGAAATCGGCGGATGCGATTTAGTTGAACTCGCGCGCGAGTTCGGCACGCCGCTCTACGTCTTCGACGACACGCATCTCCGCGCGCGCGCGGCAGAGATCCGCGACGCCTTTCAATCCCGCTGGCAGAACTCGCTCGTGCTGTACGCGACCAAAGCGTACTATTCGCCGTACCTCGCCCGCTTGCTCAAAGACGCGGGGTTGGGGATTGACGTCACCTCGGAGGGCGAGATGGAGATTGCGCGGCGTGTCGGTTTGTCGCCCGACAAAATCTATCTGCACGGCAATAACAAGACTCCCGCCGAAATCCGCGCCGCGCTCGCCTTAGGCGTCACTCACATCGTCATAGACAATCTCGACGAGATTGCACTGCTCGCACGGCTGGCGGACGAAATGCGCGTGACGCCGCGCGTGCTCCTCCGCCTCGCCCCAGCCATTGACCCGCATACGCATCGCTATCTTGCCACTGGCGTCGCGGAATCGAAATTTGGCTTGCCGATGCATACGGGCGCGGCGATGGAAGCGGCGCAGCGTCTCGCGTCTCACACCTCACGTCTCACGTTAGTCGGCTTGCACGCGCACATCGGCTCACAGATTTTCGATCTCGCGCCCTACCGCGACACGATTGCCGTGCTCGCCGATTTTGTGGACGAATTGAAAAGCACCCTCGGCTTTGAACTGCAGGAACTCGATCTCGGCGGCGGCTGGGGCATCCCCTATACAGAAGAACAAAAGGCATTGACGATTGACGAGGTGGCGCAGACCCTTGTGGCAACGCTATCTGACCGGCAGCCACAGACTGCCCCCCGCGGTCTGCCGTCTGCGGTCTGCCGTCTTGTTTTCGAGCCCGGTCGCGCGCTCGTCGCCCAGGGCGCCGTCGCGATCTATGCCGTCGGGTCGGTCAAGGAAATTCGCGGCGTGCGGACTTTTGTCGCGGTGGACGGGGGCATGGGGGATAATATCCGCCCCGCGCTCTACGGCGCGCAGTATACCGCGCGCGTCGCAAACAGAATGGATGACGCGCCGACAACGCGCGTCGCCGTGGCGGGCCGCTACTGTGAGCAAGGCGATCTTCTCATCAACGCCGTTGAACTGCCGCGCGTGTCGGTCGGCGACGTAATCGCGATTCCCTGCGCGGGCGCGTACCAACTGCCGATGGCGAGCAACTATAATTTGATTCCGCGCCCGGCGGTGATCGCCGTGCGCGATGGTCAAGCGCGCGTCATCCGCCGCCGCGAGACGATTGAGGACATGCTGCGATGTGAGAGCGAATAGAGGCAACCGACCGGTTGCTCCACTCGAACAGCGGTCCCAGATATTCGTGCGCGCGTTTGTCTTCCATGCGTGCGCGCAAGGGCTGAACCGGCAATTCCTGCGCCAGCCAACCCTGCAGCATCTTGGCGTGCACACCCAACGGCAGGAGTATCGTTTCCACGGCGCGCAAGAGCATTTCCGTGTACCGTTCTACGTCATAGCCCCAACTCCCATCCCAGAATTCCGTGGCGCGGGCGCGGTCGCTCGGCACCGCGGCGGTATAGTCAGTAATCAGGTAGCGAATGGATTCGCCTGCATTCAGTTTGACGCCGCGCCCCGCCAGTTCTCGCGCCACAATCGCGTTCAGCGTATTCGTCGCATACGCTTGCGGATCGCGCGACAGACGATAGGTGAACGCCAAGTCTGACAGCGGCACTTGTCCTGCGCGCAGTGCGTCGACGCGCGCCGCGACCATTTCCAGGCAGTGCGGCAACCGCGCCGCGAGTTCCGCGCGCGTACGGGCTGACGTCATTGCGGCAAGCAATTCCAGCTGCGCCTTCTGGATAAATTTGGGCGTGTCGCCGCGCCGCGCCTCGATCCCGCGAAGCTTCAACTCGCCATCGCACCGCGCGCCGAAATAGCGATTGGGCACCCCCGCGTGCGGATTGACGCGCGATGACAAGAACGCAACCCATCTGTAGATGCCCTCCAATTCAATCGGCAGCCCCGTCGCGCGCGCAATCTCCTCCGCCAGGCGCGCGTACTCGGCTTCCGGCGTCCCGCGCTTGCGAATCCACAACGAATCGGTGAGCGCATGCAGCACGCGAAAACCGCGCGCTTCGACGATGTCTTTGGCGCGCAGCAAGACCTCGCGCCCGTACGCGGTCACCGCTTCGTGCGCTTCAATTCTGCCAAAACGCGCGTTCTTGTACCCCAGATAACCGAAACAAGTGACGAGCAACCATTTGTGCGCGGCGGCGCGGCGGCGGTCAAATTCTTTCTGCGGCTCCCCCGCCGCCTGCTTCAGCCGCCGTTTATACGCCATGCGCTTTTCGATCAAGGGCGCGAGGGTTTCGGGCACCAATCCGCGCGCGCGGCGGCAAATCGTATAACCGATTTCAGGCACGCGCGCGTCGGGGCAGCAGCGGCAGTGAATCGTCTCCGGGGAGATGTTGAACCGCGCCATGATCGCGGGATACATCGAAGCGAAATCGAGTTCGGCGACGTCAAAGTGCAAGCCGACGATCGGCTGATAGGTCAGTCCGCCTTTGTCGCCCGTCAGGAGTGCAGACGCCGTTTTGAATTCCTCGGGTTCGCTCTTGTGAAAAGGAATAAGATAGCCCTGCCGATACGCCGTCGAAACCTGCATCGCGCTGATGCCCGTGCCCGTCGAAACGCGCACGGTCTGCTGCGTCGGCTGCTGCGTCAGACGCGCGACTTCGATCGCGCCCTCGAGTCCATAATCTAAGAGCGACGCGTTTTCCAGGTCAATGTGCCAGCGCCCCAACAACGTGTGCGCCAGCGTCTTGTGAATGATGCGTCCATACGAAAAATACGAGCGCGCGGGACGCATCACGGGGCTGCACCGTGAATCGCGATTGAGCGGCAGCGGCAGGCGATAACGCCGCGCCGCGTCAAGGAGTTGCGGCAGAATGAATGAATCCCCCCAGCGACTGACAATCACGTCAGGATCGAAGCGCAGTAAATAATCGCGCACCCGCTCGACGACTTGGCGGCGGTCGTGAGTCGCGATGACGTAGGCGCGGCTGTCGCACGTGATTTCCAGCGGGGCGCGGTGTCCGTGGTTCGGATTGAGTTCTCCACCTTCGAGCTGGATGAACATGACGCGCAGCGGCGGGATCTGATAATCCAGCGCCCAGCGCGAATCGTCCGTCGTAATCTCGAGGATCGCCCGCGTGTCGTCAACCCGGACCTGGCAATAGGCCAACGGAAAAAGATTGCGCTCGAAAAAATAGAACTGCGCGGGGCTGAGATCGGCATTGTAGAGATCCAAAGTCGGGAAAGTATTGGCGACGCGCCGAACGATTGCCGCATACTGGGCAGGAATCTGGACCTGGACTTGCAGGACGACCCGCTGGCGGTGCGCGAAAACGTCATAGCGTTCGGCGCGCGCGAGCCGCGCGGATAGTCGCGCGCGGGTTATCCACTCGCAGACGCGGCGCAATTCCGCCGCCGAACCGCCGACAAAAAATGAGGGGCGCAATCGATCGCGCAAGTGGTGGGCTGCGCCGTCGTCGTCAATGAGCCAGACGCTCACATCATCCCCGTGCGCGTACACGTCGAAGAGCCAGCCCGTCAATCGTCGCATGCGTCCAACCTATGCGCATAGTTTTCGCATTCCGCCGCGACGGTTCGTTCGAGGCGAATCACTTTCTTCAAGATACCTCCGAGCATTGCCAGCGCGAACAGTTGAAACGGATCGGGAGACGAAGCGTAGGCAATCGGCGCAGACTGGGCGCGGATCATCGCAAAGAGTTGCCGCACGACGTCACGGTCTTCTTTGCGCAGCGCGCGCAGGTACGGTTGCCAGGTTTCCTCAAATTCGCGAATCAACTGCGTCGCGGTGGGCAAAGTGCGTCCCATAGAGATCTTCTCCTTTGCTGTGATTGGGCGCTGGCTTGACTTGCGCGATGTACGCGTGCCTTACCGCCCGTTTGCACGATTGGCGCGGCGAGTGCCCAGTACTCGTCGGCACTAGCGGCAACGAGTTCGAGAAAACTCTCGCGTCCGGGTTTCGGCGGCGCAGAGAGTGTAATCAGCACCGGCAAGCCCGTCCGAGTGACGCGTTTGAGTTGCGTGAGCACGTCGTTCAGCAAGTGCGCGGCTTGGTGATACTCGATCGACTCGTCGAAGAAAGTGTCCAGCAAGCCCAGCACGTAGAGCGCGCGCCAACGCTGCAGCAATGCCGCGTCGAGGGTCAGAATGCGGCGGTGCAGCTGATAGCAGGTGAATGCGCGCGATAACTCGATGCAGTCGAGCCGCCTGGCGGGATCGCCTCCGCCCGCGCGCGCCAGGCGCGCCAGCGTGTACAGCGCAAAGCAATTGTGTCCAATAACCATGCCGACGCGCTCACCGCGCTGCGTTCGCCGCGCTAGCGATTGAACCACCAGCGGATGAACCAGCGAATCCGGCGCGGCAAGCGCGACAACGTGCGAGGGGATTAGTAACTGTGCGGGGCTAGAATTGCCCGCCGCCGCATGAGCAAGACAGCGCGTTTTCATGCCCCAGTCATACCGTACAAACGTGCGCGTGTCTATGCTGGAAAGTGAGGATTAGTTGAGGATTTCGCTCAGGGGAAACAACTAATGGAAAGTAACTAGTGGTTCAAGGGGGAGAGCCTGCGGGCGAGTCCTTCAAATCTCGGCGATCCCGCAAGTCTGCCTAGTCCGCAAGCTCACGAATCACCCGCGCCAGTTCCGTGCGTGAGCGGACTTGCAACTTGACGTAGATATGCTGCAGGTGGGTTTCGACCGTGTGGACGCTGATCGAGAGGTCGCGCGCAATCTCGGCATTGCGTTTGCCATCCGCCACCAGGCGCGCCACCTCCATTTCGCGCGGGGACAGCGTATCCCACAACCACTCACGTGGACGCGCCGGACGCGCGGAGACATCGCATATC
>Ga0233423_10001476_pt1 | contig 11805 bp, 8 predicted proteins | sample Watercolumn_Mata_FD_180713 | JGI IMG/M metagenome (GOLD analysis project Ga0233423, IMG submission 180713) | Freshwater microbial communities from Lake Matano, South Sulawesi, Indonesia - Watercolumn_Matano_2014_112_MG | ecosystem: Environmental > Aquatic > Freshwater > Lake | place: Indonesia... | reverse complement strand
GCTGTCATTTCGGTGACCAGGATTTCGCCTTGCTTGAACTCGTTGATCCTGTCGACGTTCGGGATGACGTGGACCTTGCCCGCGGCCATTCCGGGTGAGGCTGGTAATCCTTGGACCAAAACCTTCCTCTCGGTTGTCGTGGCGACTTTTTCTTCAGCCTTTGGTGCTTCTTTTTTCGTCGCCCAGACCGTTTCGGGCCGCGCCTGGAGGATGACGAGCTTGTCCGTCCTTCCGTCGAGTGCCCACTCGATGTCCATGGGCTTCTTGTAGTGCTGCTCAATCGCAACCGCGTATTTGGCTAATTCGACGATCTGCCCGTCGGTCAGAACCTGCTTGTCCTGAAGGTTAGCTGGCACTTCCCGCTTCTCGGTTCCCCCGGACGCGATGCGGACGAGTTGAACTGCCTTCTTGGGGACGCTCTTCTTAACGATGGCGAGGTCTGACTTCCGAATGAGGTACTCGTCTGGTGTAATCGTGCCTTGGACGATGAACTCGCCGAGTCCGTAGCCTGCTTCGATGAGGACGACGCTTTTGTCGCCGTTCGACACGTCCAGCGTGAAGATGACGCCGCTTGACTCGCTGTAAGCCATCAGTTGAATTGCGGCGCTCAGCGCGATGGACATGTGGTCGAAGCCCTTCTGAATCCTGTAGAAGATGGCCCTGTCCGTGAACAGGCTCGCGAAGCACTCCTTGACCTTCTCGACGACCTCCTTCGAGGTGTGAACGTTGAGGTAGGTTTCCTGCTGGCCCGCGAAGCTCGCGTCAGGAAGGTCCTCAGCCGTGGCTGAGCTGCGGACCGCCACGAAAGGCGCCTTCTCGCCGACCTTCTTGGCGAGGGCCACGTAAGCGGTTATTATGTCCTTCTCGAGGTCAGCTGGCATGTCAGCCGACGCGACCATTTTGCGGAGTCTCGCGCCGACGCTTTGCAGCGTCTTCGTGTCGTTGGCGTCTTTGATTTCGTCCAGAATCTCTGGCATCTTCTTTTCGATTTGGTTGTGCTTGATGTAGTGGAAGAACGCCTTGGCGGTCGTCGCGAACCCGTAGGGCACGGGGACCCCCGTCCTCTGCGTCATTTCGCCCAGGCTGGCGCTTTTTCCTCCCACCGCTGGGACGTCTTCTATTCCGATTTCGTCGAACCACAAAACGAACTTGTCCTTCTTAGCTGGCAACCTCATTCACCTTTTCTTCTTTTTTCGCAATTTTTTCCATAACAATCTTGCACGTTGTGGGCAGCTTGTCCTCCCCCCTCTTCATGGCGAGCTTAGCCGTGTCGATGCCTTCTTCATTGACGTAAGCCTCGACCAAGACCTGTCCGGGCTCAACGCGGGCTGCCCTCCCGACGGGCTTGCCGAAGCTCCGCCTCATGCCGTCCTGAAGCCTGTCCGCGTGGGCTCCGAAAATCATCTTGTTCTCGCGAAGCACGACGTGCGGTAGAGGCTTAACGCGCATGTAGTAGTTTTCTCCGAGCTTGACCTGCAGCTCGCGGTTGACCGCGACTCGGGCCGCTTCGAGGGCGTTGTGGCGTATCTGGAGCCTCTTGTCCGCGACGAGGGTAAATTTGTAATCGTACTTCTTTTTCGGGTCTCCCGTCGTGAACTTCGTGATTTTCGGCAGCGGGGCTCCGTGGATGAACTTGGTCCTCGTGTAGGCGACGCCCTTGGTCTCGCGGAAGTTGCGCGCTTTCATAGCTGCTTCCTCTGAGCATACAGAAAGCGGAGATATTTAAGATATTCGTTTCTGAGCCCGTTTCTGGCTTCGTCACTCTCTGAGGGGCTTGCTCCTGAACCAGACACTTGCCAGCTGGTCGTAGTTGGCGAAGATTCCCTTCAGAATCGGCACGTAGAGGTGGATTTCCTCGTCGCTCATGAACTGGAACTGGAACTCCCCCACGTAGGGCGCGGGCTTGCCGATTCGGGTGATGAACTCGATGTGGATGAGTGGGTCTCCCTTTCTGATGGTGATGGGTTTCCTCTCGTTGCTGAGGTTCACGAGCTCCAGCGCGAGCCTGCCGACGAAGCCGCTGTGCACCTTCGCCGCGTTGAGGAACGACAGCCCAGCCCTGCCGAACTTGCTCTTCGCTGTCAAGTGGGCGACGTAGTCGGGCGGGGTGAAAACAACTTCCTTAGAGATAAGGTTCTTGTGCTCGAGGTAGTTGAGGGTCGTCTCGTCCCTGACCGTGAGGACGTAGCCGTCCCCGTCCAGGAGGCTCATGTCGAACGGGTAAACGCACTTGTTCTTCTCGATTAGTTCGATTAACTTGTCCTTGCCCTGTATGCACATTGCCTTTCACCAATAAGTCAAATGAAACTTGAAACATAAACGACTGAAGCGCATAAAAAGGTAACGAACAATCCTAGGTTCTATATACGTCCTTGAAGGAGATATAGCCAAGGTAACCGACCATGAACCCGCGGGACAGAGTAATCAAAGCCATAGAATTCGACGGACCGGACAGGATCCCAAACGGATGCTATAATCTGGCTGTTCCGCCTGGACCCAGAAGCGAAGCCCTGACAAGACTCTACGAGAAGTTTCCGCAGGACTTTGCCGGCGTTTCTGGGGCTGCGAGGACCCTGAACTGGGCGCAGTCGTGGAGCAAGGGAACCTTCACGGACGAGTGGGGCGTCACGTGGAGGAACCTGCAGGACGGCATCATAGGTCAGCCTATGGGTCACCCCTTGGACGATTGGTATAAATTGGCTGATTATCAACTTCCTGACCCGCTGGTAAACATCGAGGAGTCCCGGAAATCCATCAGCGGAGCTGACCATTCGAAGTACCTGTTACTAGACGGCGGGAGCATCTGGCACAGGCTGCATTATCTGAGGGGCTTCAAAGAAATCCTCCTCGACATCGTTGCGGGAAGAAAAGAGCTCCTCACACTAATCGGCAGGATTGTCGACCACAACCTCGTGCAGCTCAGGTCCATGCTTGAGCTGGGCGTTGACGGCGTCATGTTCGGCGACGACTGGGGAACCCAGCAGAGGCTCATGATAAAGCTTGAGCAGTGGAGGCGAATCTTCAAGCCGTCCTACCAGAAAATGTTCGACGAGGTCCGCAGGAGGGGGAAACACATATTCTTCCACAGCGACGGCTACGTGGTCGACATCCTCCCCGACCTGATTGAGATGGGACTCGACGTGGCGAACGTCCAAGTCAGCCTCATTGGAATACAGACCCTCAGGGAAAGGTTCGGGGGAAAACTGTGCATAGCCGCCGACGTGGACAGGCAGAACGTGCTGCCGTTCGGAACCCAGAGCCAAGTCAGGAAGCTCGTGAAGGACATCATCCAGGGCTTCAGGGGGCAAGACGGCGGACTCATACTCTACGGCGAAATCGGACCCGACGTTTCTATAACAAATGCCGAAAGCATGCTCGAAGCCCTCTGGAAATACGGAACCCTCGTCTAGCTCCGCCAAAGAATAACGCGTCTTCTGAGCCTATAAAAGGTCCAATGAACATAAATCGAGGCATCAACAATCCAAACTGAAATGTCCGAATGATTGAGTTGATGAAGAATGAAGAATGCGGGATTGAAGATTAACGGGCTCGAGTACTTCGAGGCGCCCGGCCTGTCGGTCCTCGTCTACCACGACTTCTACCCCGAGGGCAAGCAGGGCGGGGTCGAAATCATCCAGCACGGCGAACGCGTCACGGCGAACGGCGACGTGAGGCTGGAGCCCGCCCCTGGGCAGTGGTCAAGCGTGCCCAAGGCTGGGAAACGCGTGGTGGACCGAGGCAAGGGAACGGTCAAGGTGCCCCTCAGCTTCCCCGACCACGATTACGGCTTCGCCGTTCAAGTCAAAGCGGAGGGAGACTCAATCCTCGTGACCGTGGACCTCAACCGCCCGCTCCCGACCGAGATAGTGGGCAAGGCGAGCTTCAACATGGAGCTGTTCCCCCCAGCCTACTTTGGTAAAACGTTCCACATGGGCTCAACTTCAGGAGTCTTCCCGAGACAGGCGAACGGACCGATGTCGCCAACATCCAACGGGCGCCTAGAACCAGCTCCCATGGCAAGAGGCTCAAAGCTCACGGTCGCAGCTGAAGACCCCATGCGAAAAATGGTGGTTGAGCAGGTCGACGGCGGAGAGATGACGCTTCTTGATGGTAGAAACACGGTCCAGAACGGCTGGTTCGTCGCGAGGTCCGTGCTGCCCCCCGACAAGACGAAGAAGGCGGTGCAATGGCGCATAACGCCCAGCAGAGACCCCGAGTGGAGGCGGACGCCCGTCATCGCCGTGTCGCAGGTCGGCTACCACCCGTCCCAGGACAAAAGGGCAATAATCGAGCTCGACGCCAGAACGCGGAAAATCGGGAAGGCTGCGCTTCTCCGTGTTGACTCTGAAAAAGGATTAAGCAAAGTCCTCACGGCTCAGCCCAAGAAGTGGGGCAAGTACCTCCGCTTCAACTACGCGGTCTTCGACTTCAGCCGCGTCCGCGACGAAGGCATGTACGTGGTCCAGTACGAGTCCATGTCGACTCCGCCGTTCCGAATCTCCCGAAGCGTCTACGACAGCGACGTCTGGCAGCCCACGCTGGAAACATACTTCCCCGCGCAGATGTGCCACGTGAGGGTATGCGACCGCTACCAAGTCTGGCACGGCGCCTGCCACCTCGACGACGCCGCGCAGGCTCCAACGGGACACACGCACTTCGACGGCTACAGGCAGGGACCCACCACCGACACCCCATACTCGACAGACCAGCACATCCCGTGGCTGGACAGGGGCGGGTGGCACGACGCGGGCGACTACGACCTCGCCGCGGGCTCGCAGGCACAGACCACGTTTATTTTGGCTTTAGCTGGCGAGGAATTCGACATCAAGACTGACCAGACCACGGTTAAAAAAGATGAAAGATTAGTTCTTTTACACAAGCCCGACAGCGTCCCCGACGTCGTCCAGCAGGTCACACACGGCGTGGAAAACCTCCTTTCGGGCTACCGTGCTGCGGGTCACACTTTCTCGGGCATCATCGAACGCGACATCAACCAGTACGTCCACCTCGGCGACGGCTCCCTCGTGACCGACAACAAGGTCTACGACCCGAACCTACGGTCCAGAGAGGTTTCTGGCGAACGTTCAGGAACCCCCGACGACAGGTGGGCGTTCACAAACCACGACACAGCCCTCGAGTACAAGGTCATCACAGCTCTGGCGGCAGCCAGCAGGATACTCAGAGGCTACGAGGACGACTTGGCGAAGGAGTGCCTAGAAACCGCGGAAAAATCCTGGGAGCACGAGCAGACCAGTGGTCCCGTCGTCCAGCGGAGCGCGTACTCCTACACCCACGAGCCCCAAGAAGTACTCGCCGCCGTTGAGCTCCTCGTAACCACGGGCGAAGAAAAGTACCGAAAGCGGCTGGTGGAGCTGAAGACCCGAATAGCCGAAAACTTCGTAAGGGTCGGCTGGGCTGTTGCGCGGGTGCTGCCATTGATCAACGACGAGAAATTCGCTACCGACATGAAGAAAGCAGCTAAGAAGTTCAAAGTTGGCTTGGACGAGGCGTTGGCGAGGAGCCCGTTCCGCGTGCCCGTGAGGGACAGCAGGTTCGGAAGGGTCTGGGGCGTGGGGTGGGAAATCCTCGAGAACGCCGTGGAACAATATTACTTGCACAAGGCGTTTCCCGAACTGTTCGACGCCGAGACCCTTTTCGCCGCCGTCCACTACACCCTCGGCTGCCACCCTGCCTCGAACGTTTCCCTCGTCTCAGGCGTCGGCGCACGGTCCCTGACCGCGGCTTACGGCACGAACAGGGCGGACTGGTCGTACATCCCCGGCGGCGTCGTTTCGGGGACGGCTCTCATCCAGCCCGACTTCCCCGAGCTGAAGGACAACTTCCCGTTCCTGTGGCAGCAGTCCGAGAACGTGATAGGCGGAAGCGCAACCTACATCTTCTGCGTGCTGGCGTCACAGAAGCTGCTGAACGAAGTGGTATAACTGAGGGAAGCTTGATTAACGTCCTTTGTAGAGTTTTCCGCCTTCATAGCACCCTTTACAGTAGGCGTCCACAATTTTTTTAGGAATAGTGCGTGTACCTTTATGTATGAGGGTCAGAATGCTTCCTCTTCAGGTTTTAAGCGTAGTCTTGATGGTTCTGGGCGTGCTGCTGTTCGCCGCGCCATTCATCCTTGAGAGGCTGCCTTCTTTGGAGAACGTCCCGTGGATTCTCCTCTACGTCTACCGCAGCGACGGCTTCGTCTTCGCAACCTCGCCCATCCTGCTGATCATCAGCGCCCTGTCCCTGCTCTGGTGGATACTGACCAAGTAGGTGCTTTCGTAAATTTTTTTAATATTGTTTTAGGCTCCGTAGATGACTTCGCAGGCTGCCACGATGTTCCAGCTCTGCACCCAGTCCAAGTTATTTGAATACTCTGAAAGGGAGCTGTACTGCGGCTCGATGATTATCCACCTGCCGGGCGTAAGGTCGTAGGACGCAAGACTGTCGTAATAGCTGTAGGCGTATTCTCCTCCCAGGTCGTTGAGGTGGACCAGCACCATCGCGTGGGCTCCGTCCGGGCTCGTGAAGAATCCGATGGCGGACTTGATTCCGACCTTCTCGAACATGCAGGCTGCGAGGATGGAGAAGCTGGTGCAGTCGCCGGACTTGTACATGAGGGTCTCGGTGGGGAACCACATGTGGTCCAGAAGCCTGCTTTCGTACGCAACGTGGTAGCTGATGAACCTGAGAACCTTGTCGATTTTGACGACATCGGTGTCGTTCGCCCCGATGCCGCAGAAGGCGATTGCCCGCTCCATGATGTTGTTCGCCGTTTCGTAGGCGTGTTCACCCGCGGTTTCGAAGTAGGATGTCCCCTGCTCCATGTCTGGCCAGTAAGCGTCTCCCGCGTCGTGCGCCGCCTCGTAAGCCGCGAACTCGACGCTGTTGGTGTAGTAGTTGGGGTGCGAGTACCATTCCTCCTCGCCCAGAGGCTGACCGCCCAGAGACACGACGTTCGCGCGGACGTAGTCGTAGTACGTCTCGAGAGTTGTGCCTATCCGCAGGGTCGTTTCCACGGTGTAGTTGATTTGCAGCTGGTCGTAGGCGGTCCGGTACTGATCGTAGGAGGCTGTGAGCTGGTCGTAATCGTCGGACAGCTGGTCGTAATCGTCTTGTAGGCTCTGAACTTGCGAGCGCAATAAAGCGATTGTTGTGCTGCTTTCGTCAGCCCTGAACGTGAAAAAGGTCACTGTTCCCAAAAAACTGGCGAAAAGAATGATTGACATCGCCGCCAACGCGATGGCGACGTTCCTGCTGACAACGTTCCTTTCTTCCATTTCGCGGTTCCACCTTGCCTCGAGACACCTTGGATATAGAGTAATCCATCAAACTCTTAAGGAATACTCAGGCGTCAAAATCCTGCTGGACCCCAGCTTCATCATCGAGAAGAGCAAGCGCAGGATGATAGCTGAAGACATCGCCCACGCTTTGGCTCTGATAAAATAAGTTTGTGAACATTGTGCCTCGCTGGCGTCGATAATAATTTTATATCATGTTACAGTAATCATTATTCAGACAATTACAGTTCTCTAGGTGAAAAAGGATGCCGCCTAAAAAAGCAAAACTTGTTGCAGTGCCCGACTGGGAGAACCCGAGGGTCAACGAGAGGAGCAGGGAGCCAGCCCACGCGACCCTAGTGCCCTACGACGACGCGCAGAAGGCGCTGAAGGGCGACCGCTCAACCTCCCCATGGTTCATGCTACTGAACGGCGAATGGAAGTTCAAGCTCTCCAGAAACCCAAATGCAGCGCCGAAGGATTTCTTCAGGGTCAACTTCAACGTGAGCAGGTGGGACAAGATTCCCGTCCCCAGCAACTGGCAGATGCACGGGTACGACAAGCCCATCTACACGAACGTCACCTACCCGTTCCCAGCTGACCCGCCGAGGGTCCCGAGCGGCGATAATCCCACGGGCTCGTACCGCAGGGAGTTCGAGATGCCCCGCTCGTGGAAGGACAGGCAGGTCTTCCTCGTCTTCGACGGCGCGGACTCGGCCCTCACTATCTGGGTGAAAGGCAAGCCCGTCGGCTACAGCGAGGACAGCCGCCTGCCAGCTGAATTCAATATTACGCCTTACGTTCGTCCGGGGAAAAACGTTCTCGCAGCTCAGGTTCTCCGCTGGAGCGACGGGAGCTACCTTGAGGACCAGGACATGTTCAGGCTGAGCGGCGTCTTCCGCGACGTCTACTTGTACTCGGCGCCCAATGTTCACATCAGGGACTTCTTCGTCCGAACCGACCTCGACAAAGAGTGTGCGAACGCGGTCTTTAAGGTCAGAGCCAAAGTAGCTAATTATTCAAGCCGCCCAATCGGAAACCTCGTCCTCGACGTCAGCCTGCTCGACGCAGAAGGAAACAACGTCTTTGCCGAGTCCCTGAACCGAACCGTCGAAAACGTTAGGGCGAAGGGCGAAACCGTCGTCGAGCTCGAACGCGAAGTCGTCAACCCGAGGAAGTGGTCCGCTGAGCACCCGCACCTTTATATGCTTTTACTCAAGCTGCTGGACTCTAAAGGCAGCGAAATCGAAATAGAGCGGTGCAGGGTCGGGTTCCGCAAGGTCGAAGCCAAGGACGGGCAGATACTCGTCAACGGCGTCCCCGTGTATTTCAAGGGCGTCAACAGGCACGAACACGAAGACGCAAGGGGGCACGCGGTCACCGTTGAATCCATGGTCAAAGACATCCTGCTGATGAAGCAGTTCAACTTCAACGCCGTCCGAACCTGCCACTATCCTAACGACCCAGCGTGGTACGACCTGTGCGACGAGTATGGAATCTACGTCATCGACGAGGCGAACATCGAGTGCCACGGACTAGCCAACATCGGCGGACCCGAATACCGAAGCGAGCCAGCCAACGACCCCGACTGGCTGACGGCCTTCATGGAGCGCTGCACGAGGATGGTGGAACGGGACAAGAACCACCCGTCCGTCGTCATGTGGTCCCTGGGCAACGAGGCGGGGTACGGACCCAACCACGACGCCGCAGCGGGATGGATACACGGCTACGACAAGACGCGTCTCGTCCACTACGAGGGCACGATACACACGCAAGGAAAGGTTTCGCCAGTTGTCGACGTCGTCAGCGTCATGTACCCGACCATCGACAGGCTAGCTGAGCTGGGAGAGGACCCGGACGAGCCCCGTCCAGCGATTATGTGCGAGTACGCCCACTCGATGGGGAACAGCACGGGCAACCTGAAGGAGTATTGGGAGACTATACATGCCCATAAACGCCTGAGAGGAGGATTCATCTGGGACTGGGTCGACCAGGGGCTGGAGCGGAGGACCGAGAAGGGCGAGAAGTGGTGGGCGTACGGCGGGGACTTCGGCGACCAGCCCAACGATGGCAACTTCTGCATAAACGGGCTCATCTGGCCCGACCGAAAGCCGCACCCCGCGATGTGGGAGTGCAAGAAGATATTCCAGCCCGTCAACGTCGAAGCCGTCGACCCTAAAGCTGGAAAAGTCAAAGTGACTAACAGCTACGACTTCTCAGACCTGAATGGACTCGACGCCGAGTGGGAGCTAACCGCAGACGGCAAGGTCCTGCAAAGCGGTCAGCTGCCAAAACTCAACACTCCGGCGAAAGGCAGCCAAGACGTGAAGATACCGTTGACGATTCCAGCACTAAAGGCTGGGACTGAGTACTGGCTCACAGTGCGGTTCAAGCTCTCCGAAAGCACGTCTTGGGCGGAGAAGGGTCACGAGGTGGCTTGGGCGCAGTTCAAGATGCCGTTCGAGGCTCCGCCCGTGCCAGCACTTGACGTCCAAAGTATGACCGCCGTCAGGTTCGACGAGACGGACAAGCAGGTCACGATTGTTGGCGCGAAGTTCAGGGCGGTCTTCGACAAGAAGAAGGGCTTGCTGACCTCATTAAAGCACGGCAACGTCGACCTCGTCAAGAAGGGTCCGACGTTGAACGTTTGGCGGGCGCCAACCGACAACGACGTCCCGCGGCTTGCGCCAACTTGGAGGAGATTCGGGCTGGACCGCGTAGAACACGAAGTGAAGAACGTCGTCGCGCTGCATGCTGGTCCACAGCTTGTACAAGTCGTAGTGACTTCTGTGGTTCGGGCGCCCGACGTCGCCGACGGCTTCGAGTGCAGGACCGTCTACAACTTCTACGGAAGCAGCGACATCGTCATCGAGACGAACGTTACCCCGAGCCTGAAGGTCCCGTCCCTACCAAGAATCGGGCTGCGGCTGACCGTCCCAGAGAGGCTCAATACCCTCACGTGGTACGGGCGCGGACCCCACGAGAACCACTGGGACCGCAAGGAGGGAGCCGCCGTCGGAGTCTACAGGGGCAGAGTGTCCGAGCAGTACGTGCCCTACATCAAGCCGCAGGAGAACGGCAACAAGACAGACGTCCGCTGGGCTTCGCTCACCGACGCGAACGGCGCTGGGCTGCTCGTCGTGGGGATGCCGCTGGTGGAGGTCACCGCGCAGTACTTCACCTCCGAGGACCTAGAGAAGGCGAAGCACACGCACGAGCTGAAGAGGCGGAGAGACATCATCCTGTGCGTCGACTACAAGCAGTCCGGAGTCGGAGGGGGAAGCTGCGGACCCGACACCCTGCCTAAATACCTAGTCACACCCGAGTCCGTCCGCTTCAGCTTCAGGCTGAGACCCCTTTCCCCGAAGGAGCCGTCCGTTGCTGAGCTGAGCAAACAGAGAATCGAGCCAGCCAGTAAACCGAGTCCGGGTGGCTGATTGGTTCATAAAATTCGTGGATGTTGCCGAACAGCCTAGGGTTTTCCTATGTATTCTAGGATGTCGTCGGCTTTATCCACTGAAAGGGCTTTGGCTGAGACGAGGTTTTTGGCGATTTCCGAGATTGTCGTCACGGGCTTGACCTTGTAGCCTTGTTTTTCGAGCTCCTGTCTTCCGCCTTGCTCCCTGTCGACCACGACGACGACAGCTTCTATGGTTGCGCCCGCTTGTTCCAGGAGCTTGATGCCCTCGACTTTTGAGGCGCCCGAGGTTATCACGTCGTCGAAGAAGACAATGCGGTCTCCCTTCTTTACTTCACCCCCAGCTATCCTGTCGGTCACGCCGTAGGTCTTTGACTCCTTCCTGACGACCAAGCACGGTATTCTCAGCTTTCCAGCGATGCTCGGAGCCAGCAGCGCACCCTTGAGCTCGATGGAGGCGAGCTTGTTCACTTTTCCCGAAGCAACCATGGGCTCGATTTCCTCAGCAACGGCGTTGATGACGTAGCCAAAGTCCAACGGAGACGACAGGAGCCACGTCAAGTCGATGTAGTACGGGCTCATCACGCCCGACTTGAGTTTAAAGCTCCCGAACTTCAGGGCACCCGAATGAACCAGAGCCTTAGCCACAATCGAGGTTTTTCCCGACACAACCACCCACCACAACCACTGGGTTGGCTATTCGCTTTTTTACGCTAAAAGGTTTTTTACTATGCGCTGCTGGAACTGTTGATAACATCATAAAAGAAACCTAAACTTCCGCCATATGAATTGAGTTCGTAAGATTCTTCAGGTTCTATACTTTGTTTTTCACCATTCGAATTATGGTGCGATGAATCGGGCTTTCTTTTCGAACTGCTTATCGTAGATTCTTCTGACCCTCTGGATTGTGTCGGCTTCGTTGGGGCTCTTGTCCCACCGTATCTTCGTTATCCGCGCGAACCTAAGAGCCATCCTACACTTGTACGTAGGGCTCTCTTGAATCTCGTTGAAGGCGACCTCGACGACGACGCTCGGCTGAACGGCGACCCTGTGCCCCTCGCGCTTCACAGCTATCTTGAGCAGCCTCTTGGTCATGTCCTCCATCTC
>Ga0233423_10001473_pt1 | contig 11826 bp, 10 predicted proteins | sample Watercolumn_Mata_FD_180713 | JGI IMG/M metagenome (GOLD analysis project Ga0233423, IMG submission 180713) | Freshwater microbial communities from Lake Matano, South Sulawesi, Indonesia - Watercolumn_Matano_2014_112_MG | ecosystem: Environmental > Aquatic > Freshwater > Lake | place: Indonesia... | reverse complement strand
CGACCTTGGGTTTCGCGGTCTCGCGCTCGATGAATTCCGGCTCGGCCTGGGCCTCGCGCTCTTGCTTGACGAACTCCTCGATGAATTTGTTGATCTCGGGCATCTGGAACTCGGCCCGGGCTTTCTCTTCGACGACGACGGGTTCGGGAACGGGAGAGAGCTCAGGTTCGGGCTCGGCCTCGGGTTCGGGCTCTTCGGGGACGGAAAGGGCGGGCTCCGGTTCCGCCGGGGGCTCTTCGACCTCGGCCCCGGCTTCGCTCTCCAGGAGTTCCTTGATCCGTTTGAGCTTGGCCAGCTCCTGCTCGAGGTTGACGGCGATGTCGCCCTCGTTCTCGGTCAGGGGCTCCTCGGTGACGATCCCGTACGTCTCCCGCAGCTTCGTCCGGAGGGCGTTCACTTTTTCCTGGGCCTGGTCGCGGACCTCCGTCAGCCGGGAGTTCTTTTCGGCGACGATTCTCAGCTCCTCGAGGGTCTGGGCCGTCAGCCGTTCGATTTCCTTCTGGAATCCCATGCTCCGGTCGAGGTGGTCACGAATCTCGGCCTGGAGGCCGTCCCGGGCGGTCTCGAACTCGGTCAAGGCCGTCCGGTACTCCTGGACGGTCTCTCGTTCGCGGGAGAAATCCTCCTCGACCTTCCTCAGCCGGCGTTCGTACTCTTCCCGTTCCCGCCGGATCTTGTCCTCGAGTTCCCGTTCGATTTCCTCCCGGCGCCTTTGAAGGGCTTTATCGAGGTTGGATTCGATCTCCCGAATGAGAACCGCCGAATCATCGATCGCGTCTTTTTGAGGCGTCATGTTCGTCCTCCTAGCGAGCTGGAAGAGGTCCTCCTCCTCGGGCGCCGCATGGGCCCGGGTCCCGCGTCCTTTTCGCCCCCAGTCTAATTTCGGCCGAGCCGGCCGGCAATCCCCCTTGCCGACGATTGGGGGGGGGGTTTTTGGCCCCTCCTTCTCATCGCCGGCGATGAGGCCCTTCGGGCGCCTTGTGAAACGCCCCGCCTTGGGGTATAAAGGGAGCCTCGATGAGCGAAAGCCGCGTTCTCGTCGTGGCCGACCCCGGCCTCCGGGTCAAGGCTCTCCTCCGCCTCTTGGAGACGCTCGAAGCCGACGTCGTCCTCGCCCCCGCTTCGGGGCGGGAGGACCGCCTTCCCGAGGCCGAGGACGCCGCGGTCGTCGTCATCCTGGGGAAAAGGCTTCCCCCCCGACGGGCCGCCGGTCCGCCCTCCGTCGTCGTCGGCCTGACGGCGCCCGACCCCCGGGCAGGGCTGGCCCTCCTCAAGGACGGCCGGGCCGATCATGTTCTCGCGGCCAAGGACCTCGTCGGGATCTACGGCGCCGTCCGGAGCGAACTCCTCCACGGCTCCCGGCTCCGTCAACTCAGGACCGAGAAGAACCGGTCTCTGCGCCGGGCGCGCCTGCTCGAAGAGGTCTACGACGCCACCGTCGAAAACCTGATGATGGCCCTCGACCTCCGCGACGTCGAAACCTTCGGCCATTCCCAGACCGTGGCAAAATATTCCGAGGTCCTGGCCGGGCTCCTGGGAGTCGAGGACCCGGCTCGCCGCGGCCGGATCCGGTTGGGGGCTCTCCTCCATGACATCGGCAAGATCGCCATTCCGGACAGCATCTTGAAAAAACCGGGCGACCTCTCCCCTGACGAATGGGACAAGATCAAGCTCCATCCCACCCTGGGATACGGCCTGGTCAAGGAAATCAAGCTCGTCGCCGAGGTCGGAAACATCATCCTCTATCACCATGAGAAATTCGACGGGACGGGATATCCGGCCGGATTGAAGGCGGCCGGGATTCCGCTCGAAGCCAGGATCTTCGCCCTGGCCGACGCCCTGGATGCCATGACCGCCCATCGGCCCTACCGGGAAGCGAGAGACCACCGCGCCGCCCGGACCGAGATCCTCGGCCATCGGGGAACCCAGTTCGACCCGTCCGTCGTCAAAGCGTTCGCCTCGCTTCCAGCCGAGCGCTGGGAACGAATCCGGTTCGAGACGACTTCCCACCTGCCCCCTCTGGGTGAATTCCGGCACTTCCTCCGCCGCCTCAAGCCCTGAACCGGGCCGAGACGACTCGCGGCTTCTGCCCCAAGTCGAGCGAGATTTCGATCTCATCCCACCGGCGGCCAAAGAGAGGCCGGACGCCGTCCGCTTGTCCGGCCCCAATCTCGACGACCAGACGCCCGCCTCGCTTCAGGTAGCGGGGGGCGCCCCGAATCAACCTTTGGATGACCTCGAACCCCGTCGGGCCGGGGACCAGGGCTCGGCGGGGCTCGGAAGCCCGGACCTCTTCGGGAAGGCCCGGCCATTCCCAGGCCGCGACATAGGGCGGGTTGGAAACGATGACTTCCGCCCGGCCGTCGAAGTCTTGTCCGCGGAGCGGGCCGTAGGTCCGGCCCTGGAGGAAAGTGATGTTGGAAACGCCGTGCCGGGCGGCGTTCGCCTTGGCCACCTGGAGGGCCCTTCCGCTGATGTCCGTGGCCACGACCCGAGCGGACGGAATCTCTTTCGCCAGGGAAACGGCCAGACAGCCGCTGCCTGTCCCGATGTCGATGATCAGCGGATTCTTCGCCCGGCAGACGTCGAGCGTTCGTTCTACGAGAAGTTCGCTTTCGGGCCGGGGAATGAGGACGGAGGGGCTGACGGTGAACGGGATGGACCAGAACTCCCTCTCCCCGATCACGTAGGCCAGCGGACGACGGGATTGGCGGGCTCGGACCGCCGCCCAAAACGACCGCTCGAGCCGAGCGGGGATCTGGCGCTCCGGAAAGGCGAGGATCTCGAGTTCGGTCAGCCGGCCCATCCGCCGCAACAAGACGCGCGATTCGAGGCCTGGGTCGGCTTCGGGCAAGCCGGCGAGGGCATCGGCCCCGCCGCGGAGGAGCTCACGGACCGTGGCCATGGTCGGTCAGGCGGCCGGTTCAGACCGCCGCCCCGCCGCCGGTCGACTCGAGTTCGCGGGCCTGGGCCTCAAGAATGACCCTCTCCAGGATCGATTCGATCTCTCCGTCGAGGATGGCGGCCAGCTGATGAAAGCTCTCGCCAAGACGGTGGTCGGTCACCCGAGACTGGGGAAAATTGTAGGTTCGGATCTTCTCGCTCCGCTCTCCCGTCCCCACCTGGGCCCGTCGGCTTTGGGCGATCTTCTCCTGTTGCTCGGACCGGGCGATTTCAAGCAGCCGGGACCGGAGAACCCGAAGGGCTTTCTCCTTGTTGCGGTGCTGGGATTTCTCGTCCTGACAGGAGACGACCTGGCCGGAAGGCTTGTGAGTCACCCGGATGGCGGTGTAGTTCCGGTTCACATTCTGTCCGCCGGGACCCGAGGAGCCGAAGGCCTCGATCTTGAGGTCCTTGGGGTCGAGTTTGACGTCGACTTCGTCGGCCTCGGCCAGGACGGCGACCGTGACCGTCGAGGTGTGGATCCGGCCGCTGGCCTCGGTTCGGGGTATCCGCTGGACCCGGTGGACGCCGCTCTCATACTTGAGCCGGGAGTAAGCGCCCTGACCCTGAAGGCCGAGAATAACCTCCTTGTACCCGCCGACCGGGGAGAGGCTCGCCTCGACGATTTCGGCTTTCCAGCCCCGGCTTTCGGCGTAGCGGGTGTACATCCGGGCCAGGTCCTGGGCGAAGAGCGACGATTCGTCGCCGCCGGCACCGGCTCGTATTTCGAGGAAGACGTTTTTCTCATCGAGGGGATCTTTGGGCAGTCTCAGGACCTTGATCTCCTGCTGGAGGGCCGCCGCCCGGGCTTCGAGGTCTTTTCTTTCCACCTCGGCCAAGGCCCGGATCTCGGAGTCCGAAGCGGCGTCCGCCAGGATGTCTCCTGCGTCCCGCAGCTCGGACTGGACGCGGCGCAGCTCCTCCTGTTTGCGGACAAGGATTTCGAGTTCGGCCCGTTCCTTCGAGATTTCCCGAAACTTGGCCGGATTGGAGAGGACCGCCGGGTCGGCGAGGCTCCGGGTCAGCTCGCGGTAGCGGGCTTCAACGCTGTCGAGCTCCGGGACCATCGCAGCCGACCCAAGAACTTATTTCTTCGCTTTAGGACCGGGGTATTTCTTCCGGAATTTTTCGACCCGGCCGGCGCTGTCGATGAACTTTTGCTTTCCGGTGAAGAAGGGATGGCACTGGGAGCAGATCTCGACCCGGATCTCTTTTTTCGTCGACCGCGTCTGGAAGGTGTTCCCGCAGGCGCAGATGACCGTGCAGGCTTCGTAATTCGGATGCAAATTCTCTTTCATCAGTCCATGCTCCTCAAAGCCGGGGTATTATACCAGAACGGCGGGCCTCCCGCCAGGGCCCGTTCAGTCTCGCTGGGCGACCCGGACAAACGCCTCGCCGTCGATCTCGAAGGAGAACCCGGCCATGGCCTCTCGGACGGCCTCGCGGTAGGCCCGGCTCTCGAAATATGCCTTGACTTCCCGGCGGAGGGGCAGGACCTGTTCCTCGGCCTTCCACTCGTATGGTTCCCCCGAGCTCGTCCGGAGGTGGCCCAGATGGACGATCCAGGCCATCGGTTTGATCGGGACGTGGGCGAAGAGGCGGTGGATGGACCTGACCTCGGCCTCTTTGACGGGGTTCAAGAACCGGAAATAGCGGGAAAACAGGACGGCGTTATGGAAGAAGGCGGGAAAGGCCAACAGGCCGTCCTGGCGGGTGATCCTCCCCAGGTAGATGAAGACGTCCATGATTTTTCGGCTCATTCCCAGGCCCGGGTGCTGCTGGCCGGGGAGCGGGCCGCGAAGGCCGGTGAATTCCTGACGGGGATTCTGAAGGGTCAGCCACTCGAAATACAGACAGGGGAACGGGTCCAGGGGGGCGGACGGGTTTTTTTCCCTCGGGTCGAAGACGATCTGCCTGACCTTCAGGTCGACGGCCAGGTTCTCGGGAGTTTTCGCCCCGGCCCAGAGACGGAGGCGATGGAGCGGGAAATCGGAGGCGTCGACTTCCATCAGGAGGGGCCACAGCCCCCGTTTGCGGGCTTCCCGGGCCAGGCCTTTCTTCTCCAGGACGGCCGACACTTCGGCCAGGGTGTAGCGCCCGAGGAAGAGAGAGGTCCCCCGCCGGTCGCCCAGGGAGCCGAAAATTTCCGCCTCTCCGACGAGGGGCGTCTGGCCCCAGGCTTGTTCGTCCGGTCCGTTTTTACTCATCGTTTTCCGATTCCCGCCCCCCCGTCCGGTCGTGATTATTGTAAACGAACCCTCGCCCCGAGACAAGGCGCGGTCAGGAGCCCGGCCGGTAGAATTCGAGGACGTCGTCGCCCAATCGGACTTTTCGGGCGAGGGAGAAATACTTGGCCTCGAAATCGGTCTTGAAATGATGGCGGAGGATGACGAGCCCCCCCGAGGCGAGAATCCCCCGCTTCCCGACGACCTTCAAGGGATTCCGCTCGTCGAGCAGGCGGTAGGGAGGGTCGAGAAAAACGAGGTCGAATCGCTGGCCCTCGCGGGCCAGGACGATGACGGCCCGGTTGAACTCCCGGCCGATGACCCGTGACCGGACGTCGGCCCCGAGTTTGCGGAGGTTGTGTCGCAGAACGTTCAAGGCGGCCGGGAGTTCCTCGACGAAAACGGCCCGGGCCGCCCCTCGGCTCAGGGCCTCGATCCCGACCGAGCCCGTGCCGGCAAACCCGTCGAGGACGGACCGGCCGGCGACCTGGTCGCGGAGGATGTTGAACAGGGCCGATTTCAGCTTATCGGGCATCGGCCTGACGAGCGGGCTGGGGACCTTCCGCAGCCGGGCTCCCTTATAGATTCCGCTGACGACCCGGATCATGGGAGGTAGTACAGGGAAACCCTCCGGGAAGCCGTTTTCACTTCCTTGATCCCGTAGGGCAGCTCGTACCAGTCATTGATGCTGGACGCGTCCGACTTGCCGATGGCCGCCGCGGCCAGGATAATCAGGTCGAGGAGCATGAGGGGCACCGAGCGGTCTTCGAGGAACAGGCTTTCGAACTCGAGATGAACCGCCCCGTCCTGGGAGAGGACCTTCCCGGCAAAATAGAGGTTCATCCGCGGCTTCAGGCCGAACGGGAGCCGCGCTCCGCTGAGGTCGAGCCGGGCCATGCCTTCGACCTTGTTCTCGGCCAGGAGTTTCAAGGCCAGGACCTTGAGGACGCCGTTCGGTTCGGCCGCGATCCGGTGGGCGATGTAGGCGTTCAGCTCGCTTTCGCTGAAGTCCGCCCGCTTGAGTCCGCCGCCTTTCCGGGTCAGGCTTTCGGCTTCGATCTGGTCGAGGGCCCGCAGGACGCGCTCGGCGTCCTTTTTGACGGACATCGGGAGCTGGGCGGATAACGGAAGAAGGATCGCCCCGGCCAAGACCCAGGAGACGCCCCGGCCGGCCGTCCCTCGAAAAGACCTCCGTCCCATGGATTCATGCTAACAGAATCAAAAGGGGGAGTAAAATCCGGGAGGCGGACGACCGCCCGGAGACGGGATGAGGGGGGAGGAAAAAAGGCGGGAGAAGAGCGAAGGAAAAGCCGGCCGGAAGAAGGCTACTTGATCGGCGAGACGGGAGTTTTCTCGGTGATTTCCCGGACGGTGCCGAGGATGAGTCCCGTTCCCGCGACCACAGTGGCGATCCCGCACGGAGTCAGGAAGAAGGGCGTACCGCCGCGGCAGACGATATAGAGAATGTCGCCGGGCTCGACCGTGCGGGCGACGTTCAACAGGCCGTTCTGGCCGGCGAGAATCTGCCGGACAATGCTTCCGTTCTGGGCCAGTTTGTCCGCGTCCTGGTAGAAATTCGTCAACGGACCTTTGACCCGGATCCGGTCGCCGCGCTGGAGAACGCCCATCTCGACGAAGACCTCAGCATCCCTGGTCGCCGGGTTGAAGCGGAGGACCCGTCCGATCCGGGTCTCGCCTTCTTTATCGGCCTGGGCCCGGAGGATCTCCTGGACTCCAGACTGGACCGCCGACTCGTACAGGCTCAGAGTGACCGCAATCTTGGTCGTCTCGTTGGCGATGATGCCGACGAGCTCGCTCGAGTTGAAGTCGCCCTGGGCGGTCGTGATTCCGTACTGGTAGATCCCCTTGCCGATCCCATCCAGGCGGAAAAATCCCTTGGCATCTGTCGGGGGGCTCTCATACACGGACCCCGAGGTGACGTTGCGCAGCTTGATGACCGCTCCGGCGACGGGCGTCTTGCCGTCGCGGTCGGTGACCGTCCCGACGAGGTTCCCGCGTTCAAAAGTCTGGGCCCCTAGAAAAAGGGTTAGCCCGACGAGGAGAACGAGGAAGCCACCCCCGCGGAAAGAAAACGGGACACCTTTGGCGTCTACTCGCATAGCAATCCTCCTAGCCCTTGGCAGTTAGACAATATAACATTCGCCTCCGCTTGTCAAGCTTTTTTTTGTTTTAGAATCAAGAGATTCCGGAATGACCGAGATCTTTCTGACCGGGGCCGGATTGTTCAAGGGGGTGATTTCGAGGAGATTTTCCCCAGGCTTGGCCTCAAAAACCAGGCGAAGGACGGGCCCCGGGGCATAGTCATCCCAGACGGCGAGGCGGTTGATTTTCACCGATAAATAGGGCGGCGACTCCGGGAGGAAGGGGGCCATCTCGACCGCCAAAACGTAGGATTCCCCCCTGAGGACGGCCTTCCGGGAGAAAGCCTCGCCCCTGGCCAGGGTGGGCCCGGGGAGGAGGATTTCCGGCCCCGTGAGAAGCGAGCGGAGGCGAAGGTCGAGGGTCCGGATCCCCTCCGCATCGTTAAGCCGCTCGAAGTTCTTCCTCATCTTCAGAAGGGTCAGGACGTTTTCCCCGGTGATTTCGGCCGCCCGGGCATAAGCCGCGTTCGATTCGTAGAGATAATCGAGTTTCTGGTAGGCGTCGCCGATGACTTCCAAGACCCGGGCGTAGCTCGGCTTCATTTCCTCGGGGACATGGATGATGCTCCGGGCGAGAGACTGTCCGGCCTGGACGACCTGACGGTAGCGGTTCTGTTTGAAATCGAGCAGGAGCTCGACGGCGTACCGGCCGAAATCGACGACCGCCCCTCCCCGGCTGGCCTCGATGAGGCCGCGCTCCCGAAGGAAGGTCTCGACTCTGGCGAACGAGGACGAGCTTTCCTCGACCTCGAGATACGCCCGGAGTTCGTCCTGGGCGAGGTCGACCTTCCGGGTCTGGTCGACCCGGCAGAGGGCCAACGCCCCGAGGACGGCATTATAGAGGGTCCCGTACTCGACGGGGTCGATCAAAGACGGCCCGGCCAGGCTCTGGATGAAGGTGACCCGCCCGAGGGCGGTCCGGGCGGCTCGGAATCGGCCCTCGGCCTCGGCCGAGCCATAGGACTTGAGAAGCTGTTCGCCCGCCTGATACTCCTCCTTGGCGTGGGCATAATCCAAGGCCTCGGCCCGGCTGAGATAGTCCAGACGTTTCGTCCGAGCGAGGGATTTTTCCCCGAGGAGGGCCGCCGCCCGGCGGTAGACGGCCGCGTCGGAAGGGATGACCGCGTCCAGGACGGCCTCGTCCCTGACGTTGAGCTCCCAAAGGGCGAGGACGGAGTCGACCGTCTCTTCATCCCGCGAACCCTTGAGAAGCTCCCGGACGACCTCGGCCGCGAATCCTTGGTCCTCGGGGGACAGGGCTTCCCAACGGGACAGCAAAGCCCGGCCGACGTCGGCAAAGACCCGGGTGTCGGTCCCGGCGAGCCGGGCCGCCCGCTTGTATTCCTCGATGAAATTCTCGGGTTGAGCGAGGCCCAGGGCGCTCATGTATTGCAGGGCTTGGGCGAAGTCAAAATGGGCCAGAGGGGAGAACGGATTCAGGGCCAGGGAGCGGAGGAAATTCGACCGCGATTCGAGGAAGGCCGGCTCCAGGCCGGCCGGGTCTTCGCCGATCCGGGCGACCGCTTCGTCGAACCTCGCCCGGCCCAACTCGTGATAGACGAGGTCGTTGAGGGGCAAGATCCCCTGCTCGCGCTCGAGGAGGGCGGTCCTTCGTTCGAGGGCCGGGGTCCGATTCTTGGCCCGGTAATAGAGATGATACCCCCGGTAGACGATGATGTCCGCCGCCGCCAGGACGACGAGGGCGGCCAGGACCCGGACGAGGCGCTTGTTCATTTCGAGGTTTTCCGATGGTAGACCATACTCGAGGTCAGGGCCAGGACGACGGTGAAGACGACGGCGTTGGCCGGGATTTGGAGGTTGAAATCGGTCAAGCTGTGGACGAGGAGGGCGGCCAGGGAGACGATGCCTCCAAGAGCCAGGCTTTTGACCTCCGGATTCCGGCGTTGGACCCAGGTCCGGACGGCGTCTCCAAAGAGAAAAAAGACGACCCCCGCCAGGAGGAGGAAGCCGAAGCCGCCGAGTTCGCTCAGGAACTCGAGGAAATCATTATGGGCATGGACGAGGGAGTATTCCATCCCGATCAGGTCATAAGCCTGGTAGGTCTGCCCGAAGGCGCCCAGCCCGACGCCCGTCACCGGAAAATCGGAGATCATCCGGAACACGCCCGCCCAGTACTGGGGCCTCCCGTCCTGGAGGAGCTTGTCCAAGGCGAACCGCCCGATCATCGCGTCGACCCCGACGTAAAGGGCCAAGACGGTGACCCCCACGACGACCCATTTGAGGACGGCCCGGACCCGGGGCTGACGAAGCCGCTTCTTGCCGAAATGGAAGGCCGTGAATTCGAAAAACAGGACGAAAATGAAGGCCAGGACGATGACCCCCGACCGCGAATTCGAACGGAGGACGGCCAGGGCCATGACGACGAGGCCGACCCCGACCAGGATGTTCGTCGCCGTCCCCCGGGAGACCAGCCCAACGAGACGGTCGCGCCAGGTCCGGCTTCCTCCGAAGACCTCCAGACGGGACAGGAGGAGACCCAGGGCCAGGGGGATAATGAGTTCAAGATAGCCGGCGAAATGGTTACGGTTGACGAACGTCCCCGTGGCCGCGTCGAGGCCGAACGTTTTCCGGTAGAACAGGACCCGGGGCTGGCTGCGCATGAGCTCGAACAACCCATAAAAGGCCTCGAAGACGCCCATCCCCACGAGAACGAAGAGAATCCGGCGGAACTGATGACGGTGGGTGACCGTCCGGACGACGACCAGGCCGATGAGGACATAGGCGGCCAATTCCAGGGCCGAAGCCACGGTCCGTCCCGGAAGAAGGGACAGGGTCGTTAGAGACGGCGCTCCTCCCGGGAGATAGGCTTCGCGAAGGGCGACGGCCTTGGGCGAGACGATCTTCACGATGAAGGTCGGCAGGGGAACGACCTGGAGGACCAGGAAACCGAAGACCGCCGGCAGCACGTAGCGGAGCCAGCGGAGCCGCCGGGCTTGGACGGGGTTCGTCTGGGGAGGATGGTCCAGGGCCAGGGTCGCGCCGAACAAGGCCAGGGCGGCCAATTCGATGATCAGGACCGACCATTCATGGACCGAGGCGATCGGCAGCGGAGTCCAGACGAGCAGGGCGAGAAGCCCATATTCGATGAACGCCCGGAGCTTCCGATCCTTGGGGCTCAAAGGCGGCTCGGGACGGACGAAGCGCGGCCGCTCTCCGGCCGGGCCGGCGGCAGGGAGGCCGGGCGTCTGGGACAGGGGATTTAAAGCCATCCGTGGTTAAGCCGGGGTCTGTTTATCCGGGCCGCTTTTCGCCGGCGGGGAGTCGAGGCTTTTGTCTTGATAGTACTCATACTGGAAATAGGGCGAAAGCTGGCCGTTTCGGCTCGCCCGGGCGTCGTTGAAGATGACCCCGCTCAAACGGGCCTTGGCCTTCTGGAGCTCCTGGATCGTCCGGAGGAGCATTTTCCGGGTCGTCTGCCCGGTCTTGAGGACAAGGAGGGTCATATCGGCCTGAGAACAGACGATGACCGGGTCGATGACGGCCAGGACGGGGGGAAGATCGATGAGGACGATGTCGTAGCGCTTGCGGATGGCGGCCAAGAGGTCGGCCATCTTCCGGGAATTCAGGAGCTCGGCCGGGTTGGGGGGATGGGGGCCGCTCGGCACGAGCCAGAAATGGTCGATGGGCGTTTTCTGGACGACGTCCTCCAGGGGGGCCCGGCCGGCCAGGTAATCGCTCAACCCGACCGCGTTCCGGACCTTGAAGATCTTGTCCAATCGCGGCTTGCGGAGGTCGGCGTCGATGGCCAGGACGCGCTCGCCGAGCTGGGCGAAAGAGATGGCCAGGTTGGAGAGCGTGGCCGACTTCCCTTCCCGGGGCTGGGTGCTCGTAAAGGCGATGACCTTGGACTCCCCGTCTCCACGGGAAAAGAGGATCGACGTCCGGACGGTCCGGTAGTCTTTGGCGATCGAGATCTTGGGAAAGAGATGGTTGATGAGCTCGACCTCGGAGGCCCGGTCCTTCGTCCCCCCCGCTTCGGCCGGAAGTCCGTAGAGGCCGTAGCCGTCGGCCTTGGCCTTGCTCCCGTTGGAGGCGAAATGGGGGATGATGCCCAGCGAAGGCAGGCCGGTCAGTTTTTCCAGGTCCTCCGGGGTCTTCACCGTGTTGTCCAGGAAATGGGCGCCAAACGCCGCCCCCGTGCCCAGCATCAGGCCGAGGAGGAGGGCGACGATGAGGTTCCGTTTGACGTTCGGGGAAAAGGGCTTGTCGGGAACGAGGGCCCGGTCGACGACTTTGATGTTGGAGGTCCGGAGGCCCGACATCCGGGCCGAAACTTGAGTCTCCGCCTGCTTGGCGTTCAGCGAATTCAAGAGGTTGCGGATGCTGGCGACGTCGGTCTGAAGCTGGCTGGCCAGGATGGAATCGGTCCCGATCCGGCTGACGTCGACCCTCTTCGTTTCGAGGAGCTTTTTGAGCTCGACCTCGCGGTTGAGGGCCCGGGAGTACTCCGATTGGGCGGCCTCGACGGATCGGGA
>Ga0233423_10001470_pt1 | contig 11839 bp, 6 predicted proteins | sample Watercolumn_Mata_FD_180713 | JGI IMG/M metagenome (GOLD analysis project Ga0233423, IMG submission 180713) | Freshwater microbial communities from Lake Matano, South Sulawesi, Indonesia - Watercolumn_Matano_2014_112_MG | ecosystem: Environmental > Aquatic > Freshwater > Lake | place: Indonesia... | reverse complement strand
TCGAAGTACCTCTCATCGACTCCCTGGATGATCAGGCTTGTTCCCGTCTTGCCTCTCAATCGCCCCTGAATAGGATTGCTTGTCTCCATAAGAAAAGGGAAAACGTGGCTATTGTCGCCCCATTCCCGATGGCTCAGGCCGCGGAAGTTCACTGGCGACATCTCAAGCGCGTACTGGAGGTTCTCCATCTCCAGCGTGAAGAGAGCGCTCGCGGCGATGTCTTTGCCTTTCTCGTGAGTTACGATTGCATCGATGATTGGTATCTCGGGAGCCGCTTCGTGGAGGTCAAAAGCGATGTCGACCTTTTCCTGTTCAATAAGCCGCATGATCGCATAGGCAATCCGCTCGGTAGCAGTGCCCTCGGGGCGGCCCGGATATGAACGGTTCAGGTTTCGCACTTCGTTTCCCGAAAGCTGTTGGCCAGAAGGATATTGCAGGAAGACGAGCGGATCGGGCCATTCAGGCACCGGATTGCTGGCCCGAGCTCCAAACCTGAACGTCCTCAGCTTTGATTTCGACTGAATGGTGTATGATTGAGGATACCCTTCGAGAGGATCTGTACAGCTAAAGCCGCTGTTGCATGCCTGCGGAATGACGATGAGCTTGCCCTCACTTGCGACGACATGTTCGGTCAGAAGCACTGCAGTCATGAATCCTGCCGGTTCGTTCGGATGCGTGCCGCCAAGCACGAGTGCTGTTGCGCCCGGCTTGCCGCTGTCCATGATGTATACTTTCGTGTCCGATGCCGTTCCTGCGAGTGGGCCAAAATACGTGCTCAGCAACCTGACTTCTGTGACTCCAGGGCCCGCGAGGATCTCATCGGGCTGGTACATCGTCAGGAACTCCCGGCCCGCGATGGTGCAGACGAGGCCGACAACAATCAACGCGCAAAGGGCAACGATGTGATGGCGTTCCATTCAGGTTCCTACTTGATGTGGAGAATCCGCAGTATGAGCGGAATCAGAACAAGAGCGAGAGCAATTTGAGTTCTCCAATTACGCTCTGCAAACAATTCTCGAAGAACGAGAACGAATACGAACGCAGCAATCAGGATATAGGTCCAATGAAGCATGATCAGTCCTCTGAAATATCAGACCACAAAGGCACCGGATAAAGTGTGGGGAGCGAGGTTCATCATGTCCGGTCGTGTCAATAGATTTTCGCGACTGAATCGGCGAACGCGATCATCGCGATTGCCGCAAGCAAAGACAGAATCATGAGCGGGACGCTCCGCTTCAGAATCAGGAATTGATTTTTCTCTCCCACAATCTGTGATGCAAACGCACAGAGGAGCATGGGAGGCGGCATCAGATCGCCAAGCCCGGCGATGAGCGAGAGCGCTGACGTCACAACGATCTCATTCTTGCCCAGAAACACATACACCAATGGTACACCGATGACCGACGCAGAGGCGTACGCTGAGCCAAAAGCCGGCATCAGCAGCGCAATTCCGACGTACAGAAACGCGGGGGGAAGCTTCAACGCGCTGACCGCCAAAAATCCTCGTACACCGGTGAGTGTCATAATCTGAACGAACATCCCAACTCCGACGAGGATGACCATCACTGGCAACGCGTCCCTGATTGCTGTGCGGGCAGTCGTCCACCACGGCATTTTCTCTCCAGTGAAGAGCCCCACGATGCTCCCGAGGATGAATATCAACGGTATGCCGATGTCCGGGACGTATTGGGGGAGGACGCGGATGACGACCATAAGAAGAACGACCACGGCGAGAGGTGCGAAGAGCTTTATGCCATGTTGAGCGTACACAGGCGGGGGCAATTTCGAGAGCACTTCTTCGATGTCGATTGTACGCACGTATCGAAAACGGTAGTACAGTGCCGCAATCAGGGCAAGGGGGAAGGATGCGATCGCCAGAGGCTTTTCGAATCCGATATACGGCATATCGACTCCTCCGCCGATGATCATGACAGGAATGTTGATAGGCGGAGCAATCATTCCGTACACAGCCAGCATGGCAATGAATGAGCCGACGGCGGGAGCCGGGATTCGCATTGCCAGCATCGCAGGGGCGACGAGAGCTCCGGTCGTGAGAATGCACGCGGAGGAAAGGCCCGTGAGCATGCCGGGAAACATCACGAAGAGGGCGATGAACACAAAGAGCATCGTCGGCCAGCGGTAAAGGGATTTCATCAGCAAGTGACCCAGCGTACCGAGTGCTCCCGATGCGTCAAGCACCTTCATGAAAATCATCGCAGTGGCAATGATTAACACGGCGTCGAAGTACCCGAATGAGCCTTCAACAAGATGGCGAATCGGAATTCCCTCGCCGCCCACGATGGCTCCTGTGATGGCCGCAAGGACGAGAGCCACGCCGGAAGGGAGCTTCGCTCCGAAGACACCCAGGGCGAATACCGCAAGCATCGAAAGTAGAATGATCAGCTCAAGAGGCATGTCCAGTGTTCTCACTTCCTCAGCGGAAACAGATTGTCCCTCTGCTGATAGTGCTTCAGCGCTTCAGCAGTGCGTGGAGATTTCCCGACAACTGCACCAGCGATAGATTGAATTTCCTGCTCAGTGAACGGTACTTTCGAGAGAACCTGAACCGTCGTTCTTGTGGCCTGGCCAGGCATGGGTTCCTTTGCCATGGCGAAGAGCGCGACCATTGCATTGTTCGGATTCACGATCTCGAACTGTTCACCCAACCGTTGTTTCAGCACAAGCCGGAAAGCATCCAGGCTGTATCCGTAGTGCGAACAACAGAGGCCGACGGTGACGCGACCTGTATTTTCAGGGCCGATCTTCTCCATCGCTTCGTCAACGTACGTTTCGATGAGACTGCTCACGATGTCGCTGTTTGGATCGGCCTGGATTTCTGATTCCAGGAGTTTGCAGGGCTGTGCGACAATCTTCTCCTGTCCGATACCGAGGGCTGCAAACTGCTCCTGGTAGGTTCCGGATGCGATCGTTGATGGCGTCCCGAGGATGATAATCCTGGAACTTCCCGATCGTTTGGCCTGGTCTGCAATCATTCGTGAGCCCACGTCTATGATGCTCACAACGGGGATTGCGGCGTTTCTCGAAAACGTCGTTTTTGGGTAAACAGCGGAGAGAGTATTGCAGGCGATGAGAATAGCATCGGGGCCGCTTGCAGCAACGATCCCTCGAAGCACATCATCAAACACGCGGGCCTGCTCCTCAACACTCCTCATCGCGTTGTACGTGTACGCAAGATCCGGCAAGGCGTTCACAAACACGAGACGCACAGATCGGATCGCCCGCGACTCACGGAACAGTGCTTCAAGGTCCGCACAGACGGAAAGCCCTCCCAGCCCCGAGTCAGTAACCACGATGGTGACCGAATCGCGTTCGAAGAGAGCGGCAATGTGGGCGGCGTAATTGTTCTGCGTCTGGCCTGCAGCGACCGACAACAGAAGCGTCAACGCCAGTACAGCTGACAAAGTTGCCCGCTTCACGACATGTCCCCCTTGGTCCGGAATCATGCCTGTCAGAACGCTGCGCTGACTGTGAAATGTGAGACTGAGCCCAGGAGGCCGAATGCCGCGTAGGCGTAGTCGAGTGTGAACATACTTCCGCCGGCGGGAATGTTGACGCCGAGACCGAGCGTCAGTCCTTCTTCGTCGGTCCTGAAGACGTACCCTCCTCTGATCGCAAGGATCCCCTGGAATTCATACTCGCCGCCGATGCTGTAGTGTTCAGGATTGTCGTTCAGATGGACCGCATCGAGCGCAAGGAGGAGGCGAGAGCCGCTCATGCTCACCAATCCCCGGTCTCCGATCAACGACATGGATGTAGAAACGCGGTACGATGTCGGCAGGTCCCATTGCTGCGTCTGGATGGTTGTCTCGACGTACGGGTTTGCCGTGCTTGCCGGATCCTGGTCAAGCTGCCGGATGAGTTCTCTGCCGTCCATCGTCATGCCCGGACCGAAGTTCTGGAATGACACACCCAGCTTCAGATCCTTGAATCCTGTCTTCAGCATGGCGCCGAAGTCGAGGGCGAAGGTCTGTCCTGACTCGCTCCAGATTCTCTGGCTCACGTACTTCGCGGTAACACCGATGTCGACATACTCCGTCATCGATCGTGAATACGTGATGCCGAGGGCGAGATCGAGGGCGTCATAGAACACTCCGGTCCCTTCCGGGCGTTCAATGGTTGTTTGCTCGATCTTTTCCGACTGGAGCGCGATGCCGCAGACGCCGAGTGCACTTCCGTCGCCCATTGGCACGATAACTCCGGCGAAATTGTGCTTCAGTCCTGCGATCCAGGATGAGTGCGCGACAGTTCCCTGAAGCCGGTTGAGGCTCGCCGCGCATGCAGGATTCCAATAGAGCGTTGTGGCATCTGCCCCAATGGCTGCATACGCATTTCCCATGCTGGCTGCCTTCGCACCGACCGGAATCTTCAAAAACTGGGCTGCTGATGTACCTGTCTTGGTGAATCCCTGGGCGGAGAGGACCAACGGAAGCATCAAGACAACTGAGAGTGCAAGAATTCTCTTTTTCATTGTCGTTCCTCCGCCTACTTGATGATGGCAAATTTGCCGGTGTGTTTGTTGCCCTCGGGCGTCTCGACGACATATACATAGAGGCCGAAGGCGACTTCGACACCCGACTGGTTTGTCAGATTCCAGTCCTCTGCGCCTGTCCTGTTGTTGTGCCGAATGGTCTGAACCAATTCCCCGCGCACGGTGAAGATGGAGATTGTGCATTCTGCGGGCAAATACGCGAACTGCAGCTTGCGTGTGTTCTGTACCTGCTCCCACTTTGCGGCGCCGATGTACGGATTGGGTACAACCCGGATGCGACTTAGCAATGAATCGACATTCTTTCCCGCGAGGCCCGACACCTGTTTGGACACGCGGACGTAGAACGTGTCTTTTCTTGTTACCGCGCTGTATGTTTCGATCTTGAACGACTGGCCGACGACAGGCAGCTTCGCTCCTTTAGCAGCGTCACTTGCGAGAGTGTCGATCTTGATGCTGTATGGCACTTTCAAGGTTGTGTAGACGCCAAGGTCTCCCCCGATGGCACTTGGAGCCTTGTATGCAAGATTCACAATGCGTATACCCTCACCGAGATCGAGAGAGCCATTGCGGTTTGCGTCCTCGAGCACCGCACTTACCTGTTGCGGCGAGGTTGTGTTCGTGACATTCCAAACCTCGAAAGGCACTTTTGCCTTCGCAACCATTGCGGCATTGTTTGTTCCAATTGTGTCCACATAGGAACCCGATTGTGTGAAGCGGAATTCATAGTCCCCGGTTCGTGACACCGTGTCAGCGCTGCCGTAGTTCGACTTGAGGGTCACGAACCAGAGGTTTGCAGTGTTCTTGTTTGTGGAGCTTGAGACCGCCTTTCCCACTTCATCCGTGATCTTCTTTATCCCGCCAATCTGCGCATCGCTCTCCACTCGCAACCGGAAGCCGTCAACGACAGTCATTTCCTCTGACGCCAGAGGCGCTCTCGTCATCAGCGCATTGTTCTTATTATGGACAGAGAAGGTGTCTGCGATCGTCTTGTTGAACGTGACTTTATATTCGTCTCCTGTAATGGCGCTCGGATCAGCGATTGTGATCTTGATGACAGCTTTTCCAGGCGTGGAGGATTTCGTGAGTGTTGCCTGAGGAGCAACAGTGCCTGCAGGATCTGATCGCGGAGTCAAGTCGACAAGGTTGATGTCAGACGAGGTCGTGCCTCTTGAAGATTCATTCGATTCAAGGGCGGTGGTCGGATCACCACCATCGTACGACGTAATGGTATAGGCGTATTCCACGCCGTTCGCGACGGTCGAATCGACCCACATGTGACGAAGTCCAGTGTTCGATCCGAGATAGTTGAAGCTGTTGAGCGGATCTGCACCCTGGATGTCGTTCACCTTGTCAAACTGAACGACCGGGACGTAGCCGATGAGCCTGCCCTGACCGTCGATAATGCCCTTTCCCCACGTCGCTCCTTTGTCCTGGCTCCGATAGATTTTGTACCCTTCAAAATCATACTTCTTCGACATCACGTCCCGAACTTTCTCGGGGGCATCGGTCCAGTAGAGCGTATTTCTTCGGTTGCCCGCGACACCCGTGAGTTTTGGGGAGGGGGGAACCGAAGGTCCGTTGTACTCTGCCAGAAAAAGTCTCTGTGCAATTTCGACATTCCTCTTGAACTGCTCGAGTGTCGATCCGGCCGTGAAAGCGATGCACGAGCGTACGGATTCGCCGGTCCTCATGCTGAAGATAGCTGTCGACATGAATGCACCAAATTGAGTGAAGTCCCACCTGGAGGGTACGAGATACGTCGAGTCAAAAACGTCAAAATGGATATTGGAGCCTCCGTGAAAGTAGTTTGAGGCCGCCGGATTTCCTGCCTTTGTGAATGCGGGATCGTTGGGGTTGCTGATCATGACCGGCCAAATGCTCCGGTTCGACTTCTTTGGCATATACGTTGTGTTCATGCGGAAGAAATGTCCGTCCGTCACGCCCATGTTTTTTGGGGTTGCCAGGATGACACTGCCGAAATACCCGCTATTGATGCCGCGGATTGGATCTGTTGCGCCATTCCAATCCCAGTTCACGAGGACGTTGTCGCGTCCGGCAGAGTTGATACCCGAATTGTACGTCGTGTAGCCTTCTTCGTTCGCGTCGCCGAAGCGGTAGTCGAGCAAGAATCCCCATGCGCACGAATCGAGATCCTTTCCTGACATGTTTGTGATCGTGAGATCGTAGAACTGAATATCCTGTCCGAATCTGCGGCCCCAGCTGTATGCCTGCATCTCCACTTGGATACCGATCGGTACATCAGGTGTTTGAGTGTTACGATCGTTGAAGACACAGAAGACTTCCCGATCGGCGGCGAACTCTCCGGGCAATTGCTGTCGATATGTCGCGGAGGTGCTGTCCATGTCGATTCGAAATCGTCCGGGCCAGAACCGCCAGAGATTCTTTTCAGCGTCGTACCATGCTGCACGCTTGGTCACCTCTGCCTGATCGGCAGTGGAAAGGTTCTCGAACGCGCCGACAGGGCTTGCGCGCCACACCTTCTGCGCGTCGAAGTATCCTGCAGGCCACGTCTTTGGGATGTCACTATGAGCCATTCGGGGTGTTCCGTCGGGGGCTTTCAGCTCTGTGGGCTGGTCATCTGCGTAGTATTTCCCCAATCCTCCCGCAACTCCCTGCCAATCCTCGTTGAATCTGTTGCTGTACGAGTCGATGACGTTCCCTCTGTACCCGAACATGGTCCCATGTCGGTTCACTGCGTTGACGTCGCCTGTGTTAGTGGCCAGGCCTTTGCTCTTTGGCCATCGGAACACATACATCTGCGAACGCTGATAGCTGTCGGTAATCAGTCCCTGATTCCCGCACACGTTGATCAATTCCCCTTTGTCGAGAATCCCGAAGTTGTCTTCGATGCTGCGGCTGATCTTTTGCAGTCCGGTTGTGTCCGCAACCCTTTCTTCCTGTGCGAGGACGTCAGGTGAGACTGCGAAGAGAATCCCGAAGAGGATACAAGCCGAAAGTGATTTAGTCATTTGGGCTCCTCAGAAGCTTGGTCATTAAAGGTCAATTCGAATGCCGACCTGAATTCTCCGGCGAAGATCAACGTTTCCTGGATTCCGTTGCCGGTCGGGAGTGTTTTGTGTGATTGGTCCGCCGTCCCATGGGGCGCCCGTCGCCGTCCAGACCATTTGCGGATTGACCGTATCGAAGAGGTTGGTGACTTTCAGGAAAGCGGAGAAGCGGACATCGGCGATCTTGATGATCCGTTCAAGCCGCACGTCGATCTGAGAAGTCCCTCCCTTCCGACCTGAGTTCTTCTCAACGATGAGTTGATCCCCGTCCTCCAGTGTGTTTGGCGTGTAGGGGAGGCCGCTGGCAATCTGCACGACGAAATTCGCGTTGATATTTTCGAATGGATAAAAACCAAGTACCTGCGGGCCGAATTTTTCGGGGAGTGAGATATTGAGGAGGCCGGAAACGACATGACGCCGGTCGAAATCCAGGTAGAAGACCCGCTTGGGGCGCAGGATCGAAGATGAACCCCTGTAGTCATTATACCCTTCCGATGGATCGGATTCGTTTCCGCGTGCGACCGAGTAGGTGTAGGTAATGCTCCCGCTAAAGTTGTTACTCATCCGCTTGTGCAGCGAGAAATCAACGCCTGTCACTTTGCCGTAGTTGGAATTGTCGTAGATCGTATAGGCGTATGGAAAATCTGCGTGATAGGTGCTGCCGACAAGGTTCGTGATGTCCTTGAAGTATGCACCGGCGTCGATAGAGTAATTCTCACTCAGTTGTTGTTTGACCCCGAACTCGAACGCAACGGTCCGCTGAGGCTCGATGCCCGGATTTCCCACGAGCGCTGCGTTGACCGATGGATCACGTAGCATGTACATCTGCGTATAGTCGGCGCGCTGGAAGAAATGTCCGTAGGAACTATAGAACACTGTGGACTCAGTGATCGGGAAGGCGATGCCGAGCCGCGGGCTGACCTGAAGGAATGGTTCTGTGTCGATTTCGCCGACTGCGACCCATTGCTTCGTCACCTCATCTTTGTACCCGCCCGGCGTAGTGACGTCGATCCATTGTTTGTCTCTGACATCGACGTAGTCCAACCGAATGCCCGCGTTGATGAGGAATGAATTGAATTCAAGCTTGTCCTGTACGTATGCTGCCACCTCGAAAGGCTTCCGGTGCGTGTTGTCGTAGGCCCAGAATCCCCCGGCCCACGGCTGCTGATAGTCGAGTCGCTTGATATCGTAGGAGGTTAACTCTGTACCGACCTTGAGGAGGTTGTACCTGTTGACCTGGTGCGTCAGGTCCAGTTTGGCGATGAGCGTGCCGATCCTGTTTTCTGTAAAGTCGCCCAGATCGCCGCCCTGTATGAACTGGTTTCCGGAATTTTTGACGTAGTTCGTTTCGAGCAAGATGCCATTATCTGAGAAGACTGCATCCTTTCCAGGTGTATAGAGGCGGAAGTGCCGGTAATTGTACACGGCGTTGAATGTCAGGTACGTTTCCGTGCTCGGAAAGTAGTTGAGCGTGAAGTTGTCACGAGATGTCTGGTCCTGCCGGCTCGGGTACCCCTCCGGCAGGTATTTCCAGGTATGTGAGTAGGGTTTGTAGGCTCTCCAAAACCTTCGGTCTGCCAGACTGAATTTCCAGTTGCCAAACGCATACGTGAACTTCACGTTTGTCTCACGCTCTTTGTTGTATCCCCATGGCATCTGGCTGAGCGCGTTCTCCATCCGTGCGGTGGCAAAGAACTTGAGATCGTTCATCAGCGGTACCGGTCCGCCCAGGATAAGTGAAAGCTGACCTAACGTAGTGATATCGGGGAAAAGCGCAGGCGTACCATCGAACGTTTGTTTTTGATACGCTGAGGGGATGTCGAGGATCAATCGTCCTTTGTCGTCAACCCGTGGTTTGCGCACACCGTTTGCATCCACACCCATGTAGTCATTCGCGAGCGCATCGGCTTTGTGATACGGCGATGGATTCAACTGGGTCGATTCGAATTCGATCCTTCCCGAGTAACGGGAGCCACCTTCCTTTGTGACGATGTTCACGACGCCAGAGAGTGCCTGGCCGTATTCTGCACTGAATCCTCCGGTGAGAACCTGCAGCTCCTGGATTGTGTACTTGTCGAGCTGGGTTCCCATGCTGCCCGATAGCGGATCGCGGGTGGTCACCCCGTCAACGAGATACACCACCTCATTGCTCCGGCCTCCACGGGCGTGAAGCTCGCCGCTTGCATCGGTGACGAATCCAGCCTGTAACGCCACAACTTGCTGGAAGCTCACGACTGGCAAGTCGGAGAATGTCTCGGAGGCAATAATTGCAGTCTTCGAGGTCTCATCTTTGTTGATGAGCGGCCGTTCAGCGACGACGACAACTTCTCTGCCGAGCGTGAGTGCGGCCTCCGTCATCTCGAACTGGATAGTGGTCGTCAGATCAGCTCTCACAATCACCTTCGTAACAACGTGCGGGGCGTAGCCGAGCAGCGTCGCACGCACCTGGTACGTGCCGGGTGGTACACTAATGATGGTGATGCGTCCTTCGAGGTCCGTGCTGCCGCCAATCGTTGTGCCTTCGAGGATCACGTTCACCATTGGCAATGCCTCGCCAGTTTTCTTGTCGATGGCCTTTCCGACGATCTTTCCGTAGGTGCCGGCAAGGAGCATCGATGGCACGAGCATCAGGATTATCAGCGGGAGCCATCGCGTGTAGATACTTCCGGATGGAGGATTCATACGTCCGTCCTGGTTTAGGGGTGAGAATTCCTGCATGCCGGCCTTGTTCCACTCCGGCAGGTGTGTAATCTCGGAGAGGCTACTCGTGGCCCTTGAGTAGCCGGCCGCGAGTAACTTCTCCTTGAAGAAAAGAGACTACTTCACCAAGAGCATCCGTTTCGTCTCGACAGCGTTTCCTGCGCGAATGGTGTAGAAGTACATCCCGCTTGGTGCAGAGGACGCGTTCCATCTCACATTGTAGGCGCCGGGCGACATGGTCTCATTGACGAGAGTCGCAATTTCGCGGCCGAGAACGTCGGACACCTTCAGCGTGACATTCCCCGCAGAGGCGACCGAGAAACGGATGTTGGTGGAGGGGTTGAAGGGATTTGGATAGTTCTGTTCGAGACGGAATGAGTGTGGGAGGGCACCATCATCTGCCTCCTCAACCCCTGTTGCACTGATTGCACGTGTGACATCTGCCCAGGAGGTGCCGAGACGCAACTCGTCGATTTCACAGTTTGGGGTTGTTGTGTCGGCATCTTGTCTGATCACAAACCGAGCAAGGCCGGTCAAGTCAGTGCCGGTATTGACGCTTATTGCAGAGGGTGACGGCGCCGTCTTCCCGAACGTGGATGCGTCTGGATTGACCCAAATCTTCGCAGAGTCGTTCGAAGTCCCGTCGACGAATTGAAAAGCGCCAACAACGAGGCACGTTGTGTTCAGGGATTGCGTCGTGGCGTAGTAATTGACGGGCGCGTTTGGAACCGTTCGCGCACTTACACCGACTGCAAAACCGGCTCCATCCTGCTTTACCCACACCAGTGTGCCTGTCGTTGTGCTGGTAGCGCTCTGATAGAGACCTGAGATGTATGCTTCCGCTTTGATTCCTGCAAGACTTGTGACCCTTAACAGGTACGAGTAGTAAAACGTGCCCGCGGTTACTGTTGTGAAGAGTTTCACCTGCTCCTGACCTGCTCCGCTGAAGGTGATCTTGTTGCCAGCCGAGGAGGGAAAACCGGTATAGCTAAGGTTACCGGCCGCTATCCAGACTGTATCGCCAGAATTCACTGCGTCCCATCCACCCTGACCTCTGAGCATTGTGCCAGGTGTGTAGTTGAATCCATCGTAGTGAGGCAGCGTCACCTGTGCCTGCGTTGCCGGAATGAACAGAGCAACAAGGGCGACGATGACAAGCAATCGTAGAGTTGTACTCATGGAACCTCCTATTAAGTATGTGGTGAGTGTAAATGCCAACTTCTACCACTGACTTGATTCTGCAAAGACGTAAGATCGTTCGGAGATGACCTATTCTCGCACGTTGGCGAGAAACCCGAGCAGACTTTTCACAAATGTGTCAGCGAAGGCCCTTCTGCGCGCCTTATCTTCGCGAATTCCTGTCGGAAGTTCAACCTGGATTCCCCACGCGTTTCTCCTGGAAAACGCACTGTGCTGCTCCAGGTTGTATCCTCCGCTAAAATATGGCTTGTTGCCTGGGTGCGGAATTTTCGGGCTTGGGACTGTTGCAATCCCTTCCTTCTCGAGCAAGGCCCCCAAACTCAAATCTCCACGAATCAATCTTGACGCCGTGAGTTTGTGATCGGTGAAATGCCCGAAGCTGGTCATCTGCTTCATGCCA
>Ga0233423_10001468_pt1 | contig 11843 bp, 16 predicted proteins | sample Watercolumn_Mata_FD_180713 | JGI IMG/M metagenome (GOLD analysis project Ga0233423, IMG submission 180713) | Freshwater microbial communities from Lake Matano, South Sulawesi, Indonesia - Watercolumn_Matano_2014_112_MG | ecosystem: Environmental > Aquatic > Freshwater > Lake | place: Indonesia... | reverse complement strand
GAACTAATTACATCTTACCTCTCTAAATTAACCACAGAATTAGAGATAAGAAATTTTTCAAGAGAAACATTAAAAGGATATACAAAATCAGTTGAAAAATTCTTATCTGGGATAGATATTAACAACCTAAATGAAGAAGAAGTTAAAAAATATACTATTGGCTTGTTAAAAAAACAAGAGCCGAGCTCCGTCGCAAGAGAAATATTTGCTATACAATTCTTTTTTGACAAGGTGCTTGGTAACAAGATTAACATTCAACGTCCAAAAAAGAACAAAAAAATACCTGAGATTCTTACAAAAGAAGAGATAAAATCAATGGTTAACTCCATAAATAATATAAAACATAAGTTAATACTGAAAGTCCTTTATGGGTGCGGTCTTAGAGTTTCAGAACTAGTGAACCTAAACAAAGAAGATATAAACTTAAATGAGGGATTGATACATATAAGGCTGTCAAAAGGAAGGAAGGACAGATTTGTAAAAATTCCTGATTCAATTATCGAAGAACTATCAAAATATTGTAGTTTATCAGCAGAAAAAGAACTATTTCCATCACAAAGAGGCGGAAAACTAACCACTGCAACAATTCAGGCAGTTGTTAAACAATCAGCAAAAAAGGCAGGAATTACAAAGGAGGTTTATCCGCACCTCCTTAGGCACAGCTTTGCAACACATTTGTTAGAAGCTGGAACAGACCTAAAAATAATTCAAAAGCTCCTCGGACATTCAGATATAAAAACAACACAAATATACACTCAAATAAGCCAAGCGTCAATCAAAAACATTAAAAGCCCTTTAGACTCAATTTAAAACATGTTAGAAAAGCTATCCCAAGCATTAAAGAAAACAACAGATAAGATAGCAAACGCTATCTTCTTAGACAAAAACCTTGTTGATTCGATAGTAAAAGACCTTCAAAGAGCATTAATTGAGGCCGATGTTAATGTCTCTCTTGTCTTAGAGATAACTAAAAAAGTAAAACGAGCAGCCCTAGATGAGAGGATAAAAGAAATAGAAAAGAAAGAGCACATAATCAAGCTTCTTCATGACGAACTTATTTCAATCCTTGGAGAATCTAGAGAGGTAAAGCTTCAAAAGAGCAATGTTTTTCTGTTCGTAGGTCTTTATGGAAATGGAAAGACAACCCAAATATCAAAGATAGCATCATATTATGCAAAAAGAGGACATAAAGTAGCGGCAATAGGGCTTGATGTCCATCGTCCAGCTGCTCCAGAACAGCTAAAGCAATTATGCGATAAACTAAAAATAGCATGTTTTATTGACAAAGAAGAAAAGTCTGCAGTTAAAATATGGAAAAAATATGAAAAAAATTTAAAAGATTATGACCTTGTCCTTGTTGACTCCGCAGGAAGAGATGCATTATCAGCAGATTTGATAAAAGAAATAAAAGATATATCTAAATTGGTAAAAGCTAGTGAAACATTCTTAGTTATGTCCGCAGATATAGGCCAAGCTGCCAAAAAACAGGCACAAGCATTCAAAGAGTCATGCAATATCACAGGAGTCATTATAACGAAGATGGACTCAACTGCAAAAGCGGGTGGCGCTCTAACTGCCTGTGCTGAAGTAAAAGCCCCGGTTGTTTTTATAGGTACGGGAGAGAAGCATTCAGACTTAGAAACGTTTGACCCAGAAGCTTTCCTATCCCGTTTGTTGGGAATGGGCGACCTTAAATCCCTTATGGAAAAAATACATTCTGTTGTTGACAAAGATAAAATAGAAGAAGCTCAAAAAAGGCTTCAAGAAGGAAAATTAACAATGGATGACCTTGCAGTCCAATTAGATTCAATTGGCCAATTAGGAAGTTTTGATAAATTAATGGATCTCATTCCCGGATTAGGAAAGGTAAAAGACAAAGTAACTCCAGATATGATGGAATCTCAAGAAAATAAAGTAAAGAAATGGAAAGCAGCCATATCATCAATGACGAAACAAGAAAAAGAAGACCCAGAAATTCTAGAAAAACAAACCTCAAGAATAGCAAGAATAGCAAAGGGCTCAGGAAACACCACCTCAGACATTCGTGCTTTAATAAAACAATACAAAATGCTTAACGAAATGATTAAATCCCAATCAAGCATCGCAGAAAAGGGCATAGACCAAAAGACAATGATGAAATTGGCCAGAAAATTCGGCAGGAAAATGAAGTTCTAATAATGAAAACATCCAAATCAAACATCATAGCACAAGGAGCAGAAGCCAAAATAATAAAACAAGGGAATATAATAACCAAAGACAGAATACCTAAGGGCTACAGGCTCCCAGTTTTAGATAATAAATTGAGAAAACAAAGAACAAAAAAAGAATCTAAAATATTAGTAAAAGCATTCACCCTCATACCTGTTCCAAAACTAATTAATTCAGATGAAAAAGAAAAAATAGAGATGCAATTTATTGAAGGCAAAAAACTCTCTGAATCCCTTGATAACTTGAAAAATAACAAAAAAATATGTAAAACAATAGGGAAACAAACAGCAATTTTACACGATAACAATATAATTCACGGAGACCTTACAACCTCAAATATGATATATAGCAAAGAAGAAAAAGTCTATTTCATCGACTTCGGTCTATCCTACGAATCAGATAAAACAGAAGATAAAGCAGTTGATCTTCACCTTATCAAGCAAGCATTAGAAGCAAAACACTTCAAACAGCATGAAAAATTATTCAAATCAATTTTAGATGGCTATAAAATATCTAAAAAATATAAAGAAACACTTAACCGCTTAGAGCAAGTAGAAAAAAGAGGACGATATAAACAAGCTATCTAATCATAAAACACCATTAGATATCATTAAATAGTCAATTTTCAGCGCTAATCCATGAAAATCACATACGACCAGGGATTTCAAAGGGCAAGGCATAAAGATCATTTAAGGCTTGAAAGTGCAATACCTAAAAAATATTTTGTTGACAGAAAATTAAAGAATATATTGCTTATGCTTGGATTAAAATTTGATTGGTATGCCTTTTTTGAAGAGACATACCAGAAAAGAAAATCCCCGATTGAATTCCTAGATAGCGGGTGCGGAGAAGGCTATGCTCTAGTAGATTTTAGGCATTATTTGGGAGATAAAGCAAGACTTACAGGAATAACCTTAAACCCCAAACATGTGCAAGCAATACAAGCCCTCCCAGAAAAATTACAGCCCGACGAAGTTATAGTTGGTCCACTGGAATACCATCTATTTGATAGACAATTTGATTTTATTCTAGACTATTTGGGTCCAGCACACTATTTCCCAGCAATAGCAATAAAGAAATATGGACAAATATTGAACAATACGGGAATAGCTATCACAAAACTCCCCCTATACGACCACAACATTGCAGACAGAGTTGGAAACACAACTAATAAAGTAACTGGTGCAGAACAGTTGTTACGCAAATCAGGACTAGAAGTAATCGAGTTCAGAGCAGATAATCTTGAGATGAGTGTTCTTCTCAAAAAAGCCACTTAAATTTAATCATTGAATAACCTAAACAATCCTTTTGGCTCATTAACAATAAAATCGGGCTCTGCATCCAAAAGCATCTTTCTTGAATTAAATCCCCATGTAACAGCAACACTATTTACTCCTGCTTTTTTAGATTCGACAACATCCCCGACAGTATCCCCCATATAATAATAGTCAAAATCAGGATATCTGTCAACTATTTTCTTTATTTTTACAACCTTGCTTATTTCCTTATCTGCTCCAATCACCTCATGAACCCTAATTCCCAAATAATCCATTGACATTCTAACAGCCATTGTTGAATTAGAACTTATTATAATAATCTTATTTCCCTCTGCGAGAGTAGAAATAACCTTTTTTATTCCATTAAAAGCTTTAATCCTCTTGTAATTCTTAAGATAAGACTCCCTCCAATCTTTAAAAAACCCCGTCAAATCCCGCCCTTTTAGTCCAAGTTCCAAAATACTCTGAAAAACGTTTTTCCTATATAAGTTTCCTAACTCATTCAAACTCTTTAACTTTTTTAGCCCGTATTTCTCAGCAACGGAGTTAAACGCATTAAAAACCAACAATTCAGAGTCCACTATAGTCCCATCATAATCAAATATCAAAACTCTTTTTTTGTCCATATTAGCAAAATAGCCCCGCCCGGATTCGAACCGGGGTCTCAGCCGCCAAAGGGCTGCAAACTTGACCACTATTCTACGGGGCTAATCACAAATAGAAGAAAATAGGCTATTTAAAAACCTGTGTTTTTAAAAAGAAAATAACTAAATCTTTATCCCAGAATCCTTTGGATTTTTGGAATGCTGATCCATTTCTCCAGAATTAAGACAATCCCAGCAAGGCTGTATCGTCCCATCCTTTTTCATTATCCTCTTAGTACCATTACATTTTTCACACTTTCTCAATTCCATATTAAACATAATAATAAAGAGTATTAAAATATTATTATTCTCTCTATTTAAGCAGATTCTAATTTCTTTTCAGAAACAACCTCAAAAAACCTTATCTCGCAAAGAGCAAGAGGATAAACTTTTTTCAACTTCAAAGACAACTCTCTCTGGATCTTATTTGCCATTATTTCAGAGAATACTTCTCTCTGTGTTCTAGCTTTAACATAAGATTCAACAAATTTCTTAGCCTCATTCCTAAGTTCATTCCTTACTGCTCTAGAAACTTTATTTCTTGTTATCATAAAAGATTTTATCCTTGCTTTCCCATCCCTTAACTCAGCATCAAAAGAATCTTCAACGTAGTCTATTCCAGTCCTCATCATCCTTCTAATATATGAACCGGCAAGAGAGATAGAAACTGGATTAGCAGCAAGTTCACCATTTTCCATATTAACCTTTAACTTTAATACAAGATTCTTACCTCTCAAATTTCTAGTCAAATCCAATATAACCGCTCTGCCAACTAACTCTTCTTTCGATGTAGCATACAATTGTATTTTAGTACTTGTAATTCCCGATTTCACATCAAAAAACTGTTTCTTTGCATTTTTCTTTACTTTTTGTTCTGCCACTTTGTTTTTTGGTAGGAATTCATAAGAACCTTGGTTCTTATTTAGCCACCTTTTCTCCTATTTCAATTCTTGAAGTTCTTATTGCCGAACTCATTCCTTTCATCTTCCCACAAACCTTGCACTTATACAATATACTTATTCTCTTAGTGACCTTAGATTTCATCTTATAGTCTTTTACCCCTTTCCTACTTCTTCTTCCCCAATTTCCAATTCCCTGTAAAGATCTAGACTTAACTCTTGTTGGACCGCCTCTAGACATAGGGTGTGTTGCGCTTCTTGCTTTTTGCTTAGCGGCAGCTAATGTCTGCTCTGTATGTTTTTTACAATAAGGACAATATCTTCTTGTTTCTTTAGGTAACTTCATGTTTGTTGGTCTTAAAATAGCTAGCCTTTCTCGACCAAGAAAGGGTAAGCCTCGCTTAAAGCAAATATGCAGGTTTTTTTGAGTTTAAAAACCTTTAGTTATCCATTTTGTTTATCCGAAAATTAGTTCATAACGACAAATTAGGTGATTTTTTAATTTTTCTCCCTTTTCGTACTTTCTAATTCAATAAAAAGTATTTAATTATTTATTTGGGGCGGACATATGTCTGTGGGCTATACACGAAAACAAAAACAGAAACCTTTTTAATACCTTATTTCAGAGTATTTGAATGGAAACACAAAACTCAGAGAAGCCAAATTGGTTAAAAGTAAACCCCTCTGATTTAGAAAAAACGGTTTCAGATTTGGCAAAAGAAGGAAAAACGCTTGCAGAAATAGGAATGATACTAAGAGACCAACATGGAATACCCAAAACAAAACTAATTGGAAAAAAAGTTTCCCAAATAGCGAAATCAGCTAAAACAAACGTGAAAACAGAAAAAGAAGTTATAAAAGAAAAAGTTGCAAACCTTAATGACCACATAAAAAAGCACAAACACGATAAAAAAGCTAAGAGATCTTTAATAAAAAACTCTTGGATAACTCATAAGATAGACCTTGCCGAAAAAAGTTAAAGTCATTCAAAATATTTTTAAGCTCCATTCATTTAATTCTATTGTTTAAACAAAGGTGTACAAAATGCAAAACGCGATAAAATTAGCAGTAGCAAAACTTGATTCCCTAAGCAAGACTAAACCCATAAAAGTTATAAGCCATTATGACACAGACGGAATAACTTCAGCGGCAATATTTTCTAAAGCCCTTCAAAGATGGAACAAATCATTTTCATTGCAAATAGTAAAATCCATAGATGAAAATTTCATAAAATCCCTCCCAGAAACACATATCCTCATCTTCTTAGATCTTGCTTCAAATAGCATAGAATACTTAAAGCAAAAGAAAACAGAAATATTTATTTTAGATCACCACGAAATCCCCCAAGAAGTTCCAAATAATATCACTATGTTAAACCCCTTGCACTTCAACCAAGAGATAATCTCCGGAGCAGGAGTTTGCTATATGTTTGCAAAGGAAATATCCACCCACAATAAAGATCTTGCAAATCTAGCAATCATAGGTATGGTTGGGGATGTTCTAGAGAAAAATCTTGGAAAAACATACAATGAGATAATAAATGACGCAGGAGCAGTAGTAAAAAAAGGCCTTTTGCTCTACCCCTCAACCCGTTCACTAGATAAAGCCCTAGAATATTGCTCGAACCCGTATATTCCCGGGGTAACTGGGTCCTGGAAAGGGGCTCTAGAAATATTAAGGGAAGCCAATATTCCTAAAATAGAAAACAGATTTAAAGCATTATATGAACTAACTGAAGATGAAATGTCCCACTTAATAACCGCCGTAATGCTCCGTTGCCATTCCCAGGAAAACAGCCATGAAATATTGGGCAATCTTTATCTTTTGAAATTTTTTAATAAATTAGAAGATGCTCGTGAGCTCTCGGCATCGATAAACGCTTGTTCAAGGATGGGATACCCAGAAGTTGCTCTTGGCCTCTGCCTTGGAAATAAAATGTTTAAAGAAAAAGCCGAAAAAATATATGTAGAATATAAACAACACCTCGTCTCAGCTCTAAAATATGTAGAAGAAATAAGAGAAACAGAGAATATCTCTGGCGAAGACTACACAATAATCCATGCAAAAGACAATATTAAAGACACAATTATAGGTACAGTTGCATCAATTCTTTCACACTCTGCAATATACAAAGAAGGCACAATTATAGTGGCCTTAGCCTATGATCAAGATAAAATAAAGGTCTCTGCTCGTATAGTTGGAAAACAAGGGCGCAACGTCCGGAAAGTTCTAAGTCAAGTAGTAGTTCCCTTAGGGGGAGAAGTCGGAGGCCACCCAAATGCAGCAGGTTGTTTAATCTCTAAAGAAAAAGAAGCTTTATTCATTGAAGAGCTAAAGAAAGTCCTCATCTCAGCTCAGACAAACCACATTTCCAGTCAAGCAAATCTTTAAAACCCCCTAATTTCTCTTCATTTAATGGCAAAAGGCAAATTCCTAAAAGTTGAATGTCCAAAATGTAAAAAGAAATATACCATTTACAATAAAGCATCTACAACAATAAAATGTTCTAAATGCAATTATTTAATAAGTAAGCCCGGTGGTGGAAAAATAGGGTTAAGGGCTCTTGTTAAAAAGGTATTATGGAGATAAAAATAGACGAATTAGTTTTATGCACAGTGACCAAAATAGAAGGAACAACAGTATTTGTAAATATAGATGAATACAGTCTTCCCGCTACAATAGTATTTTCTGAAATCGCTGCAGGAAGAATTAGAAACATAAGAGAATATGTTGTTCCAAACAAAAAAATAGTCTGTAAGGTTCTAAAAATATACCCGGATCATATAGAACTAAGCTTTAGAAGAGTTACTGCATCAGAAAGGGACTCTGTCACTGAAAGATTCAAACAAGAACAAACTTTTAAAGGGATGTTAAAAAGTATAGTAAAATCCCCTGATAAATCCATCGCCGCGATAAAAGAAAAAATGTCCATAGCAGACCTTTTATTCCAAATAAAAGAAAATCCAAAAATCCTGTCTGACTTCTTTTCTAAAGAAGAAGCTGAAAAAATAAAGAAATTCTTATCAGAAAAGAAAGAGAAGGAAAAAGAAGCCAAGAAAACATTTATCTTAAAATCCGATTCTCCATCCGGAATCAAAGATATAAAAGAAACTTTATCTATAGAAAAAAATACAGCAATCGCATATCTGGGTTCATCCCAATTCTCAATTTCATGCAAAGGCAAAGATTTCAAAGAAGCTAATCAATTATGTATTTCTCAATTGGAAGCAATCAAAGAAAAAGCAAAATCCAAAAAGTGCTTCTTTGAGCTTAAAGAAAAGTAATAAAATGAATCTCAAATACTATATTGATAAAGAAGGTAAAAAAGCCTACACCTTAAAGAGCAAAATCAACAACAAAGAAACAGAAGATGCCCATTATAAATTTATTAAAATAAAGTCTGTTAAAGAAAAACTAGAAAACCCTTAAGTTGCATCACCCAAGACAATCTCCCTTTTCACAATCTCCATATCTTTATCCCATTCAACAATCAATTTTCTATTATATATTATTGCGGCGGGATGAAACAAGGGAATCAGCTTTATATTCAACCCATTAAAATTAATCATTTTAATCTTTCCGTGTATCTGTGTTATCCCCAGTTGAGAATCCATTTTATCTACATCCCCATTCGCCAAAAAAAATTTAGTGGCGTAATTCCCAAGAGTACATATTACCTTAGGTTTTATTACTTCTATTTGCTTTAATAGAAACGGCGTATGGCTCTTTATCTCTTCTTTGCTTGGAGCTCTGTTTTCTGGAGGTCTATATTTTAATATATTCGCAATATATACGTTATCCATACTCAACCCAACTTCCGCAAGAAGTTTATCAAGATTCTTACCCGCTACGCCAACAAAAGGCATCCCTTGTAAATCTTCATTCCTTCCCGGAGCCTCTCCAATGAACATTATTTCAGCTTCTGCACTTCCTTTCCCTAAAACAATATTTGTTGCTCCTTCTTTCAAAGGCAAATTAGCCCCACCAATCTGTTTTTTTATTTGTTCAAGCTCTTCACTTTTGGTCATCAATAAACAAACCTTTATAGGTTTTTAATTCTGGTGCTTTATAGCGCTTAACAGTGTTCTTTCAGCAGGCAAAAGCCCATAATACCTCGTGCTTTTGTCTTCCCTTGCTCTTTTCAGATAAATTGTTTTCTGTTTAGATTTCATCTTTTCATACCTCTTCTCACAATTTTATTTTCAATCCATTTTTTCATATTTCTCTGAGAAAAAGCTATATTAATTCGGTTGTTAAAATTAAATATATAGAATTAATTCAGAAAATTCATTAAAATCTTTAAAAAGCGATTTTAGCACAAAAAATCAAATTTAAAAACCTATATTCTATCCCATAATATGACAGTTCAACAATGCTTAGTCCTTATAAAACCTGACGGATTAGTCAAATCACTTACTGGAGATATAATAATGGCTCTTTCTGCAACAAAACTAAAAATAGTCGGAGCAAAGGTAGTAAAAACCACCAAAGAACATCTTGAAAAACATTACAACGACCTAAAACAAAGAAAGCCAAAAATATATGAGGGAACAATAGATTATATGCTTGGAAAATATCATACTGATAGAGTTATAGCCTTAGTTTATCAGGGAGAAGATGCCATTGAAAAAATAAGAGAAGTCTGTGGTTCAACAAACCCTGAAGAAGCAAACCCTATTTCAATAAGGGGCAGATATGGTCGTATTCATAGCAAGACGGGAGTATTCGAAAATGTAGTGCACGCATCAGATTCCCCAGAAAACACAGAAAGGGAAATTAAGCTATGGTTCTCCCCAGAAGAATTAGTAGAAACTATCTACCCTGTCAAAGAAGATAAAATAACCCTTCAGCGTAAAGTCTGGAAATAGATTTTAATTAATTCTTTAAATGGTCATTCACTAGCAATAATAGGCGAGTAGTTCAGTCTGGATAGAATAGCTCCTTGCGGAATCTATTGCAAAAAGGAGCCGACCGGGGTTCAAATCCCTGCTCGCCTATCAAAAATAGATAAAAATAAATTGAAAAACATGAAGAACAAATTAAAGATTATGCCAAAAACAAAAATAGGAAAATATTCATTTTGGATAACTTTAATTGGATTTGTATTGATTTACGCAAATTATTGGGCCGCTATGGCTTTCAGGATAAGCACGCCTCCCTTTTTTGGAGTTTTGCCCATGATAATAATCTTAATATCAGGTATATCCTCCCTAACAGCAATAGTAAAATATAAAGACCATTCTATTTTTCTCTTTTTAAGTTTGTTAATCTGGCTTCTAAGTATCACATTTGTAGCAGGAGAACTAATCTTCCCACACTAACCCCTAGATTTATTAACCCTCTTTTTTAGTTAATAAAATGAAAAAAGAAAATATTGAAAAACAGACAGAATCGGCCAAAACTGAAAGAACATTTGTTATGATTAAACCTGATGGAGTTCAAAAGAAGCTCGTTGGAGAAGTAATCAAAAGAATAGAATCAACTGGACTAATTATTGAAGAAATGATGATAAGCCGATTTGATAAAGATATATGCAAGAAATTTTATCACGAAGCAATATCCAAGTTCCCTTGGATGGAAAAAGAAATAATAGAATACATAACAGGCGGAAAAATCGTCGCATTAATTGTTGAAGGACATGATGCAGTAAATAAAGTAAGATCTATAAGAGGAACAGCAAACCCATCAAAATCCCCTATAGGCACGATAAGGGGAGATTTCGCGGGACATCTCGATTCAGATTTATTAACATCGCAAAAAAAACTAACCAGAAACATAATACACTCTTCCGGTTCAAAAGAAGAAGCAGAAATGGAAATAAAAATTGTATTTGACTAATTACTCTCAATAAGTCTAGCTTCTTGCCAAAACTCATAAAGTGGTCCTATCATTGCTCCCGCCAAAAAATACCATATCCACTCTGCTAAGGGTATTCCTAAAAATAAAGAAGAAAATCAACCATCCCTCAAATACCAAAATTTATGAAAATAATCGGGCGTTACCAAAAACAGTATAAAATAAACAGCTACCCCGATTAAAAGCATCAAAATCCCACTTACAAAGCTATCCTTAATTAAATCCTTTCTTTTTGACAAAATAAAAAAAGTGGGAATTGTGAAAGCAAGTACAGAAGAGTAAAATGAATTAAGATTCAATAAGAAAAAGCTTCCAAAAAAACAGCACCCTATCAAAACACCTGTTATAATTACATTTCTTAAAAGGAAATTTTTACACTTTCTCCTTTCCTTTTTATGATAAACTTCTTCATAGACGACTGCAGCAATTCCTCCAATAAATACCCCTATAAAAAAGTCTTCAAATCCAATCAGAGTTCCGATAATTGTAATTGGTTTCCACCAGTCTATAAGATAGACATACTGGGATAATATTCCCCCTATTCCGAATAATCCGCCCATAAATAACATCTCCTTTCTCAAATCTTTTCTATGTAAAAATAAAGCTAACCATATTAAAAAAAACAATCCCGTCCAAATTAAATAAAAATACCTATCAATCATTCCCAAACTAATCAAAAAGCAGATTTAAACTTATTCCTCTTCGTCCTTCAATCCCTTTTCTGTTACAAAGAAAGAACACTCATTCTCTGGCAGATTAGGAGAATCAATCATCTTAGCCACTCTGCTTCCTTGCTTTCCTCTTCTCAAATATACTCTGTAAGTAGAATTATGAACAATAAATCCATTTGCAACATAATTCTCGCTTGAAGGCACAGAAAAATCATAAAGCATCTGCCCATTATTATCCGTTTTAGTAATACCTCTTATCTTCTCAAAGGAAATAACCCCGTTTAATAA
>Ga0233423_10001467_pt1 | contig 11846 bp, 20 predicted proteins | sample Watercolumn_Mata_FD_180713 | JGI IMG/M metagenome (GOLD analysis project Ga0233423, IMG submission 180713) | Freshwater microbial communities from Lake Matano, South Sulawesi, Indonesia - Watercolumn_Matano_2014_112_MG | ecosystem: Environmental > Aquatic > Freshwater > Lake | place: Indonesia... | reverse complement strand
TGGGCCATCCAATCGTACTCCCGCACCACGGAGAAGCCTCGCTCCTCGGCGTACGATTGGATGGCCCAGGAGACGTCGCCCAGACGATTGCCCGCCCGGGCGGCGGCGATGCCGGCGGCCAACGCTCCCTTGGCGGCCTCGATCAGGGCCGCCGCTCGCTTGCTGATGCGCCCCACGCCCACGGTGATGGCCGCATCGCCCTGATACCCCTGGTAGATTGCGCCCACGTCCAGGCTGACGATGTCGCCTTCCCGCAGGCGGCGCTGGCCGGGGATGCCGTGCACCACTTCATCGTTGATGGAAACGCACAGCGAGGCCGGAAACCCCTGATAACCTTTGAACGAGGGGATGGCCCCCTCTTGGGTGATCATCTGCTCGGCGAGGCGATCCAGTTCCCGCGTCGCCAGGCCGGGGCGAATGCGCTCTACCAATGTGGCCAGGGTCAGGGCCACGATGCGCCCGGCCTGGCGCATGGTGGCGGTCTCCTGCGCTGACTTGATAACGATAGCCATAAAACCCGACGAGCGGATCGCTGTCAGCAGATTCGGGTAGCAGATGAAGCAGATTCACCTTCAGTTGACTAATCTCAGTAGATCCGAGTTCGGGGTTCGTAGTGCGCACTTGTAGTGCGCTTTCAGGCCCCGCTACATTGCTTTATGGCGTGACGTAGCGGGGCAGGCGCTCAAGCCCCGCTACATTGCTTGACTTGGTGATGTATCGGGGCAAGCGCCCACTACGAACCAGATCATGATCTGCTGAAGCTGCTCAATCGGCTACTCACTGCTTGCAGTTCTCCCCCTACTTCCGCCCTGCCCGCCGCTGTACTGCGGCGATAGCTTGGACTAACTCCACCCCCACGGCGGGGATGTCCTGATCGCCGTTGACTTCCCGGAGCAGGCCCAGCTTGCGGTAGTGCTCGATGAGCGGCGTGGTCTGGGCAAAGTATACCTCCAGACGACGCTGCGCCGTTTCCCGGGAGTCGTCAACCCGCTGGTAAAGTTCCCCGCCACAGGCGTCACATACCCCTGGCGCCTTTGGTGGATTGAAGAGTGTATGATAAACTGCCTGGCACTGGCGGCAGAGCAGGCGCCCAGAGAGGCGATTCAGCAGCACCTCCGTGGACACCTTGATGTACAGCACGGCGTCCAGGCGCTGGCCCTGTCGAGCCAGCGCCGCCTGCAGGGCCTCGGCCTGAGCCACCGTGCGCGGAAAGCCATCCAGCAGCACACCGGCCTGGCAATCGGGCCGGGTCAGGCGCTCCATGACCATGGCCACCGTCAGGTCGTCGGGGACCAGCAGGCCCTGCTCCACGTAGGTCTTCGCCTGCTGCCCCAGCGGTGTGCCCTGGGCGATGTTCTGGCGGAAGAGATCGCCGGAAGCCACGTGCACCAGGCCGAAGCGTGCCACCAGGTGTTCCGCCTGCGTGCCCTTACCCGCCCCCGGCGCGCCAAGGAGAATCAGGTACAAGCGTCCCTCACGGTCATGGCGAGGAGCTAAGTTTTGATGAACCCTTCGTAGTGGCGCATCAGAAGCTGGGCCTCCATTTGCCGGATGGTGTCCAGCACCACGCCTACCAAAATAAGCAAGGCCGTGCTGGACAGGGCCATCATCTGCACGCCGGTGAACATCTGGGCGAAGTAGGGCAGCACGGCCACTACCCCCAGGTACAGGGCCCCAGCCAGGGTGATGCGACTCAGCACCTTGTTCAGGTACTCGGACGTAGGTTTACCGGGACGGATGCCGGGCACAAACCCACCGAATTTCTGCAGGTTATCGGGCAGGTTCTGCTCCTGGAAGGTCACCGTGGCGTAGAAATAGGTGAAGCCGATGACCATCAAGAAGTAGAGCACCCAGTAGATGGTGCTGCCCTTGTAGAACGTGTCGTATACCGCCGTAGCCACAGACTTAATCAGCGGGTTCGTCGAAATCTGAAAGTAGCTGGCGATGATGCCCGGAAAGATCAAGAAGGAGTTGGCAAAGATCAAGGGAATCATCCCCGCCGAGTTCACCCGCAGTGGGATGTGCGTGCTTTGCCCACCGTACATACGAGTTCCGCGAATGCGCTTGGCGTACTGCACCGGGATACGCCGCTGCCCCTGCTCCATGATGACGATGAGGGCGATGGTGAGCAGCTCGATGACCAGGAAAACGACAATGCTCCACAGGTTAGAGGCCAGGTCTGTGCTGGCCAGGAAGGTGCGGCCCAGGCCCTGTGGCAGCCGGGCCACAATGCCCCCCAGGATGATGATGGAAACGCCGTTGCCGATACCGCTCTCCGTGATCAACTCACCCAGCCAGACGCAGAACACCGTGCCCGCCGTCAGAGTGACGATCATGGCCAGGCTGGGCAGCCAAGTTTCGGCGTTGAACAGCCCAAAGTTGCTCACCACCTTGTACTGGCTCTGCATAATCGAGACCTGGCTGAAGGCTTGCAGCGCCGCCAAGGGGATGGTGAGCCAGTGCGTGTACTGATTGATCTTGTTCCGTCCTGCCTCACCCTCTTTGCTCAGTGCCTGCAGGCTGGGGATGAGGGGCAGTAAAAGCTGGATGATGATGGAAGCCGTGATGTACGGATACACCCCCATAGCGGCCACGGAGAAGAGCGACATGGCCCCGCCCGAGAAGAGATCCAACAGCCCCAGGAGCTGGTTGTTAGCAAAGGCAGCTTGCAGGGCAGCCCGGTCTACCCCAGGCACGGGGATGTGGGCCACCAACCGGAAGATCACCAGGATGAACGCTGTGAAGGCAAGACGCCGGCGCAGGTCCGGCAGCTTGAAGATGTTGATCGCCGCTTCAACCATAAGTCACCTCACTCCGCCACGGCCTGGTCGCTCGCCGCCGCAGGGGCGCCGAGCTCCACCGCCGTGCCACCAGCAGCCTCGATCTTGGCCTTCGCGCTGGCCGAGAACTTGTGCGCTTTCACCGTCAGGGGCACGTGCACCTCGCCCTGCCCCAGAATCTTCACCGGCTGCTCCACCTTCTTGACGATCCCGGCCGCGATCAGGCTCTCCGGGGTCACCTCGGCACCGGCAGGAAAGTCCTGCAAGCGTTCCAGGTTGACCACCGCATACTCCGTCTTGAAGATGTTCGTGAAGCCCCGCTTGACGGGCAGGCGGCGGAATAAAGGTAACTGCCCACCCTCGAACCGGGGGCGGACTCTGCCCCCAGCGCGGGCCTTCTGCCCCTTAGCGCCTCGACCGGAGAACGTACCGTGACCAGAGCCAGTGCCCCGCCCCACGCGCTTGCGCGCCCGCGTAGACCCCGGCGCCGGTTGCAAATCGTGCTGCTTCATTCCTTGATCTCCTCGACCTTGACCAGATGCTCCACTTTGCCGATCATGCCCCGTACGGCGGGGCTATCCTCGTGCTCTACGGTTTGCTGGAGACGATGCAGGCGCAGAGCGCGCAGGGTGCGTTTTTGCTGTTCCCGGTAGCCGATGCTGCTCTTCACCAAAGTAACGCGTAGCTTATCTCGCATTTGGCTTGCCTCCCTGTGGCATGTTCCCCGGACGTGGCGGCCGATTGCCCTGCGGCGGGCCACCGCGGTAATCCCGTCGCTCCGGCCGACGCTGCCCCGGCCGGCCACCAGGACCGCCGGGCCCGCCTGGTCGGCCACCGGGCCCGCCAGGTCCACCACGCCGCCGGCCACCCCGGCCGGGCTCGCCAGGCTGCCGGCCCCGCTCGAATCCTCGCTCCTGCTCCACCGGCACCATGGCCACTTCCGGTGGGGCGGCCGCGGCCAGCTCGGCCTGCTTCTCGGCCAGGGCGATGGCCTCCAGGGTGCGCTTGGGGGCGATCTGGGCCAGGGGCTTGCCGCGCTTCTCAGCCTCTACCTGGGCATCCTTCAACTGGCGCAGGGCCGCCATGGTGGCTTGCGCCACGTTCACCGAGTTGGCGCTGCCCAGAGACTTGGCCAGGACGTCACGCACCCCCGCCGCCTCCAGCACGGCCCGCGCCCCGCCGCCGGCGATGACTCCTGTTCCGGGCAAAGCCGGCTTGATGAGCACCTGGGCGGCGCCAAACGTGGTAAACACGGTGTGGGGGATGGTGGTGCCCACCAGGGGCACCTTGATCAGGCACTTCTTGGCCGCCTCCGCGCCCTTGCGGATGGCCTCCGGCACCTCACGCGCTTTGCCCATGGCGACACCCACGTGCCCGGCGCCATCGCCCACGACCACGACGGCGCTGAAGCCAAAACGGCGCCCGCCCTTGACGACTTTGGCCACACGGTTGATGCTGACGACCTTCTCTTCCAGGGTCAACGTATTTGGATCAATCCTTGGCATGCCCGCTCCTTAATTGCTTGAGGGCTGATTTTTCTTCACCACAGAGACACGGAGGGCACAAAGAAAAAAGCAACAAAACTCAGTGTTCTCTGCGTCTCTGTGGTGAGCCTTGTCTGGTTAGCCCAGGTACTGCGAACAGGACGGCGGGCGCCGCGCCCGCCCTACGTCTCTGTGGTGAGCCTTGTCTGGTTAGAACTCTAGACCGGCGGCTCGGGCGGCGTCGGCCAGGGCTTTGATCCGCCCGTGGTACTTGTAGCCGCTGCGATCGAAGACCACCTGCTTGATGCCGGCACTGAGGGCGCGCTGGGCCAGCAACTCGCCCACGAACCTGGCGCTCTCCACCTTGATCCCCACCTTCTTGGGAACGGCAGCCTTTGCCTCCTCGCCCTTACCCTTTTTGTCTTTGCCTCCCTTGGCGGGGGCCTCGGCGACGGGCGGGACGGGCGCGGCCGGCGCAGCAGGCGGTGCCGCCTTCTTGGCCGCTTCGATCTTAGTGCGTAAGCCAGCATCCAGGCTGGAGGCGGCGGCCAGGGTTCGCCCCTGGTCATCGTCAACGAGTTGGGCGTGGATGTGCTGTAAACTGCGGAAGACACTCAGCCGGGGCCGCCTGCTCGTGCCGCGTACCTTGACTCGCCCCCGGCGATGTCGCCTCTGACGTGCCTCCCGAGAAGTGACCTGTTTGATCATCTGGTTCCTCATTAGGGTCATTGCGAGTCCCCAATGACGCGGCGGCGTCATTCCTAGGGGCAGAAACTTGAATGCGCATCGGTTCGTAGTGGGCGCTTGAGCGCCTTAGCAACGCGCTGGAAGCGCGCACTACGAGCCAAGTTTCTAGCAGGAGCAGAGCGACGAAGCAATCTCACTGTTGCGCCATGGGGGAGATTGCTTCGCCCTGCGGGGCTCGCAATGACGACTGTACTGTCAGGCGGGGCTGGCCATGACTGGGCAAAATTACTTCTTAGCTGCCGTCTTGCCAGCTTTGCCGGCCTTGCGCCGGATCTGCTCGCCAGCGTAGGTGATGCCCTTACCCTTGTAAGGCTCCGGTTCCCTGACACTGCGCACGTGCGCGGCTATCTCGCCCACCAGCTCCTTGTCGATCCCCTGCACGGCGATCTTGGTTTGGCCGTCTACGGCGAATTGGATGCCGGCGGGCGGCTCGATCTCCACCGGGTGCGAATAGCCCACCTGGATGACCAGCTTTTTCCCTGCCATCTGCGCCCGGTAGCCCACGCCACTGATCTCCAGGTTTTTCTGAAAGCCCTTGGTTACGCCTGTGATCATGTTGGCCAGCAGGGTGCGCGTCAGGCCATGCAGCGAGCGGTGTAGCTCCCCATCCGAAGGACGGCTGACCACGATGCTGCCCTCCTTCAGGGCAATGGTCATGTCCGGGTGCAACGACCGGGTCAGGGTACCCTTGGGGCCCTTCACGGTGACTTCGTTACCTTTAATATTCACGGTGACGCCTGCGGGTATGGTGATGGGCAGGCGACCGATGCGCGACATGATGACCTCCTACCAAGTTTGCAATGACCGCCTAACCTACCAGACGTAGCACAGTACTTCGCCGCCCACGCCCAGGCGCCGCGCCTTGCGCTCGGTCATGATCCCTTTGGGGGTAGAAAGAATGGCCAGGCCCAGGCCCCCCAGGACGCGTGGCAGCTCCCGCTTCCCCGTGTAGACGCGCAGACCAGGCTTGCTCACCCGGCGCAGGCCGGTAAGCACCGGCTCTTTGCCGCTGGCATACTTCAGCCAGATCTTGAGCGTCCGCTGCGGGTTGTCCCGAAGAATCTCCACATCCTTGATGAAGCCCTCTTCCTTCAGGATGCGGGCAATAGCGATCTTCATCTTGGAACCTGGCACCAGGACGTACTGGTGCCGGGCGATCAACCCGTTGCGGATGCGGGTCAGCATGTCCGCAATGGGATCTGTCATGTTCATGACTCAGTTCTCCTCCACTCCGTGACCCCTGCTGCCCTTTACCAGCTTGATTTGGCCACGCCGGGCAGCTCACCGCGCAAGGCCAGCTCGCGGAAGCAGATGCGGCACAAACCAAACTTGCGCATGTAAGCGCGCGGCCGGCCGCAGCGCCGGCAGCGGTTGTGCTGCTGCACCCGATGCCTGGGCGGGCGCTTGGCCTTCTCGATCATGGACTTCTTCGCCACTGAGTGCTCCTCCCAATTGTGGGACAGGTTGCCAACCTGTCCTACAGTCAGCTATTTGCCGAAGGGCATGCCCAGGAGCTGGAGCAACCGCCGGCCTTCCTCGTCGCTTTTGGCCGTGGTGATGATGCTGATCTCCATGCCCCGTACTTTGTCGATCTTGTCGTACTCAATCTCCGGGAAGATCAGTTGCTCCTTGAGCCCCAGGGTGTAGTTGCCTCGACCATCAAAAGACTTCGTCGAGACCCCCTGGAAGTCACGCTGGCGAGGCAGGGCCATGTTGATGAGCCGATCCAAAAAATCGTACATGCGCGCCCCGCGCAGGGTCACCGTCAACCCAATGGGGTTACCGGCGCGCACCTTGAACGCCGCCACGGACTTCTTGGCCTTGGTCACCACCGGTTTCTGGCCCGTGATGGCGGTCAGGTCTTTGACCGCCGCGTCCAGGGCTTTGGGATTCTGGGTGGTCTCCCCCACGCCGATGTTGACCACCACTTTGTGCATCGTCGGCACCTGCATGACGTTGTGGTAGCCAAACTCCCGGATCAGCGCCGGCACAACCTCTTGCTTATATCTGTCCTTAAGTTTTGGCATAGCGCAGTTCCTACTTCTCCATGATCTCGCCGCAACTCTTGCAGACCCGCACCTTGCTCCCGTCCTCCAGGAACTTGTAACCTATGCGCGTGGCGCGGTTACACTTGTTGCAGATCGGCATGACGTTGGAGAGATGAATAGGTGCCTCTCGCTCGATAATACCGGTCTGGGTGCGCACGCGACCAGGCTTGGTGTGGCGCTTGATCATGTGCACGCCAGAGACAATCACCCGGTTGTCTTTGGGCAGCACGTCGTGTACCTTGCCGCGCTTGCCCTTGTCCTTGCCGGCGATGACCTGTACCTCGTCGTCTTTTTTGACTCTCACGTCAACCCCCTCATCCTACAGCACCTCAGGCGCCAGGGAGACGATCTTCATGAACTTTTTCTCCCGCAGCTCTCGGGCCACCGGGCCAAAGATACGCGTGCCCCGGGGATCGTTCCGGTCACTGAGGATCACGGCCGCGTTATCATCGAAGCGAATGTAGGAGCCGTCGGAGCGACCGTACTCCTTGGCCGTGCGCACAACCACGGCGCGCACAACCTCCCCCTTCTTCACCATGCCCCCAGGGTTGGCCTGCTTCACGGCGGCGATGATCACGTCGCCCACCTCAGCGTATTGCTTGGATGGGCCGCCCATCACCCGGATGCACATGATCTGGCGCGCCCCGGTATTGTCTGCTACTTTGAGCCTGCTCAATGGCTGAATCATGCCGTGTACTCCTCAACGCTAGACCTGAACTTCGCCGATGCCAGTGCTCTTCTCCAGAATCGCCTCTACGCGCCAGCTCTTTTCCTTGCTGAGCGGGCGAGTTTCGACGATACGCACCAGATCGCCCATGTGACAGGCATTCTCCTCGTCGTGCACCTTGAAGCGCTTGGTACGCTTCACCGGTTTGCGATACAAGGAATGCTGGCGCATAGACTCTACCGCCACCACGACCGTCTTGGGCATCTTGTCACTAACCACGCGCCCGATCTTTGTTTTGCGCTGGGCTTCCATGCTACTTATCCTCCTGTTGAGCCAGGAATTCCTCCTGCTCGGCGATTAGCTCGCGCTCCCGCAGGACGGTCTTCATCCGGGCGATGGTCTTTTTCACTTGGCCGAGGCGTTGGTAATTGGCCAACTGCTTGGTGGCGAGTTGGAAGCGCAGGTTGAACAACTCCTGGTGCGCTTCATGGAGCCTGTTCTCCAGCTCCGCGGTGGTCATGTCCCGGAGTTCTTTAACCTTCATCAGCCGGCTCCTCTCCGCCAGGCGCTGCTTCCGCCCGTGTCACGAAGTGGGTCTCGAAGGGCAGCTTGTGCGCGGCCAGACGCATGGCCTCGCGCGCTATCTCTTCGTTGACCCCGCCGACCTCGAAGAGAATCCGCCCCGGCTTGATCACGGCCACCCAATGATCCGGTGCCCCTTTGCCGGAGCCCATACGGGTCTCCGCTGGCTTGGCCGTAACGGGCTTGTCCGGGAAGATACGAATCCATACCTTGCCACCACGCTTCAAATGGTGTGTGATGGCCCGCCGTGCGGCCTCGATCTGGCGGCTATCCATCCAGTACGCTTCCAGCGCCTGCAGGCCATACTCGCCAAAGGCGATGTCCGTACCCCGGCTGGCCTTGCCGCGCATTTTCCCGCGATGGGCCTTGCGATAGATCACCCTTTTGGGCTGCAGCATAGCACATCCAGCGATGGCCACGCCGCAAGCAGCCTGTAGTAGCGACTTCAGTCGCTCTGGTCACCGGGACGACGACCGCAGTCGTCACTACGCCCGTAGTAGCGACTTTAGTCGCTTTGGTCACCGGGACGACGACTGAAGTCGTCACTACGCCTGTAGTAGCGACTTCAGTCGCTCTGGTCACCGGAACGACGACCAAAGTCGTCACTACGCATCCCCAACCAACAGTGCTGCCTGACGGCTGGACTTCGCTCTTTCTCCTCTAGTCAGGTGTGGTATAGGCCACGGGCATCTCTTGTGCTGGTGCACCGGCCGTGGGCCCGCCTTTAGTGGGGAATAAAACGTCCCCACGATAAATCCATACCTTGATCCCGATACGCCCATAAGTGGTGTGCGCCTCGGTCTGGCCGTAGTCAATATTGGCCCGCAGGGTCTGCAGGGGCACACGTCCCTCGCGCTCCCACTCGCGGCGCTTCATCTCCGCGCCGGCCAGGCGTCCTTTGCAGAGTACCTTGACCCCCTTGGCCCCGGACTTGATGGCCCGGCTCACGGCCTGCTTCATGGCTCGCTTGTAGGCCACACGCTTCTCAATCTGCTCGGCGACGCTGCGCGCCACCAGGTAAGCATCCAGCTCGGGCTGGCGGATCTCCTGGATGTTGAGGCGCACCTTCTTGCCCGCCTCCTGCTCCAACAGCCGGCGCAGCTCTTCCACCTTCTGTCCGCCTCGCCCAATGACGATACCGGGCTTGGCGGTGTGCAGGGTGACAGCCACCTGGTTGGCGGAACGTTCGATCTCCACTCGCGCCACAGCAGCGTCCGCTAGGCGCTGCATAACCAGGTTGCGCAGGCGCAAGTCCTCATGCAGCAGGTCACTGTAGCCTTTTTCGGCGTACCAGTGGGCCTGCCAGTCAGTGACGATTCCCAGGCGAAACCCCAGGGGGTTAACCTTCCGTCCCAATTTTTACCCTACCTCCTTCTCGTCCACGACCACCGTGATGTGGCTGGAAGGCTTGTTGATGGCATTAGCCTGCCCACGAGACCGCGGGCGGAAACGCTTCAAGCGTGGCCCCTCATCGGCAGTGATGCGGGCGATGTAGAGATCTTCCGCAGCCAGTTGGTTGTTGTTCTCGGCGTTGGCTACCGCGCTCTTCACCGCTTTGGCTACCTCGCGTGCTGCGGCCTGGGGCATGAACTGCAGAATGGCCAAGGCCTCGTTGACGGGCTTGCCCCGCACGGCATCTACTACCAGGCGTACCTTGCGCGAGGACATGCGAATGTATTTAGCTGTTGCCTTCACTTCCATGAGCCCTGCTCCTCTACCAGAGATCAATCTCCGGCCTATTTCCTGCCACCCCGGCCACCTTTGGGCGGGGCACTCGGCTGGGTGGTGCGCTCAACCTTGGTGCTGTGGCCGCGGAAAGTGCGCGTCAGGGCAAACTCCCCTAGCCTGTGCCCGACCATGTTCTCGGCAATGTAGATAGGGACGTGCCGCCGGCCATCATGAATGCCGATGGTGTGTCCCACCATCTCCGGGAAAATCACCGAGTCTCGAGCCCAGACTTTGAGCACCTTTTTCTCCCCAGACTTGTTCATGGCCTGGATTTTCTTCTGCAAACTGGGGGCAATGTAAGGGCCCTTCTTCAGCGATCTGGACATTATCCCTCCTCTGCACAAACCAGCCCAGCAAAGAATCTCCCCTCAGCAAATCACCAAATCAAACATTTGCTGCTCTGCCGGCTTGCTGATTTGTTGATTTGCTGATCTGCTGATTTGCTGATCTGCTGATCTGCTGATCTGCTGATTTATTCTACTTCCGCCTCTTCACGATCATGGTGTTCGTCCGCTTGTTCTTGCGCGTCTTGTAGCCCAGGGTTGGCTTGCCCCAGGGGGTCTGGGGCCCTGGCGCGCCGATGGGGGCCTTGCCCTCGCCACCGCCGTGGGGATGATCCCGCGGAGTCATCGCCGAGCCGCGCACGGAAGGGCGCTGGCCCAACCAGCGACTCTTGCCCGCCTTGCCCAGGCTGCGGTTCTCGTGGTCTACGTTGCCCACCTGGCCGATGGTGGCCATACAAAGCTGGTGCACCTTGCGCACCTCGCCGGAGGGCAGGCGCACCTGGGCGTACTCGCCCTCCTTGGCCATGAGCTGCGCCGCTGCTCCCGCCGAGCGTACCAGTTGCCCGCCCCGGCCACGCTGCAATTCGATGTTGTGGATCATCGTGCCGACCGGGATGTTCTGGATGGGCAGGGCATTGCCCGGGCGCAAATCGGCCTGGGGACCGGCTAAGACCTTGTCCCCTACCTTGAGGCCGATGGGGGCCAGGATGTAGCGCTTGTCGCCGTCGGCGTAGGTCAGCAAGGCGATACGCGCCGAGCGGTTAGGATCGTACTCAATGGCCGTGACCTGGGCCGGGACGCCGATCTTGTCGCGCTTAAAATCAATGAGGCGGTAATGCTGCTTGGCTCCGCCACCCTGATGACGCACGGTAACGCGCCCCTGGGCATTCCGCCCGGCCTGCTTGCGTAGGGGCTGCAAAAGGGCCTTCTCTGGCTTGGTCTTGGTGATCTCCTCAAAGGTTGGCCCCATCAGCCAGCGTCGCCCCGGCGAGGTTGGTTTGTAGGTCTTTAGCGGCATGGCAAACTCCTGAATGTGGACACCTGGTGCAGCGCAGAAAGGTGATCCACTCTGAGACTAAACTCCTTCAAAGACTTCGATCTTCTGGCCTTCTTGTAGGGTTACCACGGCCTTCTTCCAGTCCGGGGTGAGTCCCTTAGTGCGCCCTAAGCGACGCTCCTTGCCGTGGACGTGACTGGTGTTCACGGCCACGACGTTCACCTTGAAGGCCATTTCCACGGCCTCTTTGATTTGCACCTTGTTGGCGTTCAGAGCTACCTCAAAGGCGTACTGATTTTGGCTACCTTGCCGTGTCACCTTCTCCGTGACCAGGGGGCGCCGCAGAATTTCGTATGGATGCATGGCTAAACTCCAACGTGAGGATAGAGCATAGGACAGAGAGCATAGAGCATAGGCGATGAGTGAAACCAATCATTCGGTTTCAAAAAGAGAGCGGGGTAAACCAGACTGTCTGATGATTCCTAACAAGGTGCCCGACAGCAATTCTTCATGATACGGCACAGGCACA
>Ga0233423_10001466_pt1 | contig 11849 bp, 10 predicted proteins | sample Watercolumn_Mata_FD_180713 | JGI IMG/M metagenome (GOLD analysis project Ga0233423, IMG submission 180713) | Freshwater microbial communities from Lake Matano, South Sulawesi, Indonesia - Watercolumn_Matano_2014_112_MG | ecosystem: Environmental > Aquatic > Freshwater > Lake | place: Indonesia... | reverse complement strand
GAGGTGGTGACCGTCTGGCCGTTGACCTGGGCGACGATTGCATTTCCTTTAAATTCGAGTGAGGCATTCACTCCATCAACTGTGAGTTTGCCAGTCTTGGCAAATTCTTCGAGCTTGGCAAGCTTGCCCATGATCACGGCGAGATCTTGTTTGGAGGCATGGGGACCGAGGTTAAGTCTGCCGACCTCTTCGCGCGTCATTACCTTGGGTTTTTGACCATTGACGTGCAGTTCGTATGTAACTGCTCCATTGGCATCTCTTTTGCGCACCAGGACATTGTGATTGTCCAGGGCGACGCCAGCGGTACCGTCGTCTTTGACAAATAGCATCTGGCCGTTGGGATAGCTAATCTTGACGCCGTCCTTGTATCTCGATATTGCGATTTGATCGTGGTCCAGTGCATTTTGGGTGGCAGCGTCATTGGCGTCAGTGACATTGCCCGGTATTGATTGATTGGTGCGGATGATCTGGCCATCTTTAAAAAAGCCGACCTGAGTCCCTTTGCCATCAAATACAGCCGATTGCAATTCGCCATTTTTGTCACGCATGTAGACATCGCCGTTTGCGTTTACGATCAGGTCTTCACCTGTGCTAAGACGCGTATTGAGCTCACCGTCGGCATTGAGGTGACCGAGCAGCTTGCCGTCCTTGTCGTAAAAGGTTTTGCCCTTGGGAGTGGCTTCGATGGTGGTGCCATCAGGACGTATAAAAGTAGCGATGTCGCCGATCTGGTAGGCATCGATCTCGCCTTTTTCATTGCGGTGGACGGTGCGTCCATCGATGGTCTCGAGATTTTTCAAGGCGCTAAAGTCGCCGACTGCGGTGGCTTCCTGGCGGAGGTGGTTTTGCAGGTCTCTTTGCTTATCGAGCACGCCTTCGCCTAGCTTGAGAGTGGCTGCATTTTTGGCGTGGTCACCTTGCACCTGCTTGACTGGGGTAGCCGTGTCGATGACCAGGTCCAGACCAGGGATGCCGATGTCGGAGGTTTTGCAGACGCTGGACATATTGCTGTCTGTTTTGCAGTTGTCCTGGATGAAGGCATCCATGTCAAAGGCCTTATCTTCTTTTTTGTATTCAGCTTTGTAAGACTTTTCGCCAACTTTGACGGTCTTGGAGACGCTGTTGGATTTTTCGGCTTCGCTGGTCAGGACCAGATCGGGCAGAACGCTATAGGCATCGCTTATCAGGTTGCTGGCGACATCCAGTCCTTGTTGGAACAAAGAAGAAGATGCAGCAGCTTGTTCGGCAGCGGGCTTTTTGTCGCCGGCTTTGTCGGCAGCCTTCGGTGCTTGATTTTCAGGTTTGGCGGTAGCTTCCTGGGACAGCTTTTCGGCCGATTTGGCGGATGACTCGGCTCCGGCGACTGCTTTGTCGCCTGCCAGAGTTTTTTTGATCTCATCGCCTACCGACATTTGATTTCCCTTGCTCCATTGCTTGCGTGATTGTCTATATGCAAGGGGCAAGATTTTTGGATAGAAAATGCCAAAAATTTTTGCCAGGCAGGATGATTTAATCTTATTTGTATACTGAGATTATGGATGAAAGCAAAGACGATATAGGCAGGCACTACCACCAGGTGGAGGGCGGGGCCATCATGTGCGATGTCTGCCCACGTGCGTGCGTGATGCGGCCTGGTGATCGTGGCTTTTGCTTTGTCCGGCAAAATCACGAGGGTCGCATGGCGCTTACGACGTATGGACGGAGTACAGGCTTTTGCATAGATCCAATCGAAAAAAAGCCGCTCAATCATTTTCTTCCCGGCACCAGCGTGCTCTCCTTTGGCACTGCGGGGTGCAATCTGGGCTGTCAATTTTGTCAAAACTGGTCTATCAGCAAGTCGCGCGAGATAGAGGATCTCAGTGAGGCGGCCATGCCACAAGAGATAGCGGCGATGGCCAGTGCACTCGATGTCCGTTCAGTCGCCTTTACCTACAATGATCCGGTAATCTGGCTCGAATACGCTCATGACACTGCCCTTGCCTGTCGCGAAGCCGGTATCAAGACTGTCGCCGTCACTGCTGGCTATATTACCGAGCAGGCCCGTCCGGATTTTTACCGCTATATTGATGCGGTCAATGTCGATCTCAAGTCTTTCTCCGAGACTTTCTATCAGCGTCTCACTCTTTCCCACCTTGCACCTGTTCTGGATACACTCAAATGGCTGCGTCACCACAGCAATGTGTGGCTCGAGATCACCAATTTGCTCATCCCGCACGAAAACGACTCCGACGACGAGATCTCGCGTATGTGCGAGTGGCTCGCTGTCAATCTGGGCGACTCGGTGCCCGTTCATTTCACAGCCTTTCATCCTGATTTTCGTCTAAAAAAGAGGCCGCCTACGCCGCCCGCCACGCTCGTGCGGGCTCGCCAAATCGCAGGCTCTTTTGGTCTCAAGTACGTTTACACGGGCAATGTAGATGATCCAGCCAATCAAAGCACCTATTGTCCTGGCTGCCAGATGCTTTTGATAGAGCGCAACTGGTTTGAGATCGGTCGATATGAGATCGAGGACGGAGCATGCCGCTATTGCAGGGAGAAAATACCGGGGGTATTTGAAAGAGCGAAAGGAGATTGGGGGCGCAAGAGAGTGCCAGTGTCGCCTGCGCTCTTGCTCGGACAAAACCGCTTATAATAAGCCTGTTGATTTTGCCGGGCCTGAACTGTGCGTAAGCGCCACATTTTTGCCACTCTCGTATCTGCCTGTCTTATGGTAGCGCCCGTCATTGGGCAAGAGGCCGATGCTGGCGCTGTTGTGGAGTCAGTCGCTGACTCTGATGCTGGTAGCCGGGGCATGCTGGTACTCTCCAATACGGAGGTGCTGGGGAGGGGGGCTCTATCCAGACCATCCTCCAGGCCCAAAAAATTTGAAGTGGTGCGTGTGCGAAAGCATCCGATCAACAGAGAGCGCAAGTTTTTGCAGATGCTCTTTATGTTTGCCGGTCTGGCCGGCATCTTTTTTGGTGTCCTGGCTCTGAGGAGTGTGCCTCCGTCGAGGAGCAGCAAATAAAATGGACAATGATCTCAGTCTTTTAGAGCGCATATTGATGTTTATCACTGGCTCGGTTTTTGTGGCTGGTGGAGGTATTTTTGCTGTGCAGTCCTTCGAAGATGCCAAGAATGTTTTCGAGAGCCTTATATTTTCGATGATGGGCGTGGCTGTCGGTCTGGCCCTCTGCGTATGGAGCTTTACCGGCCCTCCAGGCTAGTTTAGATCGGGCTTAGGCAAATTGTCGGCGCAAGTAGTAAACTGCCCCCGGGTAGTTTTGAGGTTTTTTCAATGACATCTTTGGCCAGACTGACCGCCGTTCTTTCGCTTTCTTTCTCTCTTTCTCTTGCCCTAGGCGCTAATACCATACAGTCTGTATCGGCCAAGGCCCAAAAAACTACCAATGTCGACGCTGATGCTGAGATTGAAATGCTTAAGAATGCTACCAACAAAAAGTTTGGTCGCTCGGGCAACTGGAAGTCCAATGCGCAAGGTGCTCCCGATCTAGAAGCCTGCCGCAAGGCCGTCCAGCAAAAGCCCAACGATGCAATCGCTCATAACGATCTCGGGTGGGCTCTGCGTCAAAACGGCCAGGCCAAAGAAGCCGAAGCTGAATTGCGCAAAGCGATCGAACTCAATGCCAAGATGCCGCAGGCGCATAGCAATCTCAGCGTGGCTTTGTTAGATCAAGGCAAGGCCAAAGAATCGCTCGATGCAGCCAAAGCCGCTGTCGCACTAGATCAGAGCAAGCCAATCTATCATGTCGTGCTCGGCAATGCACTGGCTGCTAATAACGATAATGCTCAAGCCGTTGAGATGTACAAGCAGGCCATTGCTCAACAGCCCGACTACGAAAATGCCTATTACAACCTGGGCCGCGTCCTCAATCTCATGGGCGAGAAAAAGGACGCAGGCAAGGCTTTGAGCGAAGCTCTCAGGCTGGATCCCAATGACGAGCGTGTCCTCAAGCTTTTGGATACCATAGTCGACAAGTAACAAACTAATGGTGGCTTAGTGTCAGGCTAGTGACGGCAGAGTTTTGAGATAGTCTCAAAATCTGTGCTGCTGTAGCCTTGAGCTTGATCGTTGTTATGCGGCCATCTTGCTTGATGATCTGGTATTTCAGCCCTAGCTCTCTAAGCAAGGCGAGCAGATCGTCTGCCAGAGTAGACTGAATCCAAATCGATAGAGCTTTGCCTTTGCTGTTTTGCATGGCCAGCAACAAGTCTGTATTGATTTTTGTTTGTCTCTCGGCTTCTGTCTTTTCGGCCTCTTTCTTTTTGAGCATGGATGGAGCAGGGGCGGTAAATCCCGCACGTCTGGCATAGCTCAGACCAGCATCGCTCTTGCTCTCTCTAGCTATAAAAGCAAGGCCGGCAGGGGCCGCCGATGGCATAGCTGCCATATTGCCTCCCGCACCGCCCATGGCACCAAGAGTCATCTGTCTGCTCACGCCTTCTGGCATTTCGCTCTGCACTCTGATGGTGGTCGGCTGCCCCTTGGTCCTATCTTTGCGAGCCTTGTCATCGACGGCGACAAAGCTCGTATATTGGGTCATGATGCCATGCTCAAACGCTACCTGTACGATCTCGTCCTTGAGCTCCTTATTGGTGCCGCCATTTTGAGCGCTCATGTAGTCTTCGGCCATCAAACGGTCTACCTTTGCCCTGGCCCACATAGAAGCGATGCCACTATTGGTAGTATCGCGCTCCGGTAGATCAATATTGATAGTCTGTTTGTAAGGCGCGCCTCCGCAAAATCCGGTCACATCCATTTGATATTTGCCAGGTTTTGCGTAGCGCCCTTTAAAGTAGAGAGGTTTTTGTGCCCAGACATCATGTATTTCTTTGGGGAAAATCTCCGTGAGCCTGGCGTTTTCGCTCGGTCCGCGATAATTTAGCTTAACGTCGGTCAATACAGGTGTTGAGATGCGCTTGTAAAATTTTGCCCCCGCTTGTTCGGCTGGGGAGTTGAGCAAGACGTATTCGGCTTCGCCGCCTCCTTCTCGTGCAATACCATCGATGAGAGAGCGATTGACACTATTGCCGGTGCCAAACGAAAACCAGCGCGACTTGTCTCTGTATTTTTTGATCATGCCTAGTATCTCGAGATCGTTGCCCACATAGCCATCGGTCATGAAGGTGACGATGCGCAATCTGTGCTGGTCGCGAGGCATTGAGCAAGCCATTTCTACCGCCGGGGCCATCCACGTGCCACCATTTGCCTCAAGCGCATCGATAAATGCAATCGCCTTTTTTTTCATCGACTCCGAGACTGCTTGAGGTTTGTCCGCAAAGACATTCTGGCCAGAGTTGAAGGCGATGATCTGAAATGTATCATTGGCATTCATGTGCTCGACTATATAGCGCATTGTCTGCTTGCACTTATCCAGGGGCGGACCTGATTGGGAGCCCGAGCAATCTATGACAAAGATCATTTCCTTTGGAGAAATATCTTTGATAGTCGGCTTTTTAGGAGGCATGACCAGGAGGGTGAAATAGCCTGGCTTATCGGCATCGCGAAAGGCGAGATAGCCGCTTTTGATGGCTGATTCGGAGACTTGATAGGTGAGGACAAAATCTTTATTGGGGATCGTCGCCTTTTCGGCAAGCTTGATGCGCGCCTTGCCTTTGTTTTTGTCTGATGCTGATTCTTGTATGGAGACCTCGTGCAGTAGCGAGTGGATATGATCGACCTTCATGCCGGCATCGAGATCTACCGATATGGAGATATCGTGTCCTGAGCGTGTGCCTTCTGGTGCAAATACAGTATTGAGCCCTGACATATGGCTTTTGTCAGGCAGGTCGATAAAGCGCGGACCGACCACGGTCGGATACGTGAAAGCAAATTGCCCGTCTTCGAATGGGAGGGTCTCGACATAGTCGATTGTGATCTCGATCTGCTGGCCCGGCTCGATATTGGCTACCGACTGAGTAAATATGTTTGTGCGTTCTTGATCTAGCAGCGAGGCGGTCTGCCCGTTATTGCGCGCTTCTTCATAGATTTGTCTTGCCTCTTCTCTTTTTTTGATGGTGCCGTTGATGGTGCGATCGCCGATGCGCATCTTCATCTGGTTTACGGCGCCCTGCTCGGAGAGTGGAAATGTGTAGATAGCTTCGATCTTTTCTTTATAGGTATTTTTGAATATTTGCTTGACGCTGACTTTGGCGACGTAACCAGATATGGTGGCTTTAACATCGGTGTGCTCCAGGGGACACTGACCGATTTGTCGACTACCTATCATCGCAGTCAACTGACCGCTATTGGCCTTCACTGCTTTGGTCGGCCCGGACTTGCTATTAAATGCTCTCGCTGGATTAGAGACCGCTTGGGTAGCTCCCAGGGATCCTAAAAGTCCGAGGACCAGAGTCAGAGCAACTGCCCTGCTAAAGCCAGTTTGCTCTTTGCCAGGTTTGACATTGGGATTTGGATGCATGCAAAAAACCTCGAGAGATTAAGGTGGTTACACTCTCGAGGTTAGCTCTATAGACTCGAATCGACTCTAGGGTATTGCCTAGTCAAGTCTTGGGGGGCGATGACTATTATGATGGGGGTAAACCATGAGTCCGACCCAGATCCCCAGTATTTGCCTCAAGATCAAAATCGAGCTCGCTCAACCAGTCGCTCGGCACCTTGACCTGTCGCTCATGCTCCATCAGGGCCTTTTCTTTGAGATCCCATAGATGATTAAAGAGTCCGGTGTTGAGACTGCCTCCACCCTGGTGCATCAAGGTAAAACGAGCATTGAGCTTGTCCTTGAGGGCCTGCGTATCTACCGCTATCATGTGTGATTTGCTTTGATTGTCCATATGCGTATGCTCTATCTCTAGATTGTCTATCACCGGTCGCTGACTCTCATATTCCCCAGTAGTTCCAATCTCTTCGCTTGACATCGGTGATGCCAATTTATTTCCATTCTGTCTCAAAATGCAAAAGCCCCGTCCAGCAATAGGACAGGGCTCTTAAAGTTAAGATGAATATTTATCTTAGGCGCGACGCTTTCTTGCCGCTTCTGCTTTGCGTTTTCTTTTAACGCTGGGCTTTTCGTAGCGCTCTCTGCGCTTGATTTCAGAAAGAATACCAGCCTTCTGGATTTTCTTTTTGAAGCGCTTCAAAGCTCCCTCGATGGATTCGCCCTCTGCAACTCTAACCTCTGACAAATTATTCACCCCGCTTTGATGTCTGTGATGGATCGACGCGTTTTTATGCCGCGCGCATATCTAGATATGAGCAATATGCGCGAGCGCGAATATGCCATATTAGCAGCTTGCAAAAACGCACTCAAGAGATTTGAGTGCGTTTGCCACAGACCTTAATGAAATATCGGCTATTTGCCGTATACCTTGTCTCGTTTCATGTCGACGGTCTGGCCGTCGATATTTTTGCGCTCGGTGGGCAGTACGTGCTCGATCTTGCGGCCCAATATGTCGTGATCCTCGTCGATCTTGGACTCAAAGAGATTGGTGTAGAGTTTGCCGCCTGATTTTTTAAGCATCGGAAAAGAGTATCGGCCAGTATCTGGATCAAAGGACACGGCAGTGTCCTTATTGCGGTCGAAGCCGTTGATGACCAGATTGAGAGTGGTCGTGCCAGGCCAGCCAATCATATCGGCGCCTGCGCATAGGGCCAGGATGGCGCAGAGAAAAAATGAGGGTCCCATAATGATATGGGCCAGCATGCCTTCTTTTGCCTTGACAAGTGAGCGCTTGCTCGGAGGCAGGTGGATCAGCCAGGGAGAAATAACTGTGAAGGGCAAAAAGCCCTCCCAATAATAAAATCGTCCCATGACGCAGGCCATCCAGCCTTTCCAGGCAAATGACAAGCCAAGGACAAGGAGAATGACGCCAACTAAAATTTTCCCAATGGGAGTGGTAAAAAATTCCATAAAATTGAGAGCCTGCAATGCTTTCGACAAAAAAATCGGGCAGCGTGCGGTGTTTGCACAAAGCCGACTAGACTTAGTCTACAACGTTCTGAGATTTTGACTACTCTGTTTTCGTTACAGGGGCCGCATTTCTACTGCTTGACTGGCCTGATTTAGATACAATCTCCTAACGTGTATTGATTGCGTACATCGATTGCAATATCAGGCTAAATATCAAGAGGTATAAAAAATTGGGAAGCACAACGCTAAAACGAGATCACAGATGCGCCGAGATGGGCCTGGCTCTCGTCAATAATCGCGTCACGCTGGCCGGATGGGTAAACGTAGTCCGCGATCTTGGTGGTCTGATCTTTATCGAGTTGCGCGACGCTACAGGCAAAGTGCAGCTGGTTGCCGATCCCAATAAAAACAAAGAGATTCACGATCACTTTGTCAATCTCAAAAATGAGTTTGTCATTGCAGTCTCCGGTATTGTCACTGCTCGTCCAGACGGTACTAGCAAGGGTGATAGCGCCGGTCAGATCGAGATCTATCCAGATCAGTTCCAATTGCTCAATACATGCAAGGTCTTGCCTTTTCAACTGGATCAGGGTGAAAAAGTCGATGAGGCCTTACGTCTCAAATATCGATATCTCGATCTGCGCCGTCCAGAGATGAGCTATAACCTCACTACTCGCCACAAGGTGACTCAGGCCATCCGTCGCTGTCTCGATGGTGAAAACTTTATCGAAGTAGAAACCCCAATATTGTGCAAGGCGACTCCCGAAGGAGCGCGTGATTTTCTCGTGCCAAGCCGTCTCAATATCGGCAGCTGGTATGCTTTGCCGCAATCCCCTCAGCTTTTTAAGCAGACTTTGATGATTAGTGGTGTCGATCGCTATTATCAGGTGGCACGTTGTTTTCGTGACGAAGACTTACGAGCTGACAGGCAGCCGGAGTTTACTCAAATCGACATGGAGTTTTCTTTTGTCGATGAAGCAGAAGTAATGCGTGTGACTGAAAAGGTCATAGTCGAGGCCTTCAAGATCGTCGGTATCGATGTTGTTCCTCCCTTTAAAAAATTGTCTTATCAAGACGCCATGGGCTTGTACGGCAGCGATAAGCCGGATCTGCGTTTCGATCTGGCTTTCAAGGATCTGACACCGGTAGCGACTGCTACTGAGTTTAAGGTCTTTAGGGATGTTGCTCAGGCCGGTGGACAACTGAAAGGTATCTTGCTGCCAGGGCGCGGCGAGTCCAGCTCGCGAAAGCAGATCGATACGTGGAATGAGTACGTCAAGGCTCAAGGCGCTAAAGGGCTTGCCTGGATTGCTTTTGGCGAGTCTGGCAATCGCTCGAGCGGTCTAGAAAAAAATATGACTCCGCAAGAAATTCAAAGTCTTAAAGAGCTTTCTGGAGCCAATAATGGCGACATCCTACTGATGGTGGCGGATGCACCAAAAGTAGTGGCAAACGTTCTCGGGCGCTTCAGGCTCAAGCTAGCCGAAGAACTCGATCTGATCGATCAGTCCAGGCACGAGCTTCTCTGGGTCGTAGATTTTCCTCTCTTTGAGTACGATGACGAAGAAAAAAGATGGATGGCCGTGCACCATCCATTTACAAGCCCCAGGCTCGAAGATCTGGAGTATCTCGAAAGCGATCCGGGCAGGGCACGTGCTAGAGCTTACGATATTGTCTATAACGGCTGCGAGATTGGCGGTGGATCGATCCGTATCCATGATCAAGAGTTGCAATCGCGTGCTTTTAGCGCAATTGGTCTCGATCGCGAGACTGCTGTCGAAAAATTTGGCTTCTTGCTTGAAGCCCTCGAATCCGGTGCGCCTCCGCATGGCGGTATTGCTCTCGGTCTCGATCGCATCGTCATGCTGCTTTGCAATTGCAAGTCGATCAGGGATGTGATTGCTTTTCCCAAGACTCAATCAGGGGCTTGCCCCATGACCGGAGCTCCTAGCCAGGCTGGACCCGATCAGCTCAAAGAGCTGAGCGTGAGAGTCGAAGAGAAAGAAAAGAAAGATAGTAAAAAATCGCCACAATCGTTTGAATCGTTGAATATGATTGCTGGTAATGCCTGAAACTCCTGCGCCTAAAAAAATGCTGTCGACATGGCCGATATCGCTGAGCCTCTGTCTCATCGTGGCTATGCTAGCCGGTTGCGCTGTGCGTAAGCCGGCCAGCTCTTATCTCATCGATGGCAATGAGTATTTTAAAAAAGGCGAGTATGACAAGGCCGAAAAACAATATCGCGAAGCTCTCGTCAGCGAGCCCAATAACGCTACGGTACTCAATAATCTTGGAGTCATATTGAACGAGCAGGGGCAGACGGATGAGGCAATCAAGGTACTGACTCAAGCGATAGATCAGGACCCCAAAAATCCTGTTGCTCAGTATGTCCTATCAGAGTCCTATGCTAAGAGCGCAAAATTTGATCAGGCGCTCGAGCATGCCAGAGCGGCTGTCGACCTGGATAATAAAGAAGCCAGGGCATATTGCGCTCTGGCTGAGGCTTCTCTGGGCAAGGGAGACCTGGGGGAGGCCGTAAACGCTTATCAACAAGCTGCCGAGCTCGATGCTGACAATGACCGGACACATCACAAATTTGCATTGGTGCTTGGACTGCGTGGAGATCTTGCGGGCCAGATCGCACAAGAGCGCAAAGCAATCGAGATAGAGCCGCAAAACGTCGATGCCCGGATTGGGCTAGTCACGGCTCTGAGTAAGTCGGGAGCAAAGCAAGAAGCTCTGGCTGAGATCAAAAAGCTTGCCCAGGAAGAGCCGGGCAACAAGGATGTCAAAATCTTGCAGCAGCAGCTCGAACGCGAAAAAAATTTGAAATAAAGCTGAAGGCATTCTCTCACTTTTGCTTTATACTCCAAGCATGGTGCGATCTTTTTTTAATCAGATTATCTGTGCCTACCTCATGCTCTCGTCCTTGACCGGGGTGCAATCTTGTTTTGCTGCATCGAGCCAAGTCATGCAGCAGTACAAGGCTGCTCTTGATCAGTACAACCTACATCGACGCATATTTGCTGCCAACATTACCGGTGGTGGCACGACTCCCGCCATGCCTCCGCTTGGCCAGGGCCAGATGACCAGATTGCCCGGAGGTTTTAAGCCTGATATCAAGCTGCCTCCCATGCGCCTTGCGCCCAATGACCCCTTTGCTGATTTGGCTTTGCTGGATGAGTCTCTGACCAACAAGACACTTTCTCTGTACGCTGATCTCCAAAGCTTATTGCAGCAGCAGGACAAGATCAGTACTCAGGAGTTTAACGATGCCCTGAGTGGCTTGCAGCGCCGAGCCGACGATCTTTGGGCAGATACAGAGAGCTTTGAGAGAGAGTTGGCCAGGCAACAAAACACTACCAGCCACAAGATCACCCAACTGATGTACGCCGCCGATCGTGATGGCATACAAAACGAGTATAACTCTACTTTTTCTGACTTCAAAAATCTTTCTCGCGTCCAAAATGAGTTGACCAAACGCTCCCAATACCATTTGATGGCTAGAGTATATTTTCAAGAAAGACTCGGCAAGCTAAGGCCACCAGGCCATGAGGATCACGTCCATGGGCAGGAGCAAAATATTGATCATGCAGACCTGGTCTGCCCACCGGGAGATGATTTTGCCACGCTCGATGTCGTCGGTCAGCAGGCTGCTCTGGATCGTGAGTATGCAAGAGTCAAGCAATTGTTCTCGCTATTGTCCAGATAATTTCAATTAGATTTTTAGATTTTCGGATTTTTGAAATTTGAACTTTTTTGCCTCCGACGGCGTTTAGAGGAAAGTCTAGCGGAGGCAAATGTGGCCAATGTACGCACGTATACTTACAGGCGCGATCCAGGGGGTAGAGGCTAGCTGCGTTGAGGTCGAGGTCGATTGCCTGGGAGGGCTCGGACAGATCAGCGTTGTAGGTTTGCCGGATGCTTCTATCAAGGAGGCGCAGGAGCGAGTCCGATCCGCGATCAAGTCCTGCTCTT
>Ga0233423_10001464_pt1 | contig 11870 bp, 8 predicted proteins | sample Watercolumn_Mata_FD_180713 | JGI IMG/M metagenome (GOLD analysis project Ga0233423, IMG submission 180713) | Freshwater microbial communities from Lake Matano, South Sulawesi, Indonesia - Watercolumn_Matano_2014_112_MG | ecosystem: Environmental > Aquatic > Freshwater > Lake | place: Indonesia... | reverse complement strand
CCGAAGTGCTCAAGGCTTGCGTCAAGGGCCGTATCAACCTGATCATCTCTGGTGGTACAGGTTCCGGTAAGACCACTCTGCTCAACGCACTTTCTGCTCACATCAACGCCCGCGAACGTATCATCACGATCGAGGACGCTGCTGAGTTGCGCCTGCAGCACGAGCACTGGGTCCGGATGGAGACTCGTCCGCCCAATACCGAGGGCCGTGGTCAGATTACTCAGCGTATGTTGGTTATCAACTGTCTGCGTATGAGACCCGACCGCATCATCCTTGGTGAGTGCCGTGGCGAAGAAGCGTTCGACATGTTGCAGGCCATGAACACAGGTCACTCTGGTTCTATGACCACGATCCACGCCAACAACCCTAGAGACTGTACCAAGCGTCTCGAAAACATGATCCTGATGTGCGGTATGGAAATGCCGCAAAAGGCTGCTCGCGAATTGATCGCATCAGCCATTCAGGTCATCGTGCAGATCAGACGTCTCGAAGATGGTACTCGTCGTTGCACCGAGATCGCCGAGATCACAGGCATGGAAGGCGACACTATCGCTATCTCCACCATGTTTGCCCTCGAGCGCGAAGGCCGCGACCCGAGAGGATTCTTCAAATGCCGTCACGTCGGTTCCGGCTTGCCGCCCAAGTTCCTCGAACAGCTCGAACAAGAAGCAGTGCCTTTCAAACTCGAGTGGTTGCGCTAAAACTGACCTTCTCGGCTCACCAGGAGTGCTCACGGTGCTCCTGGTGTTGCCTTATCTGGACTTCCTCCACAAAGATCTCGTGAGTTTTCCAAATGCAGCAAGCAATAATATTTGGTTCTATCGTCATAATCGGTTTGATGCTCATGGTGCTCCTGCGCCGAGATAGCGTCGACCAGTTATCGCGTCTCAGCAAGCAAAATCGCCGCATGGCCGAAAAGATGCGCGACTCGAGCGAAGGCGAGAGCATCTTTGTCACACAAAAGGCGGACTATCTAGCACGACTCCTTGCCCAGGCCGGCATGGAAGCCCAATACGACAAGATGAGGACGCAATGGATCATGTTTGCCATCGGCGCAGGCATCATCGTCGCTCTCCTCTTTGTCCTCAATGGAGTGCCTGAGCTATCTCCCGTAGGATTTTTTATTGGCCTGCCCATCGGAGCTGCCGGTTTTATCTCTTATGTAGGCGAGCTGGCCAAGCGTCGTCAGGCACGCATGACCGAGCAATTGCCGCAGATCTTAGAAACAATGGTGTCCGCACTCCGAGCAGGTTCGCCTGTCATGGAGGTATTTAAGGTCATTTCTGAGACTGGTCCTGAGCCGATCAAAAACGAGTTTAAGCGTGGTCTGGTATCACTCCAACTCGGCAAACCTTTTAGAGACGTCATGGTAGAAATGTCCGCCCGTATCAAGGCTCCCGACTTTAAGCTCTTGACCCAGGCCATCTTTATCTCCCAAGACGTAGGCGGCAACCTGGCAGATGTTGTATCGACCATTGCCGAAGCTATCCGTGAACGTTTCAAACTCAGAGACTTTCTCAACGCTCTTACTTCGCAGGGTAAGGCTACTGCATCTTTTATCGGATGCCTGCCTTATTTGATCACGGTCGGTACTTATTTTCTTACGCCTTCTTACATGACTCCCTTTTTGAACCACCCAATTGCTAGAATCGTAATGATACTCCTCGTTTGCTGGGAGCTCCTCGGATTCTGGATCCTCCGTAAGATGGTCACCTTCGAAGTCTAACACTCAAATTTTAGGAATTAGTGTGCATCCATGCCAATGCCAGTTTTAGCAGTCTTAGTCTTTAGTTGCGTGGTGGCCTCTTGCCTCCTCGTCCTGAGACCTGTTTTTAGCACCTATGTCGACAACTACGGCGTGCGCTTGCGCCCACGCAAGGTCAACGAAGAAACCGGTGCCGAAAAACCCAAAGAGTCAGCACTGCTCAAATTGTGCGAGTTTGTGGGTACCTTTGCCCTGTCCCTGATGCCGGCCCTTGCCGACAAACGTACAGTGCAATTGCTCACCATGGCCAACTATCGTACTCCCAATCACATGGCTATCTTTATCGGCATCAAGACCTTGATTGTCGGTACCGTATTGGTTATGAGCTTTCTTGCAGCCGCCTCCAATCCAGTCATGCTCTTGGGTGGCTTGATCGGTTGTATCCCTGGCTGGATCCTCCCCAACTTTTTCCTCGCTGGTCGTGTCAAAGAGCGTCAAAACAACATCCTCCGCGAGTTGCCTATCGTTATCGACTTGATGATCGTATGCGCACAAGCCGGTCTCGGTTTGATGCTAGCTGTAGACAAAGTATCCAAAGAAGTAGTCCTGTCCTGCCCTACCCTCGCAGCCGAGCTCCAGCAGCTCATCTCCGACGTCAAAATCTTTGCCAAATCAGTACCCCACGCTCTGCGCGAAATGGGTGAGAGATGCGGTGTAGACGAGTTGATCAACATGGCTTCTGCTCTAATCGCTGCAGAGGCCAAGGGTGCCGACATGTCCTATCCTCTGAGACAGCAAGCAGGAGCCTTGAGAGACCGTCTCAAACGTAAAAAAGAAGAAGAAGCCGGTAAGGTGCCGGTCAAGATGGTACCTGTCATCATGCTCTTTGTCATGCCTCTGATCCTCTGCCCGATGCTTGGCCCAGCCGTGGTAACCATCATCCAGGCCGTCGGTCCTATCATGAACGCCACCAAGTAAGCGCGAGTGTTTTTGGCTGATGGCTAGAGCAAACTATCGCTTTATCAATGAGACCAACAATCAAATCCTTGCAGAGCGAGCCACCATGGCTCGCTCTTTTTTTACTCGACTCAAGGGACTTTTGGGTACTCGGTCGCTGGAGCAAGGAGCGGGGCTGCTGATCGAGCCTTGTAAGAGTATTCATATGTTTGGCATGCACTATTCCATCGATGTGGTGTTTTTAGACAAATCCTACTCTGTCGTTGGATTAGTACAAGATATAAGGCCAGGCAAGATGTCCAAGGTATTTAGCAAAGCTAGATCTGCACTCGAATTGCCTTCAGGCACTATTGCCGCGACTGGCACCGCCCTTGGTGACAGGCTGGCTTGCGAGCGCGCCGAGGGCCAATAGCAATACTGCTAGATCGACAAAGGCAAATGGCAGAGTAATGCCGGTTTGTTCGCGGTGCGGCAAAAAAAAGGGGAGCCAGCTGGCCAGAGGTAATATGCTCATGCTGGTGGTCAATATCACGGCATTGGCTGGAGCGGTGATAGCTAAAAGGATCAATAGCACAGTGTCATAGATGTGTACGTGCGGGCTAAAATACAAGGCAAAAACGATTGCTAGTGCCGGATTGGCAGCAGGCTTATTGGATGTGCTTAAAGTCACCGAACATATGATAAAGAGAGCGACTAGAGAAACAGCACAGGCAAAGCTGCAGGCTGTGAGTGCCGCATCCTTGTCCAGACCCGCTAACACCATCAACATAGCTCTGAGATTGGCCATTTGTTCGCCATAGGAGCCCGCTAGATCGGCAGCGCGAGCGGCATTTGCAATGACGCTCGGATAAGTCCAAATATTTTGCGGACCGATCACGCAGGCTGCGACAATTAAGAGTAAAGCCATGGCGAGTAATGACACCAGCACTATCTTGTAGCGTCTTGCAGCAAGAGCCTGCACACCCATAAAGACTGCGTATTGAGGTTTGATAGCAATCACCGCGAGCAATAGACCAGCCGCGAGGTCTCTTTTGCGTTGCCAGGTCGCAATATACAGGGCAATGAGACCGAGCAGACCAAAGGTCGGTTGGCCGAGCGTCACTGCTCTAAACATTGGTGCGCAGGCCAGCGCGGCGAGTATATAGCAGATCGAGCGCCAACCTTTCTTTTGCACGCTGCATAAATAGAGGAGACCTCCTGAGCCGAGCAAAGCATTGGCAAGGACAAATGCAATATAAGCTTGATGCGGTGGCAATTGCGCTAGCGGCATCATCAAAACAAAGTCTTGAGGCGGGTACTCGATATACTCTACTTTTTGACGATCGGTGGCATTAGCGTAGCTGGCCAGATATTTGTATTGCACGTTCGGGTCGTATGGTGAGTGCCGATCATGGATATCGTGTGCCGACGCCAGTTTGCCGCAGATATAGTATTTAAAAAAGTCGATAAAGACGACGTGATTGTCTTGGCGCAATGACTCAAACTTGGCTTTGGAGCAGGACTCTGAGACAAAGACGATCGTAGCCATGCCCACCAGGCATATGACAATGGCATTGATGAGACTTGCAAATTTGGGCCAGCTTTTTGGGAGTGTGAGCCTTTTATTGGCCACTAAAAAATTCCTTCAGATCATTCTGCTTTTCTTCGCTGACATTCAATATGCCCCCGCGAGCATTTCTTTTTCTATGAAAAAGATGATCCGCCCGCATTTCTACCCCACGTCTCTTCATTTCCTTTCCGAGCTCCATGACCTTTTCTGCTGGCCAATTGGCGCAACTGAGCTCGAGGATGCGCAGCCCTCGCATCTGCAGTATGGTGGGAATGATGATTGGAGTGGTGTTGCAACCAGTGAGGTCCAGGTGCTTGAGCCGTTTTAGCTTTAACAGCATGGATAGGTCGCATTGAGGAATTTCGCAATGATTGAGGTGGATAAATTCGAGAGTCTCCAGATTAGCTAGTTTTTGCATGTCTTCGCGAGTGAAAGGGCATCCGACAAGAGTGAGAGTGTGGATATGTCGCGAACCGTACAAAGCTTGCAGGAGAGCATTTTTGTCATTGATGTGGGCGATGCTGATTTCGTTCAGGGACTTGAGGTTTTGCATCCGCGCAAGGCCTGAGCCGGTGATATAGCTACCGGTCAATTGCAGTGCTTCGAGTCTGGGAAACTTGTCCAGGATAGGCACGATGCGATCGTCGGCCTCAGTGTCGCGGAGATTGATCCTGCGCAAGTCTGTGAGATGGCTGATCTTGCGCACAGTGTCGTTGTCAGCCCTGTGGCCAGCCGGGAAGGCAATGCTCTGTATATCTGCTGGCAAGAAGCGCGCAAAGAGTTTTTGGTTGCGCATGAGAAAGTCAGAGCAGTGAAAATTGACAGAAGCATTGGCCGGGATGCCGATGAGTCCTTCGGCTGAGCGATCATGCATCTGATCGTTGACAGAGATGCGACCAAGGCTCTCTGATGCTGAGTCAAAAAATTGATAGACCCTGAATCTGCTGGGATGGCGAAAGCCGGCTTCTTCGGCTTCGTCTCTGGTCAATCTAAATGGAGCGTTGGCAGGTCTCGCGCGCCAAAAATTGCGTGCAGGGCCGTTCTCGGGCACATTGGCAGTGGCCACTGTCATTAGTGCCGATTGCTCATCTGTGTTGACCTTGATATTGGGCATCTTGGTCGGGGTAAAGTAGAGGGCCGCGACAGTGCAGAGAGCGCCGATCACGAGAGCTCCGATACCGATCACGCCTACCGCTATCCATTTATTGGTGTCATTGGACTCGGCCTGTGTAGATATACGAACCCTGTCGTAATCATGGTCATATTGATGGTCATCTAGAGCTTGATCATGCAAAGCCACATCGGGACTATAATCCGCTACAGGTGAGGATCTGTGCAGGATTGAAAAATCAAGGGGTTTTTTGCGTCTTTCTTGAGGATTATCCAAAGTCAGAGTGATGCGGTCCCTTTCGAGATCAGGGTCCAGCAAAAATCTCTGACTGGTCGCTTGCAAGCGCTCGAGAGTGACACTGGTACCAGTGCCCATAGCTCGCTCGACTTCTCGTAGATCCTGGATGATATCGTTTGCGGATTGATAACGCGAGTCTGCTGTCTTTGCTAGCATGCGGTCGATTATTTGGGGTAATCCGTCCGGGAAGCTAAGGTCGGGGCGAGCATCTCGCAGGTTTGGAGGGGGAGCATTTTGGTGCATCATCATGGTATCGATGGCGGTGCGCCCTTTGAATGGCGGTCGGCCTGTCAGAGCCTCAAAAAAGGTACAACCGAGAGAATAAATGTCGGTGCGATGGTCCACCTTGAGGCCAGCAGCTTGTTCCGGGCTCATATAGAGAGGACTGCCGCAGACTTCGCCGACCTTGGTGAGGCCTTGACCATTGTTTTGATCTGTCAGTTTGGCAATGCCAAAGTCTACGACCTTGACCGAGAGAGGGTGCTGCTCGTCAGGAGGATCGACGACTATGTTGGCTGGTTTGATATCGCGGTGCACGATGCCGCGATCGTGGGCAAATGATAGAGCAGAGCAGACTTGCTTAAAGATAGCGATAGCCTGGCCAGCTGTGAGCGGAAAACGCCTGATGATCTCGTCCAGGCTCTGTCCTGTAAGGATCTCCATCGTATAAAAAGGCTGTGCATTGTCGATCATGCCCATATCAAAGATACGCACGATATTTGGATGATCGAGGCGAGCAATGGCCTGTGCCTCGGTCTGAAAGCGTCGCCATGAGCTCTCGTTGACCTGGTCGGTGCGCAGGGTCTTCATTGCAAGGTCTTTTTGCAAAAAGCGATGATGCACTCTATAGACGGATCCCATGCCGCCTTTGCCGAGTGGAGCTATTACCTGATAGGTGTTTATGATGACCTGACCATTGGCCAGTTCGTATGCCTGCCCGTGGGCTGGGTTATTTCCGGTTTCCGATAATGGGCTGCCCAATGTGTAACCGTGCTAGCGAGGTGTCTTGAAAAGAACAGTTTGCGATATCTGAGAGATATCGCTAAAGCTAGAAGTCTGTATTCTATTAATACCCGCAAGATAAGTCGAGACCCCCCGAAAAATTTTTATCCGGCCCTTTGTCACATGATTTTCACGTGATTGGATCTAGATTTTTAGACAAGCCACTGCGCCAGGCGCGGGCTGAGAGTTCTCCGGGGGGAGAGCGGCTGGCGAGATTTTTATTTCGCTAGCCGATATTACAGAGCAGAGACGAGCGGTCGATTGTCAGAGGTGATTGGTGTTTTGCCAGTACCCATATCGCCTGCTCTTTCTCTTGCTAATTGCCTGTATTGCCCCGGCGCGACCTTGTGTACTCGTCTAAATGCCGTGCTAAAGGCAGCTTCGCTGTTATAACCTACAGCATCGGCAATGGTGGCTATCTTGTGATCTTGTTCTTTGAGCATCAAGCCGGCCTTGTGCATGCGCCACATGGTCACGTATTCTGCAGGAGTAAAGTCTGTCAATGCTGCAAAACGCTGAGCAAATGCCGACCTCGACATGTCGCAGTGCTTGGCCAATATCTCGAGGGTGATAGTCGAGCCTGGATGCTCATGTATGTAGGCTATGGCACGACCGATTTGTGGATCGATTAATGCTTTGAGCCAACTGCGCGTTTCTTCGCAACGTGCGAGATTGCTTGCCATGTGCCTTATGGCCTGTGCAAAGAGGACTTCTGTCAGACGGGATACAGTGAAATCAATGCCATGTCTGGCGCCCGATCTCTCTGACTCCATGGCGATGAGATTGATAGTAGCCAAAAGATTGGCATCGGCAGCACCATTTTGATTGTGGATGTGGATCAACTCGGGTAAGGATTTGATCAGGGGATTGGTGTGATCCTGGTCAAATTGAAAGCAGCCAATGATCAAGACACTATCGGCATCGGTGGTGATCTGCTTGGCCTGCTCGGCCGCTCCTGTTTGAAAATAATTGATGAGGTCGACGGTAGGACGCCCGATAGCATCAGTCAGTCTGTAGCCATTGACACGTGGGAGCAGCAAAAAATCGCCCTTTTTGATAGATATAGGCTTTTGCTTGTCGGAGTCTAGAGTGATGTAGCAATTTTTGTTTTGGTCTTGCTCCAGCACCAGACAATAATTGGCGTGGGTGCTGGGCTCCAACGAAAACCCCCATGGCCCCGCCAGGTGCAGGCGGCCATAAATGGCTGATTGCAGGCGCATATGATGCAAGGTATCGGATAAAACATCCATATTTTTCTCCCGTTCCATTATTTTGCCACGTATCTGCTTGCATACTGGAGGCATGCAAGCAAAAGGCGGTAACAATTTTTTAGATGCAGATCTGTCTCTCTCGACTCGTGAGGGCGAGCATGCTGCTATCCGTCATGTGCTTGCCCTTGTCGGTGATCGGGATCGTCCCAAGGACAATGGTGACCATTTACGACAACTCTCATTTGTGGCCGAAAGAGCCTTTGTGGGACAAGGTCAGCGTTTGGCTCAATTTGAGCGTGATATGAAAGGCCTGGGTCGAAGAGCCGGCCATGATGGGCTCAGTCAGGATCAAGTCGTCAATGTCTACAAGCAAGTGGGCCGCTTGCTCGAAGGAGATGGATACAGCGAAGGCGGCCTGAGCCGTCAGGCCAGGTTGAGGCTGGCCGAACAAGTCATGCATCAGGCGGCCGTGCCGACTGATATCAATCAAGGACAGCACAATAGCTGTCAATTGGCCAGCCTTGAATCCCGCATGTATACACGCGATCCCGAACGTGCTGCGCAGATCGTAGCCGACGTGGCTCTAAATGGTCGTTACACGGATACGCGCAATCGCTCTCTGGGTATCAATCCTAGACCACATGACGAATCGATTGATTTTAATTCGGTAGATGACATTGATGCTATAAGAGGCAAGCGCTCCCATGCCAGTGAAATTTTTCAGGTGACGGCCGCCAACGTCATGGCCGACATCATCAACGAGCGCACGCATCCCCGTGGCCAGGTGAGGTTTGAGCAACAGCCGGATCGAGAAGTCCTGATCGATTATGCTCAGCATCCGCCCAAAGTGCTGCGTTTTGGGCCTGGTGCCCTGTATCCTCAGCGAGATGCCTTGCCGCTGGCTTACAACGCGATTACAGGCCGCAACGAAAAACAAATCATGATTGCAGGCTTCGAAGCAGGCCCCAGGACCGATATGATCCGTGTCGTGACCAGCGAGCGCGATCTCGCTAATGTTTTGCTAGCTGCCAAGCAACAAAAAAAGTTTCCCTTATTAGTCTCAGTGCAGACTGATATGGAGCCGTTTTGGACTGATTCTAATGCGCCGTTTGCTGGTGGCACTGGCGGTGGCCATGTCATAACTGTGCGCGATTATAGACCTGGTCCAGTGCCTGTCGTGACCGTAGACAATCAGTGGGGGCGTGATGCCGATCACGATATGCAAAAACCTCTCAGGCTCTCCACTCTGTATGCGGCGATCAATCTGCCTGATGCCGCACAAGCTTTTCTCGAGCGTAAAGTCGAGCTAGCCAGGCTATCGGGGCGGCCAGATGTCTTAAAAGAGATAGAGCTATTTGATCTAAAAGCCAGACGCAAAAGCAATATCATCGGTGACATCCAGCAAGTCTCCATGCCCCAATCCATCGATGACAAAGAGGTCGCTCGTTTGATAAGATCGGTGGTCGCCATGCCAGCAGGGTTCCAGCGTGATCTGAGTCTTACGAGGATGCACAATGCGATAGGCCGGATGCCAGAGTCTATTGCTTTGCGATTATTGCCAATGGAGCATAGTCTTGGCCTTTTAGATCGTGAGGCCTATAAGAGTGCCTTGCAAAAGCATGTAGAAAGGATGGGCAGGATCAAGAACCGGACAGAGACTCTGGATCCTGCCGATCCGCATACGCAGGAGACATTGCGCAAGTACTGGTACTGCGTGCATATGCTCAACAAAAATATCAGAGAGCTTGGACCTAATGTCATGGCGCCTTTTGATGGTAGCCTCGATCGGGAGCGATCCAGAAAGGCAGAGGTGCAAAAAAAATGGCACTGGACCTTGCAAAAAGACCTGGGCAATTAGAGGCTCGTCAATTCGAGCTTGAGTTGCACGACTCTGCCACCATCTCCATTCTTTTCAGCTTCAGCCAGCGCTGCTGCTTCTTCGACTTCTTCACATTCGAGATTGGAGACAGTCAGACCCAATAACCTGGCATTACGGCTGGATATTTCTGTCGATTCTAATAAATCGAGTGCTATTTCGATTATCTGTTGCGGTCCGTCGATCTTTAGATAATCGCTGAGGGTGCGTGATCGTGTTGCTTGCTGATAGTCGGAGTATTTTACTTTTAATGTCAGGGTTCGCCCTGATGTATGGTGCTTTTGCAGCCGTCTGAGCAGGGTCTCGGTGATGTCTCCCAGAGCCTCGATTATTGACTGACGATCGGCCAGGTCTTCGGCATAGCTTTCTTCGGCGCCAATAGATTTGCGTATCCTGTCTGCTACGACCGGTCGAGTATCGATACCGCGGCAAATGTTGTAATAAAAGCTGCCGACCTTACCAAAGCGTGTCATCAGCTGGTCGATGGTGTAGCGCTTGAGATCTGCACCCTTATAGATCCCCAGACCATGCATTTTTTTTGCCGTGGCCTTGCCGATGCCGTAAAAATCTTCGATAGGCAATGATTCGACATAACTTTCGGCCTGAGCTGGAGGTATTAGATAGATACCGTTAGGCTTGCGAACGCTGGTGGCAGTCTTGGCGAGAAACTTGTTTACTGAGATGCCTGCCGATGCAGTGAGATTGGTTTCTTCCCAGATTTTTTCTCTTATTTCTTTGGCGATCAGGGTGGCCGAGGGCATGCCCTTTTTATTGATAGTCACATCCAGATAGGCCTCGTCGAGAGAGAGCGGCTCGACGAGATCGGTATAGCGATAAAAGATCTCCCGGATCTGATCCGAGACCTCGCGATAGACTTCAAATCGTGGTTTGACAAAGATCAGCTCGGGACATCGTTGAAATGCCGTCTTGGACGGCATCGCCGAATGTATGCCATATCTGCGTGCTTCGTAGGAAGCAGCGCAGACTACACCGCGTTGATAGGGCGAGCCTCCGACTACAAGAGGCTTGTCCTTGTATTGTGGTTTGTCCCGCTGCTCGACCGAGGCAAAAAATGCATCCATGTCGACATGGATGATTTTTCGCTGGTTTGGCGTCTGCGGGCCCGTCATTTAGACAGGGCGACTCTGGATGCCGCAATACCGGCATAAAAATCGTCACCCTGATCGTTGATGACGACAAAGGCAGGAAAGTCCTCGACTTGTATTTTGTGAACTGCTTCCATGCCAAGCTCGGGATAGTCAATGACATCTACTTTTTTGATCGAGTCTTGAGCAAGGCGGGCCGCCGCACCACCAATGGTGCCAAGATAAAAGCCGCCCCAGCGCTGGCAGGCCTCACGCACGTTTTTAGCGCGATTGCCTTTGGCGAGCATGATCAGACTCGCTCCCCGGCTCATCAAAAGATCGGCATAGCTGTCCATGCGTCCGGCAGTAGTTGGTCCAAATGATCCTGATGCATAGCCCTCAGGCGTTTTGGCAGGCCCTGCGTAATAAACAGGATACTTTCTGGTGTACTCGGGCAATTCCTGGCCGGATTCGATTACTTCTTTCCATTTTGCATGAGCGATGTCGCGGGCGACTATCAGAGTACCGGTCAAAAGCACACGTGTGCCAGTGGGCAGACCTTTCATCTTTTGCACGGCTTCTTGCATAGGTCTGGTCAGATCGATGCGCAGAGTCTCAGTGCTGAGCTCGTCTTCTTTGATGTCGGGCAAAAAACGAGCAGGATCTGCTTCGAGCTGCTCGAGCCAGACTCCCGATTTATCTATCCTGCCCTTGATCTGGCGGTCTGCGGAGCAGGATACGCCGATGCCTATAGGCAATGAGGCTCCGTGACGAGGCAATCTGATAACGCGCACGTCATGACAAAAATATTTGCCTCCAAATTGGGCACCGATCCCCAATTGCCGGGTGATTTCGAGGATTTCTTTTTCCATTTGTAGATCACGAAAGGCTCGGCCGGACTTGTCGCCTTGAGTGGGCAAGCTGTCGAGGTAATGGCAAGATGCTAGTTTGACCGTCTTTAGCGTCAATTCGGCCGAAAGGCCGCCGATCACTATTGCCAGGTGGTAGGGAGGGCAGGCGGACGTGCCTAGATTGGCGATTTTGTCCGTGAGCAATTGTCTTAGCGCATCCGGGTTG
>Ga0233423_10001463_pt1 | contig 11880 bp, 16 predicted proteins | sample Watercolumn_Mata_FD_180713 | JGI IMG/M metagenome (GOLD analysis project Ga0233423, IMG submission 180713) | Freshwater microbial communities from Lake Matano, South Sulawesi, Indonesia - Watercolumn_Matano_2014_112_MG | ecosystem: Environmental > Aquatic > Freshwater > Lake | place: Indonesia... | reverse complement strand
AATGACCACCGCCGCACCGGTATCCTTGCCTTTAGCGGGATAGATAGTCATTGTAGGAGTGGAGACCTTGCCTACGCAATCGCCTTCTTTATTGAGCTCTTCTGGACCTTGTATAGCAAAAGTCGCAGGCATGGGCTTGCCCGACGGCCATATGGGTGTCTGCTTGAGTCCGGCAGCAGGTTGCCACACGCCAGGATGCCAATCAGCTGCATTGCGTTTATCACTCGCTACAGCAGCAGCCGACTGGCTCAAAGCCAGTGCTATGCACGCGCAAGCAAAAGTACAGATGAGTCTAGGAGATAAAAAAACCAAAGCCGCCTCACTTGCCCCTGCGGCTCACCATATCGCCGAGAGAGATTTAAAGCCAATCTAATAACCTGGAGCACTGATGTCAAGCCGCCCTTAAATCGCGGCTCCAACCGATCACTTATAATGTTAGGTGCCATCAGAGGATCCCTTATGACCATCGATAATGACGATCAATTGGAAAAATTGAAACGCAGCGGCAGAGTAGTCGCCGAGACATTGCGCGTCATGGCGAGCAAGATGGAGCCCGGCATGACCACTCGAGAGCTCGATCAGATCGGTCGCGCACTGTTGGAGCGCGAAGGCGCGCGCTCGGCCCCCGAGTCGACATACCAATTTCCCGGAGCGACTTGCATTTCGGTATCACCGGCGATAGCACACGGCATCCCTGGCGATCAGGTGCTAAAAGCAGGAGATCTGGTCAACATCGATGTTTCAGCAGATATCGACGGTTATTATGCCGACACTGGCAGCTCTTTTGTGATACCACCTGTGGATAAAAAAATAGCTCGCCTCTGTCGTGATGGCAAACAAGCGATGTGGTGCGGTATCGAAGCAGTCAAAGCGGGCGTAAAGCTCAATGCGATCGGTCGCGCCATCCAGGCATTTGCTGACAAAAATCGCTATACGCTCATTCGCAATCTCGCCAGCCACGGCGTGGGAGGCGCTCTGCATGAGGCTCCCGAGTGCATCCCGACATGGTATGACGCAAAGGATCGCAGGCAGATCACCGAGGGTCTGGTGTTTACCATTGAGCCATTTCTTTCGAGAGGATCTCACAAAGCGGTAGACGGCAAGGATGATTGGACTCTGTTTGCAAACGGCGGCCATGCTACCGTGCAGTACGAGCACACGCTGGTGGCAACCAAGTCGGGTTATATCGTACTGACTTGAGGCTAGTCTAGATTCATTGCGACTTCCGTGGGATTTTCCGGGTGGGCCACAAATCGTATCGGCAATATTATTAAAGGCGATTAAGATGCGCCCGGCCGATGGTAATGACGATGGATCAGAGATTTGCAAATGAAATAGTCCAGAAAGTAGAAATCAAAAGCCCATGCCAGGTCAATTGGGACAGCATGGAGGGAGATGCAAAAGTGAGATTTTGCTCTCAATGCAATCTCAATGTTTTTAATATCAGTGAGATGTCCACGACTGAAGCGGCTGCTGTGGTATCTCAAGAAGGCGGCAGACCCTGTGTCTATTTGCGTCGTAGAGATGATGGGACTGTCATCACGCAAAATTGTCCGGTAGCTTTGCGCGCCGCGCGTGACAGAGTCGGTCTGGCGGCCGTTCTTGCGGTGCTGTGCTTAACGTATGGTTTTTCGATGGCGGCGCATAGTCAGGGTCTGAGCGTGCCAGGACTCACTGTGGATCCGAGATATGGGGCTATCCAGACTGTCGGCACTCTTGCAGATTACGGATACGACTGTGCCCGCGATATCAGCCGATTTGTCACCTGGACGACTTTTTTGGTTTGCTTTTTCTTTCCCAAAAAGCATCACATTACTGTCAAACGCGCGATCATCGAGTTACTGGTGTTAATAACGATACCAGTCCTGGTGCATTTTATTGGCATTTTCATGATCAACAATATGGGTAGCCTGGGCGGAGGCATCTAAACCATGGACATGATGCACCTGCCACTGATCTCATATTTTGTAAATTGGCACAACGTGCGGGGCATCGTTTTATTTGGCGTCATTGGCACGTTGGTGTTTACGACGGTCGGCGTCGTACTCTGGTATCAGATGAAAGATATGGGGAGTGATGATTGAGTCGATTAGGTGCGGCCCAATATCTCATTTTCAGAATCCGCCAACTAATCAAAAAACCGGTGACAACAGTGTACAAGTGGCGACAACTTTGTCACCGTTAGTCCACTTTTGTCGCCGTTTTTTGCCCTGAATTTCCAAAACAAAAATCAAGATACCCAGCTTAGCCCGCACCTGCTAGCCGAGCCCAGCCCCGTCCGATCACGATCAATCACTATTCTTGCGCATCCGCCAACCAATACCGATACGCCCAGCCTTTCGGCGTTGCATATCCCAGATCCTGTATCCAGCCGCGCGGCCCCTGCGGATCATCCAAAGTATAAAACCTAAAAAGCCCACGCTTTACTTTCACCGATTTGACGATGCATTGCCCGGTATAATCCGGCGACCACATCCTCACGATCTTGGGCGCCAGCATCGATCTCTCGCCACGATCGGGGATACGGTGCGGACTTCGATCTCGAGCGCTTTGACAATAGACCACGAGATCGGCATTGGTGATTGCCGAAAGAGGCACTGCATCCGGCCTCTCGACTTTCATTTCCACACCACCAGAAAGTTGCGCGATTAAAAGAGTAGCAGCAATAGTTTGGATCAAGATACAACCACTCCCTCTGCCATTTCACATCCCCCGCTCAAAAGCGCAAATCTGCAGTCCACGCTCCATCCCAACCTGCAATGCGCGGCGCACAGACGAGATCAAGACACCAGGGTGCTCTGTAACCTCAGGCATGGCACTCACACCCGCGAACAACTGCGCACCGCCGGTCGGATCAGCCATCCGAACGGCATCCGCCAGCTCTATCAAGCGTTTGCAGCACACCAATGCGTCCTGGATCACGCCGCCCGGCAGCACCAGGCAGCCAAATTCACCTTCCTGGCAAAAATAATCAAATGCCCTCACACGCGGCCCCAGAGCGCGAACGAGAGCCGAGGCATAGCTCGGTAGCAAAGGCGCACCAATACCAGCACGCAATCCCAGGGCTATGACCGCAAAAGGGACACCGATACGCTGATAGCGGTGGTGCTCTTGATTGATAAACCAGGTAAAAGAGCCTCTGGCATACATGCCTGTAGCATCGTCCAGGAGACGCTTTTTAAAATCATCAAAACCGACCTGGTCAAATCCAGCAGGCTCCAAAAAGTTTTCGGCACCCAATTTGCTTGTCACACGCCCGGCTAAAGACGCTGAAGGGGATTCTGAAACGGCAGGCGCCTTGTCCTCCTCCTTGCTCGCAGGCAGTAGCATCTGGATCTCTTCGGCATTTGCAGTGTCACGCACCCACAAGATCGGTGCACCATCGTTGACCCCGGCAAAAAGGTACCAGCGTGGTATATTGCGCTTGGCCGAGGAGTAAGTGATCGCAAGCATCAGGCAGTTTTCGCCGGGCCGCTCAAACGGCAAGGCAACGATCTGTTCCTGATTCATAAACGCCTCGTTCTTCATGGCTTGCAAAGCCTTTAGATCGGGCGTTTTAGTGATTTTTGCGAGAGTGACTTTTTGCATATACCCTTGACACCGGTCATCCAATAAAATTTTAGCAGCCCCGATTTTTTCACATCAGTCTATTTGAGGCCATTTACGCAATGTCAGTAGCCACCGAAAGCACCGAATCTCTCAAACAGAGACGCGCGGCACTCGACTATCTCATGATGAATTATGCGATGAGCGGCACGCAAGCCCCGGAAAGTGAAGCAAAAGAATTTGCCGCAATCCAGGACGAACTAGCGCGTCGAGAGCGAGAAGGCACAATCGCCCCGGGAGAGGGCAGCCGCGACGATCGGCCGCGGAGCTGGACGAGCTGGTTGGGGCTTACGATTGGCGAATATCGGCTGGTCAACCTGATCAGCGACGGCAACACTGCTTTAGTCATGAGAGGCGAAAAAACTGTGGCGGGGCATCCCGAAGCAACGACTGCCAAATTTTTCAAGATAGCGCGAGACCAGGCAGTCAGCGACAGCAAGGGACCGATCACTGCCAACAAGCGCTCGGTCTTTGCCACGCAGAGCTTGCACGTGGCGCCATTTCAACTCAGCACGGTGATCCCAAATTGCGATGAGGTGATGCTGATCCAGGCGGAGCGACTGCTACAGGCAAAAAACGCCGGCGGTGTAATGGTCTCAGTAGAAGAAAGCTCAACATTTGAAGGCCGCGAATACTACCGGATGCCCGAATTGCCCGGCGAGCCTTTGCGAAAGATCATCACAGAGGCGGAGGATCGCTTGCCGACATTGGCCAGCAGATTGTTCCTAGCACTCAACCTGCTCGAAACCTTGCATCGCTTGCAGACGGGTCTGGCTGATGCGAGCGGCGAGCATGATTATCACGGAGACATCAAACCTGACAATATCATGATCGATGGGCAGCAGATCACGCTCATCGACCCCGGGTATTTTGGTACGCTTCTCTGTCAGCAAGGTGAAGTGCCATTTTGCATGATATCGACGCCCCTGTACTATCCTCTACTGGAGGCGGACGACAAACTTGCTGCGGGCTTTATGATGTGGGAGCTCATTGCCGGCGTCCATCCCCTAGCGCCCGGGGACAGACCCAAAGACAAAAACGCAAAAAAAATCTGCTATGAGATCGGTGCATCATTGCAAGACCTGATCAATTTTAGATCGTCACTATTGCAACCTTATTTGATGCCACTTTTAGAGTTTGAGACCGCCGAGTCCTGCAATCCCGATATCACTCCTCCGCTTGCAGACTGGCTATTGCGATGCATTGGTCTGCAACGGGGAGCGGATGGCAGATTAGAAATAAAAGAAAGATTTGTGGATTTTGCTGAGATGGCAAGCGCCCTCAGCGAGCTCGGCCTGATTTAAAGCAAGCTAATAAAAATACCATTATGACTATATCGTCCGATCGGCCTCGGCCAAAAGGATGATGAGAACTGATTTTGCAACCAGTAGATTGATGAATCCATTTTCCGAACTTGCCATAATCCACACTGGCAAAAGGAAAAATCATGGACATCCAATCAGTAGTAGTACCATCATACCAACCACTACCTTTCCCAGCACCAGCGTGGTTTTTGCAAGTCCTGTTAGTCCTTGGGTTTTACTTGCATGCACTACCAATGAATGTAATATTGGGCGGTGGATTTATTGCGTCGGCATTATTATTTTTGGGACGCAATGACAAATCATCGTACACCTATCGATGCGGCAAAGCACTGGCAACATCGCTACCGATCTTCATTTCATTTGCAATCACGCAGGGCATAGTCCCCCTCCTCTTTTTGCAACTCCTTTATGGACCTGCTTTTTACACCTCATCTATCTTAATGGGGATATCCTGGCTCAGCATCATTGGCTTTCTCCTCTTTTCTTATTATCTTTCATACATAGTCATCTACAAATATCTAAAAAAAGAGTATTCGCCTGCCCGAGCGAGCAAGGCCAGCTTGATCCTTTTAGTCATGGCCTGTGGCTTTGCACTGATAGGATTTTTGTTTTCCAACAATATGACTCTTATGCTGTCGCCCGCAAAATGGCTCTCAATCTATAAGACAAGCCCCTTTGGCACCTATCTCAATATCGACGAGCCTCAGCTTTTGCCTCGCTATCTGCATATGTTGGTCGCATCGATCGCTGTTGCTGGCATGACGCTGGGATGCTTTGGCCTTTATATAAAAAAACGCAATCTCGAGTTTGCTCAATATATGCTCAAATTGGGATCCAAGATTTTTTTGGCAGCCACAGTCATGCAGCTCCCGATAGGCTTCTGGTTTCTCAAATCAATCCCCATCGAGATGACCCAAAAGTTTTTAGGCAAGGATTTGATATGCGGGAGCGTCTTTGGTGCCTCCATGCTGCTTACCCTAGTGGCGATAATTGCCGCAGCAATGGTGGTTGTCAACACCAGCACTACAAGCTTTAAAACAGCACTCATCGCCAATGCGCTGATCATCTTGCTGATGATCATAAATCGACATCAACTACGCTTGCATTATCTTGCCCCTTACGTAAAACCCGATCTGGTGCCAGTCAACACGCAATGGGATCTGCTCATAGTCTTTATCGTTTCGGCTGTTGCACTGATCGCTTACCTGATTTATCTAAGCAAAATAAGTATCAGGGCCTATGCCCAGAACAATACGCAAATAAAAAGCGAAGGTGCAGAAAGTGAATAGCGAAGATCAAGACGCAAATAAAATAGGCAGAGCCGATTTTTTTAAAGGAGCCTTGGGCTGCACTGCACTTGCCTGGGGCAGTATGACGCTCTATCCCATTTTTTGCTATCTCAATCCCAAGGCTGGAGACCAGGAAGACGAGACACAGGTCTCGAGCCTGGAGGTCTGCAAGGTAAAAGATCTACCACCAGGATCTGGACGCAATTTTCGCTTTGGGTCCACTCCCGCAGTGATTATCCATACAAAAGATGGCGAGATACACGCATTTAAAGCCATATGCACACATCTGGGCTGCACAGTGCAATACCAACAACAAAAAGACAATATCTATTGCGCATGCCATGGAGGGCAATACGATGCCCACGATGGCAAAAACATCGCAGGACCACCTCCAAAACCACTGACAGCTCTCGTTGTCAAAATCGATAAAGACAAAATCATAGTCTCGCAATCTTGATTATTTATAGGGTTTCATAGGATTTAATCGTGTCAGGCAATACAAAACTCAAGAACGGCCTGCAGGCATTTTTAGACGAGCGATTTAACATCAGCTCGCTGTTGCAAATCGCAGATAAAAAAAAGGTCCCAATCCACAAGCATGCGGTTTGGTATTACATGGGCGGCATTGCCACCATGTATCTCGCCGTGCAGTTTATCACCGGCATTTTGTTGATGATCTATTACGTGCCAGAAATATCTTCTGCCCACGCTTCGATCCTCAAAATCAACTCAAAAATAGACTTTGGATGGTTTATTCGATCACTGCACAGCTGGGGCGCCAATCTCCTTATTGCAATCTTGTTCGCCCATCTATTCTCTACCTTCTTTATGAAAGCCTATCGTCGCCCGAGAGAGTTTACGTGGCTGACAGGGCTTTTGCTGATGGTGATCTGCATGGCATTCGGCTTTTCGGGCTATTTGCTGCCCTGGGACGATGTCTCGTTTTTTGCTACAAAAATAGGTCTGGATATTGCAGCCAAGACGCCATTGATCGGCGAGACCGTGGCCAATATGCTGCGTGGCGGCGAACACATAGGCCAGGCCACCATTTCACGTTTTTTTGCCATCCACGTCATCGTTTTGCCAGCAGCCTTGCTGGCGCTGCTTGGAGTGCATTTATTACTGGTACAAATGCATGGCATGAGCGCACCAAGCTCATTCAACGACCTGCCAGAAGCAAAACAAACCTACGAAAAATTTTTCCCAGACTTTTTTTACAAAGACATACTGGTCTGGATACTGGCCGCCAATGTGCTTTTTGCACTTGTAATGCTCAATCCCTGGGGCATAGGACCTGAAGCCGATCCCTTTGCACCAGCGCCTGTAGGGATAAAACCCGAGTGGTATTTTTTGAGCATGTTCCAATTTTTAAAATTGATACCACCTATGGTCGGGCCGATCGAAGGAGAGCTATTTGGCATGGTCCTGATGGGACTTGCCGCTCTTGGATTTGTCATTTTGCCCTTCGTTGACAATGGCAAATCAAAAGCATGGTCGCGTTTTGCAACCATATTTGGTTTATTGATTTTAACCGGCATGATCTTACTGAGCATATGGGGAGCTCTATCATGAACTATCCAATCTGGGTCGTGCCTTATCTTGGAGGCCCATGGGTGATCGGCATCATGGCCATCATCCACATTTTTATCTCGCACTTTGCAGTTGGTGGCGGGGCATTTTTAGCACTAGCCGAAGAACTGGCCTATAAGCGCAAAGACGACCGCATATACCAATATCTAAAAGACCACTCGCGATTTTTTGTGCTTGTAACGACCGTGGCCGGAGCAGCTACCGGAGTCGGCATCTGGTTTACCATCTCCCTCGTCAGCCCCGATGGCACGGGCTCTTTGATACAGATATTTACTCTGGCCTGGGCGCTAGAATACTTGTTTTTTGCAGCAGAGCTCGCGACAGCATTTGTCTATTACTACACATGGGACAGGATAGACAAAGCAGCGCACTTAAAAATTGCCAGACTCTATTTTATTTTTTCGTGTTTTACTCTGGTGATCATAAATGGCATCATCACTTTTATGCTCACGCCGGGCAAATGGACACAAAACCATAATTGGTTTGATGGCTTTTTTAATGAGACCTACTGGCCATCACTCTTGATCAGACTATCGATCATGTTTGCCATAGCAGGGATGTATGCTCTAGTCACCAGCTCGCGCATAAAAGATCCTGAGTTTAGGACCTATATGGTGCGCTTTTGTGCAAAATGGCTCTTGCCCGTCTTTATCCTTGGTCCGATCCTGTCGCTCTGGTATCTGCACGAGGTACCACAAGCTACGATCGATACCATCTTTACCGGCATACAAACATCTGGCGTCGGCAATTTTTCGATATTGGCCAGAGCAGTCTATTTGAGCCTCGTGCTCTCGGGTACGGTGATACTCTTTGCGTTTTTTGGACCATATCTCAATCCTCGAGGTTTTACATTTAGGATTGCCATACTCTTTATGATCTGCGGACTCGCAGTGACCGGCACCACCGAATGGATGCGAGAGTTATTACGCAAACCATACGTTATCTATGACTACATGTATTCCAACGGTATCAGGAAAGCCGAAATAGACAAGATCTCCCAAACCGGCTTCTTGCAACAAGGCAAATGGGCAAGCGGCCTCGCCCAGGGACAGGACAATCCGACCGCTCGCGGCGAGATCGTCTTTAAATATCAATGCATGAGCTGCCACACCGAAAAGGGATACAGAGCTATGCAAAAAATGCTGGGAGAAAGGGATCGCGATAGTATACAGAGCTTTTTACAAATGCTAAAAGAGCACGACAAGGACAAAAATCCTTACTTTGGTATCATGCCGCCACTTGCAGCCAATGATGATGAAATCAAAGATCTCGCGGCATATCTGAGTACCCTAAATCAAAAAAAACAAAGTGACGCCAGCCGCTAATATCTGCTTGCCAGCTCTCTAAAATCACTAAAGACAAAGTCTGCCTCACTGTTTTGGAGATGCTCGCGTTGATGATATCGCTCGTGACTGTCGTTGTGAAACAATCCCACATCGCATCCAGCAGCCTTGCCGGCCAATACGTCTACTAAATAATCACCAACAAAGAGTGTCTCGCGCGCACCAGTCGCACCCAGACCAAGTCCATCGAGGGCAGTGAGTATCGGCTCCGGATGGGGCTTGAGATTGGTGACATCGCTAGCAGTGACTACTACATCAAAATACTTTTGCAGAGGCAGGCAGCTAAAAGCTTTATGGATGACAGGACGCTCGGATGAGGTCACTAGAGCCATAGGTATCCCTTTTGCGGCACAATCATCCAGCACGTCTGCGACACCAGGAAACAATGCTGCCGTGTCATAGCAAGACTTGATCTTGGTTTGGACCAGATCCCAAAAAGTACGGGTGCATTCGAGACCAAAGGCAGCACTGATGGCAGTATCATCCTTGTAAAAACAGCCAGACAATATCTCCTGATCGGTGACCGGACGTCCCAATTGATCAAAGGCATGTCTAAAGCCCGCAAACCAATAGTCGAGCGATGGCACCAGGGTACCGTCAAAATCAAAGAGTATGGCCTTGTATTTCTTGCGCATTGAGTCCTTCAGTCCAGCACTACCTAATTCTAATTGAGAGGCCTGGCCAATCTCATAAGCCCATTCAAGCCCAGATAATCTTCTCCGCCCAAACGACCGATCGTATCCATTTCCTCAGAGGACAGCCTAACGCGCCCCTCCTCGCTCATCAAATCATCAGCCAGGTATACGCTCAGGATGTCGCCCAAAATGAGCGCCGAGCCACCCAGATCGATGATATCGCGGCGATGGCATTCAAAGGCGATGCGCACCTCTGCCACCCGAGGCGGTGTCACGATCCGCGATGGTGACATGGCCAGGCCGGCGCGCTCAAACTCGCTCTGGCCATAAGGCAGATTGGCGCTGGTCTCGTTCATCGCAGCGATCAGACGAGAGTCCACCATATTGACGACAAACTCGCCATTTGCGCGGATATTAGCGAGAGTGTCCTTGGGAGACTTGTCGGGGCCGGCATACCCGGTTGCAAAGCCCAGGACGGGAGGGACGGCACTAAAGACGTTATAAAAGGAAAATGGCGCAAGATTGTGCGAGGCATCCGCTCCCATAGTCGAAACCCAGGCGATGGGCCGGGGAGAGACGGCTGCAGTGAGGATCTCGTAGAGAAGCCGCGGTTTTGCTGTGGCGCAATCAATCTGCACTTGTACCACCTGCTGGCTGGTCTAGCGTCGTCGCTTCGTAGATCTCGAGCGGGAGGCCGTCTGGATCGCGAAAAAAGGTAAACCTCTTATTGGTGTACTCGTCGATTCTGATGTCTTCGGCTGGGATCTGATGGCTGCGTAGGTAGGCTAGCACGGCAGCGACGTCCTCGACCTCAAAGGCCAGATGCCTCAGCCCGCAGGCCTCTGGATTGGACACTCGAGGCGGCGGCGAGGGAAAACTAAACAGCTCGATCTGGCTATGATCGGATACCTTGAGATCCAGCTTGTAGGATTGGCGGTCGGGCCGATAGATTTCTTGCAAGATTTGCAGTCCCAATATCTCTGTGTAAAAGTGTTTGGATCGCTCGTAGTCAGAGGCTATGATGGCCACGTGGTGGATGCGGGAGTGATTGAGCATGATCTTTTATGGGGTCCCCGAGGGTTAAAGCGCTTTATGTCTCTTTAATATGCTTGCTTTCGATACGGCCAGTAGCGATATAATGCCACAGGTCAACTGTCCGGTGGAAATGATGAAAAACAAACTGTTCGTCCGTAATATCTCTTTCAAGCTCTCCGAAGAAGAGCTCGCTGAGATTTTCTCTAGCTATGGCACTGTAGTGTCTTGCAGCATGCCCCTCGATAGAGAAACAGGGCGCAAAAAAGGCTTTGCCTTCGTAGAAATGGGTAGCCAAGAAGAAGCTGAAGCAGCAATCAGAGGGCTCGACACAAAGAGCTTCGCAGGTCGCGATCTCTCCGTTTCGTTCTCCGAGCCTAAACCGAGACAAAATCGTTAATCGGTATAAGCGAAAGCAAATCTAAAAACAGCCTGGAGAGTAGCAATTGCCGCTCTCCGGGTTTTGTTTTGGCTGCTTTTGAGAGTATTGATCTCTTTTAGTCGCGATCTTGCCACCGTCTTGACGATGAGTGCTGTCTAATAAATGCGTGAGGTCTGCGTGGCAGACCACCAAAAATGAGGCATTTTAGAGACAAATGAGCAGCAAAAAGAAAACCGACTCTATCCACAAAGCCGACGTCAAGATCAAGATCCGCAAAAAGGGCAGCACCAACAAAAACCAGATGTCCAATGCGGGCGAGCATCACCCGATGGTGGGCGGCAAGACTTTGTTCAACCCATTGGGCGGCCCCTAACAAATAGCCCAAGAGGCAAAAATAGAAAAGCTGGCGGGATGGGTACATAGTTATGTGACCCCTTGAGTAGGGCTCGATGGACGACCAAGAGCAGAGCCGGCCTCCGATACGACCTAAACAGCAGCCGCCTGGACGTCTATTGACGCTCATGGGCGGCTCGCTTGCTGTCTTAGTACTGTTGGCCGTGAGCTTTCCCTTCTGGCCGGCCGATCAACAAGAGGCAGCCAAACGTTTTCCAAGGACGAGCATCGCGGCCTATCGCAGCCTGCCCTATTTTCTAAAGGATCTGCCCAAGACCCTGGCGG
>Ga0233423_10001462_pt1 | contig 11882 bp, 9 predicted proteins | sample Watercolumn_Mata_FD_180713 | JGI IMG/M metagenome (GOLD analysis project Ga0233423, IMG submission 180713) | Freshwater microbial communities from Lake Matano, South Sulawesi, Indonesia - Watercolumn_Matano_2014_112_MG | ecosystem: Environmental > Aquatic > Freshwater > Lake | place: Indonesia... | reverse complement strand
TCATTACCTCCTCACCTAGGCATACTCCGGCAGGTTCTTGTAATGGGGTTGACGACGAATGATGGTTTTGGCATCTGCTTCTCCCAGCGAGATCATCCAAGACACTGCGTCACACCATTCGTCCGTCTCGTTTCCCCTTAATTCATTCCAAACTTCAGCCTCAGCCCTGAAAGCATGGTATTCCTGATCAATGGAAGGAGAGCGATTCCATTGTAACATCCATTGCACGTGAGTGCCCTCATGGGCCAGATGGGCAGCCAGGATGCTGGGCGAACTATCCCGCAGGCTTTCGTTGAGCACGATCTCATTTCTGGTGGGATCAAAATAGGCAGCAATATCTTCGGCCATTTGACTAAACCTGATTGTTGTACCATGCTGACGAATGGCCTTGGTGGCGATGCGGCCGCTTGCTGTGCCATCTAGCCCGGCAAGTCCATCTAAGAGCTTCTGGATCACCTCACTGTCGTCCACAATGCTCCGTTACCTCAAATGATACTATCGAGAACACAAAAAGTCAAGGCTCGACCTCGATCTGGGCCAGAAGCACGCGGTCGCCTCCCGACTTCAATGGAAGGCGTTCGATGCCGTGATAAGTCGTGTAGAGCCCCACCTCAATGGTATAACTGCCCGGAGGCGTGTCAGACGAGACCAGGATCTCGTACTTGTCTCTGATGATGGTACCCTTCTTCCAGCGAGAAGTCGGATAGGCATCGCTGCCCACTATTTTATCGTGCTGACCGTAGGTATGCTCATCTTCACTGATAAGGTGGGTGAATACCAGGTAGTCCCGATCCATCTCCCCCAGGGCCTCCCAATACAGAGCCAGGTGCAGGGTTTGACCGGACTCAGCCTGAAAGGGGTCCAGGTCGTAGCCCAGGAGTTGAATCTGATCCGCGAAATCGACCGGGTAGCGATGCTGCGGGCCTGCCGCGAAGCGTGGCCGGTTCTCCAGCGAGAAGAGCAGCACTGCAAACTCACGGTGGAAGTTGCGGCCAACCTCCAGGCGCAGGCAGTTTAACATCAACTGATCGAGGATAACATCGGTGGGGTCTACGAGGCGATTCTGCCAAAGCACCAGCCACAGTCTATCTCGCCCCTGCGCTATCGAGTTAAGCCGCTCGGCCGCTCGGTAATCGAGGGGCTCTTTGGTCGAAACCACCAGGCGGTCGGGCAGAGGGTAGACAGGCAGTTCGCCTCGATAATAATAGGTAAAAGCTGGCAGCATGTGTCCCCCCACCAGGATGATGGCATCCTTGTCCTCGGCATGGGAACTAATGTACTCAGCCACCGAGCGAAAGTCGGACCTGGCGTATTCATAGTCGAAATAGTAGTTAGCCAAGGAGCTGGCTGAGGCAACACTGACAAAGCCCAATGAGCAAAGCAAGCCGATTAGCGCCGCTATACTAACCAGTTGGAGGTTAGAGGTTGGAGGTTGGAGGTTGGAATCCAATTTCCAACTTCCAACTTCCATCTTCCAACTCTTGCAGCTTGAGACCAGCTTCCCCAATCCAATTGCCATTAGCAGGTAGAAGGCCGGCAAGACGGGCAGCAGATAGCGCGGCGCGAACTTGGGACGGTGATAAGAGATGGCGAACAGGGCAGCAATCGGCACTGCTAGATAGAGGAGAACGAGCCCTGTTGGATGTTGGATGTTGGAGGTTGGAGGTTGGAGGTTGGATTCCAACTTCCAGCTTCTGCCCTCTAATCTCCACTTCCACAATGATGCCAGCACACCGGCCGCAGCCAGAGTTGCAAAGCCAAAAGCCGCCAGGTCAGCGACCTTCCCTCCCATGGTATGACCCACGCTGAAGGCGATGAGGGTATCTTTGGCAGCAATCAGCAGGCCAAGGGCACCCTCCCAAAATGTGGCGTCAGCAGCGTAACGGGTGGCCACGAAACGAGCCCAGGGCAGGAAGAGAAGAACGATGCACAGTTGAGCCAGGAGCCAGGTTCGCAGATTGGTAGATTGGTAAATCGGTAGATCGGTAGACTGGTTTCCCGATTTCCCAGTTTCCCGATTTCCCAGTTTCCCGATTTCCCAATTTACCAATTTACCAGTTTCCCAAATCCGCCAAGCCAGAAAAGCAATGTTCTCGAATAGGATGATGAAGGCGACATAGAAATGGGTGTAAAGGCCCAGGGCGCTGGTGATTACGTAGCTAGCCCACAAACAGCGGTTCGCTGAGCTTGCCCCTTTCCTCAGCAGAAGGACGAAGGTATAGACCGAACACAGGCTGAGCAGCGCGGCCAGGGTGTACATTCTAGCCTCTTGGGAGTACCAAATGTGAAACGGGGAGATGCTCAGCAGGAAGGCGGCCAACGAGCCAACGTTCCGGTCAAACAGCTCTTGCCCTAGCTTGAAGAGCAGGGGTACTGACAGGACGCCGCTTATCAAGGAGAGGAATCTAACGGAGAACTCACTCTGCCCCATCAGCTTTAACCAGAAATGGAGGATCAGGGAATGGAGGGGAGGGTGGTTATCACTGGAGACACCAACGATCAAATCATTGAGGTGGTGACTGGAGTAGTAAATACTTACCCCTTCGTCGTACCAAATGCTCTGCTGATCCAGGCGATAGATCCGCAGGGCAAAAGCCAGGATGATGATTACAACTATCGCTATCTTGCCCAGGTCAAGATGCTTGCTCATTGGTCTATCGTCTGGTCAGATCGTCGGATGGCCCGTGGTCAAATGGTCTCTGGTCCTAGGACCGCCTAACCACCAGACCAAGGACGGCCTGACCACTCGACCATCAGACTAGGCCAGGTAGAGCCTACGCCCTGTTCTGATGATCAGGCTTATCACGGGATCAACGAATCCGCCTTTCCTAACCACGAGATAGGCAGACAGGGCACCAAGCAGCGCTCCGGCGATGACGTCCGAGGGGTAATGAACGCCGCAGTAGATACGAGACAGGCCGAACAACGTAGCCAGCACGAGAAGTAGAGCCCCCAGCCGGCGGTTGTACAGCCATACGGCAGTGGCCACGGAAAAACTAACAGTGGCGGGGTTGCTGGGGAAGGACGAATCCCAGGGGCGATAGAAGAGCAAATTGACTTCGTGGCTGTCGAAGGGGCGCGGGCGAAAGTAGATCAGATTGCACAGTTTTAGGAGGATGTTGGCGATAGCCAAGGCTATGATGGCCTGAAGTATGGCCCTTTGATCTCGTTCCCTTCGGTCCCGATCGTGGCCCTCGAACCAATAGATGATCAGAATCAAGGACATTATCGTGGTCAGAAAATATTCGTTGACCAACAAGCGCATCACGCCATCCAGCAAAGCATTTTGGCCAGCCAGGTTGTTGATCAATTGGAACAACTGAAGGTCAAAGGACATCGTCAAAAAATCCAAAGTCCAAAGCTCAAAATTAAATCCGGGCTGGGACCTGAGACTTGAGACCTGCGACTTGTGATCACAGGTTCTCTCTAAACCAACAGGCTACCAGGGCAGACGTTGCCGGGCTATCAGGCAGGCTGAGGTGATTCTCCCCTGGCAGCGACGTCAGCCTTCGTCGCGCCGTCTCCTCCCCAAGAGTTGCGCAGGCCCGCTCGGCAGGGACTATGCCATCTCGGTCGCCGTATACCAGGAGCAAAGGACGGGAATCCAATTTGCTGATGTGATTCAATGCAGCCAATTCGGCCACCAGTTTTCCCCGCTCTCGAAAACGGGCCCAGCGGAGGGCTTCCAGGTAAGACATCTCTTTCAGGATACTTAACCCTGGTTGGGTGTTGGCCCGATCTAGAAAGGGAGCCAGAGCCAGCACGGCCACGATCTGTTCGTCAGTCCCAGCAGACCGGATGGCCAGATCGCCACCCAGGTCAACTCCCAGCACACCAATCCGCTCAGGATTGACCTCATCGCGGCGGGTCAGATAAGCCACTGCGCTAGGCAGCAGGCCCAGCACAGCGGGATAGCGAATCTCCTCTTGAGGGCCCCAATCCATGGCCAGGACAATGAAGCCTTCCTCAATCAAGGCGGCCACCAGGGGATGCAGAGAGAGGGTCCCTTCAGAAGGGCTGGGCAGGGCACAGATGGCTGCCCTGGGCTTGCCTGTATCTTCTGGCAAGTAGAGCGTCCCCCTCAACTGCTGCCAGGAGACAGCTTCGTGACGAAGTCGGCCAGCAGTCTTCTGATCAGACGTCTCTCGATGTTGGACCCAGTGGAGAATAGAGGAGACGAGCAGAGTGAAGGCCAGGGCACAGATCGCCGCTGCCCCAAAGAGGAGCACCAACTCGGCTCCGGCCAAGCCGGGGACAAAGACTTCCGGTGTGGCGGCGAAGAACCAGGCGAAGGCCCCAACTATGAGAGTTCCGGCCAGCAGGTAACCCCAGATAGGCTCCCTGGCCCTTCCTATAAAAAGGCTGAGACCAATCAGCCTGTGGCGAACAGCAACGAACTGCAAGGCCCCCACAATGGTTGCGAGAGCCAATAGGAAGTAGTTTATGGCCAGGTGGGGAGATATAAAATTCAGCACGCAGCGTACCCCTTGGTCAGGTGGTCGTGACTATCTGACCAACCGACCATCTGACCATCCGACCATTAACTGTGCCAAAGCTTCAGATAGGCCGGGATATCAACGGCCTCGCGGGGGCCTACCATCACCTCCCAGCCAGACAGCTCGTCCTCTAGTTCGCCGGAGATGACAGCCACCAGACCGGGGATGACGAGCTTACGGTGAGCGATCTTATCCGCCACGTTGAACTGTTTGACCATCTTGGCGATGACTTCGGCATCGAAGTTGCCCGCTGCCCAGGCAGTGAGCACGCTCATGCCCTCTGAATCACAGACCAACAACCAGCTCGGGATTCCCGAACTCTCCACCTCACCTGCCACGCTGAAATAGGTCAGGGAGAAGTTGGTAGTGGTCAGCAGAGGCGAATCCGCCGTCGGCTCGCCGAATTCGTAGATTCCTGGTTCCATCTGGATGGGCTTCTGCGGATCGGTGTAGATGTTCAACCGCAGGGTCAGCAGGGAGTACATGGTGGCTGGATCGAAGTGGTCCAGGACGATGAAACCGCCGTACTTGGCGATGTGCTCGGCAGCCAGGGCCACCTCCTCAGCCTCCGATGCGGCCCCTTCGCCAGGGAAGGTGATGACTGGATAACCCAGCAGCCTGAAGTTCTTCTTCAATGCCAGCCGGCGAAGCTGGGTCAGAGTTATCAAGGTATCTACAGGCCCTCTCGCCCCAGGGTCGAGGACGATGTCTTCCACACCAGCTCCCTTCACCTGCTCGACCAGGTTGGCCAGGGCGGTGAGGCCGCCCCCCTCCCGCACGGCCAGGGGCAACTTATGCTTCTTGGCCACTTCAGCCATAGCCTGCCAGTTGCCCTTGCCCGCGGCGTAGAGCAGAGGGACAGCCCCCTGCAACTTGGCGATGGCCGCTTCCATGGCTGCAGGGTTCTCAGAGATGACCACGAGGGGCAGTTTGGCTATGGCCCTCAACGCCCCGACGCGCTCAGCGAAGAGTGCAGGGTCCCCAGAAGCGTTCTCCACAGCGAAGCCGCTGACGCTCAACTCCATCCCCACCCGCTCCACAGAGTAGCTGGCCGCTCTGGTTACGATTGCCTCGAACTCGTCCAGTGGTTGGGTGTCCTTAACCCGCACCAGCAGCCCTGGCTCGTGGTAGAAGGTCTTCTCGTGGCGGAACATCACTGTCTCGTTGCCCACCTCGATCTTCCTGCCATCGCTGGAGATGGTGATCAGGCGGATTGGCGGGGCTGCAGCAGCGGCCAGAGCCGCCTTCGCCTCTTCGGATACGTAGGGGCAAGCCGCGAGCTCGGCCTGCTTCGCTGCCAATTTCATAGCGAAGGCCAAACAGGTGGGAAACCCACACTCCTTGCAGTTGGTTTTGGGCAGCAGCTTGTAGATCTCAAGACCACTTAATGCCATTTTGTCGTCTCCTCGTCAAGATATTTGCCATTATTCTCCTGCTCGCCAAATGCTCTGAACCATGTCTCGCATTGTGACCAGTAGACCTGGCCATTCATCCGTTGTGAATTGAGCAATGCGCCCGAACAGTCATCCGGGGTATGTTTTCATCTACAAAGATTCTCATGCCACACCCGCTAGTACCTGAATAGGTGTCACCTGCTCTTCAGCCAATGCAGCAGCGTAGTCAAGACAGGCGAGGATATCCTTGTGCTCAAGTGAGGGATAGTCCTCAAGCAGTTCCTCAATTGTGTCTCCATTGGCTAGCATGCGAACAATCTGGTGGACGGGGATGCGAGTGCCTCTAACGCAGGCTTGTCCATGACAGATTCTCGGATCAATCGAGATACGTTCGTACATATACAACACCTCCATCAGCTATCCGCCATTTGCCATCAGCCATTTGCCATCAGCCATTTGCCATCAGCTTCTCAATGAACCCCTTGACGATTCCCACCGCCTCAGGGTGGCGTATGGTAACGATGTCGGCGCCGGTCTGGAGGAGAGTGGTGGCCGTCATTACCTCCCAGGTGACTCCTCGCCTGGCCCAGTCGCCCCAGGCCTCGGGCACACCCTCGCCTGCCTTGGACTCCTTCTGCCGCCAGGACTCCTCGCCCACGAAGCAGATCATGGGTTGCTGGGTCATGACGTCGCCGGTGAGGGCGGCTATGCGCAGCCTCTCCATGACCGAATAGCCGTATTCGATCCCATAGCCCAACGCCCCGGTAGTGGGATCCATCAAGATGCGATTCAACGGAAGAGCCATATCGCTGATCAGGATGACGAGCTGCTTGGATAGGTTGACGTCCATGGGGGTGCTGGAGATGACCAGTTGGCTGTGGGCTAACGCAGCGGCGACAATGGTGCGGTAGTTTTTGTCCTCACACAGACCCAGCACGATTCGCTCGCCCTTGGCAGCCTCGGCCACGGCCACCAAAAGCTCGTTGTCCAGCTCGGCCTGGCCAGGCCCACGCACGATAAGTGGGAGCCCGGTCGCCGCCAATATCTTCTTGACTGTGGCAGTGGCTTCTTCGGGAGTGGTCTCGTGGCCCTCGTTGTCAGCGCCCCTCAGCTTCAGCATGATGATGTCGGCACCGTACCCTTCAGCTTTCTCAGCCCAGGTGGCTGGATCGCTGAGTGCGTCGTCCCAGGCCTCCTTGAGAAGGGGCGACCAGTCCTCAGGATAATAATCCTGGATTTCGATGGCGATGGCGGGCGGGTTAGGCATTTTGCCCTCGAAGTGCAGGAAGGGAAGGGTAGTCTCACCGCCGACAGTGACCGTCTTGGCCCGCGTCCCCCCCTGCTCGGCAGTGGCGCCAAGAGTGACCTCCCGCACCGACCCTGTCCATTTCTCTTTGGGTATCTCTACTGTGACAGGCATTCTCGTTGTGTCCTCCTCCGTTGGATGTTAGAGGTTGGAAGTTGGAAGTTGGATTGTCACCTTCCAACCTCCAATCTCCAACCTCCAATCTCTAATCTCTAAAACAGTGGTGGCATGGTCAGGGCTGGATGTCCCTTCTCCTCTAAGAAGGGCAGCAACTCCTCCACCGTAGTGGCCACTCGCTCGTCGGCGATCTTGTCTATGAGGTCGGGATCGCCCTCTCGTTCAGCAGCGGCCTTCAGCTCCTCGGCCATACTTTCCTTGAGGAAGCTGGACATCCAGACGACCCGCTTGAGTCCCCCATCGGCGCGGATGAACTTGTTGCTGACGATGAAGAACTTCCCGTGCCCCATCACCCCCGGAGTCTGAATGCCACCCCCGCACATGCCAGCCAGGGTAGAAAAGGTCATCCCAGCCGGGGTCATGCTGGGGTCCTCGCGGGAGACGATCATGAAACCGTTGGCCTCGGGGATGATCATCATGATGCACTCGAAGCAGCCACAATTCTTGACCAGCGTTCCCGAATTGACGAAATAACTGTGGACATCCATCAAGGTCAAGTTGTATACGTAATCGTGGTCCCCGTTAGCGATCTCCCCGGCTTCAGTCACGATGTCGAGGAAGTAATCATTATCCACCCAAGGGGCTAGGGTCTCAGCAGCTTCTGGGTAGGCTTCTATGGCTCTCCTGACGTTGTCCATCACGGGCCTGGAACGTGCTGTCTCATAGTAATACAACGTTGATGGGCTGAGCAGTTCACGGCTGGCAGGGAGCGAAGCTAGCGCCCTGCCCGCTGCCAGGGGCAAGACCTGCGCCTGCGTCTTATCCAGGCCGTGTTTCGGCAAGGTGGCGATCTGACGCAAGGCTTGGCCCTTCTCAGGGTGTTTGGAGGGGATCAACTCGGCAAAGCGGCGCAAGTTGCTGCCGTGCAACTCGATTTTGTAGACGTTATTGGACTGCCTGAGGTTGCCCACGATTCCCAGCCGCTTGAACAGAAGCTGTAAGTGCCGCGCAGCTCTCTTATCGTCAGTGCAAAGGTAAGCCTCTCCAACATCCCATTGGCCGTCATATTTCCTCCAGCGGACGCTTCCATCGCCATCGAAATGCCCAGCGATGAAGGCGGCGATGAGATCCTGGGGCAAGCTTATCATCCGGCCCAGGTCCCATCTCTCGTCACCATCCATCTTTACCCCAAAGTGTTGGCTTATGGCCCCCAGTAACGGGTTGGCGCCGTAGCAGTCAAAGCAATCCTTAGTGGATCTGATTTCCCGACCTTCGATCTTCGAGATACTGTCGTCTTTCTTCCGGCGTCCCAGCTTTCGCTTGGGGAAGGCATTGGCATAGGTCTCTTCGAAAGTGGCGATGAGCCCCTCATCAGAGTTGATGAAGTTAATCAAGCACTCGTGCTTACCTCGCCGATCTATCGAACCGTCGGAGGCCAGGAGTCCAAGGACGTAGAAAAGGTCGGCACTGAGCTCGGGTAGAGTAAAGCGATGGCCGGACGTGCTGACCACCTCATGGATTGAAGCCTTGATCTGATCCCAGTCTTCATCAAGGGCGGCAACTACCCGCTTAAGATCGGCCAGCGGGATGGATTTCACCCGTGGATCAGGAGGCTTAAGGCCGATTTCCCTATGGGCAGCAGCTAACGAACCATATTTCGCCCTGAGCTCGCCCTTGATTCGAGTGATCATGGCCTCGTCGCATACACGCAAGTCCTCAGGCAGGATGTCAATGATCTGGGGCATGCTCTCCGGAAGGTCCAGTTGCCTGAGAGAGTAAACCCTCTCTCCCCCTCTCAACTCGTCAGCCCTGACCCAGGCCATCCCCGCCGGCCTATCAACCGCTATCTTGTGGTTAGGTGTGAGTAGCAGTTCATCTCCAGATTTGGTGACAACCTTGATAAGCTTCTCAGGAGCGGGATTCTTGTGCATTCCCACGATGCGATCGTAGAGGGCTTTACCTTCCGCGTTCATCGTCAATGCTGAAGCGTAATGGAAACCCTCGTCTATGTGCTTATCAACGAAGTCACCGATCCGCACTAGCCTGTTGTCTATGATCACCTCGGCGTCTCTGGTAAGGCAGGCCGTCATCGGGTTCTCCATGGCGGAATACATCGCTACTTGTTCCACCGTCCCATGGGAAGCTGCCTTTGCATACTCGTTGATCCCTACGAAGTAGCCCTTCACCGGATCAAAGCACGTTTCCTTCTTAATGGGCTGGTTCGGGCCGGTGGGGTTGATCTGGTGACTGGCACGGGTATCAAGCCAACTGTACGCACCACACAACCCTAAGCGCTCAGGCGAGATGACACAGACGTGGTTAGGAGCGAAGCTTTGACAAAGTATGCAGCTATAAAACGTGTCCACCGATTCATCGGTCATGTCGGCCAGGCGCCGGTTACGGAAGTCGTAGGCCAGGCGGGCCTTCGCCAGCCATTGGGCGTGCAACTCAGGCTCGGTGATGATGGTGACCTGCACCTTGTCTACGATGGCCCCGAAATCGGAGTGAAAGCGAGCGTGGAGGATCTTGCCAAAGTGCTCCAGATCGAACCCCTTCTCAGCCGCAGCTTTGCTGAGGCGGATCCAAGCTATGTCGCGCTGGCCGATGTGCTGAACGCCAGAGGCGGCATTGAGGAAGTAGTGAATCTGACGCTCCAGCACCGGCTCGAAGTCCTCCTGCATCTTCCGCCCGGCCACCTCGACGACGATGCCCAGGTCCATATATCCGCCCTCTTCGATGTCCTCGAAGCCGGGCCCGACGACTTCAATCTTGCCGTCCTCCACCTCGTCGGCAGGACTCATCTTCAGATACTCGAAGGCACGAGAGTACTTGCCGCCGAACTCGATCCTCATGTCTTCCCGGCGCACCCTCTCCCCTTCAAAGGCTGAGCCGTAAGGCACGGGGATGGGCACCTCGGTGATCTTCAACTTGACCCCGCGCACTTCGATGCAGCGCTGCACCAGCCGCCTGGCCTTCTCAGCGTCCGTCTTCCCCTCAATGTCATCGAAGGGCATGGAGATGACGTGCTCGTACTGGGTGACACCGGTGGGCAGTATCTGGGGGATGACCGTGTCGGCGATGGCGGGAAAACCGTAGCTGATGGCACCCGCCGCAGTGGCATACCTCAGATCGTCCACCTCACCCAGAGCCAGGGCGAAGGCGAAGACGCGATACTTGTTGTAGAGCAAGATCTCGCGTGCCTGGCCGCCTTTCATGCCGCCGAAGGTCAGCGCCGAGCGGGTAGCGAAGCCCAGGGCATAGATGGCAGAGATGGTATCCGTGCCAAAGGGGACGATGTAGGTATCGTAGCCCATCTCCACCCCTTCCTCCATCAGTTGGTGGATGATGCTTCGCCCATTGATGTTGCCCGAGAGGAAGACGAGGATGTTACGCTGTTGCAATTCCCGCACGATTTGCACTGCCGCCTCGTTAGACTTAGCGGCGCCAATGATGGCTGCAAAGCCGGGCATCCGCCCGTCCACCAACTGGATGCCCCAGCTCCGGAGCTGGATGTCGTCTATAGGGCCGTTGGCGTACCCTCCCCCTTCGCCCTTCTCCATGTCGGGGCTGGTGAAACTGGTGCCGGTGAGCTGCAAACCGGGGATCGGCTCTGGCTGCTGGCCATAGGCGAAACGGAGGCCCTCGATAGCCTCCTCCGCCAGGAGCGTGGCCACCCCGGAGTCGAGCGTCTCGCCCAGGTAGGGCAACCAAATGTGCCCCTCAGGCTCAGGGTGCAGCATTGCCTTGGCCCGATCAATCACAGGTGGCAGATCGCCGACCTTGCTCACCTCCAGGCCGGTGAAGCCCAGGATGACGGGGAGATAGTATGCCGTGTTCGGGAATTGAATCAGGGCTTCGGGCCCCAGTTCTTTCAAAGCCTTCTGCAACAAATCATCGGCCTCTTTTACAATACGGTTAGCGCCACGGATAGCGGCGGTGGCGATATATCGAGACATTTGTTCCTCCTCACGCTGGTGATTTTACAAAAACTAGCTTTATCACTCTAGGGGTCGAAAATCCCTATTAGCTCCTCCTCACCTTGCCAACTTCAACTTCTCAAGTACATCCACCCTGGCCAGGGAATCGCTCCAAGTGATCTCGATACCCCCATTCTGGTAGCGTATCTTCAAGCGACAGCTCTCTTCCTCTATGTCCCCCCAATTGATTCTTTGGAAGTCCTTGAGCTTCACCATTAGTTGGCCAGAGGTCAAAGGGAAACTCACCTCGATGTCCCGCCGCGCTGTCAACGCTTCCAACAAACGCTCCACATCGCCTTTGCCAACAAATTCACAGCGCACGGTAGCTTCGCAATTCACACCACACTCGTCGCTTCCGTAGCCAGAGACGGTGACCACTTGCTTCTCAAATTCGAGCTCTAAATCTCCTATGGGGGCGGCGGTAATACGTAGTTTTCGCATCAAATTCCTCGCCTAATGCTAACTTAGCATGAGGTTTGACCGTCTGCCGATAACTGCATAACTGAACCCCAATAATCCAAAAGTGTGACCCAACATGCAGTAGCAATTCCTTGTCGCACCACTACATATTGGAGATAGAGTATGTCCGAAG
>Ga0233423_10001461_pt1 | contig 11891 bp, 12 predicted proteins | sample Watercolumn_Mata_FD_180713 | JGI IMG/M metagenome (GOLD analysis project Ga0233423, IMG submission 180713) | Freshwater microbial communities from Lake Matano, South Sulawesi, Indonesia - Watercolumn_Matano_2014_112_MG | ecosystem: Environmental > Aquatic > Freshwater > Lake | place: Indonesia... | reverse complement strand
CAACTTCGTCGGCATCGGACTCGGCTGGATAGTCAGCAGCAAAGCCAACGTCGACAGGTGGCTCAAGCTCTCAAGCCAGTACAGCCAGGGCGTCGCGTGGTACGAACAAAAGGCAGGCGCCGAAGCCCTCACGAACCCCGAAGTGAAAAAGGAGATACGGGACTACATGGAAGAGGTCAAACGGAGGAAAGACGTCTTCGTCAACGGGCTCAATAAGCTCGGGTTCAAATGCAACCCTCCCAAGGCAACGCCGTACCTGTTCCCAAGAATTCCAGAAGCGTTCGGAGACGGCGACGAGAAATTCGCCCTAGAGACGCTGCTCGGGAAGGCGCACGTCGCGACGATGCCGGGCTCCTACTTCGGTGAAAGCGGCAAGGGGCACGTACGGGTCACGCTGTTCCAGCCCAAGCCCGTGATTGAGGAAGCCCTGAGAAGAATTGGCGAAATCCGGGATTGGTAAAGCTCGTAAAACAAAGCGAAGCCAAAACAGCAGCTTAATTACTACTCAATAAAAAGGAGAATTACGGATGGCTCAGTTGGCGTTCAACGCGCACCTTGAATGGATTAGGAACGCTGAGAAAGCGGAAAGAGAGGGCGACCACGAGTCCGCAGCCCGGCTCTACCTCCACGTAAGCGCGTACTACGGCATCGCCAAAGACGAACCGAACAGAAAAAATTTCATTATAAAATCTGGGAGCTCCCTCCTCAAAGCAGGCGAAGCGTGCCTAACCCAGAACGACGTCCCGAAGGCGATTGTGCACTTCATCAGGGCCGTCAACTCTTTCCGCGACGGCGGCGACGAAGAGCTGGCTGAGCTGCACAAAGGCAGAATCGGCGAATGCTACGCACAACTAAGAATTGGCGACTCGCTGAAGTCTCTCGGCGACCTGAGGGAAATGAAGGCGGTCGGAGACCACTTCGCGGGAAGGAACGAGCTCGAAACCGCCGCCGAAGTGTTCCAGCTGCTAGCAGAAAGGGCGCGCGCAGAGGAAAGGCACGTTCTCGCCGCGGGGCTGTACAGGGACTTTGGTGACTGCCATCGGTCAATGGGCAACCACAAGGCTGCGGCGAGGAGCTACGGGTCAGCTGCCGACATGTTCCTCCTGTGCGACAACTTCTTCGAGGCCGCGCGGCACTACTGCGAGTCAAGCTTCCAGCACGTCCTCGGCGGGGAGCTCCAGGAGGCTTCGGTCATGGCTGCGAAGGCGGGGTTCGCGTGCGACGCGGGCAAGATTGACGTCATCCTGAACGACCTCAGCGAAGTGTGCACGCTGCTGAGCCAACGGTCACTGGACGAGGCGGAAGCCCGCTGGAGCAAGATTAGGAGGAAGTTCAAGAAAAGCTACGTTGACATGGTCGACTCCTGCTTCAGAACGTTGTATGCGCAGGAAACGTCGTGAAAAACGCCGACAAGGGTCATCCATTACTTGATGAAGTCGTCGAGGCTTCCCTGCTTCCTAGGTTCCTTGTACTTCGACCTGATTTCTTTAACCTTGTCCACGAAGTAGCTCAGCTGCTCAAGCCTCAGGTCCCGCGGGTTCACGGTCTTGTCCTCCCTCAGTCTGACCCGGTAGGGGCGCAGAGACGCAGCCCTGATTGTTCCGACCTGAATGTACTTGTTGCCGTTGAACTGGTAGATGGGCTTCTCCCTGTCGACGTAGAGCTGGTCGCCCTGGTACGACACCTCCACGACGACGCTTGGCTTGACCCACAGGTAACTGCCGTCCTCGTAAAGTGGCTCTATTAAGTCAAGAATCGGCGAAATAGGCGACAGCTGCGCCCCGTCCGTTATGTCCACGAAGCCCCCCTCAGGCGTCATCAACGCAATCTTCGCCCCCAGAACTGGACCGGCCGACTGAACAATGCTCCCGCCACAAACGGGGCACTCTGACGCTTTGCGCTGAGACCCACAGGTCGTTTTGAGCTCTGTCCTTCAGTAGGCGTCCCTTGGCGTCGAACCAGTCCGACTTTTTGACTTTTCCTTCTCTGGCGAGCTTTCTGAGCCACAGCACGTCGAACTTTGCGCCGCACTTCTGGCACTCCGGTCTACTTTGTCCCGTGAGTCTGAAGGCGACGATTGCGACGTCCAAGCTGTCCCTGAACTTGACTTTGTACTCCTCGCCGCGCGTTGTGTGCAGCACCAGCCCCTCGAACCGCCTTTCGCCGTTGAACTTGTTCCAGAACTCCTGGATTCGGGGAAGCGACTCTTGGAAGCTGCCCTGGGTCTCCACGTAGTCCGGGAGGTGGACGGTGCCGCTGTCACAACCCTCCGTGAAGCCGAACTTGTCTCGGAGCATCCTGAATCGTTCGACGTAGCTCTGCTCGGGCTTCTCGAAGCTGCCGTCCTCCTTCCTCTTCACGTAGTCGAAGACCGCAAACCTTATCCTGCCCACGTCCTCGGGCGACCGCGGGTTCTTGATTATGCTCATGGCGAGGTTGAAGTCCGTCATGAAGCACCTGTCGCCGATTTTCCGGACGACGTAAGTCTCCGCTAGGAAGGCAAGGTCTTTGAACTGGGTAAGGCGTTTGTTGAAGTACTCGGTCACAGGATGCTTTCTTCCGTCAGCCAGAGAATAGTAGCACCGTCCTCGGGGTCCCCAGGCGACGAAGCCGCCCCTCTTCTCGTCCCACATCACCACCGAAAGCATCCCGTTGTACTTGACCTGAACGATACCACCCACGTCGGACGGCAGAGGCGGCAGCTGGTCCTTCACGGCGAAGCCGTACTGCCACATCGAGGGCTTCAGGGCGCCCAGCCGCGTGCAGAACTCCCTCTCGGAGGTGCCGCCTTCGAAGTGCTCCTGCCCGAAGAACCTCTGGTTACACCGCAAGTTTGCCACTGTTCTCTGATTATCTGCCGACTGGACTATTTTACTTTAGCCAAGAACGAATATTGACCAGATTTTTCCTACAACGTGAGGAGAATCGGCGCGATGAGCAGCGCAGTCATGTTCGTCAGCTTCATGAAGATGTTCAGCGACGGCCCCGCGACGTCCTTCAGCGGGTCGCCGACGGTGTCGCCGATGACGGCTGCGGCATGCGTGGCGGTGCCCTTCATCCAGAAGTTCCTTTCGATGTACTTCTTGGCGTTGTCCCATATTCCCCCGCCGAACGTGAAGAACGGCGATAGAAGAGCTGACGTAGCTAACCCTCCGAGAAGCATGGCTCCCAAAGCGTACTTCCCGAGCAGCAGTCCGATGACGATTGGGGACGCGACGGCGAGTAGCCCTGGCGCGGTCATCTGTTTGAGGGCGTTTCTGGTGCCGATGTCGACGCACCTTGCGTAGTCGGGCTTGGACTTGCCCTCGATGATGCCCGGGTCCTCCTTGAACTGCCTCCGCACCTCGTCTACCATTTTGTAGGCTGTTTTCCCCGTGGCGCCTATCGCGAGGGACGAGAAGATGAACGGCAGCGTGGCGCCCAGCAGCAACCCAACAATCATGATGGGGCTCAGGAGCCCCAAGGAAACGTTGTAGAGCTTCACGAGCTCCCCGTAGGTCGCGAAAATCACGACGGTCGAGACTGTGCCCGAAGCGGTCGCGAACGCCTTCGTGTAAGCCTTCGTCGTGTTCCCCAAAGCGTCCAATTCTTCGAGGGTCCCGCCGTTGTGCGTCTTTATTCCCGTCATCTGCGCGATGCCCGCGGCGTTGTCGGTTATTGGTCCGAAGGCGTCGCTGGACATGATGAAGCCTATCGCGAGGTCCGTGCCGATGTTCGCCGCGACTATGCCGTACAGCGACCCGTTCGTGATGTAGTAGGCGAACATTATGGACGCCAGAACGAAGAGGATCGGCAGGAACGGGCTCTGGAAGGCGTACGACAAGCCCGTGATGATGTTAATCGCCGCTCCGCGCTCGGAGGACTCGGCTATGCCCTTCACGAACTTCCCGTTGATTCCCGTGTAGTACTGGACGACGATGCCGACCGCGAGGCTCGCAACCAAGCCGCTGACCACCGCGTAAAAAATGGTCACGTCGCCAATCAGGAACCAGGAAGGCACGAAGGCGCAGAGGGCTGCGACGACCGCAGTCGTAATCAGACCTATGTTGAAGGTGTGGACGGGCTTGGTCCTCTTCAGCTTCTTTATGACGAGGACGCCGACCACTGTTGCAACGATGCCGGAGACCCCGAGCATCAAGGGAAACATCAGGGCGTTGGTTCCCTGGGAGCCCAGAAGAATGGCGCCGATGATCATGGCTGTGACGTAGTCGTCGCTTATGGACTCGAAAAGGTCGGAGCCCCTCCCCGCGCAGTCGCCTACGTTGTCGCCCACTTGGTCAGCAATCACGGCCGGGTTCCTCGGGTCGTCCTCGGGGATGCTCTGTTCGATTTTGCCGACGATGTCCGCGCCGATGTCCGCAGCCTTAGTGAAAATGCCACCTCCCAGCTGAGCGAAAAGCGCAGCCAAGCTGGCTCCGAAGCCATAACCGACAATCATGGAAGGTTCCACGTGAAGCAGGTAAAGCAGGCTTACGCCGAACAAGCTAAGCCCAACAACGGACAACCCCATCACTGCGCCCCCGCTGAAAGCCGTCGCGAAAGCCTCCTTGATTGAGGTCGTCGCCGCGTGGGTCGTCCTGACGTTGGTCTTGACCGCGATGCGCAGGCCAATGTAGGCTGCGAGAAGAGAAAGGAAGGCGCCTAAAAGGAACGAAACGACCACGGTCGCGTCTCTGAAGAAAAGACCCAAGGGGACAATCAGCAGGGCAATAATGTAGGCGATGGTTCGGTACTGGCGTCTGATGAAGGCTCGGGTGCCGTCCTCGATGTAGCCCGCAACTTCAACCATCTGAGGCGAGCCAGAGGGCGCCCTGTTTATGGACCAAGTTAGGTAAGCAACGACAGCCATGGCAGAGGCTCCGGCAGTCAACGCAAGCCAAGCAAGGTCCAAAACCCACTGTGCTCCTGCTCCTTTCATTAATGTTAAGCAATTTTCGTCAAACTAAACTGAAAGAGGTATCGGCACTACGATATAAACCTACTCAAAGACGAATCAGGAAAAAAAGTGGCGGGTCCGCTGGGATTTGAACCCAGGGAATCTCCGGCTCCGGAGGCTTACGCGCCCTTACTGTAGGCTCGGCGCCTTAATCCTGGCTGGGCCACGGACCCGTTGTTGTTGTTTTTATTTAGTTATGTGCTTGTTCCTGCGAGTTCCTCGTTGAGCCACCACGCCTTCCTTTTGCCTGCTTTTTCTCCGCCGAAGTACTCGATGACGGGTTTCCCGAGCTCCTTCTTCGACCGCGCCGTTATCCGCTTGAGCCTGTTGAGGATGAGCCAGCGGTTTATTTTGAGGGCTTCCGCGAGCTCGGGGGTGGTTGCGCCGTTGTAGTGGATAAGGTGGTCCACGATGTCGTGGTCTATTTTGTCGACGCAGAACGCGTGCGGGTTGACCTTGCCCCTCTCGTAAGTCAAGACTTCGAGGTCGGCTAGGCTCTTCTTTATCGCGGCGACGTCCTCCTCGGTCTTGCGCAGTCTTTGCTCTAATTCGAGGATTCTGTCGGGGCGCGGCGTCTTCTGGAGCTTCTCGACGATGGCGTCGCGGATGAGACTGCTTCTTTCGCCCTCCGGCCACCGCAGAGCCATCTCGTCGTACACCTGTCGGGGTATCTTCGCCGAAATCGTGATTGTCTCTGGCATCCTGCACCCTTCATTCTGTATAGTGGCTTCTCCGAGTCAGACAATAGGTTTCGCTGCAGAACTATTAAACCTTAACAGCCGCACGAAAACGTTGAGCTTCTCGAGGGTCTACCGCGGCAACTTGACGAACGACTTCTGCGACGTGGCCTCAACGTTGATGCTAAGGGGCGCGAGTGAAAGCTTGGCGCCGCACTTGGGGCACGCTCCCTCGTTCGCCTGCAGGATTTCTTCGGGGGACCTTAACTCTTCGCCCTGATAAAGAACGTGGCCACATTTGTGGCAGTTAACCTTCTGGGGCAACTTCCCGACCTCGCCAAGCGGAATGCACGAAATAGAGGAAGGCTCTGCCATATAAGGAGCACGGAAACGCATTTATCAACCGCGAACCATGTAACCACAACCCAAGAAACACGTATTTCGCTCTAAACGAACCAAAAAACCTCGGAAAGCGCATAAAATAAAGAGGAAGACGTTGTTGGCTGAAAGAAGCGTTCTGGTGCTTTGCGAGAAGCCGAGTACCGCGGAACGAATCGCTATAGCACTAGACGAGGACGGCAAGCCCCAGAGGAAGGAGACGGACCGGGTTCCTCACTACGAGGTTCTTCGTGGCGGAAAGAGGCTGATCGTCGCTGCTGCGTTGGGGCACCTTTACTCAGTCGTCCCGAAGATGGCCGACCGCAGCGTCTACCCCGTTTTCGAGTTCGGGTGGGTCCCAAGGCACGTCGCCGAGAGGAACGCTGGAAACACGAAGAGGTGGATAGACGTCATCGCAAACCTCTCCAAGGAAGCGCACGAATTCGTCTTGGCGACAGACTACGATATCGAAGGAGCGACATTAGGATACACCATCCTCAAGTACGCGTGCGGAGACAAGGACGTTGAAGCCAAGAGGATGAAGTTTTCGACGCTCACCACGGAGGAGCTTAGAAAGTCCTATAACGAGCTCTCTGAGCACATTGAGTTTCCGACGGTTGAGGCGGGGGTCTGCCGCCACATCCTCGACGCGATGTACGGCATCAACCTCTCAAGAGCGATGACCGTCGCCGCGAAGCAGCACAGCGGAAGGTACCTCACACTCAGCACGGGAAGGGTGCAGGGACCCACGCTAAAGTTCCTCGTGGACCGCGAGAAAAGCATAAACACGTTCGTCCCGACGCCCTTCTGGTCGATAAAGGCTTCTGTCGAAATAGGCGGGAAGGTCTACGAGGTCGAATACGAGAAGCCCGAGATGCAGACGCGGGAAGAAGCCGAAGCCGTCGTCAACGCCTGCCAAGGAAAAGAAGCCACGGTCGCGGAGATTGAGGAAAAAAGGTTCAGGCAGAACCCGCCCGTGCCCTTCGACCTCGGCGCCCTCCAAGCTGAAGCGTATAGCTTCTTCAAGTACACGCCCAAGCGGACCTCGGACGTCACCGAAAGGCTGTACCTCGAAGCCCTGATATCCTACCCGAGGACGTCCAGCCAGAAGATTCCGCCGACAATCAACAGCAGAGCCATCCTCGAGTCGCTGGCCAAAGAGCCAAAATACGCTAGCCTAACCCAGCGTCTTCTTAACAAAAAGAAGCTCGTGCCGAACGAGGGAAAGGGAGAAGACCCGGCGCACCCTTCGATTTACCCGACGGGCAACCTCCCATCCAAAGCCCTGAGCGACCAAGAGAGGAGGCTCTGGGACCTCGTCGTCAGGAGGTTCATGACCGTCTTCGGCGAACCAGCCCTGAAGCAAAGCATCAAAGTCACACTGAGAGCAAATGGCTACTCCTTCTTTCTGCACGGCAAGCAGGTTCTGGAGGAAGGCTGGCTGGTCTTTTACGAGCCCTTCATCCGAGCTGAAGACGTCATCCTTCCGCCTCTGGAGAAGGGACAGGAGGTCGCGTTCAAGGAGGTCGCGGTGGAGGACAAGTTCACGAAGCCCCCCGCGAGGTTCAACCCAAGCAGCCTGCTCAAGAGGATGGAGGACGAGGGCATCGGGACCAAGGCTACAAGGGCGGGCATCATCGACACGCTCTACACCCGCGGCTACGTGGTCGGCGAAAGAGCGTCCGTGTCGGAGCTGGGACTCGACGTGACCAGCGTCCTCGAAAGGCACTGCCCCGAAGTCGTCTCGACGGGCTTCACGAGGGAGCTGGAGAGGGACATGGACGAAATCCAGAACGGGAAGGAGAACAAGGACGCCGTCGTCGAGAAGGCCAAGGTCCGCTTAGAGCCCGTTCTGACCGAGATGAAAAAGTACCAAGCGACCATGGGGGAGGAGCTCAGCGAGGCTGCGAGAAAAGCTCAGATGCAGCAACGGGTCGTCGGCAGCTGCCTCCAGTGCGGGACGGGCAAGCTCGCAATCATCTACTCGCGGAGGACGGGCAAACGGTTCCTCGGCTGCACAGGCTACTTCAAAGGGCAATGCAAGGTTACTTTCCCCCTCCCACAAACAGGCACAATAAAAGCAGTCAATAAAACGTGTGGCGTCTGCGGGTGGCCGATGATACAGTACCAGGCGAAGGGCAAGCGGTCGTGGGTCTTCTGCGTGCGACCCGAATGCCCGTCCAAGGAGGCTAAGAGGTAGGTGCAGTGCGTAATCTGCGGAAGAAGGTCCGAGGGCAGCTTCTGCGAGCTGCACAAGGTGGCGTACGACAACCTGCAGAAGAATTACGAGTCGTGGGAGAAGTCCATGAAGGTCTCGTTGACCGAATACCTGACGCGAATAGTTGCCAACGAATACTCGGGGCTCTGGGTTAAAGAGGTTGCGCAGCACCTCCTAGCTTCAGATATATCGAAATAGTGAAGTATTTAAAGGCTAAATGCCTAATGACTCACTTTTGAACATCTCAAAAATTTTATATACAATAAGAGACAATTTTATGAGGAGGTGTTGAAGATGGTGGAGGTTCTGGGCACTTTTAGAGTAAATAAGATAAACTTTTGGAGTGCAAACGTTCAATACATGGTGCTGTTTCTTCGTGACCGACTCGTGTTCGTCAAGGTTGGAGGGCAATTCGCAGACCAAGCCATAAGCAGCGGAGCCATTGTTGGAGGTGCCCTTGGTGGCATAGTTGGTGGTATAATTGGAGCCAAGATAGGTGAGAAACTTGATAAAACAAAAGGTGAGAAGAAGGTCCTTGAGACCGCTGCCAACATCAACAGGTTCAGTGAGATGTCAGTCGATGAACTAGTAAGGTTGGATAAAGCGAATTACGAGCTCCCATACAATAATATTTCAAAGATTGAGATACAACAATCATCAATGGGCGCGAACGGCCCCAGAACAGGAACTTTGTCAATTCAAGGTGCAAAAAAAGAGAAATTCGACATTGCACCTAACCAAGATTACAATTTCTGTGCAGAAACAATCAAGACCCTTTTGGCAGACAAATCATTCAACTAAAAAGAACATGACTATATAACTAAGGTTTCCAACACCTCATTTAACCTAGAGTGTAAGCTTTGAAAAAAGGGAATTCGCAATCTAGGATAATAAGGTTTAAATTGAGTCCCGTTTCTATATGACACATCCATATAACGGAAAAAATGGAAAAATGGCGAAGGACATGGGCAGAAAGTTCTCGTCTCGGAGGTACACTCTCCAGAAGCTATCAACAAAGATAGCGACTTTCCGCCCGTCGCGCACCTTCGTCGCCATAGTCGCCATGTCCGCGGCCATCTTCCTTCTGGGGGGCGGGATTTACGACATCCTCATGGAGCCCATCGCCGCGTACCCCCTCGGGTCGGGAAGGTTCCTCTCCTTCATCCCGTACCAGATTCACGAGCAGCTGTTCTCAGGCAGCTTGGCGGTCATGTTCCTGTATGCTTTGGGGGGAACGGGGTTGTTGATGATTTACCGCAGCACGAGCTTCGTCCGTAACCCGCGGCAGGTCTCGCTTCTCACGAAGATCGGCGTCGTGTTAATCCTCGTGTCCTTCATAGCCATCGAAATCACGCTGTACTGGATTCTGAACTACCCGTCGTCCTAAAGTCGGAGTCTTTTCTTCTGAACCGTTCCCGTCACCGATTCGGTTAAAAACTATATTAATGATGAGCCTTCTGTATTTTCTTGTTGGCATTGTCTAGGTTTTGGAGTGGCTGAACCCTTGAGGACGATCGAGTGGAAGGACGGCGTCGTCGTCACGATTGACCAGACAGTTCTCCCATTAAAGGAAGTCTGGGTTGAACTGAAGACATGCGAGCAGGTGGCTTCAGCCCTAAAAGAAATGAAGATAAGGGGTGCACCACTCATCGGTGTCGCAGCAGCTTACGGTGTAGCCCTTTCAGCTTATCACTCGAAGGCGCAAACCAAGGTGGATTTAATGCGCGAGCTCGAAGACGCGGCGAAGACTATCACAAACACGCGCCCAACCGCTGTGAATTTGTTCTGGGCTACCGATAGAATTCTAAAAATAGTAAAGGGAACAAAAGGCAACATTAATGACGTGAAAGATGCGGTTGTCGAGGAAGCCCAGCGGATGGCTGAAGAGGACGTGGCGGTCAACCACAGAATCGGGAAGCACGGCGCAACGCTAATCGATGACGGCGACACGGTTCTGACCCACTGCAACGCTGGGAGCCTGGCGACCGTCGACTACGGCACAGCCCTGGCCGTAATAAGGGCTGCGTGGGAGGGGGGGAAACGCATCAAGGTCTTCGCTGACGAAACCCGACCGCTGCTTCAGGGCGCAAGGCTCACCGCGTTCGAGCTCATGAGAGACGGCATCCCAGTGACCTTAATCACGGACAGCATGGCGGGCTACCTCATGTCCAAAGGCATGATAGACAAGGCAGTCGTCGGCGCCGACAGAATCGTCCGAGACGCTGTTATAAACAAGATAGGCACCTACTCCGTCGCGGTCTTGGCCCACGAGCACGGCGTTCCGTTCTTTGTAGCCGCGCCCACGTCCACATTCGACCTCACGAAGAACGCGGAGGACGTTACAATAGAGAAAAGGAGCCCCTCCGAGGTCACGAACGTCGGTTCAACGAGAATCGCGCCTGAGGGCGTAAAAGTTATGAACCCAGCCTTCGACGTTACGCCCATAAAATACGTGACAGCAGTAATCAGCGAAGAGGGTATCATGACACGAAGAAAATTTCTTTACCGCGCCAAAAAACACACTTAAATAAAAATGGTTTCAGGAGAACATCTATGTCAACTGACGTCGAAAACGGAAAAGCCGAGGAAAAAGAAGAAAAGGTGCTACTAAAGGTCCTGCTGAAAGACGAGGGGGTACTGGTTCCTTCCTCGGAGGACATAGAGGGACTCACGTCCCGCGGCTACGGAACCCCCCAGGACGGCAACGTTCTCCTGAACTACTGCGAAGCCCTTTACCTGCTGGACAAGGGCATAATCGAGGTCAGGGGCGAAAAAGGCTCCCTCTTCAGCTTCCAGCAGCTCCTGTCTAAAGCCAGAGCCAAGGACGAGGACGCTTGGGTGCGATACCTCCTCTACAGGGACCTGAGGAGCAGGGGCTACGTTGTCCGGGAGGGCTTCGGCTTGGGCATCGACTTCAGGGTCTACAAAAGAGGCGAGTACGGCACGTCCACAGCCGACTATCTGGTTCTCGGGATAAATGAGGGGCAGCCCGTCGCCATCGAGGAGCTCGCCCGGATACTGTCGCGGGCGCAGGGGCTGAAAAAGACGCTGGTCCTGTCGGTTCTGAATAGACGGGGCGAAATCGTTTACTACACTCTTTCTCGCTTGTCGTTCAAGTAAGCTCTCATGTTCGTTTTTCGGGAGGCTTTGTTTGTCGGTAAATCTTTTAACCACAAGATATAAATACTAAGAACATAGAAATTAAATGCGCCGATAATAGGAGATTAATTCTATGAGTGTAGAAAAAAGAAAGGCTAAACAGCCTTCACAAAAAGAAAGCAGCAAAGAAAACGTTGAATCCGCTGTCGACCAGATGGTGGGAGCCATGAAGGCCCTCGCGTACCCTCAACGGATAAAGATTCTCCAGTCGCTGTCCCAGCAGGGCATGTACTTCTCTGAGCTGACCGAGCTGACGGGACTGAAAACCACGGCACTAAACAACAACCTCAGCATCCTCGTCGACGCCGAGCTGGTGACCCAAGAGCACAAGAAAGGACGCTACGTGGCGACCGACACGGGAAAACAGCTACTCACAACCCTAACAAGCGTCCTAAGCGGCATGTCGCCCACGGCTTCGAGCTACAAAAAGCAGTATCATCGTCTATACAACTTGTCCCGTGTACGAAAACAAGTGCTTGAAGGAGTCCCAACACTTGGTTGGGGGAAGGACATCGAATGCACC
>Ga0233423_10001460_pt1 | contig 11895 bp, 9 predicted proteins | sample Watercolumn_Mata_FD_180713 | JGI IMG/M metagenome (GOLD analysis project Ga0233423, IMG submission 180713) | Freshwater microbial communities from Lake Matano, South Sulawesi, Indonesia - Watercolumn_Matano_2014_112_MG | ecosystem: Environmental > Aquatic > Freshwater > Lake | place: Indonesia... | reverse complement strand
TCAGGTTATTCTCATGTTCGAAGAGAGAGCATTCCCCCGATAGTCAGAGCAATTTTTACTGCAGATACAAGGGAAGCAGTAGCAGATTTAAAAAGAGTAGTCCCTGAACTTTCGGATTGCACAGAGCAAAAATACGACGGATTTATCTTCTGATTACACTCTTAAAGAAAACACTTTTGTTATGCCTTCTTGCATACTTGTTCCATACAAGATATCTGCATTGCTAATCACAACATCATTATGAGAAACCATGAGATATTGAGAATTCTTTATATTTTCTTTGATAAGATTAGCTAGAATCTCAGAATTGACCTTGTCTAGGGCAGCATCAATCTCATCAAATATATAAAAACTATAGGGCCTGTATTTTTGGATAGCAAAAATAAGAGCTAGGGCGACAATTACTTTTTCTCCTCCTGATAATAGTTCAGATTCCATGTATTTCCCTTTTCCAAGCTTTATCAAGATATTCAATCCACCATCAAAAGGATTGTCTTTGTTCTCTAGTTCAAGGAAAGCTGTTCCTTTTTTGCTGAGCATGGAGAAGTTCTTCACAAAACTCTCATTTATCTGATCTAATGTCTGCATAAAGGATTTCTTCTTTTTCTTGTCTATTTCAGCTATAATCTTAAGGATTTCAGTCTTCTCTTCTTCAAGTTTCAATACCTTTTCATTGATATGGTCATACTCCTCTTTTATCTTATCATATACTTCCAAGGCCCTTAGATTGACATTTCCAAGCTCTCTGAACTGTTCTTCATATCTCACGAGCTTAGACTCAAGTTCATTTAAGCTCTTATCAAATAATTCTAATCCGGAAAATTCCTGGAATTCTATTTCTAGAGAAGATAAAGAAGCTCCGATTCTCGCCTTTTCAATCTTTATCTCATTCAATTCGCCTTCAACAGTGTTCTTATTGAACTGTTTTTCATTGATTGAAAGTTCAAATTCATGGATCTCTTTCTGGAATTTTGATTTTTCTTCTAATAATCTCTTGAATTTCTTTTCTATTATCTCTTGTTCCTGTTCTTTTTTCTCAAGTTCTTTTGTCTTTATCTCGTATTCTTTGTTCAATTCCTTGAATTTTAATCCAAGTTCCATGGATTCTTTTTTTGCCTGCTTCATGTTCCTCTCAACCTGTTCAATCTCCCTTCTTTTCAGCTCGATTTCTATATTGACGTCCCTTTCTGTCAATTCAAAAGGCTTCTTCAATCTGATTTTTATCAGTTCTTCTCTTAATTTCTCTAGTTTATCATTGAATTCAGCTCCTTTCTTAATCAGATCATCATAATTGTAGATGTCTTTCTTGATATTCTCTATCTCTTCTTTCAATGCAGAGGCATGCGCTTCAAGGTCAGAACCGTTATTCTTCAGCCTTTCCAATTCCACTCTTTTTCTGTTCTCTTCCTGTTCTTGATAGAAGAATTTCTCAAGTTCTTGTTGCTTTTCAATAAAGTTCTTGATGCTCAAGGAGATTTTATCTATCTCGCTTTCAATCTGTTTCTTTGACTTGTTCTTGTCTTCAATATCTTTTTCAATTTCTTTTAAGACATTCTTTATCTGCTTTATCAAGTTCTCTTTGTGTTCTTTGCTTACGACTTGCTTGCATTTTGGACACTGGCTTAATTTCAAGATCTCTTCAACATCTCTTTTTTCTATGTCTCTTTTTGTGACTAGTTTTATTATCTCTCTTTCTAGCTCTTTTATTTTTATCTGGCTCATTTCAAGATTTTTTTGATGTTCCTCTCTCTTGTCTTTGATATTCTCATCAGTTTTCTTTAATTTAGGGCTTGATTCCAGTTCTTTCTCGATCATATTTATTCTTTCTTTAATCTGTGAAATCTGTTTGATTCTTTCATCTAGCAAGGCCTGTTTTCTAGATATTTCATTCTTATTGAGATTGTTTCTCTCTTTTTTCAATTCAATCTCATCAAGTTTTTTCTTCACATTGTCTATTTCTTGGTTTACAGATTCGTATCTTGCCTTTTCGCTGGTAGTTATCTTTATGCTGGATTTGCTTTCAAGCTCTTTTATCTCGTTTTTAAGTCTTTCAATCTCCTGATTGTTCCCTCTTTCCTTTATCTCAAGATTATTTAATTGGTCCTTGACATGTTCCTTATTTATGTTAAGCCGTGCGCTGTCTGTCTTCAATTCAAGAATCTTATTTCTTGATTGTTCTTGTTCAATCCCTGTTTTCTTCTCTATCTCTTCTTCTATTTTAATAATGCCTTCATTATTGGTTTGTACTTTTTTTCTTAATTCGTCACAGACATTCTTTAATTTCTCGATATGTTTTTCTTTTTCCTGAACATCCTTGTTAATCCTTTCAATATCTTTTTTTACAGAATCCATCTTCTTGTTTATTATTGATCCCTTGCATCTCTTGATATCTTTCTGCAATTGTTCATATTTCAGTGCCTGTTCCCGCTCTTTTTCAAGATTAGCCAAGTAAGCTTTTCTTTCATTCAAGATAGTCCCCACTTCTTTTAGTTCAGATTCTGTTTTTTCCAGTTCTCTTAATGATTTTTCTTTTCTCTGTTCATATACTAGGATGCCAGAAATCTCCTCAATTATCTGCCTTTTTTCATCTGGGGGCATCCTTATCAATGAATCAATCTGCCCCTGCAAGATTATATTAAATCCATCTGGGTCAATTCCTGCCTGCCCTAATAATTCTAGAACCTCTTGTCTTGTTTTTGTTTCATCATTTATCTTGTAAATAGAATTTCCATCTCTTTTTACTATTCTAGAAATCTCAACTTCTTGCTTATCTAAAGAAAATTCCTTGTTAGAATTGTCAAAAGTCATGCTTACTTTAGCAAATTGTGCAGGTTTCCCTTCTTTTCCTCCATGAAAGATCAATTTAGATGCTCTAGAAGCCCTCATGCTTTTGATACTGAGCCTTCCCAGAACAAAACATATTGCATCGGGAATGTTGCTTTTCCCTGAACCATTTGGACCGGCAATTACATTCAGTCCTTTGTCGAAAATGACTTCAGTTGCTTTTGCAAATGACTTGAATCCATGTATTGTTAATTTCTTGATGTGTGTCATATAAGCCCCTATTTTTTAATATAAAACTAATAATAATCTAGAAAAACAAAACTTTTAAGCATTTCGCAAGTGCATTATATCAGTAATATGCAATTATTTTACTTTCTTCTATTTTCTAGTTCACGTAGCATTAATTCAACATTTGCTGGTGTTGGAACCACAGTGCATGCAAATCCTAATGTATTCAAGACATTCAAAACAGGAGTTGGTTCAGCTGACAAGGATTCATAATAAACTTCACCTTCTGCCCGAGCATAAGGAGCTTCTACTCTTATTGGATGTTGCCTTATCAAACCAAAACTATTTCTTTTGGGAAGAGTTTCTCCATTTGGAACAGCAATATCTGGTTTATTATTTAAATCATATTGACTCAAACTTTTACTTCTAGGCCCATAGGTTCCTTCGCCAGATATAAAAAGTGCATCTAAAGTCAGTGAAAATTGATCCGGTGAACTAACCCATAAAGAACCTTTTGAAGTTCTATTGACAGTACATTGAATAGTCTCTAAACCCCTCTGTATTCTTTCTAGTAAAGAATTTCTTAATCCAGGCAGATCATAGTTCATTCCGACAAAGAAAAAAGTTTCATAAACATCCATAAATTCTGGTTTTAATTTAGTGACATATGCCCTTATCTCGCCTTTCTCAACTAATCTGCTAAAAGATATTTTCATTTTCTTGTAATATTAATAGAAACCCACTTTATAAATCTTTGGTTCTGTAACTACTGTATAGTTACTATTAATTTATAACTCAATAAAAAATAATAAATAAAAAAGATTATTATATCCAATATAAAAGAAAATATGCAAAATTAGGCAATAATCTTTATCAACCCATTTTATGTAACTAAAAATGTTATTATCTCCAGAAGCACTAGAAACAGGACTTATTGCTAAACCTGAAATGAAATATCCTGTAACGATTTTAAGTGATAGGGGTTTAGAGCATGCTCTGGCAACAGGCAAGATTAGAATAAGTCCTCTAGAAAAAAAACAGGTTCAGCCAAGTTCAATTGATCTCAGCATATGTTCAGCAGCTGTTTATGATGAGGAAGTTAGAGTTAAAGCAGCATTGCAAGGAAGACTTGTTATTGATGAAAGACATCTTGAAGATTCTTTAGAGGATCTTGCAAAATACTTCCAAGGAGATGATGTTCCTTTTGATTTATCCCCAAATAGCTATGCAGAAATAACTCTGCTTGAAAAAGTTGATTTTGACCCAGAAGAGTATTCTATAAGTCTAGAATTAAGAAGCAGCCGTGGAAGGCCTGGAATCTTGCCCTTTAGATTGCCCCTTAATATATCAAGCAGAAATTATGTTGTTTCAGTTATTAATCGCAATCCAAATACACTAAGGCTTTATACAGGAACTCCTTTCTTGCAATTATTTTTTCATCCATTAAAAAGCCAGGGAAATGGTCATCTTGTCACAGACCAAGAAGAAGCAAGAAGTATAGCTGAAAAATGTTGTGAAGGTCATTTTGATTTGCTTGGCTCGTATATTGTTTTTAGATTGACTGATTCTGTTCTGAAATTCAAGAAAGACCTTGGAGTGATTGATACTAAACAAAAATATCCAGATGATTACCTCTATCATAAGGTTGATCTGCCTAGTAGATTGTCTGTTTCAGATGTGATTCGATTAATGCCCCATGACGCAATTATCGCCCCATTAAATCCAAGACTTAATCTTCCTGCTGATGTTGGAATAAGATTAATATCAAGAATCCCATATTCTGAACAAGCACATCGCGACTTTTTAGAATTAACTGGTTTTAGAGCAGATAATTATCAGGTAAATGCTGGTTGGGTTGATCCAGGCTATAAGGGGAATGTCACAGCGCATCCAACTAGATCATTCAATCCTCTTTCACTTACAAGAGGCAAGCCAATTGCTTTAGGAATATTCTACAGATATTCTAGACCTGTGTTAAGGCCATATGGTTCTGAGAAACTAGGAACAAGTCATTATCAAAATTCTGATGGTGCTGGTCATAGAAGTTAAATCACAAATCTCAGTAAAGCCCCTATTCCAGAGATGTTCTTGAATTGAACACCCTCATTTGTCTCATCTGAAACATAATAGACTTCAGCTGCAATGCTTTCTGCTTTTTTTGCAAGTTCTTTTGCAATCTCTTTCGGAATTTTAGTCGAGATTATCAATTTTTGCACAGCCCCCATTTCAAGAGCTCTTTTTACAGCATTTATTTCATAAGCGACCTTGCTCGGATTTTTTCCAAGTGTCTCAAAAAATTCCTTTAAGATTATCTTTTCTTTTGTTATTTCCTCAGAAGCAATATCTTCTTGAGAAACATCAACAAGGAAAGATAAACCTTGTTCATCAGTATAAGTAACATCTTTGACTGCAATTATCTTTTTTTTCAAATCATTTGGAATATTTCCGTCTGTGATAAATTCATCTTTTGTTGGTCCTGGTCCGCCAATAAACAGACCTTTTAATCGTGGCATCTCAAAAAATATCTCTTTGACAGAATCAGCAATTCTTCTATAGAACTCTTTAGCCATCTCTTCTGTGAGCCTGTCAAATCTTGCTGCTGACTGTCCGCCTGTCTTATATTTTCCAGGAACATTAGAAGTCAGATGTTTTAATTTGGTGACATTCTTTCCTTCGAGTATTCCTATTGTGGCTTCTCTTCTGTCCATGACAATCAACCCATAGACTCCAGAAGCCTTAAGCATCTCTTTTAATGGTTCTAAAACAAAAACCTGGTCGCACCTATAGAATTTTGTTCGTAATTCTTGCGGTGGTTCAATAGCCCAAATCTGTATATCTGGCTGCCCCTCGTTTTTGCTTATATTCCCACAGAATATGGCCAGTCCATGCTCTGGAATTTTTGGATGCAGCTTTAAGTGTCTTATTATTCTTTCTAGAGCATCGATGACATTTGTTCTTGTTGCCTTGCTCTTGATATTCATGGCAGTGCTTTGTTCAGAAGCGATTTGATTAGATAATTGATTGATGTTAGAACCAGCAGGAGCATAAACTGTAACAAGTTCAGTGTGTCTTCCCCTGAAGCTCCCTAATAAATCAATCAGTTCTTGTAATTTTTCTTTTTCTTGTGTTTCCATAAGATATTGACGAGAAAAGCATATTTAAAACTTCGTAAAGTTATTTCTTTCTTAATAAAAATACTATCAATAAAACAACCCCAATAAAGTTGCTTAGATCAGCTATATTGAAAGTGAATAAGGCTGATGAAAAGAATGGGATGTAATCAACAACATATCCATAAACTATTCTATCAAGAAGGTTGCTGAATGTCCCAATGAATATCAGAGGCAGCGCCCATAAAATGAGCTTTGACTGGTCTGAATGTTTGATATAAAAATAGATAGTCAAGAAAAGTACAGCTAAAGCGATTATAATCAGTAAAGCTTGTATGAAAGAGAAATTCTCAAATAAAGAGAACGCTGCTCCAGCATTTGTCACTGCATTTAAGCAGAATATAAAACACTTGTTTTGTAAAGCAGCTAGCTTGAATAAACTGTTTATGACAAAGACCGAGATAGATATTAAAAAAAAGAAGTACACTTTTCTTCTGGCTTTTTCAAGATTTTCTTTATTTTCCATTTTATTGGTCCATCTTCCTTTCCAAAGCCTCAATTCTTTCTACTAGGTTGTCAATCTTTCTTTGCAATCTAAAGACCTTGTCAGTCATATCAGAATCGCCAATTGAACTTGTTTCTGATGAACTCGAATAAGATGAAGAACTAGGTTCCCAGCCATATGGGCTTGACTTTCTTTCCTCTGTTGGCTCATTGCTTGCTTCTGCAGCACCTGCCATTGTCGATAAGAATCCTAGTGAGGTTTCTCCAGAATTAGAAGCAGATTCTACATCTTGGGAAGTTCCAGCAGGTCCAAGAATAACTTCTTTTTTTGGCTCAACCCAAGGTTCTTCTGGTCCCCATACCATCTCTGTTGGACGCCTGCTTTTTTTAAATACCATATTTTTACAATAATCTCAAGGATTTAAATATTTCTTTTATCTATAACCATTCCAATTTGCTTTCGAGCGTGTAAGCTAGCTTACTAAGCGATTAGATTTTAAACATTAGCTTGTAATTTCATAATCGAAAACAATAAAAAGCCAATCTCCTAATATAAGACATGAAGATAGATGAAAAAATAGGTGAGATTAATCCCAGATATAAAAATGCAGTTTGGGAACATAAGATTGTTTATGACAGCACTTCAGATCAGCTTGAACCAATCTATTTCTGGATACTTGATTTCATGAAGGAAAAATTGACCCCAAATGTTGAAAAATTAGAAGATAATTTTGCAGCTTCTCCTGGCGGCGGTTTCTTCTCAGAGATGGGCGCTAAAACAACAAAGATGCAGGAAGAGGGAATGAAAATAATGGGAACAATAAATACTCTTATCAGGACAATAATCAACCTAATATATGATCTAAAAGACTTTGAGATAAGGCTAAAACAATATGATAATCTTCAAGACAAAGAGAGCAAAACAGCAGAAGCTGCTCAGCTTTCTCTTAAGAATGTCTGGCTCGATAAAGTAGACATGCCTATGCGAGGAAGAGGTTCAATACATCAGATGACTTATGAGCTAGGATTTACAACACTAAGAGATGCATTTTTAGCAGTCAAATCAATTTCAGATGTTGACAAACTTGATTTGAATGACAGGGTAAAAAGAGTATTAAAACCGAGATTAGCAGAATATTATGCATGGCAAGAGAGATCAGAACAAGAATTAAGAAAAAGATTTGAGATTGAAAAATCTTATCTGAAGAGCGAGGTCTCTGCCTTGAAACTATACACCAGATGGGCCAAGCCCTATCTGCAGAATGCAGAAGAATTGAGAATGCGTGCAGGCACGTCCAATAAAAAAACAGGAAAAATAACAGACCCTGAAATTGTGAATGCATTTAACACAATGATTCTTGATCTGAAGATTCTTGGAACCAAAGAGCATAAACCAATTGATTTAGCAAGGGAGAGAGAGATCCCAAGAGAATTTGAGAATGAGAAATTCAAGAGAACCTATTATTCATGTGTTCTTGTCCATTTTAAGTTCCGAGGTCTTCCTTACAGGACTCCACAAGGACATTATGTTTTTGGAGGGAGAGCAGAAATAACTATGAAAGGATATGCCCTGAATAGCGATGAATTAGAAGTTCTAAGAAAAGAAATAGATAAGGATGATCTTGTCACTGCCTTGAATCTTGTTCAGGACACAACAGAATCTTCATTAAAACAATTGCAAGAGGATCTAGAACATTTCATAGAAGAAAAGCCAAAAGAAGAGAAAAAAGAAGAGGAAAAAAAGAAAGATGAGCTACAAATCGGAAAAATAAAAAAAGACAATTACAAAGAAGGGATTTTCAGGAAATATATTGAGCAATCTGTTGCAAACACAGTATTCATACTATACGATACTTACAAAAAAGCTCATGGAATGCCAACGTTCACGAAACCTGAGTGGGGGACCGATGAGGTTAAAACAGTGTTCACTAGAAAGAATTAGAGAAAATTATTTAAGTTTAAAACATATTTTGATCTATGCCTAAAAAAGAAAAAATTGAAAATAAACCAATAAAAATAGATTCAGATTTAATTGAGAGACTTAAGAAAAATGGGACTTTTTTCAAGAAAGAAGGAAAATCCGAGTCATCACCAAAGCAATCCAAGCCATCAAAAGATGCATCACGATCCAAATCAACTGACTCCACAAGAAAGACAGAGGCTAGAAAGGAAGAAAGTCCAGTATCAAAAGGTGTTGATGCTAAGAAAAAAATTGATAAAAGAGATAGCTCGTTTGAGGAGCATGTAGCTTTCCATGTTGATTTTGAACCGACATCAGTTTCCTCTCCAGTAATAAGGGAAAGGCCAAAAGAACAACCTGTCAAAGATATGGAGCAATTTCTAGAGACAGTTCCAACACCGACTAAAAAAGAAGAGAAAATAATATATGAGCCAATAGACGAGAATTATCTCAGGAGCTATGAATCGACTTATCAAGGAAGAAAATGGGATGAAGAAAGAGTAGTTCATGAAATAAAAGAGAATCTACAAAGATTTGATCATCCCGGGCGTTTTCGAGAGATAATGCCCATCCAAGATCCTGCTATAACCAAGCATGTTTTTTCAGAACAAGTGAAATACGATCTTGAGATGATTGATAGGCTAGATAATGAAAGAGGAATATTCAGGCCAGTGTTTGAGAAGAAATATAAATCAAGAGGAAAACTTTAAATCCCTAAAGAATTTAAAGTTTTTATAAAAAGAGGACATGTAAGTTAATAACTAAATGCGCGGCACAACGTTGTGCTTGAAGCACTGCTGCAAGACTTTAATCAATAGTTATGTGGCTAAACATTACAAAATAAAAGATGGCATACAAACTCCCAAATGTAGAATCATTTTATACTGGAACTTACACTAATGAACCTGGAGAGAGTTATGGTGATTTCTTTACAGGTTATAGGCTAGCGTTCAATAAAATCGGCCCTCCAACAAGTCCACAGACCGCCAATCAGATATCTGAAGTGACTCAAAGATTGAGTGAGGGTACAAAAATAGTTGAGCTTCAGCCATTGCAAGGAGAGACTTTTGATACAATCCCTAGACAGCAATTAACTGAGATAAGGCAATTGATGAAAATTACAGGAGCTGAGCCAACTCTGCACGCTCCATTGATAGATCCTGCTGGTTTTACAAGAGAGGGCTGGAATGAATACTCAAGACAACAAGCAGAAAGAGAGATAATGAATGCTATTTCAAGAGCTCATGATCTAGATGTTTCTGGAAATATTCCTGTAACTTTGCATGCTTCGGGCGGGGTCCCATCATATGACCCTATGCCAGGAACAGATCCTGATGGAGTTCCAAAAAAAAGTGTTCTCTATGTAGTTGACAGAGAATCTGGTCAACTAGGACCTATAAAAAGAGAGACAATCTCTTCACCAATACCAATATACAAGAGAGATGAGAAAGGGAATATAATTCATGATCCTGAAACCGGAAAGATGATCGAAGATCCAAGGGCAAAAGCTCTTCCAGATAAAAATGGAGGAATAACAAGATATGAGGTAACTCCTGAATTTCAATTAGAAGAAGCAAACAGGCGTCAGTGGCTTGGTGAATTATCTAATCTAGAGTATAATCAAACAATCATTGAAAGGAATGTTGATTCTTTTGTAGGACACGCAAAATTGCTTCATCTAAAGCAACAGCTTGGAGAAGAACTTTCTGAAAAGGAAAAGGAAATCATGATGGAATCTAAAAAAGAATTGAGGACAGTCGGAAATCTGTTGAATGATTATGACTTGAAATTAAGAAATCTTTTCAGCGATGCTCAAAGATTTGGAGATCCAGGCGCAGTCAAAGTACTTAAAGAAGCAAAAGAGAGTTACACAAAAGAGATTGAAAAACTAGAAGAATTAAGGAAAGTTGAGGGTCAATATCTTGATTTCAATCAGATAGCTGAGAAAAATCCAAAGATGTTCGCTCAGATTGTAGAAGAAAAAGGAAGGATTGAAAGAGAACTGATAAACAAACTAAGGCAAGTTGATGTAAAAAGGCTTGTTCCTACAGAAGAATTTGCCCTAGAAAAAACAAAACAGACCATCGGAAATGCAGCATTCATGGCTTACAAAAAATTTGGAGAGAAAGCACCAGTAATTTCATTAGAGAATTTTTTTCCAAATACTGCATTTAGCAGGGCAGAGAGCATGAAAAAATTAGTCGAAGAAAGCAGAAAAGCTTTTGTTGAAAAAGCAAAGAATGAGGGATATAGCGAGAGTGAAGCAAAAGCCATTGCATCAAAACTGATCGGAGTCACATGGGATACTGGTCATATAAATCTGATAAGAAAATATGGTTTTGGCGACGATGAGCAAGGTCATTTTGACAGCAAGAAATTCGGGAAATTCATGGCAGATGAAGCAAAAACAATTGCCCCATATGTCAAGCATGTTCATCTAGCAGATAACTTCGGATATAATGAAACTCATCTTCCTCCTGGAATGGGAGAAGTTCCTTTCAAGGAAATCTTAAGAGAATTAGAAAAAGCAGGTTATTCAGGAAAGAACATTGTTGAAGCTGGAAACTTTGTAGCACAAAAAATGGGTCTGCCTACTCCCTATGTTTTGGAAGCTTTCGGTTCTCCATTATATGCTGCTCAGGCATCTCCTTACTGGAATGTAATGAAACAGACATCAGGCTATCCTGGAGCTTATTTTGGCGGGTATGGAATGATGCTTCCAGATCAACATTTTTCAACTTATGGTTCTGGTTTCGCTACACTACCTTCAGAACTAGGAGGCCAGATGCCAGGAAAAGGCCAGAGGTTTTCCGGAGCCCCTATGGAATAAAATCTTATAATCATAATTATAAATAAATTTAAAAAACCCAAACTCCTAACTTAGACGTAAAAAAAGAGGCAAAATGGTAAAAGTTCCAAAACCATCAAGGATAATCAGACCAGCAAAAGAAATTCCTACATTGAAAATCCAGGAAGATAATGATATCGCGTTAGATTTTGCAACAAAAGCTTATGAAAAGTTCGGCAATATCGTAAAATCAATAATTCTTTTCGGTTCGACTATGAAGAAAAAACAAGTGAAAGGTTCTGATATTGACATCATAATATTACTAGATGACTGTTCTGTTATTTGGGATCAGGAATTGATAGCTTGGTATAGAGAAGAGCTAGGCAAGTTGATAAGGCAGAATCCCTACAGAAGGCCATTGCATATCAATACAGTAAGATTATCAACATGGTGGCAGGAATTACTTAGAGGAGATCCTGTAATAATCAATGTTCTTCGTTATGGACAGCCATTGATTGATT
>Ga0233423_10001459_pt1 | contig 11904 bp, 10 predicted proteins | sample Watercolumn_Mata_FD_180713 | JGI IMG/M metagenome (GOLD analysis project Ga0233423, IMG submission 180713) | Freshwater microbial communities from Lake Matano, South Sulawesi, Indonesia - Watercolumn_Matano_2014_112_MG | ecosystem: Environmental > Aquatic > Freshwater > Lake | place: Indonesia... | reverse complement strand
CAAAATGAGGACCAGACAGCCGGTGATGATTTGCACCAGCCAGGCCCAGGTGTCCAGGTTGGCCAGCCTTTGAGAGTGCTGGAAAAAGATGCGGGCTTCCCTAAACTTCCAGGGGGCCTTGCGCATGGCCACCAGCCCGTGCACCAGGATGGCCAGGATAACCAGGGGAATGCCGGTATAGACCACCCAAGAAGGCTCGTGGTCGAAATAGGCCGGCCCCAGGAGGATGCTGGAGACATTTACCAGGTGAAACTGCAGGAAGCCTAAGAGAAACAGGCCGCTGGCCAGCTCCAACAGTTCCATCCAGGCTTCCAGCCGGGGACTTTTGGCTAAGGTCGTTTGTAGAATCACCGGGGCACCTTTAGAAGAATTGGGGGACTCTGGACGCACCCCCACAGTTTATCAAAATTTATCAAGCACCTTTTGAGAATGGTCGAAAAATCTCCTCAGTTGGAAATATTCGTTTACGGGGGTGTTGTCCGTAAGGGCCGGGATCTGAGCATCTAAACTAATAAATTTATCAATTGGGACTTCTTTGTCAAGAACTTTTTGGAACTGAGCCTCAGGGGTGGAAAAGGGGCCCCAGGCCACCAGGTCCGCCTTAGCGGCCGGGGGCAGGAGGGCCGCCAGGTCCGCCGCGTTTCTTAGGGGCAGGGGACGGTTGGCGGCCAGGAAATGAAAGCCCCAACCCTCGACCGAGGAAAAAACCCGCACATGGGGGAAAGACTCATAAAGCGCCTTGGCCACCGCAGCCACGGTGGCCCGGTCCCCCCAGGGCAGCCACTGTTGCAAGACTCCCTCCGGTTTAAGCCGGGCCCTGGCAATCTCGTAAAACTCCTTGGAGTACAACAGACCGGAATAGGCCGCCTCCACCGGGGGAGGGGGGTCGATGGCGATGACATCGTAGCGCTGGGTTATGCGTTTCATGAATCTGCGGCCATCATCGATGACGATCTCGGCCCCGGGAGATTGTCTGATCTCGGCGGCATCCGGGTGAAAATATTCAAAGAACTCCGGCACACTGGGGATGAGGTCCACCGCGGTGGCGGGTATGCCCCAGGAAAGGCAGGAACGGAAGGTGGTGCCCATGCCGAAGGCGATGACCAGGCTGTTTTGAGGTTTGCTGGGGGAAAAGGCCAGGGGCAGGTGGGCCATCATCTTGGTGATGGGGGTCAACTCGGTCACGGCAATAGTGTTGACATAGAGGCGTTTTTTCAGGCCCTGGCCGGTGGCCTTGACCACGGCCTCATAATCTCTTTTCACCACCTCGTTTTCTCGGCCTCGCTGCTGGGTGCCGGCATACACCATGAGGACCACAGCCCCCAGGGTGAGGCCCGTGGCGAGCCCTCTAGGTATTCTTAAGCCCCAACCATAATTCTCCTTTGGGCGCGGCCTGAAGACCACGGCCAATCCGGCCATAAACAGGGGCAGGGCCAGCAAGGCCAGGGCGGCAAACTCGCTGAACCTGACCAGGATAACGAATCCCGCCAGCAAGGGGCCGATTATGCAGCCGATGATGTTTACCGCATAGGCCTTGCCCGCCTGATGGGGGTCGCCTTCGGTCCAGCGGTCCACCAACATGGGGGTCAAAAAACCAATCAGGAAGCAAAAAGGCATGATGCCCAGAGACAACAGCTCCAGGTTGACGGTTTTAAAAGGGGTGGCCGGGGAGCCGCGAAAGAGGGCAAAAACCGACAGTAATCCCAAAAGTCCGGCAAGGCTCCAGAGCACGCCTTCATAGACCGACTTCAGGCTCTTGACAAAGAGGCGATAGGATACGGAGCCCAGAGCCGTGGCCAGCAGATAAATAAAGAGGATCAAGGCAAAGGTGTACACCGTCGTGTCAAAGAGCCGGAGATATATTCTGATCCAGACGATTTCCAGGGCCATGCTCACCAGCCCGGTGGTAAACAGCATGACTAAAGGATAAAGGCTTGGCTCCGCCGGTTTAGCAGGCCTGGCCGCGCCTTTCGGAGCGGCGGCGACCGCCGGCGCCGGCCCGGCCTTAAAGTAGCTGTAAGCAAAGGCGGTGGCGGCGATCAGGAAGTTGGTTATGGCCGTAACTGCCAGGGTGCCTTTAAGTCCCAGCAATTCGATCATCACAAAGGCGGAAATGAGAGTGCCGGCGCTGGCGCCGATGACATTGGCCAGATAAAGGAAGCTGAAAGACCGCCGGGAAGCGGCGACGTTAAATTTTCGGAGCGCGGCCATGGCCAGGGGGATGGTGGCCCCCATGCAGACGCACCAGGGCAAAAGGATGCCGGTGAGCAAAAAGCCCGACACCGCATAATATCCCAAAGAACCCCAGGACACCCCGGCGAAGGTGTGGGCCAACATGGACTGGGCCTGATTGATGAGGTAAGGCACCAGCAAGGCAGAGACAGCCAGCAGCAATTCCAGCAGGGCGTAAAGTCTAAGGAAAAATCCTAATCCCCGGGCCGTAAATTTTTTAGCCAACAGCCCGGCAGCCAGGCTGCCCAATCCCAATCCGGCCATGAACACCGACAGGAAGGTGGAGACCAAGGGTGCGTTCACCCCAAACGCGGCCATGGCCAGACGCAGCCAGACGATCTCATAAACCAGGCTGCTGAAGCCGGAAATTAAGAAAAAGGTAAAGACCAAACGCATTGCTATCCTCTGGATCCGAGGGCCGTTATCTTAAAGATATCCTCATTCATGAGAATATTCATTATAAAGGCTGGTACCAAACCTATGTCAAACAGGAAATGGAAGTAGGGGGGAATTAGAGGCAGGAATCTACCAATGAGCCTCAAGGCGGCCAGGAATCGGCAGGGGGGCAGGAAAGAAGAGGCAAGTCACCGCCCAGGCTAGCCCCGGCCTAACAGGACCAGGACCAGGACGACGGCGGCCAAGGCCAGGCGGTAGACCACAAAGGGGATGAAAGTGTGGCGCTGCAAAAAGCGCATCAAGAATTTGATGGCCAAGTAGCTGGAGAGCACTGCGGCCACAAACCCCAGGCTGGCGGCCAATAACGACAGGTTTTCCGGGGGGGCCTTGAACCACTTGGGCAGTTGGTGGATGGCCGCGCCGGCGATGATGGGCGTGGACAGCAAAAAGGAGAAATGGGCCGCGGACCGGCGGTTGAAGCCCAAGAAGAGGGCCGCGGTCATGGTGATGCCGCTTCTGGAGACCCCAGGCATGATGGCCAGGGCCTGGGCCAAACCGATGATCAGGGCGTCCCCCAGACGCAGATGGTCCAGGGGGCGGCGGTGGCGGGCCACTTTCTCGGCCGCCAGCAACAGCAATCCCACCGCGGCCAGGAGCAGGGCGATGCGCAGCGGCTGCCGGAAAATGGTTTCGGCTTTCTTTTCCAAAAATACCCCGGCCAGGGCTCCGGGGATGTTGGCGACGATCAGGTAAAACAGCAGGCGCCGCTCCGGGCGGTTATAGCGGGTGGGATTAATGAAGGCGTGGCCCATGTCCAGCCAGTCCCGGCCGAAGTAGGCCAGCAGCCCGGCCAGGGTGCCCAGGTGCAGCAGGATGTCGAAGCTCAGCCCGGCTCCCGGGGTTTTGAGAAAGTGCTCCAAAAGGGCCAGATGGCCGGAGCTGGAAATGGGTAAAAACTCGGTGACGCCCTGGACCAAACCCAGAAAGATCGCGGCAAGCGGGTGCATTAGCCAAAATTACCAAAGATGGGGTAAACAAGCAATCAGAAAGATGCCGGGGTCCAGGGCGCGGCCAGCAAAATCAGGGTTACTTGCCTGCCTTGGCAGTAACGCTATCCGGCTGGAGCCTAAGGAGGCGCAAGCCCGCGGGCACAGCCACCGAAACTTTCAAGCGCCGGGGCCCCTTGGTCAGATTTTGGGTGTCCACCGTGGCTTTCAGGTCTTGGGGCTTGAGGTTCTGCAATTGCGGCCCGGGGCCCTGCAAGGTGAGGGTTACCTGGGAGGGAGTGAGACGCGCCGACCGGGGGACGGCCACCACCGGCACCCCGGAAAAGGTGCGGCGGCTTTCTCTAACTTCAATGGTCAGGTCCGCCAGGAGGGGAACCTGCTCCTGGACGGTGAGGTGCAGATTTTTAAAATCCACATCGGTGGCCACCGTAGTGGAGCCGGAAAGGTTGGTCACATCGATGGGAAGGGTGGGGATAAATTTTAGGTCCGACAGTTCCGGCGCCGGGCCTTTCACAGTGATTTGGGCCGGCCGGGTTTTAACCTCTGTGACTTCATAGCCTTCCGGGGGGTGGCCTTCCAGCACCGCTTTGATGGGCAAGGTGCGGCTGGCGGCGACGGCCAGGGTAAGCTTGAGGGGATTGGGTTGGATGCGGGTTACCGTCAATCCCCGGGGGAAAGAGAAACTGTTGGGCCCCAGGGAAAAAGAGTGGCGGCCACTCTTGTACCCGGAGAGGTCCAGGGTATGGACCAGGCGCGCCTGGGTGAGTTTACGCACCACGGAGGCCGGCCCCACCACCCGCACCTGGAGAGAGGCCGGCACTTCACTGACGACCATCATTTTGGCCGGCAGATTGGCCAGCTCCAGGGACAGATTAAGGGTGGTCTCGGTGCGTTCTTCGCTACCCACCGCGAACCACAGGGCCACGGCCAGACCCAAGGCCAACAGCTTGAGGCCCCTATTTCTTCCCAAAAAGGCGCGTAAATCGATCAACCAGGGTTCCTTTTTTCTCAGGCGAGGGTTCCAAGACGTTCCGCAGGGCCTGGCGCAGTTGCAGGCGGTTCAGGCCCCGCAGCAGCCGGCCCCCCTGGGCCAGGGAAATTTGGCCAGTGGTCTCGGAGACCACCAGGACCAGGGCGTCGGCATGCTCGGTAAGACCCACCGCGGCCCGATGGCGGGTGCCCAGGGTGGGGTCCAAGTCCGGTTTGCTGGACAGGGGCAACAAACAGCCGGCGGCCACTATGCGGTCGCCCTGGATAATCGCCGCGCCGTCATGCGTGGGAGTGTGGGGCCAGAAAAGGGACACCAACAGTTCCTTGGTAACCAGGGCGTCCAACTTAACGGCCCCTTCTAGGTAATCAGAGAGTCCGATGTGGCGCTCCAAAACAATCAGCGCCCCTATACGCTGGCCGGACAGGGTTTCCACCGCATCGGAGATTTCCTCCAGGACCTGGGGTTCCGAGACCTCGGCCGGGGGCAAAGCCTTGCGGCCCATGCGCGACAGCACCCGACGGATGTCGGCCTGGAAGAGGATGATGACAATCAGCAGGAAGCTTTTGACCACGCCGTCCAGGAGCCATTCCAGGGTAAAGAGGTCCAGACGCCGGGCCGTCAGGTAGGCCAGAAAGAGAATAAGCATGCCGGCCAGCACCTGCACGGCCTGGGTGCCTCTGAGGAACAGAAAGGCCTGGTAGAGAATGACGGCCACCAGGATGATGTCCAGACCGTCCTGCCAACGCAATTGTCCAAGAAACTGCCACATAACCGACTCGGCCTCAAAGCCTCTTAGAAGTTGAAGGTGTGTTTTGAGGGGAGGGGGCAGGGGTGTGCGACCCCTGGCCCCCTCCCCCTAAAATCGCCTGCATCACCGTCAAGAACTGGCGGGTGTAGGCGACGTTATGGGTGCGGACGATGCGGGCGCCGCGCTGCACCGCCACCGCCACCGCGGCCAGGGTGCCCACGTCCCGGACTTCGCCGTTGGGTAGATTTAACAGGTGGCCGATAAAGGCCTTGCGGGACGCCCCGATCATCAGGGGGCAGCCCAAATCCAGGAACGCCTCCAGGTGGTTGAGGATTTCCAGGTTATGCTGAAAGGTCTTGCCAAAGCCGATGCCCGGGTCCAGGATGAGCAGGTCCCGGGGTATGCCCTGGGAAAGAGCAAAATCAAGGCGTTCTTTAAAAAAAGCTTTGATCTCTCCCAGGAGATCGTCGTAGTGCGGCTTCAGCTGCATGTCCCGGGGGGTGCCTTGCATGTGCATCAAGACCACAGGTACCCGGTGCTCCGCCACCAGGGGGGCCATGGCCGGGTCAAACCGCAGGGCGCTGATGTCATTGATGAGACCAGCGCCGGCGTTGAGCGCGGCCCGGGCCACCTGGGACTTATAGGTGTCGATAGAGATGGGCGTATCCGTGGTGGCGCGCACCGCCTCAATGAGGGGGACGACTCGGCGAAGTTCCTCTTCTAAAGGCACCGGGTCGGCGTAAGGCCGGGTGGATTCGCCGCCGATGTCCAAAAGGTCGGCGCCGGCCGCGACCAGGGCCTGGGCCTGGGCCAGAGCGTCCCGGTGTTCAAAAAAGCGGCCGCCGTCGGAGAAGGAATCCGGTGTGACATTAATGACCCCCATGATCAGGGGGAGGGGAGTCTTAAGTATCGCCGCCCAGACAGGGCTGGACCCAGCAGGCTCCCCAGAGGCGAGGCGGCCTACAACCATCTTTAAGCCTGCTGCAGGCCAAGAGGGAGTGGGGGGGCGACTTCCTGGGTCTCCGGGGCGTCTTCCGGATTCTTGAAGGAGTCGATAATCCGGTCGATCTCCCGGCTGTCCAGAGTCTCTTTTTCCAGGAGGGCCTGGGCCAGGGCCTGCAACTCGACCCGATGCCCGGCCAGCAGCTCCTGGGCTCGCCGGTAGGCGTTTAAAACCAGGTTTTTGATGGCCGCATCGATGGTGCGGGCCGTCTCTTCGCTGAAGTCTTTGGCCTGGGCGAACTCGCGCCCTAAAAAGATGTGCTCTTCTCGCTTACCGAAGGTCACCGGCCCCAACTCCTCGCTCATGCCCCAGTTGCACACCATTTTGCGGGCCAGCTCCGTGGCCCTCTCCAGGTCGTTGCCGGCCCCGGTGGTGAAATGCTGGAATACCTGTTCTTCCGCAGCCCGGCCGCCCAGCAGCACGGTCAAGGTATCCATCAGGTATTCCTTGGGGTAGGTGTGGCGTTCGTCCAGGGGCAGTTGCTGGGTGAGGCCCAGGGCCCGGCCCCGGGGAATGATGGTTACCTTGTGGATGGGGTCGGTGCCGGGAAGGAGCCTGGCCACCAGGGTATGGCCGGCCTCATGGTAGGCGGTGTTGGCCCGTTCCCGCTCGCTCAAGATCAGGCTTTTACGTTCAGAGCCCATGAGGACCTTGTCCTTGGCCTGTTCGAAGTCCTCCATGGTCACCAGTTCTTTGCCGGAGCGGGCCGCGAACAGCGCGGCTTCGTTCACCAAGTTCTCCAGGTCGGCGCCGGAAAACCCCGGGGTGCTGCGGGCCAGGATGGAGAGGTCCACGGAGTCGGCCAGGGGTGTGCGCCGGGAATGCACTTGGAGGATGGCTTCCCGCCCCTTGAGGTCGGGAATGGGCACCACCACCTGGCGGTCAAAGCGGCCGGGCCGGAGCAGGGCCGGGTCCAGGACGTCCGGGCGGTTGGTGGCGGCGATGAGGATGACCCCTTCGTTGGCTTCAAAGCCATCCATCTCCACCAGAAGCTGGTTTAAGGTCTGTTCCCGTTCATCGTGGCCGCCGCCCAGTCCGGCGCCGCGATGGCGGCCCACCGCGTCGATCTCGTCGATGAAGATGATGCAGGGGGCGCTTTTTTTGCCCTGAATGAACAGGTCCCGCACCCGGGCGGCGCCCACGCCTACGAACATTTCCACAAAGTCGGAGCCGCTGATGGAAAAGAAGGGGACGCCGGCTTCCCCGGCAATGGCCCGGGCCAACAGGGTCTTGCCGCTGCCGGGCGCGCCCACCAACAGGACCCCTTTGGGGATGCGGCCCCCCAGGCGGGTGAACTTTTTCGGGTCTTTTAAAAAGTCGATGATCTCGGAGACTTCCTGTTTGGCCTCTTCGATGCCGGCCACATCGTTAAAGGTGACCTTGACGGTGTTTTCCGTCATCAGGCGGGCCCGGCTTTTGCCGAAAGACATGGCTTTGCCGCCGCCGGCCTGCATCTGCCGCATGAAGAAGATCCAGATGCCCACCAGCACCAGCATGGGCAGCCAGGAAACCAACAGGGTGGTGTACCAGGGGGAGTCGTCCTTGGGCTTGGCGGTGATGTCCACCTTCTTGTCAGTGAGGAGTTTCACCAGGTCCGGGTCGGGGGGAGAGTAGCTTTTAAAGGGTTTGCCGTCGGTTTGCTCCCCGTTGATTTCCTCCCCCTGCAGGATGACCCGGGCCACCTTGTCGGCCTTCACCAGCTCCAGAAAACGGCTGTAGGTGATGGTGGTTTTGCCCCGCACTTGATCTACCTTGTTGAAATAATTGAACAAGAAGATCATGACCAGGGTTATCAGCAACCACAGGGCGATATTTTTGTAAAAAGGACTTAAACGGTTGTTCATTATGGACCTTGCTTTGGGTTGGCGCGCCGAGTTTTTCTCGGTTTTCGCCTCATTATTATTTTATGACTTTTTGGGAAAATTGCAAGGTGAATCTTGTGGTTGGCGGGAGCCGGGGGGATAAGGGGGAAGTTTTGGGGGGGAAAGGGTGAGGGAGAAAGGCAGGGGCGACCTGGCGGGTCGCCCTTTCCTTAGCCCCTCTGCCAATTCATGATGGCAACCTGCGGTCAGGGCATTTTGGGGCCAAGGAAGGCAGCCAGGGCTTCCCGGGGAATGCGCCAGGGGCCGGAGCCCCATCTGACCGCCGACAGGCGACCGTCGCGAATCATGCGGTAAATGGTGCGGCGGGAAAGAGCCAGAATCTGGGCCACCTCATCCGGCCGGAAAAACCGCTTGGTCAGTAAAAAAGCCATCCTCCGTCCTCCTTACCGGCCTCGTTTTTTTCTTGCAAGTCGGTTTTGCCCAGCGTTTAGTGCAAGGCCGGGGCCATTTTTCTCACCAGTCAACCTCTTGTTATTACAAGAAAAATATTTTTACGCCTGGATTCCCCCAAGCTACCGGCGGGCAATTTACCGGTCAACCCTAGGGATGGGGAAAAGGCCTAGAGATTAGGAGGGGGCTGGCAGGGACAGACCCCTGGTCTGCCTTGTCACTTTGAAAGCTACGCTAGCAGCGGTGAAAAAGGGGAAGGGCCCCACCGCCTTTTCGCTGGGCGCGCTCCACCTTCCCCTTGACCTCTTAGGTGGCCGGAGAAAAAGAGAGGCGGCGCCTCCCCGAAAATCCAGAAAAACTCTTTACCTTGGCTGGACTCTCGTCCAGGTGGGCGGCTGGAACGCCGGTTATGAGACATCCAGGGACAACTGTGCCGCGCCTTGCCACGGATCTTGAAGGAGAACGGGATAAAGAGGACAGGCCAAGGAGGTGACGCAGATGACCCAAGAGCGGTTACTCAGACCCCGGGAAGTGGCCCAGCAGTTGGCGGTGTCCCGTTCCACCGTCTACCGCTGGTTCTGGGAAGGCAAGCTCAAGGGCCTGAAGCTGGGGGGGGGCACGGTGCGCATCCTGGAGAGTGCGGTGCGAAAGCAGCTGGCGGAGGCGGATTGAGGACCAAAAAGACTAAAAGCGCACCGCCAGTACCAGACTGACCCTGATCTAGAGGGACCTTAGGGTCTTAAAGGGGCTAGTCTCCGTTTCCCGGCCACCCCACTGTTGGGCGACAACGGAAAAAACGGCTGATTCCATCAGGCGGACAGCTGTCCCAGGTGTGCTGGAGGTTTTGGGGCTTTTGCCTTATATCCAGGGAAACCATGACGGCCGCCCGGAAGAAACCCAGGCCAGGGAAACGGGAGCGTTACTCAGAGGAAGCTCAGTCCCTCTTCCTGGCCGGAAAGAGTCTGGAGGAGATCGGCCAGCTCTTTCCGGTGGCCCTCTCCAGCCTTAAGCGCTGGCAGCAGGAAGGACAGTGGGAAGAAAAGCGCCGCCAGGTGCCGGTGTCTTCCCGCTGGCTGGGGGAGGCTTTAAAAGGGCTACTCCGGGAAAAGACCGGCAGGCTGTTGGCTAAAGGCGATCTGAGACCTCAGGAATTGGAGGAAATAACCAAGATTTATACTTTGATCGATCGCCTGTGCAGCCAGGGTTGGGATATCCGCGCCGCGGCCCTGGAGGTCATGGACCGCTTCGGCGATTTTTTGAGGCGGTGGGTGACAGACCCGGACGAGGTTAAAAAAATCTCCCAGAGGATGCAGGAGTTCTTCCGCAGATTAGAAGAAGAGGGCAACGGCGGGAAGTAGGAATTTAATGTGGCCATGACCTTGAAGAAGAAACTGACCAAAACGGAGTTCAGGCAAAGGGCCGACGAGATCTTCCTCAAGCTCTCCCTGGAGGTGACGCCGTTTTGGGAAGACAGCGAGGCCAAGCGTGAGCAGCGCCTGCGCCGGGCGGCTGCCGACCCCTTATATTTCTGCCGCACGTATCTTCCCCACTACTTTTCCCAAATCCCGGCCCCCTTTCACTATGAACTGGTGTCCCTGTTGGAGCAGCGAGGCGGGGAGGCGGTGACCCCGACAGTGGTGGCCGCGCCCCGGGAGTTCGCCAAGACCACGGTGTGCGCCTTTGGTTATGTGCTCCACCAGGTCTGTTTTAAGCGGCGGCACTTCGTCATCATCGGCAGCGACACCGAGGATTTGGCCAGCGACCTCACCGGCTATATCTACCTGGAGCTGCTTTACAACGACCGGCTGCAGCAGGACTTCGGGGAGTTGGTGCGGGCCAACCGGGCGGTGGACGATTTCCTCACCTTAAACGACATCCGGGTGAAGGCCCGGGGCCGGGGGCAACGTCTTAGGGGCCTAAAGCACAAGCAGTGGCGGCCAGACCTGATCATCCTGGACGACCTGGAAAACGACATTAACGTGCGCAATCCCGAGATCGTCCAGCAAATCCTGGACTGGGTGAAAGCCGCGGTTTACCCCGCCCTGGATGCCGGCGGCAGCCTGCTGGTCATCGGCACCATCTTGAGGTGGCGTAGCGCCCTGCACCTGATGCTGACCAGTCCGGAAGAGCCTTATTGCCATTTCCAGCGGCGCCTCTATCGGGCAGTGCAAGAAGACGGCACCTCCCTGTGGGAGGCCCGGCATCCGCTGGCCAAGCTCCGGCTGCAAAAGCAATTGATGGGAACCATGGCCTTTAACCGGGAGAAAATGAACGAACCCGCACCGGAAAACGGGTTTTTTCAGGAAGAGTGGATTCATTACTACCATCCGGACAGCTTGAAGGATCGGGAGTTGGTGGTGGTGGGTTTCTTTGACCCCTCTTTGGAGACCGGGGCCGGTTCGGACTACAAGGCCTGCGTTACCGTGGGGTGGGATCGCCAAGAGATGATGTTCTACGTCCTGGACGCCTTCATTCAGAAAGTCACCCTGGAACAGACCCTGCGGGCCATCTTCAATCGGCATCAGGAGTATGACTACCAGATTCTGGGGGTGGAGGACAACCTCTTCCAGCGCCTGCTGCTCAAGGAGTTTGACCGCCTGGGACAAGAAAGGGGGCAGTTTTTGCCCGTCAAAGGGGTGACCCACCGCCTGGCCAAAGAGACCCGGGTGGCCAGCCTGACGCCCTTGCTGGAACGGGGCAAAATCCGGTTTATTCGCGGACATTCGGACCAGGAGTTGCTGGTGGAACAGCTGCTCTACTTTCCGTCCCGCACCTTGCATGACGACGGTCCGGACGCCCTGGCCGGGGCCGTCCGCCTGGCCCAGGGACTGCCGGGGGGAACCATACCCCAATATATCTCTATCAAACCGCGTCTTTTTGCAGGCCGGGGGGCGTTTTGAAGAGGTGGAGAGAAGGTGAGTGGGGGGAGGGCCAGGGAACTGTGGTCCTCTGACAATCTCCCCCAACCCTTAGTCTTAAGGTGAGGAGAACATGGGTGTGAAAGATTTTTTCGGGAGATTTTTTAAAGCCGCGGCCCCTCCGGAGACCCGGGAGTTGGCGGCTGTAGGTCTGGCGGATCGCTGGAGCACTTATCCCAGCGCGGGTTTGACGCCCCCCCGGCTGGCGGAGATCTTCCGGGAAGCGGACCAGGGCGATGTCTTCCGCCAGACGGAACTGTTCGAGGAGATGGAGGAAAAAGACGCCCATCTAGCAGCTATCCTCAAGACCCGGAAAATGGCGGTGCTGAGCAAGGA